>TARA_R110002050_G_scaffold2220_2_pt1 | contig 82082 bp, 80 predicted proteins | sample TARA_R110002050 | Tara Oceans TARA_R110002050 (sample SAMEA4396988) | marine metagenome | biome: Polar Biome; feature: [DCM] deep chlorophyll maximum layer (ENVO:01000326); material: water (ENVO:00002006), including particulate matter (ENVO:01000060) such as... | depth 25 m
CTCCTTTTACTTTTTGTAGCTAGCCCATTATTCGCACAGCCAAAGTCTGTACTTACTAAAACTCAAATTGAGACTGCTAAAAATTTAATAAATTCATCTATAGAAAGTAATGAAGGTTTTAATCGCCTCACAGATTTAGTAGATACTTTTGGTTCTCGCTTAAGTGGATCCCAAGGTCTGGAAGATGCCATAGATTGGATTGCTGAAAAGATGAAATCTGACGGTTTCGATAAAGTATGGACTCAACCTGTTAAAGTTCCTCATTGGGTTCGGGGTAACGAGTCTGCTACGCTAATTTTACCGCGCGAAAAGGATTTACCTATGCTAGGACTAGGCGGAAGTATCGGAACGCCTAAGGAAGGAATTAAAGCGGAGGTGATGGTGGTAAATAGCTTCGATGAATTGAATGAACGAAGTGCTGAAGCCAAAGGTAAAATTGTGCTCTTCAATGTGGAGTTTACAAGCTATGGCAGAACCGTTTCTTACCGCGTGAATGGTGCTATTGAAGCTTCAAAACATGGCGCAGTAGCTAGTATAATCTCTTCTATAGCTTCTTACTCAATACAAACGCCTCATACTGGTACCATGTATTATCAGGAAGGCACAAAGAAAATTCCGCACGCGGCCATTACCGTAGAAGATGCACATATGATTCAGCGTATGATTGACAAGGGAGATAAAGTAGTTGTTCAGTTAAACATGGAAGCCGAAACTCTTCCAGATGCAGATTCCAGAAACGTAATTGCAGAAATAACGGGAAGTGAATTTCCAGACGAGATTATTGTAATGGGTGGTCATATCGACTCTTGGGATGTTGGACAAGGCGCAATGGATGATGGTGGCGGATGTGTGGCAGCTTGGGAAGCTTTGCGTTTGATTAAAGAAACTGGCGTCCGACCAAAACGTACCATCAGAGTGGTTTTATGGACGAACGAAGAAAATGGCTCAAAAGGTGGCTTAGAATATCACCGATGGGTAAAAGAAAATGAAAAGTCTCTAGATAACCATGTTCTTGCAATTGAATCAGACGGTGGAGTTTTTGATCCAATTGGTTTTGGCTTTACCGGAAGCGATGTTGCTTACGAAATGCTAAAGGAAATCGGAACCATTTTAGAGCCTATTGAATCTGGTGAAGTTAGAAAAGGCGGCGGAGGAGCGGATATTGCACCATTGATGAAAGATGGTGTTCCTGGTATGGGACTTATTGTTGAAGGCGAGAAATACTTTTGGTTTCATCACACCGATGCAGATACTATCGACAAACTAGATATTGAAGAGTTTAATCAATGTGTAGCAACGATGGCTACGTTTGCGTATGGCGTCGCAGATATGGAAATGAGACTACCTAGGTAGTCTCTCTTTCTCTCAAGTACTTATCAGCGAGTTGTTCTCCAGCTTTGATTGAGCTTCTTAGCCACGTATAAAGAAGTTCATTTCTTCTTTCTTCGGATAATTGCCAATCAATGTTGGAGTTTTCTTTCTTCATCCTTGTGGTTAAGTCATACATACAAATTGCGGCACTTACCGAGATGTTGAAACTTTCCGTAAAACCATACATGGGTATTTTAACAAAACCGTCCGCGTGCTCTAACACCGTTTTGCTAAACCCATCCAATTCGTTACCAAAAACTAAAGCCGTTGGTTTCGTAATATCTAGGTCATTCAGGTTAGCTTCTTTCTCGTGGGGCGTTGTGGCTATAATCTGATAGCCTTTGGCTTTTAAGTTCTCTAAGCAGGTTACGGTATTATCAATGTCTGGATTGTTATATCGAATAATATCGAGCCATTGGTCAGCTCCGAGAGTAATTTGAATATGAGGATCAAACTCGCAGGTATTTTCAATTACATGAACGTCTTTAATGCCAAAGCCATCACAACTTCGAAGTACAGCACTAGCATTATGTGGTTGGTAGATATTTTCGAGAACTACTGTTACATGCTCAGTACGTTTATCTAAAACCTCGTTAATGGTTTCCCATCTACCCTCTTTAATAAACCCTTTTAGGTAGTCTATTACTTCTAATTTTAAACCGTATTCCATAAAACAAAAAGGGCTGCACGTAGCAGCCCATAATTTAATCTATTTCAAAAATGATTATTCACAGCGAAAAGTGAATCCTTTCTTACGAACTGTTTCAATGTAATCAGTTTCAGTGTATTCTCGAATTTTCTTACGTAAATAACTGATGTATACGTTGATATAGTTTGTTTGTGTATCGAAATGAATATCCCAAACCTTCTCAGCAAGTTCTTCTTGGGTAATAATTCTATTTCTATTCTTCAAGAAGTACACAAGAAGGTTAAACTCGTTATTGGTGAGCTGAACCTTTTCATTATTAACATGGAACTCTCTTCTGAGAAGATTAACCTTAAGCTCACCACAGTTAATAATTTGATCACCCGATGCTTCCGACCTTCTTTTAATTGCTTCTAGTCTTGCAATTAATTCTTCCGTATTAAAAGGTTTCGTAAGGTAATCGTCTGCACCTACTTTAAGGCACTTAACCTTTACATCTGTTTCTTGTTCCCCAGAAAGAATAAGTACAGGAGTTGTAATATTCTCGTCTCTTAAATTTTTGCAAACCTCATAACCATCGCCATCGGGTAAGCCCAAGTCTAAAATAATCATATCATAATTATTTTCAATTGCTTTAGCTTGACCTTCTGTTGCAGTGTCTGATGTGCTTACTTGATTGCCATTATGCTCAAGTACCGCCTTTACTAAAGTCCTTACTGATGGATCGTCTTCTACGACAAGTATGTTCATACCTAAATCTTCGTTATTAGTTCAATCACTTTCTTAATCGTACGCATTTATGATAAGCAAAGCAATAGTATAATTAGAAAATATTAACAAACATTAGAAACTGCAACATAGATATGAATACAATCTCGTCTGTTAATAACCTTGCTTTATTAACCAGCTTTTAGACGCTTCTACAAATGGTTTAGTTAGTTTATGCCCTTCATTAAGTTGCACAAAATCTGCAACAAAACCTTCTTCTTTTAACTTTTCTATTTCCTTTTGCTGTGGTTCGGGGTACACATCGGTGTCATCCTTGCCATGAAGTGCCAAAAATTTAATGTGTTTTGCTAACTCCAGTTTATCTTCAAAGAGCTCTGTCTTAATTCGTGCTCCAATAATAATAGATTCGGAAACATGCTTCCATCTTGAAAGCGCAAAATAACCTGCTTGATAACCACCCATCGAATATCCAAAGAGACAGACTTTATTCACTTTAATTACATTGAATAATCCTTCGACTATTTCTTGAATAAATTCAGAAGTAACTTCAAGAGACTTCGCAAATTGGCCGCGTTTGCCATCATATAGGTACCAAGATCTTCCCCATTTAGAAACACTCACCTTTCTTGATTCATCATAAATTGGATACGGCCCTTGAATAAAAAGGTGGTACGCATTCAGTTCCATCATTCCTTCAACTAGCGCCTCAAATTTCTTGATATTCTGCTTGTATCCATGAAGATATACAATAAGTGGCTTTTCGCCCTTCGGCCCTGTTTCAATCAATTTATAAGGAACTTCGATTTTGAAAGAACTCTTCCCCGATATTAAAACTTCTTTTGCTGACATTAATTTGTGTTTATTAGTTTGTCTATTGCTTCTTGAGCTCCCATCAGAAGTAATTTATCACCTTCTTTAATTTTAAAGCTAGGTTCAATAACTCCTAGAACATCGTAGAGTTTTACTTCTTCTTCTGTATCACTCTCTTTAATCTTTGGCCGTTTAATTGTAAGTAAATTCAAATTGTACCTTTGGCGGATTTTTAAGTCCAACAAACTATAGCCAATCATATCTTTTGGTGCTTCTATTTCGAAAATACCAACTTCATCGCTCAGTTTAAAATAATCAGTGATAGAAGAACTCATTAAACTTGTAGCCATCCTAACACCTTCATCTTTTTCTGGATGAATTACTTCTTTGACTCCAATTTTATTGAGAATCATTTGCTCTGTATTACTAGATGCTCGAGCAATTATCCTTCCCACTTCTGCTTTCAACAATTCCATAGAAATAAGAACCACTGGCTCAAAAGAATCACCTATTGCAACGATAACAATATCTGCACTAAAAATGCCATGTTCTTTTAGTAATTTTGGATTTGTGGCATCAAATTGAATGGCTTGATCAACGTAATTCTTTATTTCTTCAATTCGGACTAAATCATGATCTACAGCTAATACATAAGCACCATTTTCTGCCAACGACTTTGCCAAGGAGAATCCGTATTCACCAAGCCCTATTACTACAAATTGATTCTTTTTCACCTATACCTCACTAATTAAGCTACAATCACCGCTTCTGTGGGATAATTGTAATTGGAAATTCGTTTTCGGTTTGCAAAAGCTAATGCCAAGGTAACACTTCCCACCCTTCCTATAAACATGGATATGATAATGATATATTTTCCGCCATCGCTTAAAAGCGGTGTTATTCCACGGGAAAGTCCAACAGTAGCAAATGCAGAGAACTCTTCAAAAATTAAATCTAAAAATGGTAAATCTTCTGTAATAGTAAGTGCGAAAGTAAATACAAATAAACAAATTGCTGCCAGAGTAAACGCTGTTAACGCAGTGAATATAGTTTGCGGCATTATCGTTCTGCGCGAAAACTCTACTTTATTCTTACCCGTTATCACAGCCCAAGCAGCAAGTATAATAACAGAAATTGTTGTTGTTTTAATCCCTCCCGCGGTTGAGGCTGGAGAAGCACCTATTATCATTAAGGCTAGAAAAATTACGGTAGTGCTCATATTGAGCGCACCAATATCCACAGAGTTAAAGCCTGCTGTTCTAGTAATTACACTTTGGAATAACGATACGAGAAATTTATCGGATGTGGCATAGTCTTTTAAGATGCCATTCCATTCTAGAGATAGAAACGCTACCGTTCCTCCAACAATTAGCACTGCCGTTGAAATAAGTACTAACCGAGTATGAATGGATAAATTCCACTGTTTAATACTTCGATTTCTATTTCCCTTAACTAATTCCCATATAGTTGTGAAGCCTAACCCTCCTATCACAACTAAAAGTATGGTGGTAATATTTACCCCCCAATTAAGCGCATTTTCAGGATCAGCCAAACTATTACTTATTATTGAAAACCCCGCATTGCAAAAAGCTGAAACAGAGTGAAAAACTGCATTATAAAGCCTAAAGCCTGAATCAGAAAAAACTTCCGTCCAGCTTATATAATAGCCAATTGCACCTAGAATCTGTATAAAAATGGAGATCCCTAAAATCTTCTTTATAGTATTGAGCGTTTCTCCTGCGCTGTCTTCACTTATTACACCTTTTAAGAAAGTCATTTGTCCAACGCCCAAGCCAGAACTTAAGAACAGAGCAAATAAGGTTGCAAAGGTTAAGATTCCCAAACCTCCAATTTCAATGAGCATTAGAACCACTACTTGCCCAAAAGTGGTGAGTTGAGTAGCCGTATCAACAACTACTAGCCCGGTTACACATACCGCACTAGTTGAAGTAAACAATGCATCGATAAAGTCTAATCCTGCATTATCTACGGTTGAGCGTGGGAGCATTAACAAAATCATTCCCAAAAGAATAAATGAGAAGTATGACGATACAATTACTTGGGCTGGATGTTGCTTTAGTGCCAACAGGATTGGAAGCGCCTGAACTACTTTTACAATAAGGTAAACGAGTAGGTATATTTTTGTTAGGATAGCAAGCAGAGCAAACGCACTTTCGATACCGGTTAACTCAAGCAGAATCTTAAGAATATTTTCGTAGTCAAGGAACATCAAAAAGCCTGAAATCATCAAAAAACCAAAGAGAATGGTTTCAAGTATTTTGCTTTTTATTAACTCCATTCGTTTCGATGTAAGAATTAATCGAAACAGATAATTGAATACGAAACCTATAACAATGGCAAACTCAAAATAACTATTGATGAGCCCATAATGAGAGTCTAATAACAAAATATCGGACATTACTAAGCTTATAATAGTAAGCGATGCAAGCACTATATTTAAAAAACGAGAGTAAGGTGCCGCTTTCTTATTGAGGTCGTAAAGCTCAACCTCAACATCTTTAAAAGAGTTTCTCAGAGATTTAACCTTGCTCCTGGTCTGAGCTAAGTAGTATAGAAATGAGCGTCTCCATTTTCTCGGTGTGTGCATTGTTAAATATAAAAATTATCTTACCAGAGTTAGTAAGAATTTTTACTCTAGAATAGTATTTACAGTAAAAGCCTCTTACTTTCTTAAAACTTTTTTTGAAACACAGGGTATTCTATGACGATGATTCGCAATAACTGGACACAGGAAGAAATTACTGAACTTTATAACACCCCTTTGATGGAGCTTATTTATAAAGCGGCTACCGTTCATCGGGAATATCATGAGACTGGTGAAGTTCAAGTATGTACACTCTTATCGATTAAAACTGGTGGTTGCTCTGAGGATTGCGCTTATTGCCCACAATCAGCTCGTTACAATACTGAGGTAAAAGCTGAGAAGTTGATGCCTAAGGAGCTAATATTAGCCTCAGCACAACGTGCAAAAGACGCAGGAAGCACTCGTTTTTGTATGGGTGCCGCTTGGAGAAGCGCTCGGGAGAATAAAGATTTTGATCAAGTGTTAGAAGTTGTTTCAGATGTTGCTTCCATGGGCTTGGAAGTTTGTGCAACCTTAGGAATGCTTACCGACGAACAAGCTGCAAAGCTGAAAGAAGCTGGATTATATGCCTATAATCACAATCTTGATTCTAGCGAAGATTTCTATAAAAAGATTATCACTACAAGAACTTATGATGATCGTTTAGATACCATTAAGAAAGTTCAGGATAATAACATCTCTGTTTGTTCTGGCGGTATTATTGGAATGGGAGAAACTCATGACGATAGAATTGGTTTACTATTCACATTATCCAACCTAGATCAGCACCCAGAATCTGTTCCTGTAAACGCGCTTATTGCTGTAGAAGGAACACCGATGGAAAATCAACCTAAAGTACCTAGTTGGGACATGGCACGAATGATTGCCACCGCTAGAATCTTAATGCCAGCTTCTATGGTTCGTCTTTCAGCGGGACGTGTTCGAATGAGCTTTGAAGAACAAGCACTTTGTTTTATGGCAGGTGCTAATTCAATTTTTACGGGAGAAAAGCTTTTAACCACCAACAATAATGAGTTGGACCAAGACATGCATATGTTTGAATTATTTGGCCTAAAGCCTCGCCCCTCGTACAAAAATGCAAAACCCGAACACTTACCAGAGCTAGCGTAGTTTTTAATAAGTACATAGAATGCTCTACCTATTTCAATGGAACGTCCAATCAAAAATAATACGTGTATAATCTCTCTCTAGAATAAATTCGAACATCAATGAATAACGCTCCAATTAAAAGTAATGAGCTTGAAAGAATTCTTCGTTTAGCCGAGTATGATTTCGATTATTCTCAGAATCAAGAAAACTTAGACAATCTTACAAAGTTAGCAGCACATATAGCTGGTACACCTATTTCACAGATAAATTTAATTGGCCCAAACAACCAATGGACTATTTCACATTTTGGGCTGGAAGACAAACAAATTGCCAGAGATCAATCTGTTTGCCAATACACCATACATGAGGTTGATTTCTTTGAAGTGCCTGACTTGGCCACCGATCCACGATTTAAGGATAAAAAATATGTAGTAGATACTCCAAAAGTTAGATACTATTTTGGAGTTCCATTACAAACTTCCGACGGATTTAATATTGGCTCGCTATGTGTTTTAGATCAAAAAGGCCACACTTTTTCTCAAAGCCAAATAGAAATGCTACAGACTATATCTAATGAGATTATTTCTGTGCTTGAACAAAAGAAAACAACACGAGAACTACGTCTCAGCTTGGGTGAAGCTACAGAACGAGTATGGAAAGTTAGCCATGATATTCGCGGACCTATTAGCGGAATCATTGGTTTATCTGATATGATTAAAGTTGAGTCTATCGAGATAAAGTCTGATAAAATTACTGAATTGATTGACCTCGTTAGCAAAAGTGGAAGATCAATAATAGATCTAGCAGATGAAATACTTACCGATAAAAAAGACAGTTCTCATCTGAAAGATCAAAGTGACGATAGAATCACCATTTCTGAGTTTCAACATAAATTAACCGATTTATACTCTCCTCAAGCCTTAACAAAAGGTATTTCACTTACTATTCGCACAGATATAGAAAATAGAAATGTTCTTTTTCCAAAAGCGAAACTTCTTCAGATTACGGGAAACCTTATTTCAAATGCTCTTAAGTTTACTCATGAACATGGCGAAGTTACTGTAAGAATTAGCCTTCTAGGTGAAGGACAATTTAAAAATTTAGGCATTACGGTAGTTGATAATGGAATTGGAATGAAAGAGAACCAAATTGAAACTATGCTAAACTCTGATAAAAATAGAAGCACTGAAGGTACGATTCACGAACGCGGCTTTGGGTTTGGATTCCAGCTTGCCGACCATCTGATTAAATCCTTAGATGGTAAAATTCAAATATCTTCAACAGAAGGAATTGGAACTACTATTTCGGTGAAATTACTAGTAAAAAGCTTTTTAAATTAGGTTTATTTATAATCTAATTCTGTTTATATATGAATTGAATTTAATCTATAATAATTTTCGCTCCATGGTTAAAACAAGTTCTCTACTATTGCTTAGTATTATGTTATTAAGCTGTCAGAAAAATTTACCCGAAAGTTTTAAGCTGGATACAACTCAGTTTCAAGATTCTACCCATATTGACTTTAGCGTTACAGAAGGTTTAAAAGGTCCAGAAGCTGTACGATACGATAAAATATTGGATGTTTTCTTTATCTCTAATTTTAACGGAGGTGGAAATGTAAGAGATGCGAATGGGTTTATAAGTAAGGTATCGCAGCGAGGGAAAATAATAGATTTGAAGTATATGGTGGGAACTAAAGACCATCCCCTTCACGCACCAAGAGGAATGTTTATTGTAGATAAAGAGCTATTTGTTGCAGATATAGACGGCGTACATGTGTTTAACATAATTAATGGAGAGTGGCTTCAATTCATAGATTTCACTTCATTCAATCCAGGTTTTTTAAATGATATTTCTTCCGATGGAAGCTCAACTCTTTTTGTAACAGATACAGGAACAGCAAAGGTATATAAAATTGAAGATTACATTCCTTCGGTCTATTTAGACTCACTTGCTACCTATCCAAATGGCATTACTTATAACTCTGTAAATGACGAATTTCTACTTTTGCCTTGGCGCGGAGAAAGAGCGTTCTATAGTTTTAATTCCAAGAATAGCACTCATAAACTATACACCGAATTAAGCGGTGGTTTTTTTGATGGTGCAGAATATGTAGGGAATACCTTACTGGTTACAAGCCAGCTTGATTCTGCAATTTACGCTTATGATGGGACTAATGAATCGCTAATAATTAAAACAGTTGGTAGTCCTGCTGATATTGGTATAGATACCAGAAGACACGTTCTTGGGGTTCCATACATCAACCTAAACAGAGTTGACTTCTGGAAACTCCCAATGAACTAATTTTTTTTAGGTGGTAATTATTTAATCACCCAAGTTTCAGGTCCTTCTAGCAACTCATCTAGATTTGCAGGACTCTGAGTATCTTTTACATGCTGAATTTGAGCATTTGCCTCAACATCGTAGCAAGGGCGATCAATAGCATAAAGCACACCAAAAGGGCGTGGGAAAGCAACTCCATCCCCATTTCTTGGATGCTCAAAGAAACGAGATAGTAAATGTGCTTTTGTAGCATCTTGCTCGTCATGAACCCATAAATCATCTTTCGTAAAATGATTGCCAAGTTCAACGACTTCAGGCATTAAGCCATTTAAGCGAACACCCTTTTCGCCGTCTTTACCAAAAACTAATGGTTGCCCATGTTCTAAATAAATTGCTTCTGTTGGACGAGTTTTCTTATCCGTGAACAACTCGAAAGCGCCGTCGTTGAATACAATACAATTTTGATAAATCTCCAGCATTGATGTCCCTTGGTGTTTATGACTTCTCAAAATCATTTCCTTGAGATGCTTTGGATCTCTATCCATCGCACGAGCTACAAAAGTTCCATCAGCGCCTAAACTTAACGCTAATGGGTTGAACGGGTGATCAATCGAACCATAAGGTGTAGATTTAAATACGGAACCTTCTGGTGTTGTTGGTGAATATTGGCCTTTTGTTAACCCATAAATCTGATTGTTAAACAATAGCATATTCACATTCATATTACGGCGTAATAACTGCACAAAATGGTTAGCACCGATAGATAGTGAATCTCCATCTCCAGTTATAATCCAAACGGTTAAATCTGGGCGAGATACTTTCAAGCCAGAAGCAATTGCAGGTGCACGGCCATGGATGGAGTGCATTCCAAACGTATCCATGTAATATGGAAAACGTGATGAACAGCCAATACCTGATATAAATACAATATCTTTCTTGGCAAGACCTAGTTCTGGCATCGCATTTTGAACCTGCTTCAAAATCGTATAATCTCCACAACCTGGACACCAACGTACATCTTGGTCAGAAGCAAAATCTTTGGAGGAATACGAAGGTAGAATATTCAAGTCAGCTTCGTTATTTGATACAAATTCGTCAATTAGAGTTTCAATAGACATAGTGGTAGCAATTTAAGAGTGAGCTGATACTTGATCAGATTCAATAACTTTGATGATATCGTCTTTAAGTTCGTGAACATTAAAAGGACGTCCTGAAACTCGGTTTATACCAACTGCATTCAGCATAAATTCAGAACGAACTAAGCGAACAAGTTGACCGTCGTTAATTTCAGGAACGATAATTTGTTTATAGCTTTTCAAAAGCTCGTGTAGATTTCTTGGAAAAGGACTTAGATAACGAACATGAATATGAGATACGTCTCTTCCCTCTTTTCTAAGTTGGTGAACCACCGTACGAAGCGTGCCATACGTTCCGCCCCATCCTAGTACAAGAACGCCTCCACCAACAGTACCTTGATCGATTTCCTGTTCAGGAATGTTAAAGGCAACTTTATCGCGCTTCCCTTTTCTAAGGTCAGTCATCTTTTGGTGATTGTCCGGATCGTAAGAAACGTTTCCAGTTTTGTCTTCTTTTTCTAGACCACCAACACGATGCTCAATTCCCTCAGTACCAGGAATAGCCCAACGTCGAACAAACCGATCGTCACGTTCATACGGCAAAAAAGCAGCATCCGTATCTTTTCGAGCTTTTTGGAACTCTATATTTATATCTGCTAACTCAGCACTAGTTGGGAATTTCCATGGCTCAGATCCATTAGCAATGTATCCATCCGATAGATACATCACAGGAATCATGTGCTCTAGAGAAATTCTAACCGCTTCAAATGCCATTTCAAAACAATCAGCGGGCGATGACGGAGCCACAATAACAAGAGGACTTTCTCCATTTCTTCCATAAAATGCCTGAAGCAAATCAGATTGTTCCGTTTTGGTTGGCATTCCTGTTGACGGCCCAGCTCTTTGAACATTCAAAATAACCAAAGGAAGCTCCAACATTACGGCAAGCCCAATAGCTTCACCTTTAAGCGCAATCCCAGGACCTGACGAGCTCGTTACGCCAATACTGCCACCAAACGATGCTCCAATTGCTGAAGAAACTGCCGCAATCTCATCTTCTGCTTGAAAAGTGGTAATCCCGTATTTCTTATACTTAGCTAACCCATGAAGAACATCCGAAGCGGGTGTAATAGGATATGAACCTAAAAACATAGGCAAGTTACTTTTTCTAGCTGCAGCAACAAGACCTAAAACAGTAGCTTCATTTCCAGTGATATTTCGGTATCGACCAGGTTTTAAGTCTGCCTGTTTTACTATAATTCTAGAACTGAAAATCTCTGCCGTTTCTCCGTAGAAATAACCAGCCTTCAACACTCTTATGTTTGCTTCTGATATTCCCGGAATTTTACCAAATTTCTTATTTAAGAAATCAACAGTAGAATCCATTGGACGATTGTACATCCAATAAAGCAAACCCAGAACGTACATGTTTTTGGTACGGTCCTCGTCTTTGTAAGAAAGGTTTAAATCTTTTACAGATTCTTTAACCATCTTGTTTACATCAATTTCAATCAGTTCGTAATCCGCTAATGAATTATCTTCTAACGGATTAACTCCTTCTGGATATTTAGCTAGATTTAAATTCTTTTTATCGAAACCAGCGGTATTAGCAATGATTATACCACCCCGTTTCAAAAGACTTAGATTAGCTTTAAGCGCGGCAGAGTTCATCACTACGAGAACGTCACACACGTCACCTGGTGTTAAAATTTCATGGCTACCGAACTTAAGTTGGAAAGAAGAAACACCAGGCACTGTACCTGCAGGTGCGCGGATTTCAGCAGGAAATTCTGGAAGGGTTCTTAAATCGTTACCAAGGAGAGCTGCTGTGTTGGTAAAAAGTGAGCCGGTTAATTGCATACCGTCTCCGGAGTCACCTGCAAAGCGAATGGTGACCTCCTCTCTAATCTGATCTTTGATGCTCATTAGGAGTAAATTATGTTAGGGCTAATTCGTTGTGTAAAATGTGTTTTTTTACTATCAAAAGAAAACCTTTGCTCGCCAATCACCAAAAAATAGATGGAACCGCTTCTATACTTTAATTCTAATATTTTAAAGTGGCACCATCCTCACAATCCTAAAAAAAACTCAATCTATCAGTCAAACATCTGCGAAACTTCCAGCATATTATCAGTTCGACTTGTTAGATATCTACGCGATTCAAGATATCGATTAAGGTTATACTCACTGAAATTTTCAGCGTTCGGATCTACACTATTTATCTGTACACGCGATGATGAGTGAATGTACTCATTGTTACCAATCCACATTCCAACATGCACCACACGTTGCGGCTTATCGGCTGTTGCAGGAACACCAAAAAACAATAAATCACCTGGCTCAAGATTTTCAAAGTTCTTAGTTAAATCTACATTTTCGCCAGCAGTAATTTGTTGAGATGCATCACGGGGGATAATATCACCATTCATCAAGTAAATAGTTTTTGTGAATCCACTGCAATCTACTCCTTTTGTAGAAGTTCCACCCCAAAGGTAAGGCACTCCCATTAACTCTTTACCTGTAGCAACTAAACTTTCTTGTGTTGCTTTCAAAGAAGTTCTCCAACGCTCAAATGGCTGTGCTTCGCTACGTAATACAAACCCTATTCTTCCATCTGGATATTTTACTTCATAGAAATTTCGTTGTGTGTCAACAAGTTGCAATACATTACCCATCACCAAGTCACCAATTTTTGGTGAGGTAGATTTTGCGCTTTCATAGCTAAAGCCATAATTAGATAGATAGATAATTTTATCGGCTTTTTTCCAACTATCTAATTCTTCTTTATTCATAAGTTTGATTCCACCTTGGTCAATCCAAGAAATATATTCATCTGGCGACTGCACAAGATACCAACCACCACTCTTCTTCAATACATTTAATGGCATTCCTAAAAGTGCTTGAGTTGCAAGTTCAGCCGAGTGGCGAGCATTAGAGCGCATATTAACTACAGAGTTATTGGCAACAGCGTAAATCTTATCACCTAACTCAGCAGACGGTAGGGTTTCAATTTCGTTTTCAAATGCAATCCCTGCTTTCTTAAGCGAGTCAACAAACAACTCCATTCCTTCAACCTTATCCGTCTCTCCAGTTAAAGTAATTGCACCATTTTTCTGTTCAGCTTTAACATTAAATACCGCAACTCTTTTATCAGGAGCGTATTTAGTTTTAAAAATAGTTGCAATTTCATTTGTTTTATCAACAGTTTGACCAGAGTTACACGCTAATAAAAGTACAGCAATAACAAGAGTTAGAGGGGATAAAAAATTCTTTTTCACAGTAAAAAAATTATTTTGATTTAGATTGTACTGAAACGTACTAAACTTTTCGGAAAGCCACACAATCTCCTTATCTTTACCGCCATGAAAAAAGTAGCATTTGAAACTCTAGGCTGTAAGCTCAACTTTTCTGAAACATCATCGATGCGCAGAGATTTTGAGATTGAAGGATTTGCATTGGGTGAATTCAATGAAGAAGCCGATATCTATATTATAAATACCTGCTCTGTTACCATGGATGCTAACAGCGCTTGTAGAAAAACCGTACGCCAAGCTTTACGCCGCAACCCAGAAGCTTTTGTAGCTGTTGTGGGATGTTACGCACAGCTTGAACCTGAAGAAATTGCTCTAATTGAAGGCGTAGATGTAGTTCTTGGCGCTAAAGATAAGTTTAAGCTCCTCGACCTTTTCGATGATTTTGTGAAACAGGAAAAAACCATCATTCATAACACCGATGTTAATGAAGCGGTTGATTTCCATAATGCATTTTCTTCCGATGATAGAACTCGAGCTTTTCTTAAAGTTCAAGATGGTTGTAACTATAAATGTGCGTTTTGCACCATTCCATTAGCACGTGGTGCAAGCCGAAGTCCAAAAATATCTACGGTTGTCAGAAATGCACAACAATTAGTTGAAGAAGGATTTCAAGAAATTATTATAACAGGCGTAAACTCTGGAGATTTTGGATACGGTACCGACGAGAACTTCTTTCAAATGCTTCAGGCTTTAGAACATGTAGACGGACTTGAGCGCTTACGAGTCTCTTCTATTGAACCGAACTTGCTCCACGAGGATATTATCCATTTTGCGGCAGAGTCAAAGAAATTGCAGCCTCACTTTCATCTTCCCTTACAAAGTGGATCCGATGAAATGTTGAAGACCATGCGTCGACGTTACAACTCAGACTTGTATAAAGGTCGTGTTGAGTTGATTCGTAAACTTATTCCGGATGCTTGTATTGGTGTGGATGTAATTACTGGCCATCCTGGTGAAACTGAAGAGCTTTTCCAAGAGTCATTCGATTTTATAAACTCACTCGATGTTTCTTATCTGCATGTGTTTACTTATTCAGAACGCCCAAACACTCATGCGCTTACTTTGAAGCCTATAGTTGATAAAGCCGAACGTAAAAAACGTACTCATAAACTTCGCCGACTTTCTGAAATCAAACGATTCGATTTTGATGCTCGGTTTGAAGGACAAACACGTCCTGTTTTGTTTGAAGAAGAGAACAAAGATGGCTTCATGCTTGGCTGGACTAATAATTACGTTCGTATAGCTACACCGTTCAATCCTCGATTAGTAAACTCCATTATTGATGTTGAAATTGGATCTCGCTCTAAAGATGGTTTCCATTTTGGAAAACTTCCTAACGAAGTTATTGACGAACAAAAAACTATACAGGAGCTTATCGGTTAATGTCAGATTCTTTTAGTCCCGACGAACTTATTGAACGCTCAATAAACCTTATTAAACAGCAGCGTGAGCTTTATGGTGATTTTTCAACTAAAATTGATGCTACCAAACCTGCTGAAGAACCAGTTATAAAATCAACTAAAGTTGAGGAGCCCTCTGTATCTTTTTCCGAAACAACTCAAGATACAGAACCTCAGTCGCCTCCTACCATTAAAGAAAAAACAGTTTCTATGCCTTCTAAATCAGATTTAATTGCTCAGTGCTCAACTCTAGATGAATTAAAAGCACTTTGTGAGAAAGAAGAAGTTCTTAGAACTGACTTAGAAGGAACTAACCTCGTTTTCGGTGTTGGTAACCCAAATGCTGATTTGTTGATTGTTGGTGAAGCTCCTGGAGCTAATGAGGATAAAATTGGTGAACCTTTTGTTGGTAGAGCTGGAAAATTGCTAGACCAAATTATGGAAGCAATTAACTTTACTCGCGATGATATCTATATAGCAAATATTCTAAAGCATCGTCCGCCGAATAACCGAGATCCAAAACCTGACGAGCGTAAACGCAGTCTCCCCTATCTACTACGCCAAATTGAACTCATTAATCCCAAATTAGTACTTTGTGTTGGGCGAATATCCGCAATTACGCTTTTAGGCAAAGACATGTCGTTAAAAGACATGCGTCAACAATTTCATGAGTTTCATGGTCGTGAATTAATGGCAACCTACCACCCTGCCGCTCTCTTAAGAAATCCGAATTGGAAACGTCCTACTTGGGAAGATGTTCAGCTACTGCGCGAGCGTTACGATGAACTAGGCGGTAAGCCTTAATAACCCAAAGTGTTAACAATTTTGTTGACATCGTGTGGATAGTTTGTTCAAAACAACTCAAATTTAGTTTTCAGTAATTAATTACTTTAATTAATCTGGAAAGCTCCTTTTTCGAAACAATTTTAATCAAAGTGAATTTCATTTCTCTTCAACTGAAGTGAAAGCGGCTATTTTAACTTTATGGCAAAAAACAACGGTTCAGGATATAACAACAATAAGAAGAAAGATGTAAATGCTCTTCTTGAACAAGAAGGCAGAGTTCCACCACAAGCTGTAGAAGTTGAGGAAGCGGTATTGGGTGCTATGCTTATTGAACACGGTGCTGCAACTATCGCGTTACAAATGTTGAAACCTGATGATTTCTATAAACCTGCTCATCGTCATATTTACGAGACGCTTACCAACCTATTTGAACGTGATAATCCACTAGATCTTTTAACCGTTGAGAACGAACTTCGCGACCGCGGGTTACTGGATGTATGCGGTGGTTCAACATATTTATCAGATTTAACACGTTCTGTTAGCTCTGCAGCAAATATTGAATATCACGCACAAATTATCACAGAGAAGGCGATAAAGCGTAACTTGATACTTAGCTGTACGGATGTAATAAAAGACTCTTACGACTCTACTAGTGATGCATACGATGTTTTAGATGATGCTGAGCAAAAGATATTCGACTTAGCTAATCAAAAAAATAGAAGTGCTGCTCAACCTGTTTCAGATATCTTAAAAGATACACTTCAGTATCTGGAAGATATGCGTGGTAAAAAGTATGGTATTACAGGTGTTCCTTCAGGTTTGGCAATCGACCAGATGACGGCCGGTTGGCAAAAAGGAGATTTAATTATTATTGCGGCTCGCCCTTCTATGGGTAAAACAGCTTTTGTACTTACTGCTGCAAGAAATGCAGCTATGCACCCCGATGCAGAGCTTAAAACTCCAGTAGCTATCTTTTCTTTGGAGATGTCGAACCAGTCTTTAGTCCAACGTCTTCTCACAATGGAAGCTAGAGTGCGTGCTGATGAAGCTCGAAAAGGAACTCTAAACGACGAAAGCTTTAAGCACCTTATTGATGCCGCTGGTAGACTTTTTACTGCCGACTTATTTATTGATGATACTCCCGCAATTACCTTAATGGAATTGCGAACCAAATGTCGCCGTTTAAAAAGTGAACATAATATTGGAATGATTGTAGTTGATTATCTCCAGTTGATGCAAGGCTCTGCTAAAGACTCTGGTAGCCGTGAACAAGAAATTGCTTCTATTTCCCGAGGGCTAAAATCGCTAGCCAAAGAGCTCGATGTTCCGGTAATTGCATTGTCTCAGTTAAGTAGAGCTGTAGAACAACGTGGTGGTGATAAACGGCCACAGCTTAGTGATTTACGTGAATCAGGTTCCATAGAACAGGATGCTGATATTGTAATGTTTTTATACCGACCAGAGTATTATGGAATTGCAACAACTCCAGAAGGGCAAAGCACTGCGGGGCTTGCCGAAGTAATTATTGGGAAGCAACGTAACGGACCTGTTGGTAGCAAATGGCATCAGTTTATTAAAGATTACGCTCGTTTTGAAAATCTAAGTTCGTCTGACTCTGGAAATTCATTTTTAGGCGGAGGTGAAGGAAACGAAATGAGTGGTAGTAATTTCTCTCCTGCGGATGCGCCTCCTCTTCCTCATAACGTAGCGCCTGATGAAGACGCCCCATTTTAGTACGAATACTCTTTTATTAACACTCTTTACTAAGGTCTACAATGAAAAAATCGGTCCTTCTTCTTAGTTTTATATTAATCATCAGCTTTAAAAGTACTGCTCAAGTCTTAGATTATGCAAAAGAAGTGGTTGGAACGCTTGCTTCAGATGAGTACAAAGGACGTGGTTATGTCGGTAATGGAGATAAATTAGCTGCAGAATATATTCGTTCTGAATTTGAGAAAATTGGACTCCAGACTTATTCCAAGAATTATACTCAAACATTTACTACGCCTGTAAATACGTTCCCCAATGCTATTTTATTTAAGCTCAACGGCAAAGAACTCATGCCTGGTAGAGACTTTCTAGTTGGCGCTGGCTCACCTTCCATAAAAGGATCCTTTAGCACCGTATCATTAAGCGCTAATGATATGCTAGTTGATGCAACTTTTACAGAAATATTATCTGAGGCTACCAATAAGTTTATTGTCATACCTCCTTACGATAAGAGCTCATTTAGTAAAGAAGAAAATGACCGTATTAATGCTGTAATTAGCTTTCTAACATATCACGAAAATAATCCTTCAAAAGGAACCATTGTTCTCTCTGATAGTAAGCTCACTTGGGCAGGCTCTACTTCTTTGAATCCTAAACCCATATTTACGGTAAGTACCGAAGCTTTTAACGAAGAGTTAATAAATGTTGAAGTAGAACTAAAGAATAAGTTCTATAAAGAATACAAAACTCAGAACATTCTTGGCTATATAGAAGGCACAAATACTGACTCTCTAATTGTGTTAGTTGCTCATTATGATCACCTAGGTATGATGGGTAAAAAAGCTACTTTTAATGGTGCTAACGATAATGCTAGTGGAGTTGCAATGCTATTGAGTACTGCAAAGTATTACGCTCAAAATAAGCCAAAATATAGTACTGCTTTTATCGCATTTGGTGCCGAGGAACTTGGAATTCTGGGATCAAAGTATTTTACAGAAAACCCTCTTTTCGAACTCTCTAGAATTAAATTCCTTGTCAACTTTGATTTAACTGGTACTGGAGAAGAAGGAATCCAAGTTGTAAATGGGTCTGTATATCAAGAAAAATTTAATCAGCTTAAAAAAATCAATGCCGATCACAATTTATTAGCCGAAGTAAAAATTCGAGGAGCAGCTTGTAATAGTGATCACTGCATGTTCGACAGAAAAGATGTCCCCTCTTTCTTCATATACACCTTGGGTGGAATCAAAGCTTACCACGATATCTATGACCGACTAGAGACACTTCCACTTACCGAGTTCGAAGATTACTATCGCTTAATTCTCCTTTTTGTGGAATCAATCTAAAAACTATAGCTCTTTTGAGCTATAGACCATTTCTTCAAACAGCTTATCGTAGTCTTTGATCTTTTGACTCCAATCAAGGTGTTTGTTAATTGTCTGTAACGATGATTTTGGTAAGGATTTCGTCTTTGCTGAAAGTAAATCTCTGAGGATGTAGAACAACTCATCTTCCGTCTCATAAAGCACTGGTGCATGTAATAAAGGCTTTTTAAGGTGTTCTGGTATAAGTTCAGGGTAGTGAAGTGACTTTGGCAATAGAGGATGGCAGCCACAATAAATAGCTTCCATTATTGGGGTACAAAAGAACTCGTAAGTAGCCGTAGAAATTACAATATCCCCAGAATGAAGGAGCTTGCTATAACTCTCAATGTCTTCTACATAACCAAAATGGCTAATTTGAGTTCCATAGCGTTGCCAAGCTCTTTCGAACTCTGCAGGTTTTTCATGTTTACTATCTCCTGCTAGAATCAAATCAAATTTCAGGTCAATATCATTAAGCCGATTTAAAACGCGAAAAAACATGGCTGGGTTTCTATCAAACTGCCACCGCTGATTCCAAACAATTACTGGATTTGGGTTACTTTCTCTTGTATCTGGTTGGTTATCAAAATGCTTTAAATCTAAACCAGGATACATCACTATACTCTTTTCCCTAATCTGATCTACGGTTTTGTAGTGCTTATCATCAGGAAAATTATTGAGAAATTTAGGCAAAGCATCCAACAAATCGTCTAAGTGAAACTGCGATGAAAAAAGAAGTTTATCTGCCACTAACATACTTAAATAGTTAATATAGCAAAACGTTAAATCTCTAGTTTCCCCTTCAGGAATAGGCCGCGTAAACTGATTATCATGCATGTACATGATTTTCGGCGTATAAGCGAAACGAGGATTTGTAAGTGCTAAAAAAGCTGGGAGATTGGTCATGCTACTGGTTAATAGTAAATCAATATCCTCTTCAACTTCGTTTGTAAGCTCCGATAACGTAACGGAGTCGCCATGCATTCTCCATTTCCAGCCTTTATAATTGAGCTTTATCGGAATAATGTTATGGCTGGAATGTTTCTCTAAGCCTTTTAAAAAAGCTTTATGGGAACCACTATAAAAAGGCTCGATAGCAAGGATATTCATACGTTTACCTAAACCTAGATTGTATCTCATCCAGAGAAAGATACACTATTGTAGGCTTTTGCAAAGGGTCTAAATAAGGCTGATCACATGCAAAAAGTTGGTCTACTAAAGCTTCCATTTCTTCCTCGCTTAGCTTTTTCCCTCTTGGAATTGCTGCCTTCGATGCAAAAGCTATCGCTAGTTTTTCACGTGCTTCGAGTTGTAATTTCAGTCCAAGTTCTTGGTACTGATGAAGCATTTCAACTAACACTTCTTGTTCATTACCAATTTCAATATCAGCAGGAACACCATTAATCATTGCTGTATTTCCGCTTAAAAGTTGCACTGAGAATCCCATACGCTGCAAAATAGGATGCAATTCTTTCAACAATGTGTAATCACTTGCCGAAAGCTCCATTGTTTGAGCAAAGAGCAGTTGTTGGGTACTAGGCAATGCTGATTCAGATGCAGTTAAAGCCTTTTCAAAAATAATTCTCTTATGAGCTAAGTGCTGGTCAATTAAGCAAACTCCAGTTCTAGTTTGGGTAACTATAAAAGTATTGTGGAGCTGCCAAAAGCTTTTTTCTGAGGGTTTGTTAGAAGTAGACTCTGAATTAGAAAAAGCAAGACCTTCACCACTCTTAGAACTCAATCCATCTTTCCGAGCATACATCTGTCCCGCAAAATGGTCCCCATTCCCGTCCATTGAATTTTTATTAATTCTGGATGGAATATGAAATCCAGTTTGATCCCTTGTTCCCAATTCAGGTTTGTTAAAACTCATTCCTGTATCAAATCCTTTTCCAAAATCATCGCTTAAAAAAGAACTCTCATCAGGTTGGATATTAGGAACTTGAAAATGAGTATTAAGAGCTCTATTTACAACCGATCGTGCTAGCTGAATTACGCTTTTCTCATCTTCAAACTTCACTTCCATTTTAGATGGATGCACATTAACATCAACCTTAGACGGATCAATTTCGAAAAATAGCGCATAAAATGGATACTCATTATTTCTAGTCCAAGCATCATATAAACTCAAAATAACATGAGTCAGGTAGCGATGTTGAAATGGTCGTCCATTCACAAATAGAAACTGCTCTCCCCTGCTTTTCTTCGCCAATTTAGGATCTGATGCAAAGCCAAAAATACGGACATAACTAGTTTGTTCTTCAAACTTAATAAGACTCGCTTTATAGGGAGCTCCAAAGATTGCCGTAACTCTTTCTTTAAGGGATTGAGCTGGTAAATTATAAATTTCTTCAGAATCAGCAATAACTTGAAAGGCAACTTCTGTATTAGCCAAAGCCGCGTATTGAACAGTACGCAAAATATGTCGAAGCTCGGTCACGTCCGTTTTTAGAAATTGACGTCTCGCCGGCACATTAAAAAATAAATTCCGAACCGAAATTGAAGTTCCGTTATCGGTTGCAACGGGTACAGGTTCTTTTTCCTTACCACCCCATATTTCAAATTCCCAGCCGTTTTCGTCTTCAGCTCTTTTAGAGCGAACAGATACTTGAGAAATTGAGGCTATTGAAGCCATTGCTTCACCTCTAAAACCCAGCGTTTTTATGCGAAACAGATCGTCTACAGAATTTATTTTTGACGTAGCGTGGCGTTCAAAGCAAAGCACAAGATCATCCTCACTCATTCCACAGCCATTATCAATAACTTGTATAAGTGTACGGCCAGCTCTCTCAATTATAATTTTAATGGAGTCTGCCCCAGAATCGATAGAATTATCGAGTAATTCTTTAACTACTGATGAAGGTCTTTGAATAACTTCCCCAGCGGCAATCTTATTACTTATTTCTGGAGGTAATTGATGTATGATAGAATTGCGGGTACGCGTCTCGCTCAAGGGTTAAACTCAGCTTAAAAGTGAAATGATATATACAACTAGACCTAATAATACAGCAAGCGAAACAACTCTAGAAAATTGCTTTGGGCGTACTCTGTTGTGTGTCTCAAACGTAATGTTTCTACGTTCTCTATTATTCTCCCGCTCTTCCTTTTCAGGATCGTAGTATCTTAACGGTAAATCAAATTTCTTAGGCTTCGGGCGGAAACCAAACATAGGTCTAATCATAACTCTACCTCGTTTTTATGGTTTGTTTTGTCAGAACGCCATCTACGGCTTTATGGTCATTTTAATATACATAATCTTGCCTTCGGTTTCACCCTAAAACCCATTTCAATCTAAATTTCTGCTGAATTGGAACATAATTATCTTCTCATCACATAAGCACTTGCAAACAGATAAATACCGTACTTCTATTTAGCCCTTTCTCAGAAGATGTAAAGTCATTTCCGATTATTTATCCTTATCGAAAATATAAAAGCTAAAAAAAGCCATAATTTGGCAACCCTGTTCCAGATAAAAACTTGATTCAGGCTTACATGAATACGATCCGCACCTAAGAATATCACTCTATTATCTACGTCTTCAAATATTTGTGGATAGCCAAAAATCCACCATATAAACATAAATGCGACGTAAAGAATTATAAACCCAACGACTGTTTTTGTAACTTGTAAACTTTTATAGCCTATAGGTAACATAATTACTGAAACTGTACCAATTTGTAATAATAGCACTCTTAGATCTGCAGGGTTAGTTACCCAATCAAAGAATAGAAATTTATATACACTCTCAAATGTATATATGAAGGCTAAAACTATAACAACCGAGTTGCCAAATGAAATCGTGTCTGGCAAATTCCTATAAACCCAAACGCTTTTAATCAATAAAACGCTGATCATTAAAAGCGTTGTTCCATCAAGTCTGTCTAGAGCGTTTATATAAATGGACCCTGTACTCGCAATTATAAAAACGAAGAATATAACAGCTGAAAACCCCATACAAGCTAAAATTAGACTCAGTGGTCTTTTAAAAGCATGCATTATATTTATTGTAAACATATGATTTGTAGAAGCTACTCAGTAAATTTTTCAACCACTCTATTGGTTTATATTAATCTTTAAATCTATTTAATTCCAATAAACACGACCATGCTATGAAAGTAATTATTACTACATTCTCATTTCCTAAATAATTGGCTATCTACGATTGGATTAATTCGTTTAATATTCTTGAACTTTCCAACAAAATTGTAATTACGATCAACTAATGACAGAAACCCTATCTCCTATTATTCAAGCCTCTGAGCTAATAAAGTTATATAAGTCTCATAATTTGATACTTGTAGATGCTAGCAATGGTGAAAGTGCTCAAAGGAATTATGAGACTAAGCATTTGGATGGAGCTATTTCTGTAGACTTAAATACCCATCTTACAGAGATAGAGAATGATTTTTCGGTTGGAGGACGACATCCCCTACCAAAGATTGGAAATTTTACTCGTACTGTCGCTAACCTAGGAATTTCGCATGAAAGTCATGTTGTAATATATGATGATAAAAATGGATCTAACGCTGCAGCGCGATTTTGGTGGATGCTTAAATCTATAGGTCTAGAAAAAGTACAAGTGTTAAACGGTGGACCCGATGAGGCTGAAAAGATAGGTTTTCCTACCAACTCAAATCCTGTAACTATAACAGTTACCGATACTATTGAAATAAATAGCTGGAATTTGCCTATTGCTGAACTTTCTGATGTAGAGAAAGCCTCGCAAACCAAACTATCATGTATTATTGATGTACGGAGCCAAGAACGTTATGATGGAGATTTTGAGCCTATTGATTTAGTAGCAGGACACATCCCTAATGCTATTAATATCCCATTAACAGAGAACTTAGATCATTCCGGACTTTTTCTTTCTCCCGAAAAACTAAAAGAAAAATATGAGCCTCTATTTAATCACAAAGGTAAAGACGTTATTGTACATTGTGGCTCAGGAGTGACCGCTTGTCACACACTCTTAGCAATACACTCTGCAGGCTTTGATATTCCTAAACTGTATGTTGGTTCTTGGAGTGAGTGGAGCCGTAATAATAAACCTATTGCCACAAAATAAGTACGAGCTCTTCTTTTAAGCCCAGATAGAGAACTTTTGAATATAACTTTTTGAAAACAGATTTTTATGAATTGGATTCTTTTGATTATTGCTGGATTATTTGAGGTTGGTTTTGCCTCTAGCCTTGGTAAAGCCAAAGAAGCCACGGGAAATGATGTCTATTGGTGGTATGGAGCTTTCTTTGTATGCCTTGTAGTTAGTATGATGCTTCTTATAAAAGCAACTCAGAGCTTACCCATTGGTACGGCCTATGCAGTTTGGACTGGTATCGGCGCGGTCGGAACTGTTTTAATGGGTATTTTTGTGTTTAAAGATCCTGTTACTTTTTGGAGAATCTTTTTCTTAGTAACTCTAGTAAGCTCTATTGTAGGACTCAAGGTCGTATCAAGCTAAACAACGATTAAGCCTTTTAATCTGATACTTATAGGTTGAGGTAATTCTGAAACTCTATATTCTTGCAATGCACTCATTTGGCAATAGGCCATGCATATGTTAGTACTTCAATAGGTTTACTAGCCTCTATATCGATGCAGGTTATCTTTAAAATCACTAGGACTATACCCTGTATGATATTTAAAGAACTTGTATAAAGCTTGCTCATCAGGAAGTCCGATTTCTTGCGCAATACAATAGTTCTTTTGGCAATTTTTTGAACTCAATAACTTCAGTGCGTGTTCAATTTTGAGCTGAATTAATACTTTTGAAGGACGCTTCTGAAAGTGACTCCTGAAGTACTTGGAAAAAGACTTAGCGTTTGAATACCCGTATTCTTTGGCCCATTCTTCGACCGAATACATATGGTTTAAGTTTTGAATGGCAAAATTTACTGCATCATTTATTGGTGGTGTCATAATTCTAAATTTTAGGTTATAAATTTACATTTACCCTAAGCTATAGTTATTGTCCTTCCAAATTAGGTGCTACTCTTTTGTGTTGTTTTTACTTACCCTACATCTAATGAAATATAATTATCTATAAAAATCAAATTTTCTTTAAAATATTGCGAATACTTCACCTAGGACTTGCTCTTTGGGTATAAACCCCCAAAATCTACTATCCATGCTCTCATAGGCATTATCGCCCACCATAAAGAATACGCCATCAGGAACTACAAGCCCATTTCCACTTTCGATAATATTAGAATACTGTAGAATTAGGCTATCTTTTCTATCCATTTGCTGGATGAGAAACTCAAAGTACCTTCTGGAGGAATAATCCATTTCGTTGTCTTCATCAGTGGTAACTAACATTTCAAAAATTGGATCATGCGGAATAGTTCTATCAGCAATAACTAATTCATACCGATAAGCATGAATTGTATCACCAGGAACTGCTGCAATCCTCTTTATAAATGTAATTGAATCTTCTACTGATTTATGGAACGCTACTATGTCACCTTTTTCAAAGTCACCATTACTTTTATTTTTATAAATCAGCACATAATCCTTTGGTTGAATAACATCCGCCATAGAGTTTGTCATTACTTTGTAAGGCTTTACCATTACAATCGAATAGGTTATTGAAACAAATAACACTAATCCAATAGCTCTTTTCAAGGTAATGTGGCTCACTTTCTCTATTCTACCTGTATTTAAGTAACATCAATTGAGATTGCTTCACTCTTAACTAATCACTCACTAGGTGTGCATCTATTCTTAAAACACTAAACCCTACTCAACCAACTCTATTTTGTACGCCATAAACATGTACTCTTTTCTATCTTTGTAGTAAGAGTCTAGAATAATTCTGTCTCCTTGAACATCCATAGAAATACTCCAAAACTCTAGTTGTACAGAAAACTCATAGACTAATGTACGTTTATTGTAAAAATCGATGGTATTTCCATGCCCGTGCTTCTCACCTGAATATAAAACAAGTATATAATCCCCATACTCTCCAATACCCCTTGTTTGGTACTTGAAATCTTTGCTTCTTTTCTCAGTTCTTGTTTTTTTATCCTCTTTGATATCTGTCTTATTTTCAACAACAGCTTCAACCAAACTATTACTCAGCTCAAACGCATTATCTATAAGACTAAATTTTTTTAGTTCGGACCTACCTTTTGATGAAAAAAATAGTGACGAATCGTCTGCTACTATTTCACCTGCATCTAAAAAAGTGTTCCTCTTCTTTCTATTATCCTTTATTCCTGCTATTAATTCTTTGTCAAAATTATAAACTAGGTAATCTCCATTCTTTGATCCTGTTGCATTATATAAGAATATTTTGTTGGGAGTACAGCTTACCCTTGATGGTGAAAATTTCTTTGGGTTAAAGCTCTTTTCAAATTCCCCTGAAGTTACATCCCAGATGGAAACTCTCGCCAAATCAGAATCTATCAGGACTAGCTTCTCTCCTTTTGAAGTTAAAGAAACACACATATCAGTTGGGTTTCTAAACTCCCCAGGTCCAGACCCTTGCCCGTTCCCAATAGTTTCCATATCCACAATTTCGCTACCTTCTATAGACAGTTTAAATAAATTTTTCTTGGTATAGTCAAACACAAACAAGGCACTATGATTATTGTTTATAGTGTAAATTTCTGCTCGGAATAATTCAAATTCAGAAGGAACAAACCTCCACTCCTCTTTAATAACCTCTTTAAACTCTCTTTTCATTGTTGAGTTTTCAATATTTTGTGCGGTGGTATCCCCTAGCTTGAAAGTTAGAAGTACAAAAACCGATAATAAAATTTTGACACATATATTATAATAACGCATAACTATCTTGTTTTTTTATAGGGCTAAATGCATACAACTACACTTAGCCCTTTTTTATATTTGAATGATATTTATCCAACACTATCATTATTTTCACGGACAGTTGTTTGACAGGTTCTTTCGAAAGCACCCCACAGAATCCTTACCGTCATGCAATCATCATCTCCACCGATGCAGCCATTATCATTACAAGGGCCAGCATAGGCTTCTTCAATACCGATTACTGATTCAAAAGTATTAACCATTCCATCGTTAGTACTTATTTGGAATCCACTTACAAGAGTAACAACAGTTAAAATTGCTACAAATTGATTGATATAATTCTTAATCTTCATGATTATCTCCATTTGTTATTGTTTGTTAGTTAGCTCACTCCGAGCTTCACTTCCTTCTTGGTTTGGTAGTACATCCAACCAGACATTATTGCCAAAACCGCATTTCTTAGCACCATCTGCAAATCAAATCTCCCAAAAGAAAAACGTCCTAAGCAACCACAAGCAAACTCCCAACCGTTGCTATAACCAACTAAAGCGATCAACAGAAAAAAGCCGCACAGCAGTGCAACAAGCAAGTGTATAAGTTTCTTTTGTACTTGTCTAAATAAGTATATGGCGAGTATAATTTCTGTTGTAGCAGCGGCGTACACTAAAAACTTAGCCGTACTTTCTGGGTATACTCCAAAAAAGAGTAGTACCTCAATCATATTCTCTGGATCTATGATTTTTAAGATTCCAGCTGCAGCTAATACCGCGCCTAAAATCCATCTAAAATATTTTGTAATTCTTATATTCCCCATGACATTTCTTTTATGTGATTATACTCTTCGGGAACAATATTTTATATCACACTTAATTATTCAAGCTATTTAAGTGCCTAATTTTTCTATCTAAAAAGACTATCTAATTAGTGTGAATACCTCTTTACCACTCTTCGAGATTAAACTTCCCATTCCATTAATAAATTTGAATGGCATACTTTATTAGTAAGAATGTTGTGTGTGGAGTTCTAAGGTGCAGCGCTTTGTAACTGATTGACTATTACCCGTTAATGGGAAATCTAATTGAAGAATTAACGGGTTTTTGGTACTTATAACCATCCTCTTGTTATGGCTTTGAAACGCTGCTTTGTTAGCTATCTAGATTCTTTTATATAATGGAATGATTTTTTGGAATTTGTATAACCTACCCATCCTCTTCCTGTAGAATCATATCTGGTATGATAGATACTAGTCTACCATTTTGAAATAAAACCCGTTTTCTACATCTTAAGCTTTCAGTATTAAGAATAAAATAAATCAGACTTACAATTAGCTTATGAAAAATGAAAACCCCGTCGTTTGGTTCGAGATTTATGTCGATGATTTAAATAGAGCCCAAAGATTCTATGAGACCGTATTCGACCTTAAACTTGATGCGTTGCCAACTCCAGAAATCGGAGAAGACAGTATGGAGATGTTATTCTTCCCTAGCAATATGGAATCTAAAAACAGAGCTTCAGGTGCTTTAGTTAGGATGGATGGCTTTAAGGCAGGTAACAATAGCACCATCGTATATTTTATGAGCGAAGATTGTAGTATCGAAGAAGCTCGTATTGTAAATGCCGGAGGGAACGTCTTTAAATCTAAAACATCTCTAACGGAGTATGGTTTCATGGTACTTGCAATGGATACTGAAGGTAATATGTTTGGAATCCATTCAATGAAATAGCCATTACTAAATCTAGTAACCCCTACTAATACATCCCCAAAAATAATACTATGGCAAAAGTCAGGACATCATCTATCGAAATGGATAAGGAAGAATTTCGAAGAATTGGACATCAACTTATCGATGATATTTCTGATTTTATTAGTTCCATAGATCAAAAGCCGGTTACGCCCAATGAAAGTCCGAGCCAACTTCAGAGCCTCCTCGGTATTTCATCTCTACCAGAAAATGGTAAACCTACAAATGAGTTGATTTCTAAAACCACTGACTTACTATTCAACCATTCTTTACTTAACGGACATCCTAAATTTTTGGGATATATTACTTCTTCGCCTGCCCCTATTGGCGCATTATCAGATTTACTTGCGGCGTCTGTTAATCCGAATGTTGGCGCACATATTTTAAGTCCTATTGCCACTGAAATTGAAAAACAGACCGTTAGGTGGCTTTCTGAATTTATTGGTGTCTCCTCTGATTATGGCGGAATATTAGTTAGTGGTGGGAATATGGCAAATTTCACAGCATTCTTAGCGGCTAGAACTGCAAAAGCCCCAAAAAGTGTAAAAGAAGATGGGATTCAAAATACTTCTAGAAAACTGACTGTTTATTGTTCAAAATCAACACATACTTGGATTGAAAAAGCGTCTATTCTATTCGGTTTAGGCACCAATTCTATACGATGGATTCAAACTGATGATTCCAATAAAATGGATACTCAAGTTTTAGAAGCTACCATCAAAAATGATTTAGACAATGATTGTTTACCATTAATGGTAGTTGGCACAGCTGGCGATGTAAGTACGGGTGTGGTTGATAATTTGGCTGAGCTATCAGCGATTTCTAAGAAATACAACTTGTGGTTCCATATTGATGGTGCTTATGGTGCACCCGCTGCAATTATTCCAAAACTCAAACATATATTTGAGGGTATTGAAGATGCAGACTCTATAGCTTTGGATCCCCATAAATGGCTCTATAGTCCTCTTGAAGCGGGATGTACTTTAGTGAAAAACCCACAGCATTTATTAGACACATTTAGTTCACATCCAGAGTATTACAACTTCAGTAAGAATAATGATGAAGTCGCTCAGAATTTTTATGAGTATGGACTTCAAAACTCCCGTGGCTTTAGAGCTTTAAAAGTTTGGCTCACATTGCAGCAAGTAGGCAGAACCGGATATAAAAAACTTATTGGTGAAGATATTGAACTCTCCGAATTGCTATTTGAACTTGCTCAAAAGCATTCTGAATTCGAAGCCGTTTCTCAAAATTTAAGCATCACTACTTTCAGATACGTTCCTTTAAAAAGCGATACAGACAGCGATTACCTCAATAAATTAAATGAAGAACTATTAAATGAATTACAAGCTGGAGGAGAAGTTTTCTTATCCAATGCCATCATAAAAGGCCAATATTGTTTGAGAGCTTGCATAGTAAATTTTAGAACTTCTGAAAAAGATATCGAAGAGATCATCGAAATAGTAATACGAGAAGGAAAGAGAGTTCATCTAAAATTATCCAAATAAGAAACGCCTATTTGCGTGTTATTCCCTTATTTAATTTCTCAGATTCTAAAGACTTGGTATTTACACTCACGCCCCACTATTATTCTTTCATAATTAGGCTGTCGAAGAAGCTCCTTTTTTTGTAAACTCCATGCCCTAATATAATTGCTCCAATTGGGCTGAATTTGTGGTGTTTTATCCACTTCTTGGCTTGGAGACTCACTCCTAATTTAGTTTACGCATGGCAACAGATACTCCAAAAATTATTTATACAAAAACTGACGAAGCTCCTGCTTTGGCCACTTACTCTTTTCTCCCAATGGTTCAGGCTTTTACAAAAGCTACTGGCGTGGTAGTTGAAACTCGTGATATCTCGCTTGCTGGACGGATTATTGCTAATTTCCCTGAGTATTTAAACGAAGGCCAACGTATCTCTGATGCCTTAGCTGAATTAGGTGAGCTTACTCAGCATGAAGAAGCTAACATCATCAAACTACCAAATGTTAGTGCTTCAATCCCGCAGTTAATTGCTGCTATAAAAGAATTACAAAGCCAAGGCTATGCTCTCCCCGATTATCCTGTAAATCCACAGAATGACCAAGAGAAAGAAGCAAAGTCTCGCTACGACAAAATTAAAGGTAGTGCAGTAAATCCAGTATTGCGTGAAGGAAATTCTGACCGTAGAGCGCCTAAAGCTGTTAAAGAATATGCTCGTACGAATCCTCATTCGATGGGTGCTTGGAGTGCTGATTCTAAGTCGCACGTAGCAACAATGACGGGTGGCGATTTCTATTCGAATGAAAAGTCAGTGTTGGTTGAAGATGCCGATGCTGTTCGTATTGAGCATGTAGCTGAAGATGGAACTATAACGGTTCTGAAAGAAAAAACAGCACTACTTCCTAAAGAAGTGATTGATGCTACGGTGATGAACAAAAAAGCTCTCGTTAGCTTTTTGGCCGAGCAAGTTGAAAATGCTAAGAAAGAAGACGTGTTGTTTTCGCTTCATATGAAAGCAACCATGATGAAAGTTTCTGACCCAATTATTTTCGGTCATGGCGTGGAAGTATTTTTTGCTCCAGTATTTGAAAAACATGCCGCTACTTTCAAAACACTTGGCGTAGATGTTAAGAATGGCTTTGGAGACTTGTTAGCTAAAATTGAAACTCTTCCTGCTGATGAAAAAGCTGCAATTGAAGCGGATATTGCAGCGTGTTATGCAGCTCGTCCTGATGTAGCGATGGTAAATTCCGATAAAGGAATCACCAACTTACATGTTCCAAGTGATGTAATTATTGATGCATCTATGCCAGCCATGATTAGAAATGGTGGCCAAATGTGGAATAAAGACGGAAAGTCTCAAGATGCCATCGCTGTGATTCCAGATAACAGCTACGCAACAATGTACCAAGTGGTAATTGACGATTGTAAGAAACACGGCGCTTTTGATCCAACAACCATGGGCACCGTGCCGAATGTCGGCTTAATGGCTCAAAAAGCGGAAGAATATGGTTCTCATGATAAAACGTTTGAAGTTCCTGCAAATGGTAGCGTTCGTGTAGTTGACACTAAAGGAGCTACTTTACTTGAACACGCCGTTGAAGCGGGTGATATTTGGAGAATGTGCCAAGTAAAAGACGAGCCAGTAAAAGATTGGATTAAGTTGGCTGTGAATCGTGCTAAAGCTACTGGTTCTCCTGCAGTTTTCTGGTTAGACGAAAACAGAGCTCACGATGCTCAGATTATCAAGAAAGTACGTACTTACTTAGCCGACTACGACACAACCGGTTTAGATATCCACATTATGGCTCCACAAGAAGCTATGGCATTCTCACTAGAGCGTATCAGAGCTGGCAAAGAGACTATTTCTGTAACAGGAAATGTGCTTCGCGATTACCTTACTGACCTCTTCCCTATTATGGAACTTGGAACTAGCGCAAAAATGCTTTCTATTGTTCCACTGATGAATGGTGGTGGATTGTTTGAAACAGGTGCCGGTGGATCAGCTCCTAAGCACGTTCAACAGTTTGTAGAACAGAATTACTTACGTTGGGATTCGCTCGGTGAATTTTTAGCACTTGCTGTATCACTTGAGCATTTGAGTGATACATTTGGCAACGCCAAAGCAAAAGTGTTAGCTGAAACGTTGGATACAGCTACTTCTAAATTCTTAGCAAATGATAAGTCTCCTGCTCGTAGAATTGGTCAAATTGACAACCGTGGAAGTCATTTCTACCTGGCTATGTACTGGGCAGAAGCTTTAGCCAATCAAGATGCTGACGCTGACCTAAAAGCTACTTTCGCTCCAGTTGCCGAAGCTTTATTAAGTAACGAAGCTACCATCAACGAAGAGCTAATAAGCGTTCAAGGTAATGCGGTTGATATTGAAGGCTACTATCAGCCTAACGAAGTAATTGTGGCAAAAGCTATGCGCCCAAGTGCTACACTTAATACCATTATTGATGGAATTTAAGGTAGTTTAACTAGCTTCGATTATCCGTTAATCGGAACTGTACTAATTCTAAAAGCCCGAGTGTTTCATTCGGGCTTTTTTTATGTGAATTGGTTTGCGAACATTGAAAAAGGAGTCTTTCAAACCACAAAAATATTTTTATTCATTTAGGTATTAAGAACTAGTACTTTATCCAAGTATGAATTATTTCACATTACAGATAAAGGTTCAAAATGTCGGATAAGTATGTAATTCCATCTCAAACAAGAATTGGTCATGTCCACTTAAAAGTGTCGGATATTCAACGTTCACTAGATTTCTATTGTGGATTACTTGGCTTTGAGTTGATTACCATGTACGGAACTGAAGCCGCTTTCATTTCGGCCGGTGGATATCATCATCACATTGGTTTAAATACTTGGAACAGCAAAGGTATGCCTCCAGCTCCTGCCCAAAGTGTTGGGTTGTTTCACACCGCAATCTTATATCCCGAAAGAAAAGATTTAGCCGAAATATTCGTACGCATTCGAAATGCAAACTATCCACTTACAGGTGCTAGCGATCACGGCGTTTCTGAAGCATTATATCTGAACGACCCTGATGAAAATGGCGTTGAATTATACTGGGATCGTCCTGACGAATTATGGCCTCACAAAGTTGATGGATCTGTTGAAATGTATACCAACGCTCTTGATATCCATGATTTGTTAACAGAGTTAGACTAAGAAGGTTTGTTTTGGTTTCGTCGTAATTAAAAGCCATCAGTCATCTCGTGGCGAATGCTCGAGTTCGAGATTGATAGTGAAGGTTGTGTTGATTAGTAGCTCTAGGTTCCTGCCTCCGTAGGAATGACATAAATCTTACACTTCAACTACGAATAGCTGAAATTGAAAGTACTCTTCGTAGAGCTCTTCAATTTCAAGAAATAACTCATGAAGTTCTTCCAATTCATCCTTTTCAACTCTCGCAATTCTAATGGGTCGGTCTTTGGTTTCAATATCTAGCGTGTACCACTCCTTGGTTGTTAATCCACGTTCACCGAGGGCTTTACCTGAATCCTGATTTGAAAGTAGCATTTGCTGAACTTCACCAAAAGAGATTGTTCTTCGGCTAAACCTGAAATAGCTAAACACTCTTATATAATGTTTAATCTGGTAACTATCGGTATCAAATTCAAAATCGTGACTTGTGAAAAGCTTAATGAATACTGCTGCCGCGAACATCCATAGAAATAGTGCAAAGAATATTCCCAACAGAAAACAAGCAAATAGCACCATGAAGTCGATAAGTGTGAAGCTGGCTTCCACATTTAACCTTCGATAATTACTACCTTTTGTGAGTTTATATCTCATCAAAGAAGCTCAACAAATACGAAATTAGAGTCAATTGTTTTAAGGCTTCTATTAATAATTCTCTTATTTTGAAACTATACTGTTTCTGCACTCTACACTTATTATGAATATGAACACACGAAACAAATCCGCTTTATTTTTTTTAGGCCTAATATTTTTATCTATTTCATCATGTGATTTAGGAGGCGACGACTTAAAACCTATTAATAATGGGATTAATTTTACCGTAGGCGAGTACTACCAGTACTCTAACTCTTTCCCAATCCCAGCTATTGGATTTTATACAAATGAACTGTTTTCTTGTAATAACAATCTTCTTTATCAATATCTAGAAACAACCACCACTTCAATTACTATCACACTTCGTGGATATCGAGCGAATAGTTCCTGCTCTGGAAGCTCTTCACCAGCATCTTCTATTGTTCCTTTGTATCAAAATAATGGCACGTATGATTTGAATATCAAGTACAAAGATTCGGAAGATAAATACAAACTCATCGTTTCGGATTCTACGATGGTAATAACACAAGATGAAATGTTCACCTTTTCTACTCCCAACAATACCAAATACTGGAAATACCCTGAATCTTCTTTTGCCATTTTTGCTGGTACAGAGTATGGTGGCGATACACTTTACACTCAGCTTTTTGACTCGTTAGATCAAAAATATGATTTCACAGAATTCACATTTCCAGACTCTGGGCTTACCCCTTATCCAGATTCTCTTTCCGGATTTGAAGTAAATTATGCCACTCGTTTTTTCAAATATGAGAATATCCAAAATGTATATAGTGCGGGCTCTTTTATAAGAGATTTTGGTGTTAATAACATCGTTGATAGAGATAAAAACCGTTTTATTCTCTTAGACTGGACCAATGTATTATTTACAACTAGCGACTTATAATTATACTTGAAGCACACCCGTTTTGTATGTTTCTATCTCAGGATTTAGATTCGCACAAGTTAAAGCTTTGGAAATTCGTTCTCTAGTTTCTAATGGGTGAATGATACCATCAACCCAAATTCTTGAAGCTGCATATCGTACATCCGTTTGCTTTGTATAACGCTCTGTGATTTCTTTCATAAGCGTTTCTTGGTCTTCTTCGCTAACCTCTTGCCCTTTCTTCTTCATTGCTGCAACCTGGATTTGAAGTAACGTTTTAGCAGCAGATGCACCGCCCATAACCGCGATTTTAGCTGTTGGCCAGGCATACATGAAACGGGGGTCGTAGGCTCTTCCGCACATTGCATAATTACCAGCACCATAACTATTCCCAATAACAATAGTAATTTTCGGAACCGTGCTATTGCTCATTGCGTTCACCATTTTTGCTCCATCTTTGATAATTCCGCCATGCTCGCTTCGCTTTCCAACCATGAAGCCAGAAACATCTTGTAGAAAAATAAGTGGGATCTTCTTTTGATTACAATTCATGATAAACCGAGCCGCTTTATCCGCGCTATCAGAGTATATAACACCACCAATTTGCATCTCCCCTTGCTTAGTTTTCGAAATTGAGCGCTGATTTGCTACAATTCCAACACTCCAACCATCAATGCGAGCATAGCCTGTTATAATAGTTTGTCCATATCCTTTTTTAAACTCGGTAAAGCTATCCTCATCAATAATGCACTCTAGAATTTCATTCATATCATAAGGCGCAGTTCTAGACTCTGGCAATATCTTGAAAATATCAGATGCCGGTCTAGCAGGCTCTTTTGCATCAGCTCTGTTAAATTCTGCTGTTTTGTAAGGCCCAAACTTGTCAACCAAATCTCGAATGGTTTGCAGACATTCCTGATCATCTTTCATTTTATAATCAGTAACTCCGCTTATTTCGGTATGCGTGGTTGCACCGCCTAAAGTCTCATTATCAACGGTTTCGCCGATAGCCGCTTTTACTAAATAACTCCCTGCAAGAAAAACGCTCCCTGTTCCATCAACTATAAGTGCTTCGTCACTCATAATGGGTAAATAAGCTCCACCGGCGACACAACTTCCCATAATAGCAGCTATTTGAGGAATTCCTTTTGCTGAAATAATCGCATTGTTTCTAAACATGCGTCCAAAATGTTCTTTGTCAGGAAATATTTCGTCTTGCATAGGTAAAAATACACCCGCCGAATCTACCAGATATATAAGTGGAATGTGATTTTCTATTGCGATCTCCTGAGCTCTCAAATTCTTTTTGGCTGTAATTGGAAACCAAGCTCCAGCCTTTACTGTAGCGTCGTTAGCTACAATCATACAATCTCGTCCGCTAACAACTCCAATTCCTGTCACCACTCCTCCAGATGGGCAACCACCTACATCTTCGTACATTTCAAAACCAGCCCATAGATTAAGCTCTTGAAAGTCACTATCTTTATCGATTAACAAGTCGATGCGCTCTCTTGCAGTTAACTTTCCTTTAGAATGTTCTTTCTCTATTCTAGATAAACCACCGCCCAATTTAATCTCTGTTTCTTGGGCATTAATCTCTTCAATAATTTGTTGTAGCCAGTGGTTGGTAGCGCTTCCAGTAGTTTTGCTCATATTTTCAGAAAAATCATTTAAATTATAATACCTATTCTAATTCGCACGTTGAAAATAGGCATTTTATATTATTGAAATTGCGATATTGATGTAATTGAATTTAAAACCTGCTCCCAATGATAAAAGTTCTATTCACCTTCTTCACCATCTTCTTTATTTCAGCCCCGTTGTTTGCGCAACAAAGAGGTCGAGGAAGGCAAGTTAATTATGCATCGCTTGCAAATCAGGCTTCTTCACCGGTATTCTTTTTTGATGAAGTCACCATTCCTGGCAACACCGATAGTACAACAACCATCGGATTCGTTTTTCGCATGGATAATAATTTCCTACCCTTCAAAAAAATACATTTTGAGAACAACTTAAACCAACCTAAAGGGTTTGAATTTTTTAGCACTGTACGTATAAATTCTGAAATTTTTAATGGGGAACTAAAGAAAAAAGATGGATTCAATACAACATCTGTATATAGAGATGCTTGGCAAGACACCATGTTTGCCAAAACTTTTGACGATACTCAGTCAAATAGTATCTATACCTCTGGAATTTTAACTGCTGATTTAACTCCCGGTTTATATAACTATCTGCTGCAGCTAAGTATGATGGAAGAGACTAATGAAAGGAACTCAACACGTCGAAATATCAAAATTGAAAATTTAAATACTAAGAAAACAGGGGAAATTCACCTAATCAAAACAGTACAAGATTCCAATTCAGATAAATCACTTACACTTCTCAATATGGGCAATAATGTGATTTATGGAAAAGACTTCCACTCGCTAATTCGTATACCCAAATTCGATGTCAGTGCGGAGTATACAGTTGAGATGTTTAAAGCAAATATTGGGAAAAAAGATACCACCAAGCAAGAATCAGTTTTCAAAACTACCATTAGTAAAGGTGATATTTATGATAATGCGAATCTCGCCTTTGATAAAAGCTCTGACCCTTCGCTTATACTTACAAAAGGATCGTCACAGTTCACTTATGCGTTGGTTAACATTCCAAACAAGAAGCTAGAAAATTCACTGTATAAAATTGAAGTGAAGAAAGTAGGCGACGCCAAACCTTTTGCTTCTAGAGTTATACGTTCGTATTGGCCAGACATGCCACCTAGCCTCTTGAATGTAGATATAGCGCTAGAAATGCTAAAATTTATTATTCCTAAAAAGTCTGTTGATACTCTCAGAAAAGGGAATAATCAAGAAAAAGAAGCTAAATTTCGTGAGTTCTGGGCAAGCAAAGATCCATCGCCCGAAACAGAATATAACGAACTGATGACCGAGTATTATAGAAGGGTTGACTACGCATTTAAAGAGTTTAGAAATCCAGAACATCCAGACGGACAAGATACTGATAGAGGTAATGTTTATATAAAGTACGGTCCCCCAATCTCGACAGAACGTCAATTCCCATCAAAAGGTAGAGTCCTTGAATCTTGGAAGTATGCAGATAGAACCTTTGTGTTTGAAAAAGGCACAGGTTTTTCTGATTTCATATTATTGGGTAAAGAATGACAATGCGTTTTTAAAGCTTTAGCAGTACCTTAAGCTTGATGAAACCAACTATCGGCATATCACTTGGAGATTGTAATGGCATAGGTCCTGAGATTATTCTCAAGGGCCTTAGTGATATTGATTTTTCGCAATCTAAACCTGTTGTTATTGCTCCTACTTATATTCTAGAGTTTTATAAAGACTTGCTTGGTCTGTCAATAGAGCTTAATGAGATTTCAGCACTTCAGCAAGCAAAATCATCTACTATTAACGTGTATGCAAATTCATTTAACACCACATTCACGCCTACTCCTGGCGTACAGAATAAGGAAAGCGGTTTAGTTGCAATGAAATCGATTGAGGGAGCCATCGATCTTTGTTTATCCAAAAAGATTAGTGCAATGGTCACTGCCCCAATTTCAAAAGAAGCTGTTAATCTAGCTGGTTATAAAATTCCAGGACATACTGAATTTCTTGCTGAAAAAACTAATGCTAGCTCTGTATTAATGATGCTAGTTAATAAAAATTTAAGAGTAGCGCTTACGACCGTTCATATTCCTATTCGAGAAGTTGCCAATGCTATTACTGAGAAAGTTATCATTGAGCGTCTGAAAGTTCTAAATAAAAGCCTCACATCTGATTTTTTAATTCCTAAACCTCGAATTGCTGTTCTTGGTCTTAACCCACATGCAGGCGATGGTGGAGTAATTGGAATGGAAGAAATCGAAATCATTAAACCTGCTATTTTAAGCGCCAGAAACTTAGACATTGAGGTTGATGGCCCCTTCCCTGCTGACGGTTTTTTTGGTCAGAAGCTTTATGATAAATACGATGCTGTGCTTGCCATGTATCACGACCAAGGGCTCGCTCCTTTTAAACTAGCTTCATTTGGGAATGGAGTTAACTTTACGGCTGGACTTCCAATTATTAGAACATCCCCAGATCATGGTACGGCTTTCAATATTGCAGGAAATGGAGTTGCAGATCCATCTTCCTTTAAACAAGCTTATAATTTGGCGGTAAAGCTATCTCAGAAAAAGATGACTCATGAATAAGGCCGATATTTATACTTCGTTAGCACCTTTGTACGATCGTTTGATGGAAGATGTAGATTATGATTCTTGGGCGGATTATATAGACGAGATTCTTCAGCTTCAGCATCCCTACCCTGAAAAGATATTAGAATTAGCCTGTGGAACGGGTTCTGTTGCCATCTCACTTGATGAGTTTGGTTACTATTTTATAACGGCTACTGATTTATCCCCAGAAATGGTCGAAATAGCAGCATTAAAAGCCCAAAACGCTGATGTAAACGTAGTATTTAGGCCAATGGATTTTCTGAATATCGATATTGAGGATTCATTCGACGCCATTTATTCTCTTTTTGATAGTGTGAATTATCTACATAGTGAGAAAGACATATTAACTATGCTCAACCAGTGCCAAAAAGTTCTAAAGCCTGGTGGACTTCTTATTTTCGATTTTTCGACTCCAAAAAATTCCATGGAAGCGGTAGATTATTTAAATAATGAAGAAGCTACCTCTGGAAATCTTCGTTTTTTTAGAACAAGTCGTTATGATCATCAGAACAAAATGCATTACAACGAATTTGAGATTGAAGAATTAGCTGATGATGGGAAAACAGTGATTCAAGAACTGAAAGAAGTTCATGAACAACGTATATATTCCTTGCAGGAAATGTTGTCAATTGTGGAACAAACCTCCTATCATCTAGTAGCCAAGTATGGCGACTTTGAACTGCTAGATGCAGATGAACAAAGCTCAAGAGTAACCATTGTACTTAGATGTCAGACACCGCAGTAATAGAACTTAGAAATGTTAGTTTGAATTTTGAGCATCGTCCGATTCTCAAAAATATCAACTTTAAACTCCATAATGGTGAGTTTGCCTATTTAATAGGTGCTACCGGAATAGGTAAAAGCTCTTTCCTAAAACTTCTTTATAGAGATATTGTACCAGATTCGGGTTCGGTTAGAGTTACTGATTATCCAGTAAATAAAATCAGTTTAAAAGAAGTTCCGATGCTACGTCGTCGGCTAGGAATTGTATTCCAAGACTTCCAACTTTTACAAGATCGAGATGTTTTCGACAATGTAGCGTTTGCATTACAAGTTACTGGTGAGAAACCCAAATTTGTTAAACAACGTGTTATTGAAGTGCTCACCATGGTTGGCCTTAGCCATCGTCGTAAACATATGCCTGATGAACTTTCTGGTGGCGAGCAACAACGTGTGGTTATTGCTCGTGCTTTAGCAAATGAGCCTCGGATTCTCCTCGCTGATGAGCCAACGGGAAACTTAGACCCTGTTGCTAGTAAAAACATTATGGAGCTTCTTAAGCAAATTAACAACCGAGGCATGGCCGTACTAATGGTAACTCACGATTATGCGCTGGTAAAGAAGTATCCTTTCCGTACCGTGCGAATGATTGACGGGGCTTTACAAGAACTTCAATGGAAAGGCGATAAACTTGTGCCTGTTCAGCATAAATAAATTTTGTAAGTATTATGAACTCAGCAGAGCTTACCGCCAAGATTAGATCTAAGGCATTGGATCTTGGCTTTGAAGCCTGTGGTTTTGCTAGAGCTGGTTTTATGGAACCTGAAGCTAGACGACTCGAGGAATGGTTAAACCAACAGCGAAATGCTTCTATGAGTTGGATGGAAAACCATTTCGATAAAAGAACCGACCCTACGTTACTGGTTCCTGGAGCTAAATCTGTTATTTCTGTCCTTGCAAGTTATCATCACTCCTCCCACAAAGAAATTCACCAAGACAGCGAATTAAAAATTGCCAAATACGCACTTGGTCGTGACTATCATAAAGTTGTAAAAAAGCAGATCAAACTACTTTATCAGTTTATTGAAGACACAGTCGGTAATATTGAAGGCCGCTTTTTTGTTGACTCAGCTCCTGTACTAGACAAAGCCTGGGCAGTGCGAGCTGGACTTGGATGGATTGGAAAGCATTCAAATCTTATAAACCAAGAAATTGGCTCTTACTTCTTTATTGGGGAAATTATTCTAGACGTTGATTTAGTTTATGACGCACCCAAAACGGATCATTGCGGTTCATGTACTCGTTGCATTGATGCATGTCCTACAGATGCGATTTACGAGCCTTACCGGGTTGATGCGGGGAAATGTATATCCTATCAAACTATTGAGCACCGAGGCGATTTTATTAAAGACCAAGGTAAAGACTTGAATGGCTGGATTTTCGGCTGTGATATCTGCCAAGATGTGTGTCCGTGGAATTCGAGAGCTACACTATCAAAGTATGAAGACTTATTTCCTAGAGAACGTGTTACAAATATAAGTTATCAGGAATGGCAAGATTTAAATGAAGATCAATTTGATATTCTTTTTGAGGGAAGCCCGGTTAAAAGAACTAAATACGAAGGGTTAATCAGAAACATTAAGCACGCTTCGAAGGGTTAATTACAAATAGCATTGTTGAGGTTTTCATCCCAACAAATTTTGCTATTTCTTTCCTCTAAGTAACCTCTTGAGCTTTCGTTATCTAATGCTATTGAGAATTGAGAATATAGGTTCGAAAATTCAACTAAGTTACTCTTTTGTGTTTTCTCGATGCTAACTTTGATGTCTTCCTTAGAATCGTTACTTAAAAAAGACACTTCCATTTTATCTTCAATACGTTCAACGTTTACTGTATGAACAACACTATTGGGTGAGCTAATCTTCCAATTTAGAATCTTTCCTAAACCATTATTAGTGCCGTTCATAATTTGAAATGTTGAACCAGAGGATTTATAAATCATTTCCCAGTTCATCAAACCTGCAATTAATTCACCAGTTAGTGTAAACTCTCCATTATATTCTCCAAACGAAATATACTTAGTACTGCTAACTTCACTCTTGCTGAAGTTCTTGATAGAATTAGCTAGTTCGTTAAAAATACTTACCTCTACTTCTACATATTCAGAAAAATAACTATGAGCTAATTCTAATCTATATGCCGCATTAGCTGCATTCTTAGACATGCCATCATGTCTATTTGAAGCTTTCGATTTGAATAAAGAGTGATTGAAATCTAATGTCTCAAAACTTGGAACAAGTACTTCTTGAGATTCTTCATTATCAACTAATGCAGGAACACATGCGATGTTCGCGAAAAGTAAAAGAAATAATAGATAAGAAATTTTCATGTCTGCCTTTGTTTATTTCTAAACTTTACGGCAGAAATGATTTTATATTAAGATATTCTAATATTAGAACTTCTTAATATTTCATAAGCACTTCTAAAAAGAGTCTTTACGGTCAATTAAGGCTTTGTATAAAAGCTCTCTTGCTCTAAATATATGAGCCTTTACCGTACCTAATGGCAAATCCAGTTGCTCTGATATTTCGTCGTAACTGAGTTCTTCCATATGCCTCAACTTGATAACCATCCTATATTTTTCTGGTAAGTTATCTATGGCTTCATGAATAATTACTTTACGCTCTTTCTTAATAATCTTTTTATCGGTGGCATAAGTATCGTCAGGTAGCTGTATCTCTACTTCCCCATCCTTCGTTTTATATGGATCGTTAATGGAGAGCGTCTTAAGTTTCTTTTTTCTGAGGTAATCGATAGTGTGATTTGTAGCTATTCGATAAAGCCATGTTGAAAAAGCGTATTCGTTACTGTAAGTCTTAAGGTTGTTAAACGCTTTCATGAATACTTCTTGAACAAGATCTTCAACTAACTCTTGTTCGCGAATCATTTTCTTTATGTGGAAATAAATTGGACGGTCGTATTTATCAACTAGTTTTTTATACGCGCCTTCATTACCCGATAAGGCAGAGCTAACAAGTTTATCATCTTCAATGCTACTCGAGGATGCGTTTTCTCTTGGCGATGGGTTATTTGTAGTGATGACGTCTGACATTCATTATTATTATAGTACTAAAATACAAAGCTTGAGCTAAATGAAAATTCCATTTTTAAGAATCTTTATTTTTTAGGATTGCACCGTGCCTAATCCCCCCTGTTGAAACTAACATCTCCTCTAAACTATAAAATTTCATAAACTCTTCTAAAATTAAAAGTCCAGCTAAGAAAATATCTTCTCTCCCTTTCATTAAATTAGGACTCAATTCTAATAATTGATCGTGAGTGTGTAAACTAAACAGTTCGATTCCTTTACTGAGCTTATCTTGTCTAATTAGATGACCATTTAATTTATTGGTGTCGTATGTTTCTAACTGCAAGTCTATAGCTGCTAATGAGGTCATTGTGCCTGCTACACCAATTGCAGTACATTTTTTACGTGGACGGAATTTATGCGTGTTTAAAAGGCTTTTAATCTGCTCCTTACATTCTCTAATTTCTTCCTGAAAAGGAGGATCTTGTTTTAGATAACGCTCTGTAAACCGAACACAGCCCATATCATAAGAATATGAATCGATAAGTTGACCGTTCCTTCCGAGTGCAATTTCTGTGCTACCACCACCAATATCTAGCACAAATACATCATCTTCTGAAAAGCCCTTATCAAACACAGATAATGCACCAGAGTAAGTGTAATCAGCCTCTTCCTTTCCAGACAAAAGCTGAACAGTAAAACCAGTTTTAGTTAACACTTGGTTTAAAAAGTCTTCTCTGTTGGATGCGTCTCTTACAGCACTTGTTGCTGTTATAATAACTTCACAACCAGCAAATTCAGTATCAATTATATCTTTGTACTCTTTAAGCACGTCTATAACTCTTATTATGCTTTCTTCAGAGATGTTACCGTCTGCATCAACTCCTTTTCCAAGTCGTGGTAATCGGTGCTCTTCTCTAATTACGCTTAAACTTTGCCCGTTCTCTTCTGCTACAAGCAAAAGTACCGTGTTTGTTCCTATATCTATTGAAGCTTTCATGAGGTAAATAATAGCGCAATCCACTCTTGTTGCTGGCGCGTTTCTATATGATTTAATGGTTGTAAAGATGGCTGTTGAAGCATGGTTTCTTCATCACTTTCAAGTAAACCTGAAAGTAGTAATTTTCCACCTTCGCTCAAATGAGATAAAAGTATGGGTAAAAGTTCAATTAAAGCATTCCTATTGATGTTTGCGAGGATAACATCATACTTTGCATTTTGAGGGATTACTTCTGTTGAACCTAATTTTACGTCGAATCCAGTAACGCTATTAAGCTCTATATTTTCTTGGCAGTTATCCTCACTCCACTCATCAATATCAAAACCAAAAACCGACCTTGCACCTAGTTTTAATGTTGCTATTCCTAAAATTCCGGTACCAGTTCCTGCATCAAGCACGGAATCACCAGGAGTTATAATATCCTGCAAAAATTCAAGCACAAGCCTTGTTGTTGCGTGGTAGCCAGTACCAAATGCCATTTTAGGATCGATGAAAATCTTCGTTAACTCTGAATCATCACTTAAAGGAGCTCCCCAAGTTGGTGTTACATAAAACTTACCAATTGTTTGAGGTTGGATAGTTTTCTCCCATTCACTATTCCAGTTTTGAGGCTCAATAATCTCTTCCAACTTTATCGAGGCACCTTCAATGCCTGATAGAACAATTTCAATTTCTTGGCGTTTTACATCATCGAATTTATTTGAAGCAACCGATGCTACCAATAGATTCTCTTCTTCCTCAAAACCATCAAAATCTAAGTCGAAAAGTTCCGCAATAAGCAGTTCTTGAAAATCATTTGGGCAAGTAATGTGCAGGCGAATATAGTTCATTAAATACGGTTATAAATAAGTTCAGAAAGTACTTCACCAACAACTTGAAGCGTGTTTTTATCAATAATTGGCAGGTCATCCTTATGAGTATGCCAATGTGGAGCAAAGCGAATATTTCCATCAGCACCACGTGTATGATTAATGATATCTATTACAGGAATTTTTGTCTCGTTTGTAACGATATAATGATCATCGAGTACCGCAGCACCTACCTCATCCAAAAATATGTCACCAAACCCTTTTTCTCCGGCAATACTCCATATTTCGTTCATTAAATTAGGTGCATAAGAAATTGAATATTCTTCTTTAGGGAAATAAGCATTTTCGGCGCCAACCATATCTAGCAAAATCCCAAAACGTGGGCTATAACCAGGAACAGGAGGATTTACAGACCAATATCGTGATCCTAAAAAGTAGTTAGACAAATCACCAGAGGTCCCATAATCTTCGCCGTCAAATAAAACAATATCAACTCCTATTGGCGGTGGATTTTCGGAAAACATTCGAGCTAACTCAAGTAACACACCAACTCCACTAGCTCCATCATCAGCGCCAGCAATAGCATCTACTGTTCGTACAGAGTCTTGGTCAGCTCTAGGTCTTGTATCCCAATGTGCCGCCAACATAATTCGATCTGGAGATGAAGTGTTGAATGCTGCAATAACATTTGCTAATTGTAGAGTATCTGAAGAATAACCCTCGGATTGGAAATATTGAGTAAAAACAGCGTTTGAGCCTGCGTAAGTTTTTAAAGTCTTAGTAAGATACTCTCTGGTTTTAACATGACCATAAGTATTTGGAACTCGCGGTCCATTTTCCAATTGTTTCTCGATAAACAAATATGCTGAATCGGATGAGAAGCTAGGAACATCTCTTCCTTTATCAGAAAATTGGAGTTTATTTATGTCTGAATTGGAACATGAAATTAGAACCAATAGAAATATGATTAAAAACTTAGGCATCTCGATGAACTAGAGTAGGTGATGATTGATAAACAGGATACACAATTGTATCCATAATATTTACGTGTTCTGGTCGGTTGGCAATAAAAATAATTATCTCTGCTATGTCTACCGCTGTTAACGGTTCCAAACCGTTATATACAGAATCGGCTTTTTCTTTATCCCCTTTAAAACGAACGGTGCTGAATTCTGTTTCAACAAGCCCAGGAGAAACCATACTAACTCGAACTCTCGTGCCATGAAGATCCATTTTTGTGGATTCTGTAATAGCTTTAACCGCATGTTTGGTTGCACAATAAAGTGCACCACCTGCATAAGCTCCATGCCCAGCTGTTGAGCATAAATTTATGACATGACCATAATTACGAGCTTTCATTTTTGGAGTGATTAACCGCGTTAAATTAAGCAAAGCCTTAACGTTGGTGTCAATCATGGTGTGCATATCAACTTGCTCATAGTTGAAGACAGCATCCATACCAATTGCTACACCTGCATTATTAACAAGTACGTCAATATCTCTTTTTAAGCTATCAACGAAATTGAAACAAGCTTCGTAATCTCTTATATCAAAAACGTGTAAAGAAATGTCTATGCCAAATTCATCAGTAAGTTCTTTACCGATTTCGTTTAGACGTTCTATACGCCGTCCAGTTAACACTAAATTGGCTCCACTTTGTGCAAATAGTCGAGCTGAAGCAGCACCAATTCCAGAGGAAGCGCCTGTTATAAGTACAGTTTTTCCATTAATTCTGTTCATTGCTACCTTCTGTCTTAAACTAAGCTGTAATACTACTTAGGTCTTTATTAGTTCAACTAACCGAGCAGCGTTCAAAATATTTAGCTCTTTAAAAGTATCTCCCATAAACTGTATTCCAAATGGCAAACCATTAGAATGAGTACCTGCGGGTAAACTAATTCCACAAATACCTGCTAAATTAGCAGAAATGGTGTACACATCATTTAGATACATTTGAACTGGGTCTTCGATTTTAGCACCAATATCAAATGCAGTTGTAGGCGCAGTTGGGCTCACAATTACATCTACTTGTTCGAATGCTTTCTTAAAATCTTGCTGAATAAGGCGTCTTACTTTTTGAGCTTTTGCATAATAAGCGTCGTAATAACCAGAACTAAGAACATAAGTGCCTAGCATAATTCGGCGCTTAACCTCGGTTCCAAATCCTTCCGTACGTGACTTTTTATATAATCGTACCAGCTGAGAGTCCATTTTTGCGAACTCTATTTCTAACTCAGCTAATTCACTTTCATCAGCAGTTTTCATTTTCTCATTAAGAGCATTTTCTTCTGCTTTTAACTCGTCAATTACTGAACCTTTATCCGCTCTGTGGCCATATCTAATTCCATCATAGCGTGCTAAATTACTTGATGCTTCCGCAGTGGCCAAAATGTAATAAGTGGCAATACCATATTTAGCATGAGGTAATTCAATGGGTACAAGCTCTGCCCCATCAGCTTCAAGTTCAGCCAAAATATCTTTAATACCTTTTCCAATTTCAGAATCTAGACCTTCCCCAAAATACTCTTCAGGAACACCAATTTTGATAGTTTTTGTTGGATTAGAAACTACCGTGAGGTAATTGTCAACTTCTACATTTGCAGAAGTGTTATCTCTTTCATCAAAGCCTGCGATAGATTGAAGAACTTTTGCAACGTCTTCTACTGTTTGAGCAAATGGCCCAATACTATCGAATGATGAAGCATAAGCTATAAGTCCATATCGAGAAACTCGTCCGTAAGTTGGTTTTAAGCCAACAACACCGCAATAAGAAGCCGGCTGACGAATAGAACCGCCAGTATCAGAACCTAAAGTAGCTGTAGCCATATTAGCAGCAATTGCCGCTGCGCTACCACCTGAAGAACCACCAGGAACTTTTGTAAGGTCGTGTGGATTTTTTGTGGGGCCAAATTTACTATTTTCGTTAGATGAGCCCATTGCAAACTCATCCATATTTAATCGCCCAATAAAAATAGCGTCATCACTTTTTAGACGCTCAATTACAGTGGCGTCGTATACACTCTCAAAGTTCTCTAAAATCTCAGAAGCGCACGTTGCCTGCTTTCCGCGCTCACAAATAAGGTCTTTGATACCCAACACTGCGCCAGCGAGTGGACCAGCAGTGCCATTCTTTATCTTCTTTTCGACGGCTTCAGCTTGTTCTAAGACCTCGTCAAAATAGGTAGAAACAAATGCGTTTACTTCAGGATTCTTGGTTTCAATTTGCGAGATATACTCTTGTACAATCTCTTTAAATGTGGCTTTTCCATGAAGAATTTCCTCACGGATCTCGGCAATACTGTACGTCTTCAAACTAGATTTATTTATTTCGAGATTCTGTTTTTTCTGAATTTACGGCATCTTCGATATCTCTATTACTATCTTCTATTTCTTTTTTGATATCGTGCGATGCCTTTCTGAATTCTTTAATTCCTTGGCCTAAGCCTTTAGCAAAATCGGGAATTCTTTTCGCGCCAAATAGCACTAAAAATACGATTGCTATGATGACCCATTCCGTTACTCCCATGCTTCCAAACATAAAATAATCCTCTTTGGATTTAGTTGATGTATTTGTGCGAAGATAACAATATTTTCGGCACGATTTATGATCAAAATAATTTTAAATGATACTTGTATAATTTACACACAATTGTATTATTCATCACTTACTTATTTAACAAAATAAAAATACTATGATTTGGACAGTTGAACTTGCGGCAGCACTTGACGAAGCTCCCTTCCCAGCGGATAGAGATGAGCTTATAGAATGGGCCGAACGAAATGGCCTTCCTCAACAGGTGCTTATTAATCTCGAAGAGCTAGAAGAAATTGATGAAGGCGAAAATACTATTTACGAAGGTATTGAAGATATTTGGCCAGATTACATTCAAAAAGAAGACTTTTTCCACAATGAGGAAGACGAAGGTTTTGATTACGATGACGTCTAGTAATAGAAAAGGCATTAGACTTACCTAACGCCTCTATTATTAACGTGAATATCTCACCCCTTTATACCTAATACTATTAAAGTAGCTTGGCTCTTTCTTATACTATTTATAACTCCTGCACATTTATTTGCCCAGGAAGCGCCCAACACTGAACAGTCATTAACTCAGGATGTTGTAAGAAGGTTGCGCTTTTCAGGCAATAAACAAATCAAAGACCGTACTTTAGAAACTCTTATTCGTACTAGAACTAACCGTGAATTTCTTGGCATTAACCGGTTCACGCCTTGGTACTACATCTGGAAAGCGAGTGGCGGTAAATTTGGCGAAAAGCCTGTTTACCTTGACCGTCAGGTTGTTATAAATGATATGGAGCGACTTACGCTGTATTACAATTCCCTTGGTTACAGAGGCGTTAAAGTTGATACTACCATTATTACTTTTAAGAAAAATCAGGTCGAAGTTTCTTTTTTAATTGATGAAGGTAAAGCGTCTCATTTAAATACCATTGCTTATTCTGGGATTCCTAATTTCAAAGAAGCTAACACAAAAATTAACTTTCTTAGAAATAGCCCATTAACAAAAGACCGAATTAACGACTCCACTTTTGTAGTAAACCGCCAGTTCAATATGCAAGAATTGAGGCAGGAACAACTGCGGATTATAGACTACTTAAAAAATAATGGTTACGCATCTATCCAAAGAGACTCTGTAATTGCGCTAATTCGACCAATGCCAGAAGACACAACACAATTAGATGTTCAATTTCGAGTGAATGCTGGTAAAATTTTCCATTTTGGGGAAGTTTACCTTAAGCTAGCTGATACCAAACTACCTGATAATTACGATCGTATTGATACGCTAAATGGTGTCAAATTCACTAATGATAGCACTAAAAAAATCTATCGTTCGCTAGAAAGAAGTACACAGACGAACCCCTCTTTATTAAGTGATCAGATTCTTTTTAAACCTGGTGATGTTTACAATCATGATCTTTATCTAAATTCCGTTAGGGAGTTTCAAAACCTTGGTATGCTCTTTATTCGAAGGTTTGGGCAGAGCGAAACCTCTGTATTACCTGACTACCAGAAGGAATATATTCCAACCTATATAGATTTACAGACTGTAACTAAGCATAGTTTTAATACCGAACTTTTTGGAATGAAAAGATATGGCTATGGAACTGGATTGGGAGTAGATTATACAAACAACAATGTGTTTGGTAAAGCCGAAAATTTCATTCTAAGTGCAAATACAAGTTTTGAGTTTGTGAGCCAATCGGTATTGGAGAATATTGCTGATACAGCTACTCAATCTTCTGTATTTAGGAGTTATGAAATTCGTGGAGATTATACCGTACCGCGCTTAAACTTTCCATTCGCCTTTTTAGATAACACTAAATATTTCACTCGTGGAATAACTCGATACTCGCTTTCTTATAGTCGGTCTGATCAACTTTACTTCGACATTAACTCAGACATTCAGTTCAATCTGCGCTATGAAGTTACTCATTCTCCAAGATTCTCTAGCTTCTTAGATTTAGTTGAATTAGATGTGGTAGATGCTAGTCCAACAGATGAGTTTAGGCAAAACCTGAACAATGAATTTGGAGTTGAAGAAGGAGATGCAAAACCCATTGAGCTTTTGAGAATTTTGGAAGATTTTGAGCCTCAAGTTTCTTCAGTAATTCGATATTCGTTCAGAAGTCAACGCACAGATATGATAAAACGGAATTACGGCTATTTTAGCGAATATTCTATCGCTTCTGGTGGTAACATTCCATTCTTGCTCGATAAATACGTAATTACTCCAGGTACTATTGAAGGCGATTTACCCTCACTATTTAATCTTAGTAATAACTCGCTTAAATATAGCCAGTATTTTAAAATCACTGCCGATTATAGACGCTATTACTCCTTATCAAATTCATCCGTATTTGCTTGGCGGTTATTTGGAGGTTTAGCTCATCCATATGGAAAGAACCCTTCTATTCCATTAAATCGACGATTCTTTGCTGGAGGAAGTAACGACATTAGAGGTTGGGCTCCTTTTCAGTTAGGCCCTGGCGGATTATCTGGAACTAATGTTACGGTAAATGGTGGGGAAATTAAGCTTGCAGCTTTTACTGAAGCGCGTCAAATATTCTTGAGAAATTTTCTAAAGGCAAACTGGCATGCTGCTTGGTATGTAGATGCTGGCAACATTTGGTATGGCCCTAGAAATGAAGCTGCTCGAGAAGAAGGTCGTTTCAAAACAGATGAGTTTTATAATCAAGTTGCAGTTGGATCGGGTTTAGGACTTAGGCTCGATTGGAACTATGTTATCGTAAGATTTGATTTTACCTTTAGAGCACACGACCTAGACGTAGGTTGGTTCAATAACAAAAAACTCTATTTTAGTTTCGGCATCGGCCACTCCTTCTAAATACATATATTATGAGCAAACTTAAAAGGATACAACAGCAAGTTAATATTGTTTTTAACTCACGTTTTTTAAAAAATCTCTCTACTGCTGAGCGGTATGAGTTCTTACAACTATGCCATCATAGAACTTATAAAGAAGGCGAATATATATTTTTTAGGAACGACCCTGGAACAGGAATGTATTTCATTCAGGATGGCAAAATTGAGCTTACCATAGACACTTATGATGAAAACTCTACGGAAGAACAAAAAGAAGGTTTTTTACTTGAAGCACCCGAAAGCTTTGGAGCACTTTCGATTGGATATAGTTTACGTAGAAAATCTACTGCCAAATGTTTAACCGATTGCAAATTACTCGGCTTTTTCAAACCTGATTTTGAAGTCTTGAGAGATAGGCATCCTCAAGTTGCGGTAAAATTCTTACAAACTTTGTCTAATATTGCATTAAGACAGCTCGAAAGAGCCACACAAACTATAGAAGAACTATCAGATCAGCATCATGCATTGCGTGTTCAGTTCGATTCATACTACGAAGATCAAAACGAAGAATAAGACATGGCTTTAAAAAAAGGCGTTGAACTCACGCTAACAATCGATGGTGCAGCGTTTAAAGGTAAAGGTGTTGGGAAACACGAAGGTTTAGCTGTTTTTGTACACGGAACTGCTCCTGGAGATGTTGTTAGAGCAAGAGTAATAAAAAAGAAGAAAAGCTATTGCGAAGCAAAACTTTTAGAAATTGTAGAACCAAGCCCTGACCGGATTACACCAAAGTGCCAGCACGCTCCAGTTTGTGGAGGTTGTAGCTGGCAACACCTACCCTACGCTAAACAGGTAGAGTACAAAGGCCAACAAGTTAAAGACCATGTACAACGAATTGCTGGATTAAAAGAAACTATTGTCCATCCTACTTTAGCGTGCGATCAAGACTTCTATTACCGTAATAAAATGGAATATAGTTTTGCTACACGCCGTTGGTTAACTGAAGAAGAAATCAATAGCGAAGAGTTTGTGGACGACAATGGTTTTGCAGGAGGACTACACGCTCCTGGTCGCTTTGACAAAATCCTGAATCTAAATGAGTGTCATCTACAAAGATCTGAATCATTCGAGATTTTAGATTTTGTTCGAAAATACTGTTTGGATAATGATTTACCAGCATTTGATCACATGAACCATGAAGGTTACCTAAGAAATGTGATGATTCGTAACTCACAGCATACCGCTGATTTCATGGTGAATTTGGTTACTTACAAAGATGAACCCGAAATTGTACAAAAGCTTTCTGAAGCACTTTTAGAACAGTTCCCGATTATTACTACCATCGTAAATAATATCAATGATACTAGGAGCCCGACTTCTGTAGGACGCATTGAGAAAGTGATTTACGGGCCAGGATTTATTGTTGATCATATTGGCAAACATTCCTTCAAAATTCATCCAAACGCATTTTTCCAGACAAATACATTACAGGCTGAAAAGTTATACGCCGTAGCTCGTGATTTTGCTGAAATCAAACAAGACGACATCGTTTATGATCTATACTGTGGTGTAGGAACCTTGAGCTTATTTGTAAGCGAACCAGCTAAAAAAGTATTGGGAATTGAACTTGTTGATGTTGCTGTTAAAAATGCCAAGTTCAATGCAAAAGAAAACAAGGTTGAAAATGTATCCTTCATAAAAGGTGACATGAAAGATGTTTTCACTCAAGAGATTGTAGATGAGTTCGGTGCGCCTGACGTTTTGATTACAGACCCGCCAAGGGTTGGAATGCACCCAGACGTTGTTAAACGTCTTTGCGAGCTTAAGGTGCCACGTATCGTTTATGTGAGCTGTAATACCAGCACTATGGCACGCGACTTAAAAGAATTAGCTGAAGTGTACGACATTGTAGAAGTGCAACCCGTTGATATGTTTCCACAAACCTATCATGTAGAAGCTGTTGCAAAACTTATATTAAAAACTGAAATTTAGGTTACATAAATTTTAGATTATATTGTGGAATCACTCTGATAAAGCGTTCTACTCCTTAATTCTTAACGTTAAATATTTTGGAAAAAGACCTAGATAATAATTCAGAGCTCCCTAAAAGCAATTTTGATGAGAAGCTCGATAAGTATGATGCCAGAGGCGTTCAAACTTTATTCCGAACGCTATTGAGAAACCATTACAATCTGCTAAAAATGGTTGATAGTAAATCGAGTATTATCCTTACAATTAACTCGATTATCATTTCTTTACTCATGGGGGCACTATACGTTGCTCCAGAAACAGATATTGAAGTTCTAGAAGTGAGTACTAAAATTCTCATCAACTTCAGTATGCTTTCCATGCTTTTTGCTTTAATTAGTATGTTACCACATCGCTACATTGGTAAAAGGTTTGTTAGAAGTGGTTATAAAGGAAGTCTATATGCCGCTAATTTTTCGACGCAAACTCTTGAAGAATTCCAAACGGAAATAGTTAGAGTTATGCAAAATGGAAAAAGTCTGTACGATGAAATGACGAAGGACTTATACTTTCTAGGCAAAGTTATTTCTTATAAACAGCGAATGCTTTGGCTTTCCGTACTTGTTTTTTTAGCGGGAATTTTGACCGTGCTCATAACCACGAGCCTTTATAATTTGGGTATTTTATAGTGTACGACTACACTTTAATGCCTTAAGACTCCCGTCTTTAGTTGTACAGAAAATCAAGAAGGCATCTCCCCCATCCATCAGTTTAAAACGCTTTTTCAAGTCCGTTGCTCCTTCGGGATAGTTACGAACTACCACATTAACTTTACCAGCAGGAAATCGTTTTTTGATTTCTTTTTTTGAAGGTTTGAAAACTTCATCAATGTTAAAAATCCGACCAGGAAAATCTGAAACAAGATCATCAGAAGTATATAAATGTGTACTTGAATGAAGTTTTTTGAAACCATTTCTCAGCGCTATAAGATGATATGGTCCCGCTTTCATTAAAGCCGAGTTTGGCTCATATAAATACTTCAAAGGTTCACTAAGCTCAGAGTAAGATTTCTTTTCTTCAGAATAATTAAATGAGAACAACGAATCTTCTTTCTTATCAGAGATGTTCCAAGACTCAATAGTAGCATCTCCATCAAAGTTATTTTCCAGGTAAAAGAGAAGCTCTTTCACCTCATTATCAACTGCTAGAACTTGGACTTTATAGCACTCTTTAATTTCTCTCAAAGTCCTTTTAATATCTAACATTGGCGAAGCTTTTATAAGTACTTGGCCCACTTTTAGTAGTTCTTCCCTAATTTCTAACACATTGGGAACACAATCCTCAAGTGCATACACTCTATTTTTTGCCCCATCTCTTCTCGAAGGATCTATAAATACCCAATCGTATTTTCGGGTATCTGAAGACAGAAAATCTTCCGCAGTACTTGAAACGATATCAACATCTACTCCCATTATTCCGAAATTATATTTCGAAATTTCACAAAGATGAGTATTTGGTTCCACATAACTTGTAGATTCGAATTTCTTGGAGAGGTAGAACGTATCAATGCCAGAGCCCCCTGTTAAGTCAACAAAGCTTTTCCCTTCTAAAAATCGAGATTTAAACTTTGCGGTAATTTCAGAAGAGGCTTGTTCTAGATTTTCTTTGGGAGGAAAAATAATTTCTGGATCGGCAAACCACTGAGGAATCTTTTGTTTTCCTTTTTGGCGAGATGCAATTTGAGAAGAAATATACTTCATCGGTAAATCAGGGTATTTACCAGATGATAGCATCAAAGTAGCAGTATCTGTTTCTAGGTGAGCTTGAATGAACTCAACGACTTCTTTTCTGGTGGCGTCAGTAAAGCTCATAATGATTTTTTCAGAAGAGATTGTTAGAGAGAAACTAATAAGTCTCAGCTCTAGACCCTAAGTTTACAACTTCTACATTGTGCAATTTTCCAGCCTCTATCCCAAAACGGATGATTGTCCGTTCTTGTTGAAAACCATGTCTACCTGCAGCTCCAGGATTCATATAAAGCATTTTCTCAAGTTCTTGATCGCGCGCAATTCTAAGTATGTGAGAATGTCCACAAATAAATAGCTCTGGCGTATTACGCTCAATTTCTTGCCGGATTGGAATACAATAACGTCCTGGGATTCCACCAATATGAGTCATCCAGATATCGAGCCCTTCGCGCACAAATCTTTGGTGTAACGGATATTCTTGTCGGATATCTTGCCCATCAATATTACCATAAACCCCCACTAATGGAGCAACTTCTTTGAGTTGATCTGCAATTTTGAGCGTGCCGAAATCACCGGCATGCCAAATTTCATCCCTATCAGAAAAGTAATCTAATACTTGTGGATCGAGATAGCTATGTGTATCCGAAATAAGCCCTATTTTGATCATACTTTTTTGGTATCATCCTTCATTAATTCATTGGGAACTAAGAAAACACATTTTCTCAAATTCTCAAATTCTAATTCTTATAACAAACGTTTAAACTTTTTCATTCTTTGCAAGGCTTTAGCATTATCATAGTAACTTGGAACGGTCTTCATCATTTGAAGACATTCTTGCCCTCGGTAGCATCCACTACTTATCCGAACTATGAGATTATTCTTGCTGATAATGCCTCAACGGATGAAACCAGAATGTGGGTGTCTGAGAATTACCCAGACGTGAAGATAGCTACTTTTGATGATAATTATGGATACTGTGGAGGAAATAATAGAGCAGCAAATTTAGCACAGAAAGATATTTTACTTTTTTTGAATAATGATGTTGAAGTCACCCCTGGTTGGCTTAATGAAATTAATGAAGCTTTTGAAATGGACGTTAAGTTAGGAGCTGCTCAGCCAAAAATCCTAGCTTACGAGCGTAAAGATCATTTTGAGTATGCAGGCGCTGGCGGTGGTTTAATTGATGGTTGGGGCTATACTTTTTGTAGAGGACGTATTTTCGATTATGTAGAGGATGACCATGGCCAGTTTGAAGAGCAAACTGATATTTTTTGGGCCAGTGGCGCAGCACTTTCTATCAGAAAGAACTTATTTGAAGAGCTTGGAGGGTTCGACGAAGATTTTGAATTTCATATGGAAGAGATTGACTTGTGTTGGAGAGTTCAGCGTGCTGGATTTAAAGTGAGCTACATTCCAAAAAGCAGTGTTTATCATCTTGGTGGTGGGTCTCTACCAATGGGTTCTTCACGTAAGGTTTACTACAATTTTCGAAACAATCTATTCATGCTTTGGAAAAATGCTTCTCCAAAATTCATGCTTACGAGATTTCCGATTCGCTTTTTGTTGGATATCGTAGCCGCTTGGAAATCTCTTTTGAATGGCAAATCACATGAATTTCTTGCCATTGCAAAGGCTCATATTCATTTTTTCCTAGGGTTAAATAACATTCATAAAAAGCGCCGTATGAGTACCCTTTCTCGTCCGAGTTCACTTATAGGACAATTCAATTTTATGTTAATTTGGAGCTATTTTTTTAAGAGAAAAAGGAACTTTAGCGAGTTGCCATTAGACGATGACTAACTTAGATTTTCAACGAGTAGCGCTTTTTCTTAAGAAATGGGGACTAAGCATTCTTTTAGTTTTCTTTTCCTGGTTTATAATCAAGCAATTCTGGTGGGCTCTTAGGTTTAATATCTTTTTTGCAGTAAGCTACGATCACGTTATCGGGTTTAATGCCATTTATTTTTTGATGGATAATTTAACGCTCATTATCCATGAAGCAGGTCACACTATACTCGGTATATTTGGATGGAGATTTTTAACAATTCTGGGTGGCACTCTTTTCCAGCTAATACTTCCCCTTCTCATTGTTAATTATGGTTGGCGAAATAGAAAATTTTTCATCACTCAGTTAGCATTATTTTGGCTGGGATTTAGTTGGTTTGATACTGCAGCTTACTGTGCAGATGCATTTCACCGTCAACTTCCATTAATTGGAAATCTTCCTAAAACGGCTCACGATTTTTTTAATATCCTAAACAGTCTAAATCTTCTTGAGCACTATAAATCTATTGCTTGGGCCTTATATGCCTTAGGAATGATTATATGTGTTTTCGCTGTTCTCTGGCCTTTATTTATCCCCAAAGAAACGGAGCACATCTCGTTAGATCTAGAGTTGTAGAAATCTAATTTTCATCTTCTTTTTTTGGATATACGAATACTGGAGCCTGTTCATACCATTTGTCCGTTGTAAGACGGCGAGGATTAGTGCCATCAGCATTCATTATATAAATATTAAAATTTCCATCCCATTCGGAGGCATTGTAAACAATTTGCAGACCATCTTTCGACCAAGAGTGCCAACCTTCGTTTGATGGATACCCTTCTTTAGTTAAGTCTGGTGTAATTTGAACAGGTTCCCCTCCGTCAGGTGAAGTCGAAAAAATACTGTAATTATCATTCTGTTTAGACATATAAGTTATCGTTGAATCGTTTACCCATTGAGGTGGCCCAACATGATACTCCCAATCTTTTGCCGTTGTGTCATCTGCTGGATAATGTGTAATTTGACGAAGATTCGAGCCATCAAAGTCGATAACAAATAACTCGTCGATACCTTCTCTATAAGATCTAAATACTATTTGTGAACCATCTGGTGAGAACTGTGGATCGGTATTTTGAAAGTCATCGTTTGTTACGCGAGACAAAACATTACCTTCTAAATCAATAATGATCAAATCGCGTGAATCAGAGTCTTCTTCTAGATTCGCAGATATCACAAGTTCGCTTCCTTCATTTCGGCTTCCAATCCACGAATCATGAACCAAATAGTCTGTAACTCTTCTTACCTCTGTTCCATCCCATTTCATTTCATACAAAAAATATTTTCTGGAAGTAGAATCTCTATCTGAGATAAAGTAAAGCCGATCTCCAAAGGAATAATACAACCAATCGATGCCTACTCTATTTGAAATATTAATTTGGTTAGAGCCATCAGCATCCATTACAAAAATCTCGTAATCATCCTTGTACCCATCATAAAGCACGTTATATGCAACTTTAAAATCTGCTTTATTCTCTACATAAGAAGAGCAAGCGCTTAGGCTTGCTCCAATAATTAATAATAATAAATGTTTAATAGCTCTACCTCCAAGCTCCGATGATTAATCCCATAAGCGTAAATACTACCGACCAAAAGCCACCAGTGATTAGAATATACTTGAAAGATCGCTGTTCATAAAGTGCATTTACACCAATTGATAAAGCTACCCAGCCAAAACCAGTTAGAAAACCGTAAAAAGCGCCCAACTGTGCGTTAACCTCATTACCAAAAAACATTGCTAAACAATATGCCATTATGAATTGAAAAATAGCAGTGAAACCAAATATTTTAGCCATATTTCCATTTTTAGCATCTTCTTCTGTCATCCCCACTTCAGCCATCCAAGCCTTACCAAACAAAGGACCATACCAAATAAAACCAACTGCAAACCCAACAAGCGTTGCTGCTATTACTGCATACCAATTAATGATAACTTCTTCCATAATTCTCCTTTTTTGATTTGTATAAAAATGAGTTCGAATAACTCATAACTATTGTACCGCAATGAATTAACAAAATTATTAGATTACGTACAATTCAATTCTATAAAGGCTATCTCTATAAACTCAGGGTTAGACCATAGAGATTTATTAAAATGGGAGTTGATTGTTAAAAAAATGTATTGTTTTGTTGATTCCCATTTTATCCAAATGTTGAGTACCTTAAAAGCCGACTAAGTTCCAATTCCCTATAATATTATGAGCGTACAAAGTTTTTTAAAAATTACCCCAATCGATCAAGTTGCAGTTGAAGAAAAAGTAAGTCGATTGAATAAGCGTAGCATTAAAAAAGAGTCTAAAGTTCAAGCTTTAAAATTAGCTTTAAGCATGATGGATCTTACTACGTTAGAGGGAAAAGATTCTGTGGGCAAAGTAAAACAACTTTGCCAAAAAGCACGCCAACCACATCCTGCAATGCCAAATTTACCAAGTGTTGCCGCTGTTTGTGTGTATCCAAGTATGGTAAAAGTTGCTAAAGATAGCCTGAAAGGCACCAACATTAATGTTGCAAGTGTAGCAACAGCATTCCCTAGTGGAATGTCTCCTCTTAGCATTCGCCTTGACGATACTAAGTTTGCCGTTAGCGAAGGTGCCGATGAAATTGATATGGTAATTAGCCGTGGAGCATTTTTACAAGGTGAATACAACCTAGTATTCGACGAGATTGCAGCGGTTAAAGAAGCGTGTGGTAAAGCTCATTTAAAAGTTATTTTAGAAACGGGTGAGCTTCATACCTACGAAAATGTGCGACTAGCGAGCGATATTGCAATGCACGCAGGCGCCGATTTCATAAAAACATCTACAGGTAAAATTAGTCCTGCAGCTACACAACCTGTAACCATGGTTATGTTAGAAGCTATTCGTGACTATTACTACGCCACAAACAAAATGATTGGAATGAAACCTGCTGGTGGCATTAGAACTGCGAAACAAGCTATTCAGTATTTAGTTATTGTGAAAGAAACTTTAGGAGCGGCTTGGCTAACACCAGACTACTTCCGTTTTGGGGCGAGCTCTTTAGCTAATGACGTACTTAAACAAATTGTGAAACAAGAAACTGGACTCTACCAAGGATCCGACTATTTCTCTTTGGACTGATGGGATACAATAACAAATCCACGATATAAACTTGAAGAACTTCGTGGTAAAGAAGAATTCTTGATGAATATTTAATTGATACAACTATGTCTGAATCAACAACAAACGAAACTAAGTACAAACCAACCTCTCCTACTTCTAAGTTAGATTTTGCTTCCTTGTGGGAATACGCTCCTGCCCCAGAAAGTGCTGCTAATCTTGAAGTAAAGAAAAGATACGAGCTTTTTATTGATGGTAAATTTGTTAAACCAGCTAAAGGCAGATATTTCAAAAGCACTAACCCTGCTAATGGAACCGAAGTTTCTGAATTTGCTGAAGCCACTCAAAAAGATGTAGACAAAGCAGTTAAATCTGCTCGAAAAGCTTTTGAAGGTGAATGGTCTAAAGTTTCTGCAAAAACTAGAGCAAAGTATATTTATCGTATTGCACGCATGTTGCAAGAAAGAGCCCGTGAATTTGCAATTGCAGAATCACTTGACGGTGGAAAGCCTATTCGCGAATCTAGAGATGTAGATGTTCCTCTAGCTGCAGCACACTTCTTCTATTATGCTGGTTGGGCAGATAAACTCGATTTTGCATTTCCTGGTAAAAAACCAGAACCACTTGGTGTATGCGGACAGATTATCCCGTGGAACTTTCCAATTTTGATGCTAGCTTGGAAAATCGCTCCTGCTTTAGCTTGTGGAAACACCGTAGTTCTTAAGCCAGCCGAAACAACTTCATTAACTGCCATGCTTTTTGCTGAACTTGTGAAAGATGCTGGTTTACCTGATGGTGTAGTAAATATTGTAACTGGAGCTGGCCAAACTGGTGCAGAAATTGTAGCCCACAAAGACATCAACAAAATTGCTTTTACAGGCTCTACCAAAGTGGGTAAAATTATTAAACGCTCCCTCGCAGGAACTGATAAAAAATATACCCTTGAGTTAGGTGGTAAGGGCGCACTTATTATCTTTGAAGATGCAGCAATAGATCAAGCTGTTGAAGGAATTATAAATGCAATTTACTTTAACCAAGGCCATGTTTGTTGTGCTGGTTCTCGCCTTTTTGTACAGGAAAGCGTCGCTGATAAGGTTATCCAAAAGCTTAAAGACAGATTGGAAACGTTAATTGTTGGAGATCCTTTAGATAAGAACACCGACATTGGAGCCATCAACTCTCGTCAACAGTTCGAAAATATTAACAAGTATTTAGAAATTGGTTTAGAAGAAGGCGCTGAAGTTTATCAGAGTAGTTGTAAAGTTCCAGAGACTGGCTATTTCATCCGCCCTACTCTCCTTACCAACGTATCTCAATCAAATCGAGTAGTTCAAGAAGAAATTTTTGGCCCAGTATTAACTGTTCAAACTTTTAGAACAGCAGACGAAGCCATAGAAAAAGCAAATAACACACCATATGGTCTCGCAAGTGGCGTATGGACTGATAAAGGTTCCAAAATTTTCAAAGTTGGAAGTGGCCTCCGTTCTGGTGTTGTTTGGGCGAATACTTATAACAAGTTCGATCCAACATCTCCATTTGGTGGATATAAAGAAAGTGGTGTAGGCCGTGAAGGTGGACTACACGGATTAGCAGCCTACGTTAACCTGAAATAATTAGAATCATGTCTGAAAGAATAGAAGTTCAAAAAACGTATAAAACTTATGTTGGCGGCCAATTCCCTCGCAGCGAATCTGGGCACTACTACAAAGTTCATTCCAATGACGGTGAATTATTAGCCAACGCATGCCGCTGTAGCCGTAAAGATGTTCGGGATGCCGTATTAGTAGCCCGAAGTGCATTTTCAGGATGGAAATCACGAAGTGCTTATAACAGAGGTCAAATTCTTTACCGCATCGCAGAGATGATGGAAACTCGTCGTGGTGAATTTATCACAGGATTAAGCCGAATTGGTTTTAGCGCCGAAGAAGCGGCTGCTGATGTTAATGCATCCATCGACCGTCTTATTTATTACGCAGGCTGGACAGATAAATACCAGCAGGTATTTGGCTCAGTGAATCCGGTGGCAAGCGCACACTTTAACTTTAGTTTACTTGAACCAACTGGCGTTGTAACAATTTTAGCACCAGAGCAAAGTCCACTTTTAGGCTTGGTTTCTGTGATAGCTCCTGTAATTGCTGGTGGAAATACTTGTGTTGTTCTTGCCTCAGAGCCTTACCCTCTTATGTCTATCACATTTGGTGAAGTTCTTAACTCTTCAGACGTACCTGGCGGAGTTGTAAATATCCTCACTGGAATAAGAAAAGAATTAGTGGAACATTTTGCCTCTCATATGGATGTAAATGCTGTATTCTATACTGATAATCTGGATAAAGAAACGGTAGTACTAATTGATGAAATTTCTACAGAAAACATGAAACGAGTTATTAAAACTTCTGTGAAAGATTGGTACGACAAGGAATCGGAAGGCCCATACTTCATCGTTGATTTCCAGGAAACAAAAACAACATGGCACCCCGTCGGATATTAATGAATTTTAGAACTTCTTTTTTAATCATTGGCTCCTTTTTACTTTTTAGTTGGAGCTGTTCAACACCACAACCTATAACTACAAACCCAGATAACACTAGCTCAACTGATATCGAAACGGGTACAGATTTGAGTTCAAGTGACAATTCATTAAATCAAGATGGACTTCTAATTAGTAGCTTAGGAGACTTGTACGCGTCACAAGAGAATGAAATTCCCGCTGTATTTGAAAGAATAAAAACCTATAAAGAGCAAGAGTTTGATGTTTCTAAAGGTTACCGTATCCAAATTTATTCTGGAGAAAGTGTAGCAGAAGCTGACACTATAGCTTCTAAGTTCCGAGGATGGATTAACACTTCTATTGAAGGCTATCAAGCTGAAACCTATACTTTTTTTAAGTCACCACATTACCGTGTACACGTCGGAGATTTTCATAATAGAGAACAAGCGCTAAGCTACTCTCGGTTAGTTAAAGGGCAGTTTAAAGATGCTTGGGTAGTTTACGATACCGTTGATCCTTTTATGGTGCCAGCCGATACCGTATCATTTTCAATCCGATAAACTACATAAGTCGTATAGATTCATATATTCCCTTAACTAAATTTTGAGGGCATGATTAAAAACGCTGTACTTATTTTCGCTGGTTTTCTTTTACTTGGGCTCAATTTGGCATCAACGAGCTCCTCAGTAGTTAACCGTGGTTCACTCTCAATTACGCTTGATGGGAACTCTGTTTCTGGTAATGTAACCTTGCCTAGTTCGGTAATAGCTCAGCGCTCATTCCGAGGAAGAGCTTATCGAAACAGAGGTAATACTACTTCCGATAACCAGAAAACCGAAAGTTCTAACAATAATCCACTTATTGATACAATCATCAGCCTGCACCCGATGAACTATAAGATGGACGTAGAGCCATTGGCAAAGCCTTCTATTATTCAACAAAAAAACGCAGAGTTTATACCAAATGTAACTCCTGTAACTGTTGGATCCATCGTTCAATTTTTGAATGATGACCCATTCTATCATAACGTTTTTAGTCTCACTCCTGGCGCTCGCTTTAATATTGGTCGCCGCCCAACTGGTGATATCTACGAGAAGAAAATTCCCGCAACAAGTTGGAAAGTTGAAGGCTTAGGTGAGATTCAACTTTTCTGCGACATCCACTCGCAAATGAATGCGGTCATTTTAAGTCTTGATACTCCTTACTATACTCGAGTTAACGAAAGTGGCGATTTCAACTTAGAGAATATACCTGATGGGGAATATGAGCTTAGAGCTTATCATCCTCGACATGAGCTTGACTCACAAGTCATCTTTGTTAAAAATGACCAGAAACTCTCCTTAGATATAGACTTTAGTAATTGAGCACTACAGGCTTAAATATTAAAACCAAGCTCTTCCTTCTACTATCGGGGCTCACAATATCGGTATTAGTTTTGGTTTTAGTAGCAGTTAACCAAACATCGTCTACTACGATTCGAAACGATATTCTAAACAATTTTGCCCAGCTACAGAATTTCTTTAAAACACAGCAGCAACTTCAGTACGATAGATTTCTAGAAACCGCCATTCTTTTAGCAGAGAATTCTACATTCAAAGGCAATGTAGAAACTGGCGATTCTGCAACGGTAGCGTTTAGCGTACTAGAATTTTCTCAATTTGCCAAAGCTGATTTATTTATAGTGACAGATGATTTGGGCAAAACCTTAGCTTGGTTCACTCATCCAGAATATTTTGGCAGAGATATATCAGATAGAGTTGGAGTTAGAGATGCCCTTAGAGGTATTCCTCCTCCCTACGAGCCAGAATGGGCAGAGCTTTGGTTTATTGAAAATCAACTTTATCAAACAGCTACAGCGGCAATTTACACCCCTACGAGCCAAATTATGGGCTCTATAACAGTTGGCTCTGAGTTTAGAACTTTTGATGCCAAAGCACTCCGTGAAGACTTCCCCGTTGATGTCACTTTCTTTTATGATAACCAGTTAATCGCTTCTTCACTTGAAAATCCAGATACTACAGAGTTCATTCAGATTGCAAATCAGTTTTCGTCAACAATAGATACCGTCACACAACAGTCTTCAATTACAGAGCCATTTCAACTAATTATTGACGGCGAAGAGAACTTGGCTTTCTTTAGCCCTTTGGGAACTGGAGAACGCGCCTATTATTTAGCCAGTACGCCCATTGCCAAAGAGTTTGAGTCGTTAGCTGATATGCAGAGAAATATTTTTATTATTGCGGCAATCTCTATCATCGCAATCATGTTGATTGCTTATTTCTTAGGTAGTTTTGTCTCTACCCCAATCAACAACCTTACCCAAGCGATGCTAAAGGTTCAAGAAGGTGATTTGGAAGTAACCGTTAAATCTAATTCTACTGATGAAATCGGAATTCTTACCAATGCATTTAACTCCATGATTATTGGATTGCGAGAACGTTTTGCTTTAACCAAATATGTAGGCGATCACACCCTTAAAATGATTCAGAATAACGAAGAAGTGAATCTAAATGATGGTGGAACTCGTCAAACGTTGGCAATTTTATTTACAGACATTCGAGGCTCAACTAATAAGATTTCTACCACCACACCTGAGCAGTTTATAAACATGCTAAATAGAACTTTAAGCGACCAATCAGATGCTGTTCTTTTACATAATGGTTCCATCGATAAATTTGTTGGAGATTCGCTTATTGCACTATTTGCGGGTAAAGATGCCCTCAAAAGAGCCATTAAAGCCTCCATCGACATCCAAAAGTCATACTACTCTGACAAAGAAGTTTCGTCTTTTTTTAATGGATTAGGCGTAGGTGTGAATTATGGAAGCATGGTTTTAGGGAATATGGGTGCAAAAGAAAGAATGGATTACACCGTAATTGGAGCACAGGTAAACCTTTGTGCACGCTTATGTCATGAGGCCAAATCAGGACAAATATTGATTCCTGAGCATTTGATTAATGAAAATAACTTGGACAAACTCTTCCGTTTACGTCCAGTTGAAAGTAAAAATCTAAAAGGGTTTTCAAGCCCAGTAAATACTGTAGAGGTACTTTATGAATAAACGTATTCTTTTAATCGCTGGATTATTTACTGTGTTCTCCATTCAAAGCGTAGCACAGATTCAATTTAACGGATCTATTGATGTTGGTTTGAGAAGCGGAGGTTCCAACTCGTCTTTTGTAAAAAACGGAATTGAATCAGAATTTAAATATCTACATCTGGATATTCCTCAAGTAAATTTATTCTTATTCGCGCCCATCAATGACGACTTTTTTGCTGAGGCCCGCCTTCAATCCGATACATGGGGAACAGGAACTTTAAGTGATCCTCGTTTCACTTTAGCCAATATCACTTGGGCAAAACCTGGCAACAGCTACGCAATCTCAGCAGGACGTTTTGTAAATCCTGTAGGTTTCTACTCCAAGCGAAATCTGATACAAGATCGAACTATTTTTGAACTTCCACTTAGCTATAGCTACTTCACAAATATTTCCGATCAGCGAGGATACTGGCCACTCGCGGGCGAGCAAGGTGCATACACTTCTTCTGATGTTGGTTTAACCACCATTTATTTTGGAGGATACGCCACAGGTGTACTCTTAGATTGGCAAATTAAACCCGATCGAGTTCGGCTAGAAACAGCAGTCACCTCGGCGGCTCCTGCATCTGCAGAAAATTATACCAATTTAGCCAATGCAGCTATCCTAACTCACTTAACTTTGAACCCAAATATTTATTGGCAACTTGGGGTTAGCGGGAGCTATGGTAGCTTTATGAGGCAATCTAACATCAATGCTTTTTATCGTCCTTATAATCCGTTAGAACAATATAGACAAGCTATTTTAGGCGTTGATGTAAAATACGCCTTCGGTTTTTGGGAAATAGTTTCCGAAGCAATTTATTCGAACTGGACAGTCCCAAGTTATAGTGGAGGTGGCTTTCAAACCGTTGGGCTTTCGGATAAGTTTGAGGAGTTCAGCCTTTCAAATCTCGGCATAAATGTAGACCTCCGATTTGAACCACCTTTCTTTACAGGAAGTTACATAGCTGCTAGATTCGATCATCTCAATTTCATGAATGAATCTTCTGAAAACTATCTAGCTACCAAAGACTGGGATGCAGATGTAACACGTATTTCAGCAGCCTTAGGTTATAAATTGGGTCGAAACATTGAAGCTAAAATTTCGGTTAGCGACCAAAGCCCTTTCGACTACTCCCTTTACACTTTTAGAACAACAATCTCAGCCTTCTTTTAAGAATTTACAAATGTTGAATACACTTGAACTAAAAGGGTGATATTTTCCTTTTGTTATATCAAATTTCATAAAATAATTGATGATAAATGAACCGTAAAACTTTTTTGAAGTCAATTCCAGCTTTAGGTATCGCAGGTGGTTTATCACTTACTGCCTGTAGCACAGGTACTGAGGTAGATTCCGGTTCAGATTTATCTGGAGATAATGCAATTATTACTGGAGCAGCAGAACGCGAAGCTATTGCAATTAAAACTTACGTAGCAGCAACAGAATCTGGTATTATAACCAGCCAACAAGTATTAGATACAGCCCTTATCTACAAACAGCATCATTACGAGCACCTTGGCTTGTTTAACGGCTTACTCGAAGAAGTTGGGGCGAACATTGTTAATTTGGACGATTTTTCTCCAGATAGCAGAATATCTGGAGTTAGTTCTCAAGAGCAAGCAGTAGTGCTAGCAATGACGTTAGAGATGGAAGCAGCACAATCTTATTTCAGCAACGCAGTGCTTCAATTACAAGGCCCTGTGGCGCGAGAAGTAATGGGAAGCATCTACCCCATTGAACTAGCGCATTTTATTACTTTAAAAGCAGCACTTGGTAGAAACCCCGCTGTAAATGCCTCCACTTTTGGAGATATAAACTTCGGTTAAAAACTAAAACCGACCTACATACCATTTGGTTTTAGAGACCTATTTATGAAACCCATTATAAAGTTTGCAGTTATTCTAGGTGCATTTTTCACTGTTACCTTGCTTGTTTTTAAAGTGTTTGATTTACTTACAGTAGAAGACATTAAAGCTTGGCTTATACAAATGCAGCATGCACCGCATTGGGTAATCGGGCTATTCATAATTTCACTTCTTATTGTAGATTTATTTATCGCCGTTCCCACCCTTTCACTAACCATTTTATCTGGCTTTTTTGTGGGTGTTGAACTTGGCGTACTTTATTCCTCCGTTGGCATGGCGGGTGCAGGTACTTTAGGCTACGGACTAAGTAGATATAAAGGAGAAAGTTTCTTAAAAAAACTCTGTAAAAATGACGAGGAACTTTCAGATATGAAATCACTTTTCTCAGCTCATGGGCCGATGGCTTTGAGTTTATGTCGTGCCGCTCCTATGCTCCCAGAAATTTCAAGTTGTTTGGCAGGCGTTACCAAAATGCCATTTAGAAAATATATTCTTTTCTATCTTTTAGGAACCATACCTTATGCTATTATTGCAGCGTATGCTGGCTCCATCAGCTCTATAGACAATCCATCCCCAGCGTTTTATACATTTATCGGGATGTTTGTTGTGCTGACTTTAGCTTGGGGAATTTTCTTTCTTTATAAGAGATCAAAAAAAACCAAAACCATGCCAGATAATAGCAACTAAGCCTTCTACTCTTCAAATTACTATGCCCGAACACATCCATCACGATAAGACCTTTGAAGGCATTGTCTATTCCGACAAAGAAACTAAAAATCGAGAGTTTGAGCATTGCACATTTATAAACTGTGATTTTTCTAATGGCTCGTTTACCTCAAGTACCTTTACACGATGCAGCTTTACAGCCTGTAACTTAACCGCTACAAAGCTCATCGATTGCAAATTAGATAAGATTACTTTTAAAGACTGTAAGCTCTTAGGAGTGAATTTCAGCGAAGCGAACGACCTTCTTTTTTCTGTTAACTTTGATGGCTGTATTTTAGATTACTGCTCCTTTTCTCGAAAAAAAGTACGCAACACTCCTTTTCGCAATTGTTCGATAAAGGAAGTAGATTTCAGTGATTGCGATCTCACAAATTGTGTATTCCAAAATTCAGATTTAACTCGTTCTGTTTTTGACAGAACCAATTTAAGACTAACTGACTTTCGGAACGCCGAGAACTTTAGTATCGACCCTGAGCGAAACAACATCCAAAAAGCGAAATTTTCACTTAATGGACTGCAAGGTTTACTGCACAAGTACAACATCACCATCGATTAGAACCAAAACTTTCCATTTTTTTATAACCAATTATGCAACTAGATCCCGATTTACAACTTCTAAAAGAACAGCTTTTTGATCTCTGTTCATTACAGATCCTCAATTATCAAGTTGACAAAGAATGTGTTGAATATTCTGGCAGTGCCTACCAGATAGAAGAGTTAAAAATTATTGGTAGAAACGCTAAAAAGACGCCGATTAAAGATGGTTTCTTTGTAACTCTTTGGAAACGAAATGGCGATGGGCCAATCCAACCTATTGAAGGTACTGAAGCCTTCGATTACAGCATCATTACAGCTAGAGAAGAAGGTCACTGTGGCGTATTTATTTTTCCGAAATTTGCACTTATTAACCATGGTGTATTAAAAAGCTCATCCAAACCGGGTAAGCGAGCATTTAGAATCTATCCACCCTGGGAAGAAACTAATAGCAAACTGGCTAATAAATCACAAAAATGGCAATCAGAGTACTTCTTGGAATTGAATTCTGAAGAAAAGTTAGATTGTCAACTTGTCAAAAATCTTTTAAACTTCCGATAGGTATCTAAAAGTTCTAGCTTAAAGCATTGCTTCACCTCTAACCCTTATAAGTAGTTTATTCTATGATTATATCGGACGTAAAAAATATTATTGGAAACATCCCTCACATGACGCCCAGTCAAGGTGAGGTGATTTATTCAATGATTCTAGATAATGATATTTTCGATATTCTAGAACTTGGTATAGCGCACGGAACGGGAAGCTGTTATATGGCAGCCGCACTCCAAGAAAAAGGAAAAGGCTCGATCATAACTATTGACAATAAAAGTGCTTTACTCCGAAAACCAGATATTTTCGAATTGCTTAAAACATGTGATTTAGAAGCCTTCGTCTCCCCTATTTTTGCGGATAGCAGTTATAACTGGGAACTCATGAAGCTCATTAAACAACAAACTACTAATGGAGTTTGTGAGCCTCTATTCGACTTCTGTTTTATCGACGGCGCTCATAATTTCGAAATTGATAATAGCGCCTTCTTTCTTGTAGATAAGCTTTTAAAACCTGGCGGATTAATTCTCTTTGATGATGTAAACTGGACTTATGCAAACAGCGCTGGCCTCAAAGACACCGACTGGGTTAAAAATATGGGGGCCGATGAGAAGACGACTCCGCATATCAAAACCTTGGTTGAGCTTGTTGTAATGAGTCACCCAAGTTATACCGATTTTCAGTTTCAAGACGATTGGTTCTTAACACGAAAAAAATCCTCTACTACTGAAGAGAACCTTACTCCTATATCGCTCAAAGCGTACAAGCCTCATACGGGTATTGCACACGATTCAATAGCATTGCTTAAAAAAATCGCTCGGAAATTATTGGGTAGAAGTTAATTCCAACCCGACTCCTAAACACAAAAAAGCCTGCTCTATAAATCACAGAACAGGCTTTTTCTAAACTATCAGTATATCTGATTTACTTTTCAGAAGGTGTTTCCTTAAGAAGCTCCCATGTATTATTACTCAAATCCACATCTGGGAATTCACCTTTTGGGTCAATTTGAATTTTGGTAATTGCAGAAGTAGATGGATATTTAAAAGTCCAGCTGTTAGTTGTATACCAAACCTCCACTGGTAGTTTTACCATTTTTGGAGCTTTGCCCTCTTCGGTTATTTCAATATGAATAGGCATCACTAAATCATAATTATTAGCAATGGTAATCAAAGCACCATCTTTTGGATTATCCGTGACAGATTCCACATGCTCTACCGCCTGATCTAATTTTGCTGCAGTTTGGAACCAACCTCTCCAAAACCAACCCAAATTGTATCCTGAAACATCCTCAATTGTATTGAAGAAATCATTAGGAGTTGGATGTTTGTAAGCCCAGCGATTTATATAAGCTTTGAACGCTTCGTCAAAAAGTTCAGGTCCAATAATAGACTCACGTAACATTCTTAAGCCAAGGCCTGGTTTGTAATAAGCTACAGTTCCCAAGTTACCAGGTTGAACTTGATCGGGCGCGGTCATAAGAGGCTCAGCAAGTGGTCCGTCCATCCATTTAACAATTCCGCTAGTGTTTGTTCTTCTAGGCTGATATTCGCCATCATTAAACTTCTCTGTGCTATAGCCATTTATAAAGGTGTTAAATCCTTCATCCATCCAAGCGTATTCTCGTTCGTTTGATCCTACAATCATTGGGAACCAAGTGTGCCCAAATTCGTGATCGGTTACGCCCCAAAGTCTACCTTCTCTCGACTTCCAACTACAGAAAACAATTCCAGGATATTCCATTCCGCCAACAATTCCAGCAACGTTAACCGCCGCAGGATATGGATACGGAAACCATTCTTTGGAATATCCTTCAATCGAAGCCTTTACATATTCGGTAGATCTTGTCCATGCGAATTCACCTGAGCTTTCGACAGGATACAGTGACATCGCAAGCGACTTTTTTCCATCAGGAAGATTGATTCTAGCGGCATCCCAAACAAAAGCTTTAGAAGCTGCCCAAGCTATATCACGGGAATTTTCAATCTTAAAATGCCAAGTAAGGTTTTTGGCTTTTGGACGAGAGTCTTTGCTACCAACTTCTTCTGCCTTTACGATGTATACCGTTTTATCACTCTTTTGAGCTTTTTCATAGCGCTTTAACTGTTCTTTAGTCAAAACTTCTTCAGGATTTAGCAATTTTCCAGAACCTGTTATGATGAAGTCGGCAGGTGCTGTTATTTTATAATCAAATGAACCGTAATCCAGATAAAACTCACCACTTCCGAGATACGGAAGCACATTCCATCCTTTTACATCATCATACACAACCATCCGCGGATACCATTGAGCAATCTCATATATCCATCCATTATCGGTTTCTAAGCGTCCCATTCTATCAGAGCCATATTCAGGGATATTAAATTGGAAGTTGATGCTAATGGTAACCTCACCTCCTTTAGGAGATAAGCCTTGCTCTAAATTCAATTTCATATTTGTATCTACAATATGGGATTTTGGAGTATAGCTTTTACCTTCTTGTGTGACTCGAATTTTATCTAGTTCAAAACCACCATCAAACGCTTGGTTACCGAAACGAGCTCCGCCAAAAGGTGTTGTTTTAGCTCCCCAAGATGAAGTTTTAAACAGATTTTGATCGAGTTGAAGCCAAACAAAGTCTAGCACATCCGGGCTATTATTTGTGTAGTGAATAGTAACCGACCCACTTAACTGATTATTATCAGGCTTTAAAGTAGTTTGAATTGTATAATTAGGAACATTCTGCCAGTAAGCTTCACCTGGTGCACCACTTGCGCTTCTATACGGTGTGCTAACACCTGTGTCGAATGGTAAGAATGCTTCTTGAACATTTGGGTTCTGTAAATGTTGGGCATAAACCGGAAAGCACATGCTCAACATAAATGACAAAACCATTAATTTTTTTGATAACATGGTCTTATGTAATTTAAGATTTCTGAGTTATTTGGAGACTGAATTTATCACACATAAATATCAGAAATTTGTACTTTATATTCTTTTACAAAACTCTATGAAATAGGAAGTTATAAATGATATTTTAAATTTATTTTTTTGAATAATTCAATGCCTATAAAACATCTCTTATTCTCCTACGGAACACTACAACTAGAACAAGTACAGCAACAAACCTACGGACGTTTACTCACTGGTTCAAAAGACACTTTGCAAGGTTACAAACTTGATAAACTCGAGATCATAGACCATGAAGTACTCAAAACTAGTAATCAACAATTTCATCCTATAGCAATTAAAACAGGCAAGCCTACCGATTGTGTCAATGGAAGAATTTTTGAACTTACCGAACAAGAATTACTTGATACCGACAAATACGAAGTAGCAGATTACACGAGAGTTTTAGAGACTTTCCTCTCAGGGAAAAAGGCCTGGATATATATATCCGAACAGCATTCTTAAATCTTATTGGCTTAGATTATTCCTGATTATGAAATAGAAAATAACGTATATTTAAATCATGAAAAAATATAGTTCTTGTTATTAAAACAGCTATTTATTCCTCTTTTCAAGTTATAAAAAAACACATTTTATGAATACTCGATTTTCATTTCTTTTTATCTGTCTTCTCGTTCTCGCTAATTGCTCTTCCGACAATCAAAAAGTACCTACACTACAAGCTATCGACACTCAAACCACTGAGAATTGGATAGGACATTATCGTGGAGTTTTGCCATGTGCTAGTTGCCCAGGAATTGATATTGAAATTAAGCTTTATCCAGATTCAACTTATGCGATCTCTCGAAAATACCAAGGCGAAGACAATTCTATTTTTAGAGATTTAGGAAATTTTTCATGGAGTGACGATCGACAGAATATCATCTTGGAAAATGAAAAAGACAGTACTCAAAACCAATTTTACAGTTTTGAAGAAGACAAACTAGTTCAGCTAGGCCAAAACGGTAAAAAAATTGAAAGTCCTTTAGCTGATAAATATATCTTAAAGAAAATCCCATTTACAGACGCTATAACTGAAAAGTATTGGAGGCTGATTGAGCTCCGTGGGCAAAAAGTAACCATGGTTGAAGGCCAGCCAAAAGAAGTACATCTTATTTTAAAAGCTAACTCAACTACATTATTAGGTTTCGCTGGGTGTAATCCTATGATGGGGAGTTATAATATAGAAGCTGGAAATAGAATTAAATTCTCGAAGATTGCAGTCACCATGCGTGCATGTTCAAACCTAGATTCAGAAAAAACTTTCTTAAACGGGCTAGAACAAGCTGATAATTATGCCATTAAAAACGACACACTTTCGTTGAATAAAGCGAAAATGTCACCACTAGCTAAGTTTGAAGCTGTTTATTTGTACTAGAATTTACAGGCTCAATAGTTTCTATTGGGCCGACTCATAACCATCGTGTTCTGATGACATTAACGCTTTTTCTATTACTCCTTTTACTCGGCCTAATTACAGGATTTTATTCGGGATTAATAGGTACGGGCGGTAATATCATTCTCATTCCTGCACTAGATATTCTCTTTGTTTATTTCGATGTTACCCCACACGACTCGGTTAAGCTCATTATTGCCCATTCCCTCTTTATCACCGTATTTTTGGGAATTTCTGTCAGCATCAAGCAAATCAAATTTGGCAACTTTCATCTCAAGGAAGTCCTCTTTATTGGTATCCCAGGAATGTTTACGGCATTCATTCTTACCGAACTCATCAAAACATCTAATTGGTATGATAAAACCTATTTTGATGTCATCTTTCTTTTCTTGATGATCATGCTTGCTTTACGAATGCTGTTCTTTCATCCCCAACCATACACTCAGTTAGAAGAAGAAAACAAGCCTTTAAAAAAAGGTTGGTTAACAAGCTTAGGATTATTTACAGGTGGCGTTACCTCCTTATCAGGATTAGGTGGCGGGGTAATTCTCATTCCATTTCTTACCGATATACTTAAAAAGCCCATCACCAAGGCAAGTTCTATTTCCATTGGGGTAATCACACTTCTTGCACTTTCTGTAAGTGTGAGTTATTTGTTTGTAAACAACACTGGTGATGTGCCTTCAGTTCTACCCTACCAAACTGGCTACATCTCCATTCCTCTTATGATACCCGTCATTATTGGCTTATTTCTCTCCACTTCACTCGGCGTAAAAGCCGCACATAAAGCCAGCCCAAAAACACTACGCATTACTTTTGGTGCAATTATACTTCTACTCACAACCAAAATGGTTTATAGTATTTTCTTCTCTTGATTTGGGACAAGGTTATTTGATAAAGATTAATGGGGATTTAGGATTTTTCCTCGCTAATTGCTCAATCTCTTTCTATCAAATAGCATCAGTATACTTAACTCGAAAGATCAAGGTGATGTTCGTAGTTTGAAATTAAATCCCTTTTTTTCATCTTATCCATCACAATCCCATGAATAGCATAAGTATAACCTGCAGATGTAATATGGATAACAAGAATAGAATATCTTATTCGATTGTTCTATTCCATTTCAAAACGTACCGATGAAAAATTTACTACACTATATTAATTCAAGATTTCAAATATCAGACGTTGAAATTAGTCACCTAGAAAAGTTTTTTATTGCTGAAGATGTTCCTGCTCAAACCAAACTTTTAGAAGCAGGGAAAATAGAACGTTATGTTTATTTTTTAAGTAGCGGAATAGTTAAAGGGTATCAAAACATTGATGGGAAAATTATAATTCAACATCTTGTAGCTGAACACGATTTCTTCACTTCGTTAGACAGTTTCATGACCGAAACACCTGCTTTAGATTATTACGAAACCATTACAGATTGTACCGTTATTAAAATTTCGAAACCTGACTTCGAACTCTTACAAGAAACCACCACCTTTTGGAGTGAATTTATTAACACGGTAACTAATGAGCACTTAAACTGTAAATTAGAACGTGTTAAAGATTTTCAGATTTTGACCGCAAAAGAACGCTACCTAAAATTTATAACTCAAAGTCCAAAGTTAGCTTTAAATGTTTCCGTAGATAATATAGCCTCTTTTTTAGGTATAGAGCCTCAATCTTTAAGTCGAATACGTAAACAAGTCACTTTCTAACAAATGTTATATTTTAATTCTTAAAAGCTCCTGATATTTGCTCAAACTAAAAAACAGGATATGAGCAACGAAATTTCATTAGTGACAGGCGCAAACGGACATTTAGGCAATAACTTGGTTAGGTTATTACTTTCTGAAAACCATAAGGTAAGAGCAACTACACGAAACATTGATAACCTAAAACCTTTTGAAGGATTAGCTTGCGAAGTAGTACAAGCTGATATTACGGACAGAGAATCACTACGAAAAGCATTTAAAGGGATTACAAACTTATATGCTGTAGGTGCAAACTTTAGTATGTGGGCCAAAAATCCTAAAGTTGAAATCTATGATAACAATGTCCAAGGAACTCAAAACGTATTTGATATTGCAAAGGAATGCGGCATTAAAAACATTGTATATGTAAGCTCAGTAGCATCTTTAGACTTTACAAAGTTACCTGCACATGTTGATAATGGCTATAATAGAGATAGAAGAAACTGGTATTACAACTCTAAAAATGATTCGGATAAACTAGCTATTGAGTTAGGCAAAAAATATGGAATCAGAACGGTTATAATTTTACCCTCTGCTATGATTGGCAGCAAAGCTTTTAAATTAAGCTACACCAACAATCTAGTGTATCAAATTTTAAACGGAGAGATTCCTGTAGATACAAACGTTACGTTAAATTGGATAGACGTAAAAGATGTTGCTTTTGGAGCCTATAGAGCTATGCAAAAAGGTAAAAATGGAGAACGTTACATCCTCGCTAACGAACAGCATACAACGTTACAAGAAAGTGTGAAAATAGCATCAGAATTATATCCTGAGTTAAAACTACAAACACCTAAAAAAGTACCCAAATGTTTACTCTATTCTGTTGCAGGATTGATGGAGTTTGGAAGTAAACTAACAAGGAAAGAACCGCTATTACAACGACATTATTTAGATATGTTTTATGGATTAAAACAAGATTACGATATAACTAAATCAAGACAAGAATTAGGGTTCAATCCTAAATCTTCAAAAATAGCTCTGATTGATGCTTTAGAATATCTGAAGAACAACTGGGAAAAGGAAAAAGCATAATATTTGAACTCGAAATCACGCGGTGATGTTCGTAGTTTGAAATTAAATCCCTTTTATTCATCTTATCCCCAGAATTTCAAAAATTACATGCATAGAATGTATGTTAGACTATAATTGTAGTGGATTAAACAAAAAAGAACATATGACAAGAGAACAAGTCCAAGATGCTTGGGAAGAAATTGTTGATATAGGATGCTCGAATTATGAGAAATTGACTCGTGAGCAACGAATATGGTTTAATATTGAGCCCTTAATAACTGGCGGACTATGGGACCATTACATGAATTCCGGAGCGGATAAAAATACCGACACTATTGAAGATTTGGAGTATCTGAATTTTAATTCAGTGGCAAAGCAATTACATAAATTCAATAAAACTTTTTTCCCGAATGGAGTTCCTGAAGAACCAGATGCTCGACAAGAACAGTTTGATAAATTTACGGAAGACAAACTGGAAGATTGTATTGAAGAGATGGATGAGCAATTTTGGAAAATATCACATGATTTGGAAAATGCTCTGCTCGAACATATCAACAAAACGGGCATTGGGAAATAAAATATTTGTTAATACTGAAGATATCAGACTCAATGATGGAGAATGGAAAAGTTCTACCATCACGGGTGCAGAATAACTACGAAAGAACTAGAAGCTACGAACTGAAACCCTATTTCGAGCCAGTAAGTGAATGGAACATTAAATTCAGCAAAGGACAACTCGCATTTGTAGAAGCCAACGCTACATTGCATACTTACGGAGTTCCACGAAGAAATAATATGGACTTTTTCACTCTCATCATAAAGGATGATGATTGGAGGATATTTATCATTTCATACACCTCTACCCCATTGTCCGATGACGAGAATGTATTCAACATGGTAACTTTCGACAGAAGCTATACTCGAGTGTTGAGTGGCGTTCGTCCTGAGTTCGTTGCTAAGTTCTTTAAAGAAAATGGGACGTTACAATTAAATGAAAATCAACCTACTGTGGGAAGATCTCAAATTGTAGAAATGGCCAAAAGTTTAATGCATGGCCTTCAAAATATGGTAGTGAATTATGACAGCCTTGTAACCAAATCAACAGCAACTGAATTTCAATGGGCACTAACTGGTACAAATTGAGTCCCTGCCGGCACAGGTAAAAAAGTTGAAGTAAGTGGATATGAGCTATGGCAAATGGGAAAAAATAGCCTGATTTTAAAGACGGAAGGACATTTCCCAACAGAGAAGTACAACCGCCAACTTGAATTTTGAGTAGAAATTTAACTGAGTAATGGAAAATTTGAAGAATAAAGTTCTAAAGAGTCTAGCTTTATTGATAGACCAAAATAGAGAGGCTATTGTAAGTGCTAATAAAGCTGATGTTTTGGCGGTGCAAGATATTGACTCCTCTCTGTTGGATAGACTAAAAGTTGATCTCGAAAAAGTTGATGGAATGATTACTGCCGTAGAGCAGCTTATAAACCTCCCTGATCCTGAAGGAGTTGTACTCTCATCGTATACTCATCCAAATGGCATGTTAGTCGAAAACAAGCGAGTAGCTTTTGGAACTATACTTATCATCTATGAATCTCGTCCTGATGTTACCATAGAAGCAGCAATTACTGCATTCAAGGCAGGTAATAAAATCATTCTAAAGGGTGGCAAAGAAGCCAGGTTAACTAACCTAAAGCTAGTTGAACTTTGGCATAAAGCTCTTGATCAAAATGGCTTTGACAAATCGTATATCCAATACTTGGATTTAGGTAGAGCCGAAGTTCAAAAATTGATTAAGAACGAGAGAGAAAAGATAGATTTAATTATTCCACGAGGCGGAGAAGGACTTATAAATTACATTAAAGAGAATTCTTCAGTACCAGTAATTGTATCTGGTAGAGGGAATAATTTCATGTTCGTTGATGAGTCTTTTGATTTCGATATGTTGAAGAATGTGGTTTTAAATGGAAAAAGCAGACTTAGTGTTTGCAACGCTTTGGATAAAGTTATTTTCAGCTCTAACATAGAACATCTAGACAAAATAATTACTGAGTTGGCCGACAGCTTTAAGTCGATAGGCATTGAGGTTTATGGGCCTTCGAAGATTGCAGCAAAGTGCGAATCAATTTTAGTTGATGATAGTGAAGAAATCCTTTCTGAGGAGTTCTTATCAGAAAAGATATACTTCACATTAGCTGATACACTTGATGCCGGGATAGAGTTGATTAACAAGTATTCTGGTGGTCATTCAGCAACAGTAATCAGTTCGAATAAAGCCAATGCAGAAACCTTCCAAAAAGAAGTAGACTGTGCTGCGGTATATCACAATGTCTCTACCAGATTTACCGACGGTGGACAGTTTGGCTTTGGTGCTGAGATTGCAATTTCTACACAAAAATTACACTTCAGAGGTCCTTTAGGTTTAGGCGAATTATTGACAAACAAATGGTTTATTTCAGGGAATGGTCAAACAAGATAAAATGAGTGAAGTCCAGAAGAAAAGATTAGTTATAAAGATAGGAACTTCAACTCTAACCGCCGGAACGGACCGTATTTCTAGAGGTAAGATAGAAGACTTAGCAAGAGAAATTTTAAATCTTAAAGAAGATTATGAATTAATTCTTGTTTCTTCGGGGGCAATTGCCGCGGCTAATCAATTAATAATTCAACATAATTGGTCTCATGATGTAAAGTCTAAGCAAGCCAAAGCAGCAATTGGTCAGCCTATACTCTTACAAATCTACAATGAAGTTTTTAGAGATTTTGATCTGCGAACTGCGCAGTGTTTATTGACCTATGATGATTTTTCAAGGAAAAATAGTCGCAACAACACTTTTAATACGATTAATGAACTTCTATATCATTCGTATATACCAATTGTTAACGAAAACGATACCGTTTCGGTAAGTGAAATTATGGTAGGCGATAATGATAAGCTATCAGCCTATGTTGCCAAATTATTGAATGCCGATAAATTGATATTAGTTTCTGATATAGATGGGATTTACGACAAAAACCCTCACTTACACGCTGATGCGCAACTTATTGAAAGAGTTCGTGCTGTTGAAGACGTGATGCATTGTATTGAAGAAAAAGAAAGTGATCTTGGTACTGGTGGAATGACAACCAAACTTGAAGCTGCCCAAATATGTCTCGATAATGATATCGAAATGTATATACTTAATGGCAATGAGACTTCTTTTATCAGTAACGCCTTTAACGGGATTAAAAAATATACTCTGTTTAAAAAATAGGTTTAAGCAGTGTATACCGAACATCGTGATTATAGAATTGATAGTTTTTTTAAGACTCGGTCATCCGTGTAGATGTTAGTTAATTCGTTGATGGTTTATGGCCATAAAACATCTCGGTCATCCCGAATTTATTTCGGGATCTTACGAAAAGGCTTGGGAGCTGTGAGTAGTGAGATTTGAGCTTTGTCTCATTCAACATTCATAATCTAAAATTCAAAATTTCCAACATTACCCTCGTTCCGTAGCTCTGATGTATAATGCAATCTAGAAGCTCCAGCTTCCAGTACCTTGACATTATTTCCTTACTCGTTATCACATTCATCTCGTTAAGGGTTGTACTTTTGTACCGACCCCAAATCTCGGGTTTAGCACGTACCAAAATCTCTCGACAAGACTTGGTTTAGTGGGCGTATTGACACTCTTCTCCTTAAAACCTATCTAGTGACATATAAAGATGGAATTTTTCAAGGTATAATTCAGAAGAACAATATGTTCGTAGTTTGAAATTAAATCCCTTTTATTCATCTTATCCTCTGAAATTTGACTTCACAGAAAGCGTAAAAAAGAGTCTTATTGATTCACCAATTAATCGTAATTAGACTAATAATTATAGTTTGATTTTATGTGAAAAGTGAGAACAATGAAAAAAGAAACTAGACGATTCAGGGGCAAGACTAGCTGATGCACTTACCATTATTACAAGACATACTTATACTTCTAGGGTTCTCAGCCGTAATTGTTTTTGTACTTCAAAAACTTAAACTGCCATCGATTATTGGTTTTCTGCTCACCGGCATAGTAATCGGACCTTACGGGCTAAGTCTAATCAATGCCATTGAACAAGTTGAGGTTTTATCTGAAATTGGGATAATACTCTTGCTTTTTGTGATTGGAATGGAATTGTCCATAAAACAACTGGCTTCAATCAAAAAAACTGTTTTTGTTGGTGGTTTTCTACAAGTTGGAATAACCGCAATTGTAACAGGAATCATCTATTATTTTCTTGGCTATTCTTGGAATGAATCTGTTTTTGTTGGCTTTCTTTTTTCATTATCTAGTACAGCCATTGTCTTAAAAACATTACAAGACAGACAAGAAATTACGGCGCCTCATGGTCGAAACGCGCTAGCAATCCTTATCTTTCAAGATATTATTGTAGTTCCAATGATGCTCATAACACCTCTTATTGCGGGGGAATCCACAAATATTGGGATGAGCGTCCTTTCCCTAATCATAAAATCTGCTGTTGTAATAGTAATTACGGTAATTAGTGCACGCTATATCGTACCCAAATTGATGTATGCAGTAGCAAAAACCAACAGTAAAGAACTATTTCTTTTAGTAACATTTACTCTGTGTTTTGCGGTGGCTTTTCTTACTTCTGAAATTGGTTTATCCTTGGCATTAGGGGCTTTTATTGCAGGTTTAATCATTTCAGAATCTGAATATAGCTACCAAGCTACAAGTATTATTTTGCCATTTCGAGAGCTCTTTACGAGTTTCTTTTTCGTTTCAATAGGTATGTTACTTGATCTAAGCTTTTTCCTTAGTAACATCCCTACAATAATGTTCTTAGTGCTTTTGGTGTTCATAATTAAATCAATAATTGCAAGCCTGGCAGTTGCTTCACTAAAGTATCCAACTCGAACCGTTATACTTACAGGGCTCTCGCTTTTTCAAGTTGGTGAGTTCGCTTTCATATTATCCAAGGTTGGGATCGAATACAATCTATTATCTCCTCAAACCTATCAATATTTTCTGTCTGTATCTATCGTATCTATGATATTGACACCATTCATAATCATTTTTTCCGATCGTATAGCCAACAGGTTTATTGGTATTTCTAAGAAAATTGGACTTGACCCCACATTAGTTTCTGATAAAAATAAATCGGAAATAGGTCAGAATAAATTAGAGAATCATTTAGTAATTATTGGTTATGGAGTAAATGGTAGCAACCTAGCTAAGGCAGCAGCCGCAAGCAGCATTCCTTTTGTAGTAATTGAGATGAATGCTAAAACCGTTAGACAGCAAAAAGCAAAAGGCCTTCCTATCATTTTCGGAGATGCAACTCAAGATCATATTCTTGAAACTGTTCACCTTTCTGATGCTAGAGCTGCTGTAATAGCCATTTCAGATAATAATGCCACAAAGGCAATTATTAAAAATATCAGGTCTCATTCAGAGTCCCTTTATCTTGTAGTGCGAACAAGATATGTCAAAGAAACTTCGGAGCTAATTGCATTGGGAGCTGATGAAGTGATACCAGAAGAATTTGAAACTTCGGTACAAATTTTCACCCACGTACTTCAAAACTTCCTGGTTCCTGAAGACGATATTGGCCAACTTGTAGACAATGTGCGAGCAGATAATTATCAATTATTTAAAGGTGAACTTAAGCTCCCTAAAACTTACCGGCCAAAGAATATTTCAGACTTTAATATAACCTGCTTAAGACTAAACTCTGACAGCAATGAGTTCTTAGGAAAGCCTCTAAGGCTATTAAATCTGAGAGCAGAACATGGAATAAATATCTTGGGCATTAAGCGGAAAGACGAAATGTTAGATAATGTTCAGCCTGAAGAAATATTAAAACAAGGTGATATTATCTATGTGCTAGGAAATCAGAGTAAGATTGAGCAATTCCATAAAATGGTAAAATAAAGCACACAGAAAGCACAACACTACGAGCTTCTTTGCACCTCGTTACGTAGCTCTGCTGCATAATGCAGACTGGGAAGCTCCAGCTTCCATTGTTCGAGGTGACAGAACGGGCTAGTGAACGTACAAGTGAGATGCTTGGGCAAGGTTGGGGTAATTCGTTTATAGTTTTAATA
>TARA_R110002050_G_scaffold12401_10_pt1 | contig 81830 bp, 66 predicted proteins | sample TARA_R110002050 | Tara Oceans TARA_R110002050 (sample SAMEA4396988) | marine metagenome | biome: Polar Biome; feature: [DCM] deep chlorophyll maximum layer (ENVO:01000326); material: water (ENVO:00002006), including particulate matter (ENVO:01000060) such as... | depth 25 m
GAGCCACCAGATAAAGCTTTACCAAGTATCAGTAAGTCTGGTTTAACATTATCGTAATCAGAAGCTAAAATTTTACCCGTTCTAGCAATTCCTGTTTGAACTTCATCTCCAATCAAAAGAACATTGTTTTGTGTACATAACTGAGACGCTTTCGATAAGTATCCATCATCAGGAACAACAACTCCTGCTTCTCCCTGAATAGGCTCAACTAGAAATCCGGCTACATTAGGCTGCCTTAGAGCTTCTTCTAATGCGGAGATATCGTTATAAGGAATTTTTATAAATCCAGGAGTGTATGGGCCGAAGTTTTTACGAGCGTCTTCATCGTTTGAAAAAGAAATCACCGTAGTTGTACGACCGTGGAAATTATTCTCACACACTATAATTTGAGCTTCATTCTCAGGAATCCCTTTCTTTTCGTAGGCCCACTTACGGCAAATTTTTATCGCCGTTTCCACGCCTTCCGCACCCGTGTTCATGGGCAGTACTTTATCGTAACCAAAAAAGGAAGTGATGTATTGCTCGTATTCTCCCAGTACGTTATTGTAAAAGGCTCTAGAAGTAAGAGCTAATGTACTCGCTTGATCTACTAAAGCTTGAGTTATTTTGGGATGACAATGCCCTTGGTTTACCGCTGAATAGGCTGATAGAAAATCGAAGTATTGATTTCCTTCAGGATCCCAAACGTAAACGCCTTTTCCCTTTGCTAATACAACGGGAAGGGGATGATAATTATGAGCGCCAAATTGCTCTTCTAAGGTAATTGCGTCTTTTGATGATAACATGACTGTAATTCTTTTCTTTAATTTTAAGATACTGAATGATTAATGGAAAAGAATGGAAAAAAGATAAAATTAAGGTTGATAGTGAGTGAGAATAAATCGTATCTTTGGAATCTAATCGCGGGGTGGAGCAGCTGGTAGCTCGTCGGGCTCATAACCCGAAGGTCGCAGGTTCGAATCCTGTCCCCGCCACTATTAAAAAGGCTTCTTTTTCAAGAGGCCTTTTTTTTTGCCCAATAACATGGATTCTCTTACAATTCTAAGCAATGTAGTCTTGCAGATTGGTTGAAAATACTCGAAGACTAAACTTTTATTGCTTATATGTACGCTTATATGTACCTAGAATAGCAAAAATGATCATCAATCTCTAAAACTCTGTCAATCCGCTGGTCGATATGATCTGGGGTAAATAATTTAGCAAGTTTTAGTGCAGGCTTGACAATGCCCCACGACCTGCATACCCATTCAGGCATATCAGGCATATCAGGCATATCAGGTATTTGGTCTCCTTGCTCATAAAGTAAGACGTTCTCTAAGTTTGCTAATTTTTGTTCAAAGCCTCCTGAAGCGAAGTCATTTTTGATTCCTTCAAACTCCGATGGTGAAATATTTTCGATTGCCATGATGTTGTGCCTCATTTATTTGTTTGGTATTAGGCTTTTAAGGATGAAAATAATAGATCAACTGAAAAGTTATTTCCTATAAATAAGGTGTTAAGACTATTATGTATACCGAATACTTATGCGTTTATACAAAGAGTCGAGCTAAAATTATGAGGCTAATAGGTAGGTAAAATATTTCAGTATCTATGTATTAAAAACTAAAGAGCAAAAAAAAGGCTCACATCATTTGATGTGAGCCTTTTAAGTTCTAAAACCTAACTAATATTAGTTAGAGTTATAATCTTCGTTTTGAACCATGCTTGAGTTAGCATTAAGCTCTGACAATGGAATTGGGTAAACCAATCTAGAGTCACCAGCAGGTATACCAGTTGCATCAGCATATGGCTCTTGAGGATCACCACGTAGAATTTTTTGTCCATTTCTTAATAAGTCAAAGAAACGGAATCCTTCGCCAATAAGCTCTCTTCTTCTTTCTTTCATAACATCAGCAGTGGTAGGAGCAACATAAGGTGCAATACCGCGCTTGTTAGCAATTAAGTTAAGAGTGTTAGCAACAGTAAGAGCAGCTACGCTACTTCTAGACTGAGCTTCAGCTTTATTGAGGATTACTTCTTCGTAACGAACTAGAAGTACGTTATCATCGTTAGCGATCGCATCTGGGAATTTACCAGTTAAACGATACTGTAAACCATGGCTAGTATGAACGTTAGAAGTAATAAGTGCTAAACGATCATCACCAGCATCATAAAGATTAGTAGCTGCGTCAATCGTTAACTCAACATCACCATAGTTAGTGTCTAGGTAAAAACGAGCAATACTTTCGTTGCCAGGATTGTTTGAAGGGAGGTAAGCCAATTCAAAAATAGAGTTAGCTTGTCCACCATCAGCAGCCCACGCTGTAGAAAGGTTTGCACCGTCAATTACAGTATAATCGCCAGAGTTGATAACTGCATCAGCTGCTGTTATAGCTTTAGCATACTGTTTAGTATACAAGAAATAACGAGACTGAAGAGCTTTAACGGCATTATATGTCATCAAAGTTTTGTCGTTATTCATTGCTGCTGTCTGGCTCATGTTAGTAGCAGCTGCTGCTAGGTCAGCCTCAACTTGCGTCCATACTTCAGCTGCTGTGTTACGAGCAGGAATGAGGTTACCATCATTGTAAACAGTGATGATAGGAACTCCTAAAGTACCACCAACATGCTCTTGTCCAAAAAACATATTAAGGTTCATGTAGATAAGTGCACGCAATGCATATGCTTGACCTTTAATGTGCTTAGTTGCAACAGTTTCTTCAAGCTCAGCATTAATTACTACGTTAGCATTTGCTATTGCTTGGTAACTAATTGTCCAAACGTCGCTGGCGTAACCATCAGAAGCAGTTTGTGAAAACTGACTAACAGCAGTGAAACGGCCAGAGTTTGCGTTAGCAAAAAAGTTATCAGAACGAACAGCCAAAGCCACAGGCATATGAGACCCGAGGTATTGTGTAGCGTTTATATCATCCATGATTCCAAGCATGAATGCATTTAAATCATCTACAGTTCCTAATGCAGTAGCAGTATCCTTGCTATCACTTAGGCTTGGCTCCAAGAAGTCTTCGCACGCTGTAGACACACCTGCTATAAAAAGCAGTGCAATAAGTAAGTTTTTATAATTTTTCATTGTCATCAAATTTAGAAATTAGCTCTTATACCTACAGTCACAGACTTTAGCGGCGCAGCCGATAAACTAAGGTCACCGTCAGCAGGAACTTCAGGGTCATACTTTAGTAAATCATCAAAAGTATGTGTCCATAAGTTTTGACCTAAGAAATATACAGATGCAGATTTAACACCAATATTCTCAAGATATTTTGCAGGTACATTGTAACCAATGTTAAGGTTTTTAAGTCTTAAGTAGTCTCCGTCATACAATCTACGAGTTGAAGCATCAATTGCTAATCTAGTGTTACTACCGTAAATCGGTTTTGGATTTAAAGCGTTATCACCAGGTGCTTGCCATCTGTCGTACTGACTAGCGTAAGAACCAAATGCACCACCACGGCGACCATCAGCATTTAGATAGTGAGCCCAGATATCATACACTTTGTTTCCAAAAGAATAGTATAAAGTTGCACTAACATAGAAATCTTTAACATCAACACGAGTGTTGATACCACCAAATTTGGTAGGCATTGCAGACGCGCCTTGGTAAGCTGCTTCAGCTGCGTTATAGTCGTTAGTTGTTGCGCCACCTTTACCATCGATGTACCATAATGGATCACCATTAGCAGGATCAACACCAGCCCATTTTCTCATGAACCAAGCGCCAGTTTCGTAGCCATTAACAGCGGTATAACGGGTAGAACCTTTAATCTCAATGTCTTCACCGTTACCATCAACAGGTAGGTCAGTTACTTCATTTTTGAGTAAAGTCAGGTTACCACCAATATTCCACTTAATGTCACGAGTTCTAACAACGTCTACGTTTGCTTCAAATTCAAAACCTTGGTTGTATAGTTCACCAATGTTCTGTGTTTGAGATGAGTGACCAGAAGTTCTAGATAATGGAACTGAGAATAGTAAGTCGTAACTATTTTTTCTAAAGAAAGTAGCTGAACCACTTAATTTTTCCAATACTTCAAATTCTACACCAACATCGTATGAATGAGCATTTTCCCAAGTTAAATCTTTGTTACCTAGATTGTCAGTTGAGATCGCAGGAAGCTCGTTGTAAGCGCCTGTGTAGCTAACTGTTGCTTGGTAAGAGTTTAAACTTACACTTGCATTACCAGTTAAGCCGTAAGAACCACGAACTTTCAAGAAGTTGATAAAGTCAATGTCTTTAATGAATTCTTCTTCACTAAGTACATAACCAACACCAACAGAATAGAAACTACCCCATCGTTTATCATCAGCAAAACGAGAAGAACCTTCTTGTCTGAAACTTGCATCAACAAAGATCTTGTCTTGGAAACCGTAGTTTACCAACCCAGTGAAAGACATTACTGACCAGTCACTGCTGTAAGACCAGCCAGTATTGATAGCAGTTGTGTTTAGGTTAAATAGACCTGTTGTTGCAATACCTTCACCAGAACCACCAACTTGGAAGTTGTAATTCTTTTGAATTTCATTCCAAACTTTAAAGTTGAATGAGTGAGCTGAAGATGGTACCCAGTTGTAGTTTAACATGTTTTGCCAAACATAATTAAAGTTACGGTAAGTATAATCATCAACAGAACCTGATTCACTATCAGCATCACCATAATAGATGTTGTTATAGTTCTTTTCTTCCGCTAATGTAAAGTCAATCGCATATTTTGAAGTATAGGTAAGATTCTTGTTAATCTTAACTTCAAGTGACGAGTTGTTCATTAAACGGTAAGTTCTGTTACGGTCAATGTCATTCTCTTGAATGTATAACGGGTTAAACACAGAAGTAGAAAGATTGTCGATGTTTGGTGTTCCATCATCATTTCTAGCTTTGTCAATAGGAAGCATGAAATATTCTGCTAAAATTGGGCTACCGAAATAACCAGCACCTTCAAGGATCCCATCTTGCTCTACAAATGAACCAGTTAAAGAGTTCGAAAATTTAACTCTGTCATCTAGTTTGTGAGAGATATCGAAAGAACCAGTATAACGATTTACACTAGAACCATTTACAGGGCCTTCTTGGTCAAAAATACCCATAGAAGCATAGAAATTGGTTGTAGCATTACCACCACGAGCGGAAATGTTATATTCTTGCTGAACTGCATTCTCATTACGAGCTTCTTCGCCCCAATCAGTATCAGTAACACCATCCCAACCACTTGGACAGTTAGCTTGAATGGCAGCTTTTGTAGTGCCACAGCCTAAGCCTGTAGAGTGATTAAAAAGATATTCAGTATATAATTCGTCATACTGAGCTGCATTAAGTGCACCTGGGCCATCTACAGCTGGGTTGTTAATACCACGTTGAGCAGAAACAGAGTAGGTTGTATTACCTTCACGTCCACTTTTGGTTGTAATAACAATTACACCGTTTGTTCCACGAGCACCATAAGGAGCAGTAGAAGCAGCATCTTTAAGAATAGTGATATTCTCAATATCAGCAGTGTTTAATGTAGATAAGAAGCCTAGAGAACTAGTACCGCCGTTGGTAGAAGTGTTACCATTTACAACTGGAACGCCATCAATTACGAATAATGGAGAAGTACCAGCGTTAATAGAACTTATACCACGAATACGGATATCTTGAGTTGATCCAGGAGTACCAGAAGTTGCAGAAATTGAAACACCAGGAGCCTGGCCTTGTAACGCAGCATCAACAGATGCAACAGGAACACTTTCGAATTTATCTGCAGACACAGAACTCACTGTACCTGTAAATGAAGCACGATCTATAGTTCCGTAACCAGTTACTACTAATTCTTCCATCCCAACAAGGTCAAGATTAAGAGTAATATCTAGTTGAACAGTACCAGAACCAACTTCAACAGTTGTATTAAATTTTCTATAACCAATATAGTTTACTTCAAGCGCATAACTGCCAGAAGGTAGGTTAGAGATTGTGTAATTTCCATCGAGGTCAGCCTGAGCGCCTTTTTGGAGAGATTGAATATATGCTGTAGCACCTGCGAGAGGTTCTCCAGTTTTAGCATCTGTTACTTTACCTGTAATTGAGCCTGATTGTGCAAAAGCGCAAATTGGTAAAAGCATAGCTAACGCTAAGAATTGTAGCCTTTTTAACATAGTAGCCTTTAGTTTTTGTTTATAATGTGTAACCAAATGTAAAATTTGGTTACCTTAACGATTGGATAATATGCCTAGATTATATATTAATTACAACAAGTTCTAGTCAATTTACTTTCAGGGGCAAAGTTACTTATTAATAGAAAGTATGCTCCCGTCATTCCACGAATTTATTTGAGCATATTCTAGCTGGCTCAAATTTTGGTTTCTGCGTAATATATAATGATTGAATGGGTAACTATTATCATTACTTCTTACTAAATCGAAGGTGATGGCAGGTTGGCGATTGGCGGTATCGAAAGTATAAATCCAGGTCATTTTATTAAACTCATAGTCTACATAAAGGGGAGGGCCAAAAAGTATGTACACCATGCCGGGATCAGTTTTCCAACCTTCTTTAAAACTAGAGAATTGCTTATTTGAATCTTCAACTCTAGAATAGTAGAGCTCTAATACTTGAAGAGCCTTAGTTCTGCTTTTAATATGAGACAACCAGTAAGAGTCTATGGCTACTTTGATAGAGTCATTAGTACTGTATGATGCATAGTTTTCAAATTCTTTTTCTCTCATTATATATTGCATAGGCATCAATAACTCACGAGCACTTTTTAAACTAGGGTAATTGGTACTTTTAATAGAAAAGTCTCTAGCCTTTACTATTTGATTTTGGCTACTGGTAGAAGTGGTGACCTCAAATCTGTAATTCCCTCTTTTTAAAGCTGGAAATTTGAATATTACAGAAATATTACCGTTGTCTGTAATAACTCTTCTAGAACTTTCAATAACTTTAGGTTTGTAATACGCAATGCCTATATAAGGGAGGCTAGAACGTTGATAGTTTCGATAACTCATCGGAATGGCAACACTAGTATCGGCGTCAAATTCAATAAGTCTAGAATTCACTATCATCTCATTCTCTGTTTCAGGGCTGTATACTTGAAACGTAAATTTTAAGGAATCAAATCTGTTTGGAATATCATAGGTGTTTACATAACCAAAGGGGCTAAGGTCATTTTTACTTGTTTTTACCTCCATTCTAATATCAGTTAAGTAACTATCTACTGCTTTAGGATTTGGTATAAAGAGCTTGTTTTTTGATGTGGTTTCTTTCAAGGATTCCCGGTCAGTTGCGGTTATTATAACGTCATACTCTCCAGGTTTTAATGTGACGCTCTTTTCAAAAGAGACAACTTCCTGACTCAATATTACTTGAGGGGATGTATCTTCTATATATATAGCAAAGCTTTCATTAGGTACAATGCTAGTCGTGTCGTCTTTACTGTTTAATCTTATCTCAATGTCGGCGGTTGCATAAAAAAACTGATTGTTACTTTTATATATAAGACTGCCTTTAACTAGTTCGCCAGAAATAAGAACTTTTGAATTACCAAGAGAATCAAAGTAGCTTGCAGAAAATGTTCTCAGTTCTGGATAGCCTGGGCGGAAGTCGTAATTATCTCCTCGATGAACTTCTTGCACATATGAATTTGAACATCCAGTTACGATGATCACGAAAAAAATTATAACTACATTAAATATATTCTTCATTGTTAGTAGTAGCTAGTTCTCTAAATAAAGTATAGTTAATATTGAAAATATTAGATACTTCTTTTTAGTATTTGACCAGAAAGCCAAAGTTGTATCTGTTGGTATTGAGTGTTGTAATAAGCGCTATTTCGTAGCAAAAGGTAATTGTCGAAAGGGTAGTACTTATTTTTTATTTTGGGAGTTCTAAAGTAGAAATTTTTCTCTGGGTCTGACAAGTTATAGCTATAACTCCATTTCATTTCATCTAATCGTACATCTACAACCCAAGGTGGGCCAAAAAGTATGTAAATCATTCCTGCGTCTGTTTTCCAACCTTCTTTAAAGCTTGAAAATTGTTTGTTGGCTTCTTCTACTCTTGCATAGTATAATGAAACAACATTACGGGCAGTAATAGAATTCTTAATGTTGGAGAGCCAAAACCGATCTATTGCGTTTTTTAGTAAGTCATCGTCTTCAATTTTCATTAAAGCCTTATACTCTTTTTCAGTCATTAGATAAAAAAGAGGTTTTGCCAATTCTTTTGTTGACATCAAAGCCGGGTAGTTGGGACTTTTTATACTAAAGTCTCGGGCTTTGTATAAAGTATTCTCGTCTTCCTTTTCATCATCAGCAATGCTAGATACTTCTAATCTATAGTTTCCTCTTTCTAATGCAGGAAATACAAACTCAATTAACACGCTTCCAGGCTCGTTCAAAACTCGACGAGTGCTACTCATCTCTTCTACTTTATCGTAATCAATTCCCTTATAAGGAAGGCTTGATGGATAATAATTACCAAAAGTCATGGGGCGTGCAATGGAGGAGTCTGACCTAAATCGTATTAACTTAGCATATATAGTAAGTGGAGAGTCGGAGCGATTATTGGTTACTTGAAAAACAAATTTTAAAGAATCAATTGAACTAGGAATGTCGTAAGTAGTTTCAGGAGTAAAAGCATGCACTGTGTCAGAGATATTGCCAGCACGTTTACTTAAAATTTGAATATTCGTTATGTTTTTGACACTATTTTTAGGATTGGGGATGAAAGTACTTTCACTTCGATAGGTTTGTTTGCCAGTTTCTTGGTCTGTTAAAGAAACAGTTACTAAATAATTTCCAGGAGATACGTTAAACTCTTTTTCAAAAAGGTAGGTTTCTTGACTATGAACGATATTAGGATTCTCTTTTTTGATTTGAATCACATATCGATTATTCATAGCCAACACACTATCATTATCTGTGTTTTTAATTTGTATTTCGATACTGGCGTTAGCTTCAAAAAAACCATCAGATTTTTTATAAATCAAACTCCCATATACGATCTCAGAAGATATCGTAATTAATGCATCGTCATTGGCATCTAATAACCCTGAGGAAGTCATTCGTAGCTCTGGAAATCCTGGACGGTACTGATAACCAGCCCCTCTTTTTACTTGATCAATTTTAGTGGATGAGCATCCATAGAAGAATAGAAGAGGGAGTCCCAATGCTAGACATAAAACAGTAAGTATTTTTTTTTGATGTAGACCTAACATGGAATATGTTTGAAATTCAGTGTTCTAAATAAATATTACTATTCACCGCTCTTATATATAATGAGACAAGTTGAACACATAATATATATAGTATATACATTGTCAAAAATTAAATCGTTTAAAATAGTTGCAAAATCAAGCCAAAAATTAATAATCGAATAAAAAATACTTCTAGATTGTGATAATTATCAGAATCACTTTCTTTTTATTTCAATATGAAGCTCTAATTTCTTAGAACTATCAAAAGTCCCTATTTTCTGCATCTGTAACTAGTAAATGTTAGTTTAGAACAATTTGGCGCTAGAAAAAAAGATGCTAAATAGATTGAAAAATCAAAAACCAAAAATATATTAACTTATTAAACTAATATAGATTAGAGGTTTATGGGTTCTTTAAAAGCGCTATTGTTAACTGAATAATTATCTCCAAAAGAATGCAAATAGATACTGCCAATTCATCTATCTTTACACACAAATTTTACTCACTACATTACAAATACCTTTATATATGATATCTGCAAGAAGACGTACAAAAATTGTTTGTACTATAGGCCCAAGCTGTAATACCCAAGAAGGGATTAATAACCTGTTATTACATGGGATGAACGTTGCAAGGGTTAATTTTTCTCATGGAAGTCATGAAGATCACGCTCAAGTTATAGGATATATTAGGAAAGCTGCGCGAGAGTTTAATTATAGTATTCCTGTTTTGATGGATTTACAAGGGCCTAAAATTCGTGTTGGCCAGATGAAAAATGGTGGGCAAGTTCTTAAAACTGGAAGTGAGATTAAGATCACATCAGAGAAAGTTGAAGGAACATCTACTTTAATCCCAATCGATTTAGATAATCTTATAATTGAGGCTAAGATTGGTAATTCTATCTTATTGGATGATGGGTTACTTGAGTTTAAAGTGGTAGATAAGCAAGCTGACCACCTTATAGTGAGTGTTGTTGTTGGTGGATTGCTAAAATCTAGAAAAGGGGTAAACCTTCCGAATGTAAATATTACTATTCCGTCGCTTACAGAAAAAGATATTATAGATTTAGAGTTTGGTTTAACTCAAGATGTAGATTACATCGCGTTATCGTTTGTAAGATCAGCTAAAGATGTAAGGGATTTAATTTCGAGAGTTAGAGCAGCAGGTAGCCAAGCAGCTATAATTGCTAAAATCGAAAAACCAGAAGCTTTAGATGTTATAGATGAGATTATTGAAGAGTCTGATGGTATTATGGTTGCTCGTGGTGATTTAGGAATCGAGATTCCAACCGAGCAAGTTCCTATCGTTCAAAAAATGATTATTGAAAAATGTAGAATGGCGGGCAAGCCTGTAATTACAGCTACGCAAATGCTAGATTCTATGATTAACAACCCGCGCCCAACACGTGCTGAGAGTTCTGATGTGGCTAATGCGGTTTTAGATGGTACTGATGCTGTGATGCTTTCTGGTGAAACAGCAGCTGGTAAGTATCCTTGCGAAGCGGTTAACGTAATGGATAGAATTTGTAGATCTGTGGAGGACAATCGTCCACAACTCTATAATAGTTTAAAGTATCGTAAACCAGAATGGAAAGAGAAACAGATTATTGAGTCACTTTCGTACTCATGTGTTACTATTGCTGAGAATATAGAGGCTAAAGTTATCGCCACTATTACTCATTCAGGAAGTACTGCTCGTAGAATTGCAAAATTCCGTCCAAAAGTGCCTATTGTGGCTTTTACTGAAAGTCAAAAAGTACGACGACAATTAAACTTAGTTTGGGGAGTTCATTCCGTTAGACTTAGAGAACTTTTTGATACAGATAGTAGCGTAAAGATGATGGAAGAGTACTTGCAGGAAAACGGTTTAGTTAAAAAAGGTGATAGAGTAATTATCGCAACAGGTATGCCAATAGCAAAACGTGGTCGAACTAATATGATAAAAATTAGTACGATTGACTAACTAGTTTAGAATGTACTAATTAGCGATATTATTTTATGACTAGAAGAGTTCTAATTTTATTATTTATAGTTACTTCTATAAGTGGATGTGGGAGCCTAAAGTCTCGATGGGATAATTTTACGGCTCATTATAATACATTCTATAATGCTAAGAAGAACTATCAAATTGGGCTAGATAAGGTTCTAAACGTAAAATTAGATTACTCTTCTGAGATTCCAATCCGTATCCATGAGGTTCCTTTAAATAGCGGCGCTCAAGACTTTGAGAAAGCTATTGATAAAGGGGCTGAGGTGCTTAGAAAACATCCAAATTCGAAATGGGTGGATGATGCCATTCTTTTAATTGGCAAATCGTACTATTTCAGGAAAGAGTATTTTTCTTCTGAACAGAAATTCCAAGAGCTTTATCAATCGTCAAAAAGTGACGCTCTTATACAAGAAGCTGTAATCTGGAAAAGTAGAGTTTACCTTGAAATGAAGTTGTATGACCAAGGTATTCAATATTTGAACGAACAAATTCTTCTATTAGATGATATTTGGAATAAGAATAATGACTTTGAGGCCAAATCGATTCTTGCTGAGTTTTATGTGGCTCAAGAAAATTGGGATTTAGCAGCACCACTTCTCGAAGAGTCGGTTCCCAAACTTAACAAGAAGGAATATCGAGAAAGAGGCTTCTTTCTACTAGGTCAGGTTTACGACAACTTAAATGAACCTGATAATGCACTAGTTGCTTTTAATAAGGTAGAAAAAAATTATAGCGATTATAATCTTCAGTATCTTGCAAAGCGAAAGAAAGCAGAAAATGCTCGTGCATTAGGTGATTATGACACTGCTCTAGCTACTTTTACTGAGATGGTAAAAGATGATAAGAATCTAGAGTTCAAACCAGAGCTACAATATGAAATTGGACGTACGTTACAGAACTCCAATAGCTTTAAACAGGCAGAAGTAGTTTATCTAGAAATCTTATCAGATCGACTAAGACGTCCTAAAGCGGAAACTGCCGCTAAAACATATTATGGGTTAGCCGAAATTCAACGCTATAGTTATAATAATTTTCAAATGGCTGCAGCTTACTACGATACTGCTTCTCGGCAAAATGTAAGCTTAGACAAGCTTCCTGAAAGGTTTGAGGCAGGGGAATTAGCTCAATCTTTTGGAGAGTATTCTAGTATAAAAAATGAGATTCAACTAAAAGATAGTCTGCTTTGGGTTGCAAACTTACCTGAAGAAGAGTTTAACGCATTGCTTTTAACATTACGAGAGCAGAAGTTAAAAGGGCTAATAGCAGAGGAACGTAAAAGAGAACAGCAACAAAATACAATTGTTAATGTATCAACTCCTCAACGCCCGGTTTCGGGGCAAGGTTCAAACAATGGTTTCTTAAACGTGAAAAATCCGTCTCTTTTGGCTGATAGTAAAAATCAGTTTAGAGCAATTTGGGATGATCGAACTTTGGCTGATAATTGGCGGATTGCGGAGCTTTTAAGATCGGTAGTTTCTGGAAACCAAAATGGTGTAGATGCTAATAACTCTAGTAATCAAGATGAATACGGCTTTAGTCAATCGGACTTAGCGATAGATATTTCCAATGTTCCCTTTTCGGAAGCTGATCAAGACTCTATGAGGGAAGTTATCGCAGGACTGAAGTATGGTCTAGGTAATTTGTTTTTTTTAAACTTAGAAATGCCTGATAGTGCCGAAGTTTATTTTAGGGAGGTAATAACTAGTTACCCCAAAAGCAAGGTAGCACCAGTTTCATATTACTCTTTATCGGAGCTTAATTTTGTTGAAGGAAGGGTTGATTTAGCTAAAGAATATGCACTCGATTTAATCGAAAAACATGCTTCTTCTAGATATGCAAAACGGCTTTCCGAAAAGCACAATATTGCAATTGAGAATGATACAACTGAGTTAGCTACATCAATACAAACCCAATTTGAAATAATTAGTAGTGACACCACGCTGTCTCTGAAGGAGAAGGCAGAAAAAAGCACGGAACTAGCGGAGTTTAATCCAAAAGAAAATTACTCAGCAATTATTCTTTATAAAGCCACACAAAACTATATCACTTTAGGCAAATCAGAAGAGACTTATAAAGCCAAAATTAACGATTGGATAAACAAAAAAGTGGTATGGTCTCAGCAATCAGATTCTTTAAAAAAGCATAAAATTGAAGCTGGGGAAAGTTTAAAAGATACTACGCTTACAGAAATCGAAAAGTTGAAACTCAATCAACTTGTAGACTCAACACTAACACCTTTAGATTTAGCTTCGATTTTCCCGTATGAGGGTGAGTATTGGGATAAAGTTCGGGCCAATCTCGATCTGTTTCTACTTTACTTTAAAAACTCTCCTCTCAAAAATGAGATTTCTACACTGAAAACAGAACTTCAGGTTCCTGTTAAAGTAGAACCAGTTGTAGAAACACCTGCTGTAGAAACCACTGCTGGTGGAGAGGTGCCAACTTGTAATGATATTAATGCAGAAATTATTATTCGTGGTGGGATGGAAGCTTTTATGGGCTCAATTTCTTTTGATAATAATTTCGATGTGCAAGAAGTTACTTACTCATTTCTCGTTAACCAACGTGGTATTATTGAAAGCTTTGAGCCAAAGTCTGATGACTATCCCCGAGAGTTGATAGAAATAATAGAGCCAGCCTTTCTAGATAAGTTATTTTTCGAACCGGTTATTTACGAAGGACAAGCAATTACAGTAAAATGTGATGTTACTTTTCCAGTCCAGTAACATTTATATCAGTAGTTCTAACAGCGTTTTTTATTTGTTTAACTAAACTAGGCCCTTCATAAATTAAACCTGTATAAATTTGAATAAGATTTGCACCTGCGTTTAGTTTCGCTAAAGCTTGTTCAGGGCTATTTATACCACCTACGCCAATTATAGGTTTAGAGCCTTTTAAAACATCATATATCCAAGAAACAACCTCGGTACTTCGTTTAGCAATAGCAGCACCGCTTAATCCGCCATTTCCAATTTCTTGCAACCGATTAGTAGAAGTAGCTAAACCCAATCTAATCGAAGATGTATTTGTGGCAACGTAACCGTTTACATTAAGGCTTTCGCAAAGCTCTATAAGTTGCTGAAGTGTCGCTCTATCTGTATCGACCGAGAACTTTACTAATGTTGGAATGGTACTGTTTTTAAGATCAAGGCCAGCTAATAAGTCTCGTAAAGCGGCTGGGTCTTCAAATGTTTTACCCTCTCCAGTATTAGGACATGAAATATTAACAGTAATATAATCGGCTACATTTTTCGCTAACTCATAGCTATAAAGATAATCTTGGATAGCAGCATCACCATGAATAGAGGCATCATTGGTTTTTGCAATGTTTACCCCAAGAGGAATTTTAGTAGATGTGGAACCCAATCGCTTGGTGATTGTTTCAGAACCTTCGTTATTTAAGCCCATTCTGTTTATTAGCGATTCATCTTCTGCTAACCTAAAGGCTCTCGGTTTAGGATTTCCAACAGAAGGAACCGCTGTAATACTTCCAACTTCCACAAAACCAAACCCGAGTGCTGCCATTGCATTTGGTGTACGTCCATTTTTATCAAATCCTGCAGCAAGTCCAATTGGGTTTGGGAATTTTAATCCCATCAACGTTTGGCCGAGTCCTTTATCGGAGCTTCCATAAATGCTCTTAGCCAATAGCTGTAAAGCTGTTGAGTCATTAGTAATCGAAGAAACCCTTATGGCCCAATCGTGGGCAGTTTCGGCTTCTTGGCGAAATAAATAAGGCTTAAGGAGGTGTTTATAGAGCATCGGAAAATTAGTTTGAATCAAGTATAAGAAAACCTTCAAATAAATGATGAAGAAGCCTTATTATCGACTCGATAAATGAATAAAAAAGATTACGTCATATCGCAACTTGTTGAGCACTTTAAAGGCGAAGGAAAGTTAATACTTTTAGAGTCTCAAATGCTTGGGCATACCGCAAGTAATTTAACTTACTTTGCTACACAACCAAACTCTTGGATTAAAGCCAAAGGAGAGGATGTTGAGATTTGGGATGGAACAAATACTTCTTTTAAAAGAGGAGATGTTTGGCAAGAATTTAAAGTATTTAAACAAACTTCTAAGGGGTGGTTATTCGGTTATTTAGGTTACGATTTAAAGAATAGCATAGAAGAGCTAAACTCCAGAAATGAATCATTAATAGATGCTCCCGATTTATATTTTTTTGAGCCTCGTACTCTTTTAGAAATAGATATGGAAGGAAATATAAGAGCAATAGTCGGCTCTATTCCATTATCGCTTCTAGTTCCTGTTTCGAAATCTTTTAGCATCAAGCCTAAAAAGTTTATAGGCAAACAAGATTATCTGCATAAAATAAGTCGGGCTCAGAAAGAAATAGAAGAAGGGGATTATTATGAGATTAATCTGTCTCATCCGCTCGAGTTTGAATTTGAAGGAAATGCGTGGTCTTTGTACGAAGAGATGAAACGAGTAGGTCCAGTTCCTTTTGCGGGATTCATGAAGTTAGAAAGTCTTACAGTATGTTCATCATCACCAGAGCGGTTTTTATCTCGAAATGGAAATAAAGTATGTTCTCAGCCCATTAAAGGTACTATTCAAAGAGATTCAGTTAATGAGCAAAATGCTATTGACAGATTACTAAACTCTGAGAAAGAGCGCGCTGAGAATTTGATGATTGTAGATTTAGTACGAAATGATTTAAATCGAATTGCAAAGAAAGGCACAGTAACAGTAAGTAATTTATTCGAAATACAAACATTCCAAACAGTACATCAGTTAGTATCTACCATAGACTGCGAAGTTGAAGACTCGACAAACTCGATTGAGATTATCAAAGCATGCTTTCCAATGGGTTCAATGACAGGAGCCCCTAAAATTGCGACAATGAAGGCTATCGAACGGATTGAAGATTATCAGAGAGGGATTTATTCTGGTGCGATGGGTTATTTTAAACCGAACGGAGATTTCGATTTAAATGTAGTAATAAGGTCGGCGTTAATCCAAAATGGGAAATTGATTTATCCTGTTGGAGGTGCAATAACGAGCGACTCAATCCCAGAAAACGAATGGGAAGAAACTTTTGTTAAGGCAAAAGCGCTTACTAATACAAAGGGTTTAAAATAAATTTTGTAATAACGAATGAAGTGAAATCATCTCTGGTTGAGTGATTAAATAAGGATTTACAATGGCTGATTTGCATACAAAAATATCTACGATAGCTGAGCTTAAACAAAGTGGCTGGCAATCTGTAACTGTTAAAGAAGAGATTCGACGGAATTTAATCTGCAGATTAAAAAAAAATGAAAAGCTATTTGAGGGTATTTTAGGCTACGAAAAAACAGTACTACCTCAAGTTCAGCATGCTATTCTTTCTCATCATGATATGATTTTGTTAGGGCTACGTGGCCAAGCTAAAACTCGTATACTTAGAAATTTAGTTCAATTTTTAGACGAGTACATGCCCATTGTTGAAGGTTCAGAAATCAACGATGACCCTTACAATCCACTTTCGAGATTTGCAAAAGATTTGATAGCTGCCAAAGGAGATGATGCTCCAATAAGTTGGGTACATCGCTCAATGCGCTATGGCGAGAAATTAGCTACACCAGATACAACAGTAGCAGATTTAATAGGCGATATTGATCCAATAAAAGCAGCTACAAATAGGCTGAATCTGGCTGATGACAGAGTTATTAATTTCGGGTTAATCCCACGAACAAACCGAGGTATCTTTGTAATAAATGAGCTTCCAGATCTTCAGCCTAGAATCCAAGTTGCTTTGCTAAATATTATGCAAGAGCGCGATATCCAGATTAGAGGGTTTAATGTTCGAATCCCTATAGATGTATTTATGGCGTTTTCTGCTAATCCTGAAGATTACACAAATCGTGGAAGTATTATCACTCCACTCAAAGATCGAATTGATGCACAAATTATCACACATTATCCCAAAGTTCTAGAAACAGGGATTAATATTACGCAACAAGAAGCTTGGCAGAATAGAAGCGATGAGATTTCAGTTCACATTCCAACGATTTACAGAGAGATTATTGAAAGAACGGCTTTCGAAGCTAGAGATTCTGAATATGTAGATCAAAAAAGTGGTGTTTCAACAAGAATGACTATTACTGCTTTGGAACAAGTTATCTCTTCAGCAGAACGCCGAGCTATTTTGAATAATGAGCAGAAAACATCCGTACGCATTGCCGATATTTTCCATATGGTTCCCGCGCTAACAGGAAAGCTAGAGCTTGTGTATGAAGGAGAACAAGAAGGTGCAGTAAAGGTAGCAAAGCATATTATTGGGAAAGCTATTAACAAGACCTTTAAGAATCATTTCCCTGATCCTCAGAGTAAGAGTGATACCGAAAAGGCAATATATAAAGCCATTACCGATTGGTTTGCTTCAGGTAATGAAATTAACCTACCCGATACTTTACCGTCCAAAGAATATGAAACTTTACTTAACTCAATTCCAAAGTTGAAGGATTTGGTCATAAATTCCGATAAAGGTGCAATTGAAGCTGATGCATATGCAATTATGGACTTGGCTCTAGAAGCCTTACATCAAAATTCGATGCTTAGTAAACAGGATTTAGACGATCAAAATCTGTATTCAGACATGCTAGGTTCCATGTTTTCATCGTTGGGTGGTATAGAAGATGACTTCGAAAATTTTGATAGTTAATAATTGAATTACCGCATATATAATCATATCTTATCAACCTCTAGAAAAACAGAACACGACCAAAGATTATGAAAACAGGTATCCACCCAGATTATAAAGAAATCACCGTTGTATTGAGCGATGGTACTGAAATGTTGACTCGCAGTACAATTAATACTAAAGATGGTGTGTACAAAAGTGAGATCGATTCTAAGAATCATCCATTTTATACAAGAAATAATAATTTTGCTTCTAAAGCAGGTCGTATTGATCGCTTTAAGCGCATGTACGAAAAGAAGTAATTTTTACTTCTAGATTTTTAAGGATGCTCTTTAACCGGATGCATCCTTTTTTTATGTTAGGGATATGAAAATACGATACTTTGAAGTAGGTCCTTTTTTAGAGAACACCTATCTACTTATAAATGGAAATGAAGCTTTACTCATTGATCCTGGTTTTTCTAATGAGTCGGAATTTGAGCGCTTTAAAGCCGACCTATTAAGTTTTGAGGCAGAGCTGAAAGCGATTGTTCTTACCCATGCTCATGTTGATCACGTATTGGGCTTACAACGTGTTCTCAAAGAATTTCCAGTACAAGTATTCTTAAATACAAACGACCTATTTCTTTGGAATAATTTTGGCAATCAATCTCAAATGTTTGGGCTTAATCAAGTTGGTTTTTCATTTACTCCAGAGGCGTTACCACAATCTGGAAATTTTAGTGTTGGCACTTTTGAATTTGAATGTCTTTACACGCCAGGCCATGCTCCTGACCATACCTGTTTATATTTTAAAAATCTTGAGTTTCTTATCGCTGGCGATACATTGTTTAGAGAAAGTATTGGCAGAACAGATTTATATAAAGGGAATTTCGAAACACTTGAGAAATCGATAAAAGAAAAACTTTACACATTACCAAATGGAACAAAAGTATATCCAGGGCATGGAAACCCTACAACTATTGGTCACGAAAAAGAGTTTAATCCTTTCGTAAAAGCTAACTAAGTTTGGCTATTTCTTCAGTGTAATAATCTGCTTTATCGGCATTAAGCTCGGTGAGTTGCTTATACATCTTGATGGCTTCTTTCTTGTTTCCTTGAAGCACATGAATTTTTGCGAGAGTTTCCGAAACAATATCTTCCACGTCATCCGCATCTGCGCCTAAATCTTCATCATTAAAAGGCTCACCATCTTCAGGAATTCGAATTCGATTTGACTCCACAGCTTCAAGCATCGCAATTAAAGCATCAAGATCTAGAATTTGAGAGTTTCGATTTGCTTGTAGAAGTTTCTTTGAAGAAGTATAAGTTTGATTAGGAACGGCTGCGCTAAATAGCTCTGGGTGAACTAAGAAATAATGAAGATGTTGCATTAGAGGACTGCCTGGGGCAAATGTTTTCGCTTTTAGTGCTTCTTTAATAGCGAGTTTGTTTTCGTCTGTAAGGTGATAAAACCAAGCTAGCAAAAAATGTCCTACCGCATCAGGACCTCTTTTTTTGAGATGCGTCTTTAGACGGGAAATAGCACTTTCCGGGTCTGAATCGAATTTCTCTACGTAAGAGTTTAGCGATTGAGGTATGTTAAAAGGTAATTTGGTCATCTATTTCAATTTCATCAATAATACGCTCTGATAGCATTACATTCAAAAGCAATTACCAGTTACTTACAGCGTCGTTAAAAATATTGTTGGTTATTTGCTTCAATGCTTCATCTGCGGCAGTCTGTTCGCCATTTATTGGGTCATCAGTTGGGTCAAAATTAAAACTACCACTAAAAGGTTTATTCCATTCTGGTTTAGGATTTTTTGTATATAAAAACGAAACAGTAACGGTAATTTGCACCTGATTTTGATTTGCAATTTCATCCCCGCTGATACTAAATGGGCGATTTGAGTAACTGCTGATTGTTCCATCTAATACAGCATCAGCTTCTTCTTCAGAGCTTGCCAACCTTAATTTACTTTGATTGATAAAGCGATTTACAAGCGCTTCATTTAATCGGTCACTTAAATCCCCAAGTCCGCTATTAGAGCGGTCCGGAAAAAATGGAATGTAGATGGTATTTACATCAGAAGGAATGGACGCACCCGTAAAGCTATATCGCAAACAACTAGATGTAAGCAATGCCACTCCTAAAATCAGTATGAGAGAGAGCTTATTCAAGGCCGTATTGGTCTAGTTTTCGATACAGTGTGCGCTCGCTAATGCCAAGTGTGTCAGAAGCTTTTCTTCTGTTTCCATCATACTTAGTTAATGCTTGTTTAATTAGGAACTGTTCAGTTGCTTCAATAGATGGAATTTCATCGCCACCAAAAAACTTCATTAAAACAGATTCCTCACTTTCTGTAACTTCGTTGTCATACTTAGCTGGTAACGAAGGTATGTTATCGGAGTGTTGAGAAGGAATTTCAACATTATAATCTCCTACGTGGCTTGAATTAATTTCATCACGCAATGCTGGGGGTAATGCTTTGATGTCTTTACTCGAAAAAGAAGAATAAATGAAATTAGCGAGCATTTTCTTTACATCACTAATATCTGTTCGAAGCTCCACAAGTGCTCTATAAACAAGTTCTCTATCTCGTCTATTAAAATCAGAGCTCTGTTCTTTCTGAGATTCTTGTTTCTCAGACACCATTGGTAGGTTATCAGCGGATCCTTGCTTTTGGCGACCTTTGAGATAGTTTTTAAGTCGGTCAGTATCGATAAACTGTGATTTCTCTAAAACTACTAATTGTTCAGCTACATTCTTTAGTTCTCGGATGTTTCCAGGCCATCTGTAAGAAATTAATAACTCTGTAGCTTCATCAGAAAAACCTTTGAAGACAGAGTCGTATTTAACCGAAAATTCTTGCGCAAATTTTTTGAAGATTGGAACTATATCTTCTTGGCGTTCTCGAAGGGCGGGCAAGTGAATCTGAACGGTGTCGAGTCTATAATATAAGTCTTCACGGAACTCATCATCCTTCACCATTTGCCACAAATCTTTATTTGTAGCAGCTATAACGCGTACATCTGTAGTTTGAATTTTGCTTGACCCTACACGGAAATACTCGCCGTTTTCTAATACGCGGAGCAACTTAACCTGTACATTTTTTGGGGTGTCACCAATCTCATCTAGAAAGATTGTTCCTCCATTAGCTTTCTCAAAATAGCCTTCTCTAGAGTCGTTAGCTCCAGTAAAAGCTCCTTTTTCATGCCCAAATAGTTCACTCTCTATAATGCCTTCCGGAATTGCACCGCAGTTTACAATCACTAAATTACCGCGTTTCCGTTCACTCATGGCATGGATAGCGCGAGCTGTAACATCCTTTCCCACACCACTTTCTCCTTGTAGCAGAACAGAAATGTCGGTTTTAGAAACCTGCATTATCTTATCTACAACATGCCTAATCTCGGGCGAGGTGCCTAATAAACCGAATTGTTCCTGAAATACTTCGCGATCCATATCTTACTTTTTGGTCTGTCAGATTGACGTGAAGTTAAGCATTACAGCCAAAGTAAGTAAGTTTAATCTCGGATAAATTATGAACTAAGTTTATTGCTTTATAAGCTCAACAGCTTGCTCTATTGGAAGCGACCTTGTTTCCTTAAAAGTAGAAAGAACAAGATTTGATCGAGTTTTATTAACTCCTTGCCATCCTTGAATTCTAGAGAGTAGCTTCTCAAATGAGCTCGTATTTTTTGTGCGAACTTTAATAAAGTGAGAACCATCGCCTGTAATAGAATGACACTCTTGAATTTCGGGCTCATTCAATGTTTTCTCAACAAAGTTAGTATAGTATTCAGAGCCATCAACCTGAACAAAAATGAAAGCGGTTATATCAAAATGAAAGTCTTTGCTGTTTAAAATAGCATTGTATCCAGAAATAAGACCACGTTCTTCAAGTTTTTTCATTCGCTCTGAAACAGAGGGTACAGAAAGCCCAACTATTTCTGCAATTCGGTTACGCTGTGCGCGCCCATTATTTTGAAGATGGTTTAAAATTGAGATGTCAATCTCGTCTAGTAGATTACTCATAAAGGTGTGCTGTTTACCCTAATAATTATTGATGAACTTGAAAGTAGCCTTAATATATTAGGTAAGCAATCAAAAAAAGCGCTTCCATTTTTTAATCACTTTAATTTGTTCAGTTTTAAAAAAAACAAAAATAAATGCGAATAGCTCTTATCTTTAGGCTTCTGAAATTAATAATGAATTAGTAGAATGCTAGACATAAACTTCATCAAAAAGAACGTAGAATTAGTTAAGACTGGAATGCTCAACAAAGGAGAGAAGGATTCTTCTTTAGTTGATCAGGTGCTCAAGAAGGATGAGGAATGGAGAACTCTCGTTCAAGAAGTAGATGGCATTCGAACTGAAAGTAACGCCAATTCCAAAAAGATTGGTATGTTGATGGGGCAGGGTAAAAAGGAAGAGGCTCAGGAGATAATTGCATCTACATCCAAAGACAAAGAGCGTATTAAGGATTTAGAAGAAGATCTGAAGAGCTTACAAACCGAGCGCGAAGATTTACTGCTTAGAATACCAAATGTTCCACATTATAGCGTGCCTGTTGGAAAGCTTGAGACTGATAATGAGGTTTTTGCAACTTGGGGTGAACCTAACAAAGAAGAGTGGAGAAAGCCACACTGGGAAATAGTTGAGCGTTACGGCTGGGTGGATTTTGAGAGAGGCGTAAAAGTTACGGGTGCAGGCTTTCCATTTTATGTTGGTGCTGGAGCATTATTGCAACGCTCACTTATAAATTATTTTATAAACGAAGCTGTCGATGCTGGGTATACTGAGCTACAAGCACCATACTTTGTGAACGAAGACTCAGCTCGTGGAACTGGGCAAATTCCGGATAAAGAGGACATGATGTACACAGTTCCTCGCGACGAGTTTTTTGCGATTCCTACTGCCGAAGTTCCTGTTACAAATTTTCACCGAGATGAAATTCTTTCTGATAAAGAGCTTCCAGTAAAATATGTATGCTACACACCTTGTTGGAGAAGAGAAGCTGGTTCTTATGGAAAGGATGTTCGTGGTTTAAACCGCCTTCACCAATTTGATAAGGTAGAACTTGTAAAAATTGTGAAGCCTGAAGACTCTTACGAAGAATTGGAGAGCTTAAAAGGACACGCCGAAAAATTATTGCAAGCTCTAGAGTTACCTTACCGCACGTTGCTAATGTGTACAGGGGATATGGGCTTTACCCAGACAAAAAAATACGATTTGGAAGTATGGAGCCCTGGTCAGCAACGCTGGTTGGAAGTGAGTTCATGTTCAAATTTTGAAAGCTTCCAAGCTAGGAGAATGCAGCTACGCTACCGTAAAGATGAAAAAGACATCGAGATGGTGCATACTTTGAATGGATCAGGTTTGGCACTTCCTAGAATTGTTTCGGCAATATTAGAAGCTTACCAAGAAGAAAATGGAAAGGTTAGAGTTCCTGAAGTTCTTAAAGGATTTATTAGAAGAGATTATCTGTAACTATACATTGAAAAGGGATTTCGCTTTATTAAAAGTAAAATCCCTTTTGTATTATTTCTTTTTTGCCATCCACCAAATAAGCCATCCAATTCCTATAAGGATAAGGGCAATCCCAAATCCGCCTAAAAAAGACCATAACAGATAGGGAACGACGATGCTTACTACAATCCCAGTTATAGCTTTAACTGGTGATGTGGCTACGCCAGCCGCGCCCACAAACGATTTCAATACTCTTGCCAATCTTGGTAACATGGATTCTCCTTTTTTATAAACTCTGCATTCGTTACGAAGTTGGGTGAAAAAAGATACGTTGCTAAACGAAGAATAAACTAAGTCAAAGTTTTCACTTCTCAGATTAAGGCTTTAAGCTAAACAACGGCATAAAACTCTTCTTCTTTAAAATTGAGCATTATTTCAAGAATGGGTGCCATCTCATTGTGTTTCATAAGTTCAAGTCGAAGTTTCTTGCCATTACGAATTCCCTTTAAATATTGCCCATAATGCTTTTTCATTATAATAACACCATATTTCTCACCTTGATGTGCTACAGAAAGTTCTAGTTGGTCGGCACAAACCCGAAGTCGCTCTTGAAGTGAGGGTTCTGGTAACATTTCACCCGTTTCTATGTAATGGCGACTTTGTTCAAAAATCCAAGGGTTTCCAATAGCTCCACGACCAATCATCACTCCATCAACACCCGTTTCATCGAACATTTTTTTAGCAAGTTCAGGAGAAGTTACATCCCCATTTCCGATAATTGGAATTTCAAGGCCAGGGGTGTCTCTTAGTTTTTTTAGCCACTCCCATCGAGCATCGCCTTTATATTTTTGTTCCCGAGTTCGAGCGTGAACAGTTAAAGCTTTTACGCCAACACGTTGTAACATTAATGCAACTTCTTGAATGCGGATGGTATCTTCATCCCAGCCTAATCGTGTTTTTACAGTTACGGGTTTATCAGAAATGGCGTCAACTACTGTTCCAGCCATTCGCTCCATCAAGTCCATATCTTTAAGGCATGCTGCGCCCGCACCTTTATTCACTACTTTGTAAACTGGGCACCCAAAATTGATGTCTACCAAATCAGGATTATTATTAGCAGCAACTTTTGCGGCGCCTTCCATGGCTTCTTCTCGTCCCCCAAAAATTTGGATACCAAAAGGTCGTTCACTCTCAGAGTAGCTCATTTTGTGCAAAGCAATATCAGAATCTCGTATTAGTGCTTCAGAGCTAATGAATTCAGTAAATACGATATCTGCTCCTTTAGCTCTACAAATCTGGCGAAAGGGAGAGTCGGTTACGTCTTCCATCGGAGCGAGGAAAAGCGGTTTTTTTGGAAGTTGAATTGTGTCGATTTTCATAGTTCATCAAAATTTCACGAAAGATACTTATTTATAGACGACGAATGAAGGAGTAACTCTCACTTTCGTTGAAATGAACTAGTCATTTCGAGTATTAACTCATATATTTTTGATTCATTAAACTAATTTCAAAAAGGGAAAAATATGTCACTTGGAATAAAGAGTATCGAAGATCTTCTAGGAGATGAAGCTTCATACCTACTTGATCACGTTAGTAAAACAATAAGCAAAGACAGACTTTCATTACCTTCACCTTCTTTTGTAGATGATGTTTGGAGCCTTTCCGATCGTAACAATCTTGTTTTAGGTAATTTACAGCGGTTATACGGAAATGGTAGACTTGGTGGTACAGGTTATTTATCAATCTTGCCAGTTGATCAAGGAATTGAGCACTCTGCAGGAGCATCTTTTGCGAAAAACCCAGACTATTTTGACCCTGAAAACATTATCAAACTAGCGATTGAAGCTGGTTGTAATGCGGTTGCTTCAACGTTTGGCGCGTTAGCTGTTATGTCTAGAAAGTATGCGCACAAGATTCCGTTTGTGGTGAAAATTAATCACAATGAGCTTCTTACTTACCCAAACACATTTGATCAAATCATGTTTGGTAATATTGACCAAGCTTACAACATGGGTGCAGCTGCTGTTGGTGCAACAATTTATTTTGGTTCAGAAGAATCTAACCGTCAGATTCAGGAAGTAGCAGAAGCTTTTGCTTACGCTCACGAATTAGGGTTAGCGACTATCTTATGGTGTTACACACGTAATGATGCGTTTAAAGTTGATGGCGTAGATTATCACACCTCAGCTGATTTAACTGGCCAAGCAAACCATATTGGTACTACTTTAGGTGCTGATATTATCAAGCAAAAGCTACCAACAAACAACGGCGGTTACAAAGCGTTGAATACTGGTAATTCTAGTTATGGTAAATTAGATGAGCGTATTTATTCTGAGTTAACTTCAGAACATCCAATTGACTTAACAAGATATCAAGTTGCAAATTGTTACATGGGCCGTGCGGGCTTAATTAACTCTGGTGGAGCTTCTGGTGATAATGATTTTGCTGATGCAGTAAAAACGGCTATCATCAATAAAAGAGCTGGTGGAATGGGCTTAATTAGTGGTAGAAAAGCATTCCAACGACCAATTAAAGAAGGCGTTGAATTACTTAACATGATTCAAGATGTTTATTTGAATGATGACATCACGATTGCGTAATTAATTTCGTAGATTATAAAAGCCTTAGAATTCTTCTAAGGCTTTTTTTTATACTTTAGCCAAATAAATTAGTTGTTTGAATAAGGAAGCTACAAATACCAGCGAACCCGTTAATTTTTTCTCTAAGAAGTATTTAATTATTTCTATGAGTCTTAGTTTTTTAACAATGGCGGGGGTAATCTGGTATACTTATACTCCAGGTGTACTCACTTATCTGGTTCCCAAAAGATTACCGGGTTTAGGCATCGCATTAGTAGTTTCTTTCTTAAGAGTTTGGTTTGGCGCTGCAAAAATTAGGTTTCTTTCGGAAAAAGTTATCACTTGGATGGGAGCATTTAGAGTTGTTTTAGCTTGGGATTTTACTTCCGCTGTTACACCATCTACTATCGGTGGCGCCCCAATGGCAACTTACGCCATGACTAAAGAAGGGCTAAAACTGGGTGAATCTACCGCTATTGTGCTTTACGGAGTTCTGCTAGATCAAATTTGGTTCGCCTTGGCGATTCCAATTCTACTTATAGCTGGTTTAAAATATGATGTAGTTCCGCCAGATATTGGGATGATTGGCGAAGTTTCAATGATTATTTTGTACGTTTCACTGTTAAGTTATGCTGCTTTATTAGCGTATGGAGTTTTGATTAATCCTGCTGCTATCAAAAAAGTGATTAAAATTATTTTTAAGCTTCCATTTCTACGAAAGTATCAAGATAAAATTAGCGTGGAAGCAGAGCATCTTGAGGGCTATGCACATCAGCTCAGAAAAAAACCATTTAGCTTTTTAGCCAAAGCATTTTTCTTATCTACAATGTCGTGGCTTTGTAGAGTTGCATTGGCAACAATAGTAGTTCTTAGTTTACTTCCTGCACCTGAAATTCTATCTGTTTTAAGAAGCTTAGCCATGAACTTGGCATTCTTGGTAGTTCCAACACCTGGTGGTAGTGGTGGAGTTGAAGGACTTTTTGTACTATTTCAAGGTTCGTTGATTTCAAGAAAATCATTTATCGGATTAGCTGTATTTTTGTGGCGCATAATAAGCTATTACATAAGTATCGCATTAGGGATGTTTGCTACAACTTGGTACATCAACCGCTCTGTATTAGAGAAACAAAAAAAGGATTGATTTGGCAAAACTCAAAACACAATTTGAGTGTGCTTCATGTGGGCATATCTCTCCTAAATGGTTAGGAAGCTGCCCTACATGTGGAGAGTGGAATACATTTGTTGAAACAAGCAAAGCAACCAAAGAAATTGAGCACAAAGCGAAAGTTAGTGGCTTAGAAACGGATGAAAAGCCGCAACAACTCAACGAGGTTGAAACCTCTGAGAAGTCACGCTTTTTTAGCAATATAAGTGAGCTAGATAGAGTTTTAGGTGGTGGATTTTTACCAGGAGCTTATATTTTAATTGGTGGAGAACCTGGCGTCGGTAAAAGTACTTTAACGCTCCAAATCGCTAAATCAAACCCAGAGTTGAGTATTCTTTATTGTGCGGGAGAAGAGTCGGCAGGTCAGATTAAACAACGAGCAGAGCGACTTGGGGTGAAATCGAAAAAACTGCTTGTATATAATGAGACTCAAGTTGATGTGATTATTAAGGAAGCACAAAAGATAAAGCCCGACTTACTTATTGTTGATTCTATTCAGACTGTGTATAGAACTGAACTTCAGAGTATGCCAGGAAGCATTCAGCAGGTAAAAGAATGTGCAGCAATGTTTCAGCAACTAGCTAAAAAGAAGAATATCACCACAATGGTTATTGGCCATGTTACAAAGGAAGGTGATATTGCTGGTCCTCGTGTATTGGAGCACATGGTAGATACCGTTCTACAATTTGAGGGCGATAAAAATTATACCTATCGATTACTTCGTAGCCTAAAAAACAGATTCGGCCCAGCTCAAGAGGTTGGTGTTTTTGAAATGAATGAGCAAGGTTTAAAAGAGGTGTCCAATCCTTCAGAGCTATTTATTTCAGATCGTACAGAGGGCATTAGTGGAAATGCGATCGTCTGTACTATGGAAGGCTCAAGACCATTGTTAATTGAAGTTCAAGCTCTAGTTACCCCTTCTGCATTTGGGACGCCACAACGGACATCAAACGGTTTTGATAGAAATCGCTTAGCTTTACTCTTAGCTGTTCTTGAAAAAAGAGCGGGGTTTAGTTTTTCTAACCATGATGTGTATTTCAATATTGCTGGAGGGTTTCGTTTGAACGACCCCGCTGGAGATTTGGGTGTTTGTTGTGCCCTCGTTTCAAGTTTAACGGATAAGGCGATAAATCAAAGCACTGTATTTATTGGTGAGGTTGGTTTAGGCGGCGAAGTGCGAACCGTTCCTCACATTGAGCAGAGAATAAAAGAAGCCGCTAAACTTGGGTTCAATAACTCTATTGTACCTGCGACCAAAAATTCTACAGGAATCAGATACGTACGTGAAGCCATAAAAAAAGCCCTTGGATAAATCCAAAGGCTTAAAATTGTCATTTTAATTTTCTTCTGGAAGAGCCTTAAAGGATCCGCTAAAAGTAAGTGTCCGAGTACCTGAACTTGCATAGTGTTCTTCAGAACAACCTAATCTTGAATCTGGTTTGTACCCATTAATTTCTGAAGATTCAATATTAAAATTGCCACTAATAGATCCGTCTTCTGATTTATTAACTTCGATGGTTCCGATATCTGCAGAAAATGGTATAGCGCATTTCCCATTTGGCCAAAGCATGATGTCAGTCATATCTGTTGGGTCAGTTTCATAGTTTTTAGTTAAAACTAAACTCTCATCGAAATCATGTTGTAAATATATTTCTACATTTAAACATGTTTTTGGATCATCACAATCTGTTACAGCTGAAATGATATTAAATGAGCTACTTAAACTTTCAATATTTGCTGTACCGTTTAATTCTGTTTTAGATCCGTCTATTCTGAACTCAGAATTAAAAGGATTAGGGAGTTCGTTTACAGGACTTACAGAAGAATCACATGCAAAAAGTATTAAAGAAGAGAAGATTAATATAAATGAAAATTTCATATAAGTAAGGTTTTGTTAATACATGATATATAATATATATAATTCTTGATTAAAATCAATATTGTAAACTAGAACCATAAAAAAAGCCCTCGGTTAATACCAAGGGCTTAATATGTGTGACGACAGAGAAAACTAGTAGTTCTCTCGTTGACGGCGACGTTGTTCGCGTACGGCTTTTTTCATAGCCTCACGACGGTCAACAGATGGTTTATTAAACTGTTGGCGGTCTTTGAATTCATTAAGAATTCGGGAACGCGTAATCAGTTTTTTAAATCTGTTAATCGCACGTTCAACACTTTCGTTGTCTTTAACTTCAACACCTAGCATTGAGTCTCACTTCCTTTCGTTTTTTATTTCCCATAAGTGGGATTCAAGAAAAGTACGAAAAAATAATATGGAATAGAAGTTAGGATGGTTCAATCTATTTGATTCATAATAAGCTTAGGAGGAATGGAGTCTTTTAGGACACCAATTCCGAAAAGAGCAAAATCATACTTCGAAGGGTCGATTGGATCTAACACTTTTAATCGATCGCTAAGCTCGAGAACTGCTTTCCAATCGTTTTGAGGGCGTGATAATAGGCCCAGTTTTCTAGCTTGTCGAGCAACGTGAACATCTAATGGAATTTTTAGTTCAGATAAAGGCATAAAGCTCATTATTCCAAGATCCACAGGTCCAGATCGTAAGCACCATCTTAAATACATATATAATCGTTTGCAGGAACTGTTTTTATCCGGATTGGAAATATGTTTGCGCGTTCGAGATGGCGTTTCTGGTTGAAGCCCAAAAAATTCCTCATTAAAAACGGCAATTAACTGCCTTTTCTGTTGGATAGCGATGGTATGGCAATAGCTCCAAAATCCTTCAAAGCTTTTGTACTTTATAAGTATTGACTGAAGAATTTTTATGAGCCAATAAACATCAATGGGTTTAAAAGTTCGATGCTTAAAATTTACAAAAGCATCTTGATCACTTTCCTTAAAATTCAGAATGAATTCAGCAGGTTTATAAGTCATTCCTTTTAGTAACTCATCAACTTTGGCTACTACAATATCTCGTCGTCCCCAAGCCATAATTGCGGCAAAGAATCCCGCCAATTCCATATCGCTTTTATGCTCAAAAGCATGCATAAACTGAATTGGGTCGTTATCAATAAAATCAGGTTGTTCAACTTTTGCTACAACTTCATCTAAGTAAGGCTTTAACTGCAAAAGTTTTGCTTTGGAGAGTGTTTTGTGAGCTTTCTTTATTTTCATTGTTGAAGCAAGGAGTTATAGTACTATCTAATAGAATAAGCCACACTAATTATTCTCTATCAGTTTTTCAGTAAGCTGTTTATTTGCCTTTGGAAAAGGATATTCTACTAATTCTGATTTAGAAACCCATTTTACTTCTTGGCTTGATTTAGCTTCAGGCGTTCCTGAAATCAATGTGCATAAATAAGCGTGAAGAGTAATTGAGAAGTGCGAGTAAACGTGTTTGAACTTCATGTATTCCTTATAGGCATGAACTTGAACACCGAGCTCTTCTTGGAGTTCTCTTTCAACAGTGTGCTGAATGGTTTCGTCTTTTTCTTGCTTGCCTCCTGGGAATTCCCATAATCCGCCAAGCATTACATTTTCGGGACGTAAAGCAATCAAAACTTTTTCATCTTCTCGTTCGATAATGCCAACGCCGATGTGTTTATGCGGTTTCTTTTTTGCGGAAGATTTATAGGGGATGGTATCTGTTTTGGCTGTTTTGGAGGCAACACAGCCAGGTTGAATTGGGCAAGTAAAACAATCAGGTTTAGATGGAGAACAAACAGTAGCTCCTAATTCCATCATCGCTTGGTTGAAGTCTGCGGGGTAATCATTTGGAATTAACTTGTCGACTAATTGCTGAACTTGTTTGGTTGTTTTTGAACTTCTTACATCATCTTCTATCCCATAATATCGAGTTATAACTCGAATTACATTTCCGTCCACTACGGCATTGGGTTGGTTGAAAGCTATACTTGTAATTGCAGCAGCTGTATAAGGCCCAATGCCTTTTAGCTTGATAATTTCGTCATAACTTTCAGGTAAAACACCAGCGTAATCGGAAACAATAGTTTTTGAGGCATAATGTAGATTTCTTGCTCGGCTGTAATAACCAAGACCTTCCCAAGCTTTTAATACTTGTTGTTGGCTTGCATTTGCAAGGTCAGTAACGGTTGGGAATTGAGCCATAAATCGCTCAAAAAAAGGCCATGCTTGATCAACGCGAGTTTGTTGTAGCATGATTTCTGAGATCCATATTTTGTATGGGTCTTTTGAGCCACGCCAAGGCATATCTCGTTTATGCTCTTGGTACCAATCTAGTAAATGTGAGGTAAAGTCAGTAGAGTTCAAAGAATAAGATTTGGTTTAATCACCTCTGGTGATATCAAGCACATTGAGTGTTACCTCTACCGAAGATGCAGCTCCCAGCTCATCAGAAGCGATTATCTTAAAGGTAGTCTCTCCAACTTGCCGATCATTTGGAGTCCAAGTAAATAAACCCGTTTTTTCTTCAACATTGGAACCTACTGGCAAATCTACACCGATATATCGGATTAATTGGCTAGTAGGTTTCTCTGGATCTGTGGCTTTAAATTGAAGTTTAAATGTCTCATTTACAACAATAGATGAGCCGCGAACAGGGCTGAAAACTGGAGGAGAATTGAAAGAGCGGACATCAACAGTAAATCGTGTGCTATCTGTCTTCCCATTTGAGTTTGACGCAATAATTGTAAACCAATTAAGGCCTAGCTGATTAGGAGTTGGTTGCCAAACAAAACCTTGTTTCTGTATAACAGCATTTGTCGCTGTAGAGCGGTAAGTAAACTCAACATCTTTAGACGGGTAGTTTCCTTCAAGTTCTAATCCCATTATTAGTGGGTTTGGATAGGTAAGTATCTTGTTTGGGATTTTCTGAATCGCAAAAGATGTGACTTTAGATGTTGACTCAGTTTGCCCAACATTTCCAACTTTGACTTTCGTTAGCGAGTTGTTCTCTGAAATCCATACTCTATCTATACTTTTAGTAATAAAATTACCAGCGTCAGAATCTGATTTCCAAATGGTAAGTGGTTCTCTGTTTTTCGAAACCCAAATTTTCCCGCTAATAGTTCTTACAAAAGTATAGTCTAACCAATATAAAACAGTTGAAATTTCATCGTTTACAGCACCAACTTTTCGTCCAAGCCCATTACTAGTGATTTCATATACATCGCCTTTCTTGGTGGAAGTCCAGATACGTTCTCCATCTATAAACAACTTTGCTGCTGGTACGTTAAGCGAAAAGGTTTTTGAGTAGCTTAATTTGTTTTCTTTGGAATTGAATAAGACAAGGTTGTTATGTGAAGTGAGTGCAAAAAGTTGCTTACTCGAAATAGAAGATTCAACATCTAATACTTCAGCTCCTACAATTTCATTTTTCCCAACATAATTAATCTCAGAGTCTACTGTTTCGGGTGTTTCTAAAGAGAGACTTCCCAAACCTTTTTCTCCAAGAGCTACATAGAGGTTGTTTTCTAAACGAGTTGCATCAAGAGGGCTTGATGGCAATAAAGTAGCTGAATAGACACCAAGAACCGAAGTTGGTTCTAAAACCGTAAGGCGTTTTGATCCGCCAAAAAGATATGCAAACCGAATGTCTGCAGAAATTTCATCTCCACGACGCTGCATTCCGGAAGAAGTGTAAAGCCATTGTAGAGAATCTGAATAAATTCTAAATACAACCATTCCTTCTTGCTCGGAAAGTACATATAAGTGAGTTTCGGTAGCCTGAATATTTTTTGTTTCAGGTATAGAAACTATGTTACTATAATCTTGTTCTAAAGATTGTTGCGCTATGGCGAACGGTGTAAGTAATAAGGAGAGTAAGAGACAAGAAAATACTTTTTTGAAGTAGGTGTTAGGGGTCATAGCCAATTATGTTTTTTATACCAGTGTATAGTTCTAGAAATTCCTTCTTCTAAGCTCATTTCTGCTTTGTAATTTAACTCTTTCTCTGCTTTCTCAGAAGAACAAGTCCATTCCAGAACCATTTCATTTGCTTTTTCTCTGTTCACAACGGGGTACTGTCCAATTAATGATGCAGCACTTTCAATGAAACCGGATATCTTTTTTACTAAAGCAGGTTTAATTTTGATGGGAATAGCTTTTTTCCCCATTACTACTGATGTTACACCACGAATTTGATTCCATGAATAATCTTCTGTTCCTGAAATGAAATAAGTATGCACTCCAATATCTGTTTTTTGGGATGATTTTATAATCCCGTTAACTAAATCTGTTACATACACCATCGAAAGGCGCGGATGGTTCCCGTCTCCAACAATTGGACAAATTCCTTTAGAGAAAGTTTTAAAAAATGTGTAGATATCAGACTCTCTAGGCCCATATACAGCAGGAGGACGGATAATTTTAATACTGTCTTTTTTAGAAGCAACCTCATGGATAACCTCTTCCATAAGTTTTTTTGATAAGCCGTACTTACTCACAGGATTGTGTGCAGCAGTCTCGGTAAGAGGTTCTCCATTGCTTGGGCCAACGCCTGCAAGTGAGGATAACATCACCATATTAGTGATCCCTTTTTTCTGAGCTACGCGAATTAAACTCTCTGTTGCGTCTACATTGGCGCGATTAAATTCCTTTTGAGTGCGCGCTCGAACTACTCCAGCCACATGAAATATCACGTCAATACCTTCTAAAGCATTAGAAATAAGGCTTAGATCTGTAAGGTCTCCTTTCACACGTGTGAAGTCTTTATTAGTGAGCCACTTGTCTTCACTACGCACTAAACAGCGTATTTCGTTATAATTTGGGTCGGCAATAAGGGCGTCAACTAAGTGGCTGCCAACAAAACCAGTCCCTCCAGTTACAAAGACATTCATTAATTGCGTATATTCTAAGGTTATTTTTATGATGTAATAAATTGAATCCGATAAAAGGCAAGATACACATCTGCCGTTTGCTTTTAAACTTTTATGAAAGAACTGCGAGTAGCGTTATTTACGGGAAACTATAACCACATCCGAGATGGGGTTTCTCTTACATTAAATCGCTTAGTTAAGTACCTAGAAAGTCAAAATATTCCAGTTTTAGTATTTGGGCCTTCAATCAAAAAACCATTAATTGATCACTGTGGAGAGCTTGTAGTAACACCTTCAATTCCAATGTTAGTTTCGGGTCGAGATGAGTATCGCTTAACAACAACATTTCCAAAAGATGCTCGCAAGAGGCTTGAAGAATTCAATCCAACAGTCATTCATATTGCGACTCCTGATGCACTTGGTTATAAAGCCTTAAAATGGGCAAAGAAAAACGATGTAACAGTAGTTTCTTCTTATCATACCCACTTTACAAGCTATTTTAAATATTACAAACTTACCCCAATTGAAGGGCTCGCTTGGAAATACTTACGTTGGTTTTATGGGAAATGTGAACACACTTACGTGCCAAGCCAGTCAATGATTGATGAGTTAGGTACCTATGGGATTAAAAACGGATTACATGTTTGGGCGCGCGGTGTGGATACAAACCTGTACAATCCTAATAAGCGAGACTTAGAGTATAGAAGAAAAGTAGGCTTTAAAGACGATGAGATTGTGGTCACATTTGTTTCTCGATTAGTTTGGGAAAAAGAGCTGCGAACTTTTATTGAAAGCGTTAAGAATGTTAAAGCCACTAATTCGAAAGTTAGGGCAATGGTGGTAGGAGATGGTCCAGCCTTAGAAGAAGCTCAGGAACTTTTACCAGAAGCACATTTTACAGGTTTTGTGAAAGGAGAAGATTTGGCAAGAGCTTATGCTAGTAGCGATATTTTTAACTTTCCATCGCATACAGAAACTTTTGGAAATGTGACCTTAGAAGCGATGGCAAGCGGGCTACCTTGCTTAGTTGCGGATGCAATTGGGAGTAAATCATTAGTAGTAAATGGTGAAAATGGCTTGTGGGCAGAGCAAGAAAATGTCGCCGATTTCACTGAGAAATTAACTCAGATAACTTCAAATATTGAGATGTTGAAGGCTATGGGTGCCAAATCTAGAGAATTATCTAAGCTATATGAATGGGATAAGATAAATTCGGGTTTAGTAGAAAATTATAAAGCTGCTATGGGGCAAAATTCAGTAGTTGAAAAAAAAGGGTAAGAAGAGTTTGAGAATCCTATATATATCACACTTACACCCTCCAAAAAATGCACCACTTAAAAGCATTGGAGGCATGCAACGCGTTAGTATGCAATTAGTAAACGAACTTGAGTCACGTGATGATATTGAGTTAAAGACAATTATTCTGCACGCTCCATGGAAAGGAATTGAAATTCGCGCGGCTTTTTTTCTTATGAATTTGGCCAGGAAATTACCAAAGATTGTTAAAGATTTTAAGCCCGATGTCATTCTCTTTTCTTCGATGGTGACGGCTAGCTTAGCAAAATTCACTCGCAAAAGAATTGCTATCCCAATGGTTACTATTAACCATGGCCAAGATGTAAAAATGCCAATTGGGATTTACCAAAAATTTGTACCAAGTGTCTTTGAAGCTCTTGATGGAGTGATATCGGTTTCTGAAGCCACTCGTCAAGAATGTATTAAGCGTGGTATGGATCCTTCGAAAGGAGTTGCATTACCTAATGGCTTTGACATGACCGATTTCAAAGAAGTGCCCAATAAAAAAGAATCCCGAAGCTATATTGAGAACCAATTTGGATTAGATCTTTCCAATAAGAAATTATTATTGACAGTTGGGCGACAAGTGAAAAGGAAAGGTGTTGAATGGTTTATATCGGAAGTATTTCCAAAGATTAAATCAGACGTTTTTTATCTCGCTATAGGCGAGGGACCAGAGCATGAAATGCTAAAAAAACTAGTTAGTAATTCTCCTAATAAGGATAGAATACTTCTGGCGGGCAGGCAGTCTGATGAGGTTTTGAAAAAGGCCTATGCAGCTGCAGATGTGTTTGTGATGCCCAATATCCCAGTTTCTGGAGATATGGAAGGATTTGGCATTGTTTTGCTTGAGGCCAACCTTGCGGGGACACCCGTTGTTGCCGCAGATCTAGAAGGAATTAAAGATGTAATTGAGAATGGACAGAACGGTTACAAAGTTGAGGTATTAAACAGTGAGGAATTTTCATCTCAAGTTGATACATTAATTGAAACCGAACTGGATAAGATGAGCCATACATGCCGCGCGTATGTACTGGAAAACTTTACCTGGAATAACGTAGCTCAACGATATATTTCTTATCTTGAGCATGTTATTGAGGATGAAAGAAGAGCAGTGAGCTGAGTAAGAACACCCTATTCAAAATTTGATAGAAATTTAATACTAGCTATATTTCGCTGTTAAAGAAGAATATTGAGGAATTAAAAGAATGGCCGATAAAAAAACTGAAATTGCAAAAAATGATATTTTTGCAAAAGCATTTAATTTCACGAAGGCTGACGAAGTTAAAAAATTAGGGCTTTATCCCTATTTTAAGCCCTTAGAGGCTACTGATGGAACTATTGTTGAAATTGAAGGTCATGAAGTTATTATGGCGGGTTCCAACAACTATCTTGGGTTAACAAACGACCCAAGAACAATTAAAGCTGCACAAGATGCACTTACAAAATATGGAACAGGTTGTACTGGGTCACGTTATTTAAATGGAACCTTAGATATCCATCTAGAGCTTGAGGAAAAGCTTGCCAAGTTTATGGGCAAGGAAAATTGCGTTCTATTTAGTACCGGTTATCAAACTAATGAAGGCTCAATTCAGACTATTGCAGCTAGAAATGATATTATTTTTTCTGATCGTGATAACCATGCATGTATAGTTGTAGGAACGATGTGTTCCAATGCAAAAACTGTTCGTTACACACATAACGACATGGATCAACTTCGTAAGCATCTTGAAAAAGCTGATCCAAATGCAGGTAAGATTATTATTTCTGATGGCGTATTTTCCATGTCTGGTACGCTAGCTAAAGTGCCAGAGCTTGTTGCTTTGGCAAAAGAGTTTGACGCAAGACTTTATCTAGATGACGCCCATGCTGTTGGCGTTGTAGGAGAGGGCGGCCGTGGTTCCGCTTCTGTTTTTGGACTGCTCGATGACGTTGATTTAGTAAGTGGTACGTTCTCTAAATCATTTGCTTCGTTGGGTGGTTTTATCGTTGGAAGTAATCCAGTAATCGAGTTCATTCGACATCATTCACCGGCGCATATATTTAGTGCTTCGATGCCACCAGCTAACGTTGCTACAGTATTAAAAGCTTTAGAAATACTTCAAGAAGAACCTTGGAGAATTGCTCGCCTCGAAGAGATATCTCTATACATGCGTACTGAGTTAGAAAATATGGGCTTCAATGTTTGGACAAGCCAATCGCCAATTATACCTGTGGTTATTGGTGATATGATGAGCTGTTTCCAGTTCTGGAAAGATCTTTTTGAAGAAGGCGTATACACTAATGCGGTAGTTCCTCCAGCGGTTCCTCAAGGGCAGTCGCTATTAAGAACTAGTTACTCTGCAAGTCATACAGATGAGCACTTAAACCGTATTCTTGATGCCTTCCGTAAAGTGGGTATCAGAAATGGACTTATAGACCAAAACGGACACTCAGCCACTTAAAAAAGCATTTTTATGAATACGAATGGGGTTACCATTGTTACTACAGACAGTGAACGTAAGAAATTTATTGAATTTCCATACACTCACTATGCAAGTGATGCTAATTGGGTGCCCCCGCTCAGAATGGAGCAGAAAAAGCTCATAAATACTGAGAAAAATCCCTATTACAAAAATGCTGAAATTGTCATTTTTATCGCCGAGCATAACGGTAAAATGGCGGGTCGAATTTCGGCAGTAATTGACCATCGCTACAACGAGTATCATGGTACAAAGACAGGCCATTTTGGATTTTTTGAATGTATTGACCAACAAGAAACGGCAAATCTTTTATTTAAGGTTGCGGGAGATTGGTTAAAAGAAAAAGGGATGGAAGATGTACTCGGGCCCGCAAGCCCTGGTATGATGGATATGGTTGGTTTCTTAGTGGACGGCTTTGATAAGCTTCCTTACATCTTAATGCCATACAATAAGCCATACTATGAGAAATTGGCTTTAGGTGCTGGTTTTGAGCCAGAAATGGACTTGTTAGCTTTTGTAGTTGATAAAGAACATGTTTCAATGGAGCGTATCAATCGAGCAATTGCCATAGTAAATAAGCGAAATCCTAATTTGGTTATTCGTCCCGTGAATATGAAAAAGATTAAAGAGGAAGTGGAGATTGTTCGTGCTATCTACAATGAATCTTGGAAAGAAAATTGGGGTTTCATTCCGCTCACAAAAGAAGAACTCGAACTAACTGCCGAGGACTTCAAAATGATTCTAGATCCCGACTTTGCTCATATTGCAGAAATTGATGGGAAAGCAGTCGCATTTTCCATTGCATTACCAGATTATAATCAGGTTTTCAAAACGATGAATGGGAATCTATTTCCATTTGGGATTTTCAAACTCCTTCTAGGTAAAAAAAAGATTAATAGAATTCGTACTGCATTAATGGGCGTTATGCCTGAGCATAGAGGTAAGGGCATTGATGCACTCTTACATCAGAAAGCTATTGAAAACGGATTAAAGAAAGGAATGACCGAGTCTGAATTAAGCTGGATTCTTAGTAGCAATAAAGAAATGGTTCGAGTTGCAGAAAGAATTGGTGGCCATTTAGATAAAACCTACCGTATGTACCGGAAAAAACTTTAACAAATAGTTGTAAAGTTTACGAACAAAACTGCTCCTCTTTTCTAAAAATGTTATCTTCTTAGGTATTTTAAATCTAAGAGGACAAAATGAGCGATTACAGAATAGAAAAAGACTCCATGGGCGAAGTTAAAGTGCCCGCAAATGCACTTTATGGTGCGCAAACTCAACGAGCTCACGACAATTTTCCAATTTCTGGAATTAAGTTCAGTCGTGATTTTATCCAGGCTTTAGGATACGTTAAAACTTCTGCGGCACTAGCCAATAACGAGCTAGAGTTAATAAGCACTGAAATAGCAGAAGTTATTGAAAAAGCTTCCCAAGAAATTATTGACGGTAAGCACGATGAGCACTTTGTAATTGATATTTTTCAAACAGGCTCGGGGACCTCTACGAATATGAATGCGAATGAGGTTATTGCACATCGCGCAAACGAGCTCAACAGTAATGCTAAAGTTCATCCCAATGACCATGTAAACTTTGGTCAAAGCTCAAATGATGTAATACCAACAGCTATTCGAGTTGCAGCAGTAATTTCAACCGCTGAAAAACTAATACCAGCTTTAGAGCATCTACAAAAAACTTTTATCGAAAAAGGAAAAGAAAATGCTGATGTGGTGAAAACAGGAAGAACTCATTTAATGGATGCCATGCCTGTTACCATTGAGCAAGAATTTGGTGGTTATGCTCGTCAAATTGAACTTGGAATTGAGCGCCTTAAATCTGCGTTAACAAGAGTAAGAGAATTGCCACAAGGTGGAACTGCAGTTGGAACAGGAATAAATACGCATCACGATTTTGGTGCTAAATTCGCTTCGCAAATTTCAAAATTAACGGGACAGAATTTTATAGAAGCTGTAAATCATTTTGAAGCTCAAGCAACTGTTGACGCTCCTGTAGAGTTAAGCGGACAGCTTAAAACTATAGCAGTAAGTTTGATGAAAATTGGAAACGACCTCCGTTGGATGAACTCAGGCCCTAATGGTGGTTTGGGAGAAGTTCAGCTAGCTGCGTTGCAACCCGGTTCATCAATAATGCCAGGCAAAGTAAACCCTGTGATTGAAGAATCGTTAACTATGGTTTGCGCTCAGGTTATTGGTAACGATACAACAATAACGATTGGTGGACAATCAGGTAATTTTGAACTTAATGTGATGCTTCCCGTAGTGGCACACAACTTGCTACAATCCATTGAGATTTTAGCAAATGCTGCTAGAAACTTAGCAGATCGTTCAGTTTCTAGATTAGTAGTTCGCAAAGATGTTATTGCAGATAAAGTTGGTAGAAACCCAATTTTAGTAACCGCTCTTAATCCTATCATTGGATACGATTTGGCGGCAAAAATTGCAAAAAAAGCATTTGCTGAAAATAAGCCTCTAAAAGAAGTGGCTAAAGAGATGACAGATTTATCGGAAGCAGAGCTCGAAAGTGCTCTTGATCCAATAAAAATGACAAAAGGTGGCTTTACAGAGTAATAAGGTTAAGTCAAAGTCTCGTACTTGTTAAAAGAGCGAAACTTTGACTATATAACTTTGATGAAAAAGCGCTTTTTCGTATTATTCTGCCCCTTTTTAAAGGGTGTGAATCTCGTTATTTGAATAATTTTTAAAACACTAAATATGGCTCAAACAATGGCAAAATCTCCTAAAAGTGCATTCAATCAAGCACAAAAAAGAGAAATTCTTGCAGATTATAAGCTTGGATGGACGAGTCGTCATCTATCCCTTATAGGACGTAAAGAAGTGTTATCGGGGAAAGCAAAATTTGGTATTTTTGGAGATGGAAAAGAAATTCCACAAATAGCGTTATCTAAAGTATTTAGAAACGGAGATTTTAGATCTGGGTATTATAGAGATCAGACTTTTATGCTCGCTATCGGCGAGTTAAAGCCCACTCAATTTTTTGCACAATTGTACGCTCATGCAGATGTGAATTTTGAGCCATTTTCTGGTGGGAGACAAATGAACTCTCACTTTGCCACTCGCTTAGTAGACGGAGATGGAAAATGGATTGATCAGACTAAATCAAAAAATACATCCTCAGATATTTCACCAACAGCTGGGCAAATGGCTCGCTTGCTTGGTTTAGCTCAAGCATCAAAAGTGTATAGAAATGAGAATTCTTTAAAAGGCAAAGATTGGAAAAAATTCTCTAACAAAGGTAACGAGATTGCTTTTGGAACCATCGGTGATGCCAGTACATCAGAAGGTGTTTTTTGGGAAACAATAAATGCAGCAGGTGTGCTCCAGGTACCATTGGTGATGTCGGTTTGGGATGATGGTTATGGTATCTCAGTAGCTAAAAAATATCAAACTACTAAAGAAAGTATATCAGAAGCGTTAAGTGGATTCCAGAGAACGGAAAATTCTAGAGGTTTCGAGATTTTAAGGGTGAGAGCTTGGGACTATCAAGGCCTGATGGAAACTTATTTAAAGGCCGAGAAAATCGCACGAGAAGAACATGTACCTGTGCTTGTGCATGTTACTGAAGTTACTCAACCACAAGGACATTCAACTTCTGGCTCTCACGAGCGCTACAAAGATGAAGAGCGTCTCAAATTTGAAGTTGACTACTGTTGCTTAAACCAATTGAGAAAGTGGATTTTAAAGAACAAACTCGCTTCTTCAAAAGATTTGGATAAGTTAGAAAGCGAAGCTCTTATTATAGTTAACGAAGCCAAAAAAGAAGCTTGGGATGCGTACATGAATCCCATAAAAGAGGAAAAAGCTTATATTCTTGGTTTACTTCAAAATCTTCAAAAAGAAACTGGAGAGAAAAGAGTTGGTGAAGCGGTTAGAAAATTAAAAATGTTTCCTAATTCAATTCGCAAAGATATTAATTCTGCTGCGCGTAAATCCCTTCATTATACGGCTGGTAAAGAAAGTGCCTCACGCAACGAATTAAAACAATGGTTAGTAAAAAGCGGCAAAGAAAATTACGACCGTTATAATTCACACTTATTAAGTGAGACTCCATTTTCGCCTATGAATGTTGCAGAAATTAAACCTGAATACAATGCTGATTCACCCATGGTTGATGGAAGGCTTGTGATTAGAGATAATTTTGAGAAGTTGTTCAAAAAATATCCAAACACACTAATTTTTGGTGAAGATGCTGGAAAATTGGGCGATGTGAATAAAGGCCTAGAGAATCTGCAGGAAAAGTACGGAGAAATCCGTGTGAGCGATACTGGAATTAGAGAAGCGACTATTCTAGGCCAAGGAATTGGAATGGCATTACGTGGCCTTAGACCAATCGCAGACATTCAGTACCTAGATTACCTGCTGTATTGTTTTCAAGGCTTGAGCGACGATTTAGCGACGTTACGTTACCGAACTAAAGGTGGACAAGCTGCACCGTTAATTGTTAGAACACGAGGTCATCGATTAGAAGGAATTTGGCATTCAGGCTCTCCAATGGGAATGATTACAAGTGCGTTAAGAGGAATACATGTTTGTGTTCCCCGAAATTTGACTACAGCCGCAGGTTTTTATAATACGTTGTTACAAGGCGATGATCCCGCAATTGTTATCGAACCGTTAAATGGATATAGATTAAAGGAAAAATTACCAGCAAATCTTGGTGAATATGCAACGCCTCTTGGTGTACCAGAGATTGTAAATACTGGCACAGACTTAACCATCGTTTCTTATGGTTCTACATGTAATATTATTGAAAGTGTTCTTCCGCAATTGGATGCGGCGGGAGTCTCTGCTGAGTTAATCGACGTTCGTACACTTATGCCTTTTGATGTGAATGCTATGATTGTGGAGTCTTTAAAGAAAACTAATCGCTTGTTGATTATTGACGAAGATGTGCCAGGCGCAGGATCCGCTTATATTTTGCAAAAAGTGTTACAAGAGCAAGGTGGGTATAGCTATCTTGATTCGAAGCCAATTTGCTTAACGGCAAAAGATCATCGTCCAGCTTATGCTTCTGATGGAGATTACTTCTCTAAGCCCAATGCTGAGGATATCTATGAGACTGCTTACAACATGATGAGAGAATGCGAACCAGTTCGATTTCCGGAGATTTAGAAACTTAATTAATTGTCAAAACTAAACCACGATTTAGAATCGGATAGTTCGTATAACTTGATGCCAGAGTTAGTACCAAAGTAGAAATAATCTTGACTATTACTAAAGCGAAGTTGAGTTAGTTTTGGTGTTGAATTAGTGTATTTAAGCGCTAATAGCTCTCTCTTGTTATATAAGTTAATTATGCTAAGTTGGCCTTCATAGAAAGTTGCTAGGTAACTATTGGAATAATGAATATCGGCATAGCTGGCCCTAAAATTATATAATGCATAGCCGTCACTCGTAATCTGAACTGTTCCGAGATCAGAATTGCGAATTGTGGCAAGAAATTCTCCAGATTTAGAGAATTTAACTCCCTGCGAATAACTTCCTTTAGCAGAGAGAGTCTGGAAGTTTAAAAGGTTTCCTTCTTTAGAAAATAGCTGATGTATTCCAAATACGCTCACCGCAATGCTATCCCCAGTAGGACTAACACTTAAGCTTCTATTTGTTCCCGTTATACTTGTAGTACTAGATTTAAAAATATTCGTTTTTGTCAATAAGCTAAATTTACTTAATGATCCGAATGCAGTAACGGTATAAAAGTAATTTCCATCCGGAGAAAATTCGATATCGAAAAAACTATTGTTGCTATCATAAAGTAGTTCATAAACTATTGTGTCGGCAACAAAATCCATAATTTTGACAGAACGGTCTTTACTCGAAACCATAGCAATAAGGTTTTTGTCTGCATTTATATCAACTCCATCTACAGGGTTTGAAAATGGTGTAGTGCGATAAATTTCAGTACCGTTTTCGAGATCAAATACTACTACATCATTACTTGAAAATGAGGGATTATTTATCCCTGCTGAAGCAACAAGGTACTTATCCGTTTTGCTACTTCGAATGGAAGTAGCACCAGGGAAGTCCAAAATTTCTATTTCTGTAATAGTTCGGAAGTGTGAGATGCTAACTGCATTTGAATGAGGGGACTTTATCGTTCGAACTCTAAAACTATATTTCTTAGATTCATCAAGTTCAGTAACGGTGTATTCGGTGGTGTTTTTGTCAAAGGTTTTGTAAGTCTGAAAGGTATTGCCGTCAATACTTCTTTCCAAAGTGTAATTCTTAACATAATTAGCACGAGAAATAGACCAGCTTAATTTCACAGAATTAGCGTTTTCCTCTTTTACGGTTAAGGTTGGCTTAGGAGCTGTTAATGTCACTTTTTCGAATTTATTAGAGCTCGTTATTGAATTCCCTTTAATCGCTCTAACTCGATAGAAAGCATAAAAAATATCTAGATCACTAAAGGGATCGTGGGTAGCATTAATAAAGGGAGCTAAAGTATCAACAAAGGAAGTAGTATTAGGTGGCAAAGTGGCAATAACTTCAAAAGGTTGATCATAATAGGAGTTAGTTCGAAGTATTTCAAAACCGTCTTCAAAAGTGGAATTATCTTCCCAATTTAATGATACTGTAGACTCATCTACTACTTGTGATGAAGTGAAATAAGGACTGAAATCGATACTTAAAGCATCGTAAGGATAAATAACAAAATTGTTGAAGACATTTCCTGCTTCTAAATTTTCATAATCAAGATAAGCATCAAAAGATAAAGAGTAGGTATAGAAAGTCTTTTCAAAATCACGATTATATGAAGTCTCTTGGTGATATATAGTATCTAACGGCATAGATGAGATTATATGACCAGAGAAGGGGTCTGTATATAATGTTAATGTGGAGACAACAATAAAAGGCCATGAGCTGCCAAACTTCCAAGACAGATTAAAAGTGCTAGTATCTGATGAGGCGGAATATGTGTCCAGATTAATTTCTCCGAAGGAGATATCCGCTATTAAAGTTTCGGAAACATTATACCCATTTTCTATTGATCTGAAGGAGTATAGAGAGTAGCTAGTATTTTTAGTGAATTGGCCTGTTACATCGTTATAACTTCTTGTGGTTGCTTCCACAGTATCCAAAAGCTCAAAAGTAGCACCGTCCAATGATTTACTAAGAACATAGCCATCAACATAATTACTAGAATCAGTCCAACTTATTCGAATAACTTTGTCTGGTTGAATTTGTGTTTGAAATTCTTTTAAAGGTAGAATTTCAAAAGAAGGATTATCAGGATCGCTTAGGTTATCTCTCTCGAATGAGGTAGGAGCCTTACTACAGTAAGATAATAGGCAAACTGAAATGATAACGAGTAAAAGAGAATATTGAGATGTCGGTTTCATCACTTGAAGCTAATTGTTAAAGTGCCTGTATACATGCCTACAGCTAATAATAGAATTACAAGTACGCGAATGTTAGGATATAAGCTTTTCATAGATATAGGTAGATATTAATAAATAAACATACAATTGTTAGAAGGTAAAAATATATGTTAAATCAATCCTTTAGCGTTTAATTCAAGAAGGTTATTGATTGCTTTAACGAATCTCTTTTTCTAGAAATTAAAATTTTCAGTTACTGCTTACTATACGATGGGAGAATGCGAACTAGATCGATTTCCGGAGATTTAAGCAGCTTTTTAATAAGTTTGAACCCAAGCTTTAGATTCTGAAAGCTTATATAATTTGATGTTTTCATCAGTTCCGAAAAAGAAATAATCCCTAGTATTACTATATCGAAGGTGAGATAGTTTTGGGGTAGGTTCAATTTTAAAACCCACCACCTTTTTTTCATTCACTAAGTCAACTATTTTAAGTGCTCCTTGATATAAAGTGGCTAAATATCTGTCGGAGTGATGCATATCTGCATAGCGGCCTCTGTAAGTATAAAATATTTGCCCGTCACTAGTGTTTTGTATGCCTATATGATCAAAGTCACGAACTGTGGTCAAAAATTTTCCAGATCTTGAGAATGTAACTCCGTGTGAAGTAACTCCATATATAGAGAGCGAGGGGAAATTTAGAAGAGTGCCGGAAGGAGAAAAAAGTTGATGCACTCCTTTTACGCTTACTGCGATACTATCTCCTGTAGGACTAATACTCAATCCTCTAAGTGAACCTGTTGGACTTTTAGAGTTAGTGCTGAGAATCAGCTTTTTTGTTAACAAACTATATTTGCGTAATGCACTAAACATGTCAATGATGTAAAAATAATTTCCATCGGGTGAAAATTCTATGTCATAAAGGGTGTTATAGTTATCGTTTATTACTTCATATACTACGGTGTCGGCAATAAAATCTATAATTTTAATAGATTGGTCTCTGCTTGAAACCATTCCAATAAGGTTATTGTCTTCATTTATATCCACACCATCAACTGGATTATCAAAGGGGGATGTTCGATAAATTTCAGTGCCACTATCCAGGTCAAAAACAACAACATCATTACTCGAATGTGTATGGCTGTAATATCCTGCAGATGCAACAAGATATTTATCTGATTTACTACTACGAATGGAGGTAGCGCCAGGAAAATCAAAAGAATTATGTTCAATTATGGGTTGCATATATCTACTAACTACAGTATTAGAGGGGTGTGAAACTATAGTTCGAATTCTAAAGCTATAGTTCTTAGTGGTATCAAGCTCTGTAACGGTGTATTCGTAAGTGTTTTTGTCAAAAGTCTTATAAGCTTGGAATCCCCCACTATTTATGCTTCGTTCTAAAATAAAGTTTTTGACATAGTCAGTGTTAGAGATTGTCCAATTAAGCTTAATCGAAGTGGCATTACTTTCATTATAGTACAAGGTTGGTTTGGGAACTTCGATATCTACTTTAGTTACCTCATCAGAGCTAGTTTTTGAACTTCCTTTTATAGCTCGAATGCTATAAAAAGTATCAAAGCTTTCATATCCGCCAAACGGGTCAAGGCGTTCACTAAGAAAAGGAGATAAAGTATCTGCGAAGGTAGTTGTATTCGGTGGTAAGGTTGCAATAACCTCAAAAGTCTCTATCTTTTCGGAGTGACCTCGTAGAATCTCGAAGCCATCTTCAAAAGTGGAATTATCTTTCCAATTTAATCTAACACTAGACTCATTAACTATTTGGGATGAAGTAATTTGAGGAGAAAATTTCATCTTTAAATATCCATATGGATAAATATTCAAACTATCATAAGCATTACCATTATCTAAATCTTCTTGATTTAAATAAGCTTCAAAAGATAAATAGTAGTAATCGAAGGTTTTGATGAATTCATGTGCATACGATGTCTCTTGATTATATAAGGTGTCTAGATTAGTAGAAGATTGTATATCGTCTACACTAGGGTCATTATAAATTGTCAACTTTGCAACAACTATAAATGGCCATGAATTGTCGAACTGCCAAGACACATTAAATGTGCTAGTATCTGTAGATGCTGAGTATGTATTTAAGCTAATTTCCCCTAAAGATATTCCCGTAGTCAGTATTTCGGAGTTTTTAGAGCCATTTTCTATTTTTCTATAAGAATATAAAGTGTATTTCGTATTTTTAGTGACTTTACCTGTTGTGTCGGTATAAGTGTTTGACGTCGCTTCTAATGAGTCTAGTACCTCAAATGAAGTACCATCTATTGATTTACTAAGTACATAACCGTCAATGTATTTAGTTGTGTCAGTCCAGCTGATTTGAACAACTTTATCGGCTTCAATTTGGGTATAAAGTTCTTTGGAAGCTGGAATTTCGAAAACAGGATTATCAGGATCGTTAGGATTTTCTCTTTCGAATGAGGTAGGTGCTTTTGAACAATTAGAGATTAATCCTGCGGCAATAAAGAGTAATAAAAGAGAGTATTGGTTTTTTGACTTCATCACTTTAAACTAACTTTTAAAGTAGCTGTTGGCACTAAGCTTTTATCAAAATCTACATAAGGATTGAATTCAAATTTAGTGGATCTAAAGCCTGACTTAGGAGGAATGAAGCCATCAATAATGTTTAGTCCGTATACAGTGACTAGACCAATCAAACTTATCTTTCGAATATTTTCGTAACTTTTAATTTGATCCATCTTTGTTACTGATTTTGCGATAATATCCAAAACCTCGTTAGGATTGGTAGCTTCGTTATATCTTATTCGGAGCAGATCGTATTCTTTGTTCCCTGTGGTAATTTTATTATCGAATATCAATGCTGATGCCCCAAAAGCTGTAATTCCAGTTATAAATAATGAGCTTTTTAGATACTGTCTTTTTGCAATCTGAGCATAACCTGGAACGAGTATTTTTTTGTAAACATCACCTCTTGTAGGGCGGACATAATTTCGTACAACTGTAATACCATCTTCTACTCGAAAAGCAGTGCCTGCTATGTTATTCTTATAATCAGCGGTTGTTCTGTAAAAGCCTTCTTCTAATTTCAATCGAATATGGTGAGTTCCTAACTCCTCGCCATTAACAGTGAGCATAGACTCTGTTTCAGATAGAATGAAAACATTAGAGTCCCAATAGCAACGTGCAAAAGAACTTTTATTAGCATCTTTAGATTGTGAATTTAGAAGGCGAGAATTCAATTGTAAGTATTTTTGTTCACCTTTTGCTAATTGTACACCTACTATCGAGTCATAGAAATACTTTGCCATAAAACGAACTTTGGTATAGCCATCAGTAACATTGATAACATCGCCATCCTGTATTTCAATGCAATTAGAAAAGTCATCGTTTAAAACTAGATACCCGCTATCAATACTCAGGTTAAATCTCAAAGATGTAGAATCACTATTTGCTTGTGCGAAGCAAATACTTGGTATGGATAGGGTAAACGCTATTCCAAGAATAAATACGGCTAAATTTTTCATCACAGTAGTTAATTATTAAATAAAAAATAAACAACTATTAGTGAGTAAAAATATATGTTAAATCAAACCTTTAGCTTTTAGCTCAAGGTATTTATTAATAGCATTTACCGACAAATCTTTGGGTGGGGTCAATATGGTATGAATACCACGTTGATTAAGTGCTTTAACGATTTGTCTTTTTTCGTAATCAAATTTCTCTGCAACTGTTTTGGTATAGATTTCACTCATTGAGTTAGACTCAGATTCTAATAAATCGCTCAATTCTGTATTCTCGAAGAAAATGGTAACCAGCAAATGGTCTTTGGCAATACGTTGTAAATAGGGGAGCTGGCGCTCCATAGCCGAAAGTGTTTCGAAGTTTGTATATAAAAGTACAAGACTACGCTGGTTTAGGTGTTGACGAAGATTAATGATTAAACGCTCAAAATCAGATTCTTGGAAATTGGTGTCTAAATTATAGAGTGTTTCTTGAATTTTTCGAATGTGAGTACGCTTTTTTTCCGGGCGAACAACAGTAGATTTGTTATTCGAAAACGTGATAAGCCCAGCTTTATCTTCTTTTAAAAGAGCGATATTTGAAATCACCAAACTGGTGTTAATAGCATATTCTAGTAATTGAAGGCCGTCGAAAGGCATTTTCATTACGCGCCCCATATCAATTACATTTACGATTTGCTGGGAGCGCTCGTCTTGGTATTGATTTACCATTAGTTGATTAGAGCGAGCTGTGGCTTTCCAGTTTATGGACCGTAAATCGTCGCCGCGGACATATTCCTTAATTTGGTCAAACTCCATGGTATGTCCAATTCTACGTACTTTCTTGACACCAATATCGGAAAGTCGGTTCGACAACGCATACAACTCAAACTTCCGCATTTGGATAAATGACGGATAGACGGGAAGTTTTACACTTTCCTCGAAAACAAACCTACGCTGAATAAACCCTAAGCTGGACGAAGCGTAAATATTCAGTTGTCCATATTCGAACTCACCACGTTTAGTAGGGCTTAGCGTATACTGTAAGTTCTTAGTTACATTTTTTTTCAGTTTAGCGGAAAGCACAAAATCACGTAACTGAAACTGAAAAGGGATTTCGTCAATAATTGAGAGATTTACTGGGAATGAGTAGTTATTAGTGATAGAAATATCAATTGGATTCTCATCTCCATTAGAAAGCTTTTGTGGAAGATTTCGCTTAGCAGAAATACCCTTTGAAGTGGGAAAAAGAATCAGAATGTCTGCAAATACGATTATTAGAAATAGAATAAATAGAATGTTTGCAATAGCACTGAATGGAACAAAGAAATATCCTGCAATAAAGCATGAGCAGACTACTCCTAAGGCGGTAAAAAAGCGTGATTCTAAAAAAAGGCTTTTCAAAAAGCTCACTATCTAGGCACCTCAACTTTATCGGCTAATTGCTTTAGTACTTGGTCTGGAATGATTCCCTCCATTTCCTTTTCAGGAGTAAGCATAATGCGGTGGCGAAGGGTAGGAGAGATTATTTCTTTCACATCTTCTGGAGTGATGAAATCACGACCATGCATGGCTGCCCAAGCTTGCGCGGCTTTCATCAAGAAAACTGAAGCTCTAGGAGAGGCGCCAATGGAAATAGAGCCAGAGTTACGAGTTTCGTAAACGATTTGAGCGATATAGGTCATTAACGCTTTTTCGACATGTACTTCGTTAACTTTTTCACGTTGTGCAATTAACTCTTTTGTATTTACTACCGATACTAAGTCTTCAAATTCTGAGTGTGATTTACGTATGTAACTTCCCTCAAGTATACTTACTTCTTCTTCTACATTTGGGTATCCAACATCTATTTTAAAGAGAAAGCGATCTAGCTGAGCTTCAGGTAAACGATAAGTTCCTTCGTGTTCAATAGGGTTTTGTGTAGCAACTACTATAAATGGAGGGGGCATCAAATAAGTAGTTCCATCTACCGTAATCTGCTTTTCTTGCATCACTTCGAACAATGCAGATTGTGTTTTTGCAGGAGCTCTATTTATCTCATCGATGAGTACTAAATTGGAGAAAATTGGACCTTTTTTAAATTCAAACTCAGTGGTTTTTGTATTAAAAACGCTGGTGCCTGTAATATCGGCGGGCATTAAATCAGGTGTAAACTGTATTCTCGAGAAGTTTACATCTAACGATTTGGCTAATAACCGAGCTGTCAAAGTTTTTGCTACACCTGGAACCCCTTCAATTAGTACGTGGCCATCAGCCAAAAGAGCACAAATAAGTAGGTCGATCATTCTGTCTTGTCCCACAATTACTTTTTTAATTTCATTGCGAAGCTTGGCAACTAGACCTTGTAGTCCAGATAAATCGACACGATTTTGAAAAGGCGTATCTTGAGGCTTCTCAGTGGAAGCATCAGGTTGCGTTTCTGTTTGCTGAATAGGTGTTTCAGAATGGATGTCTTTGTTGTTTTCTTCGCTCATCGTTGTGATTGTTTGTAGAACTTATCGATTTGTTCTGTGATGCGTTTAATTTCTGAATCTGATATCTGAGCCTTGTTTTGTAAAGTCTCAATATGTTTAAAAAGCTCGGTAATTTCTTTATTAGAAATGCTCGAGCGTAATGCAATTTGAGTTAATGTCTTATCATCTAAAACGTTAGTATCAATATGTAAATGGGTGCGGATATAGTCTAGAAAGAATTGCACTTTCTTGGTTAACAAATCTTTATGAGAACCTGAATTTAGGTAGAGGTTCCCAATAGTTTCCGCGAACTCTAAGCTTGTATTTTTAACAGCAGGAATTTCTGGGATAATTCGTTGGGTACGGCGACCTCTAAAAATGAGAAATAGTAAAGCAGATGCCAAAGCTATGAACCAAGCCCATTTTAGATTGTCGTCTGAAACGACATATCGCATTGGGGAGTTGTACGAAAGACGGCCTTCTTTATAGTATTCGTCCCAATAAGTATCTTGATTAGGAAGGTAAGATAGAGCGCTAAAAGCGTAATCATATTTTGCAGGGTCTTTTACAAAATAGTTAGTGAAAAGAAATGGATTTGAATGAATGTAGAACGCACCATCGCCTTTATCAATCTTAATGAAATTGGCTTTTCCTTCGTTATTAACTCCTAAAACTGTGGTGCGGGTGGTATCGTATCTTGAAAAGTAGGTGTTAGTTAAGGTACGTGGAAAGCTCCAGCCCTCTGCATTGCTTAAACTTTGGTTAGTAAAGTTAAGAGTACTTTGTGTTAGAGAGTCGAGCGAGCGAGCTGTAGGGTTAATTATAGGGAATGATTTGTTTAACTCAATTCCGAGTGTGTCAGCAAACGCGCCTTCTATTTTCCATGCAGATACAAAGATGAAATCGCCCAAGTTGGCATGATCTCTAAGCGTGATTGTTTCGTATTGGTCTAGCGAGAATGTAGAGTTAATAAAGATCCAGTTTCTTGAGACTTCACTAAAGTCATCTTCAAGTTCAAAAATAGGGGAGTTGATAACGCTTACTGTACCCTCAGAAAATAAATTACTTGAAAGATCAGAGAGTATAAATGCTCCGAAAGGTTTTTTTTCTGAAAACGAATAACTTTGTCTCCAGTCTATTTCTTTTGGCTCCGCTAATTTAATTGCAACTGCTAAAAGAATTAAAAGCCCGAGAATTACGATGTACTTCTTGTCTGATTTCTTCATGCCACCGCTCGTTTAATATCCTGAAGAGCTTGCTCTACGGATTGATATTTCTCGGCGTCAATTTCAAAATCTCCATATTCAACAAATTCGTAATACATCACCAATTTACTGAAATAAGAGAAAGAGGGATGATCGATAAGCTCTCTCTCATAGTCGTTATTGGTTTTCTCAATGCTAAATTGAATGAGCCCTTTATTGTAGAGCAATTGCAAAGTTATTAGAAAAGCATAGCGTGTAGCAGAGGCGAAGTCTGATTTTTCAAGAGCTTCTTGATGTAGCTTTTTAAAATTAATCTTGTCTAAATCCTCTTCCGTTACATTTGGGGAAAGTGATTTCTCTGGATTCTTCCGCCTTAAAATATTGGACAAATTCCCTTCTAGAAATTGATTTAAAAGCAGAAGTACAACGCCTCCAATGGCAAAGTATACAACTGCTTTAAGTATGAAATTACCCGCCGGTGTTCCAAGGAAATATGATAATCCTCTAAATATCCAGAACAGCAGAATTCCTATAAATGAATCGGGGTTGGGAGGTGTTCCTTCATACTGGAAATCTGGATTTGAGTAGTAATTTTCTATGATTGAAATATCAGGGATGCGCAGATCTACATTAGAAGAATCAGGGAGAATAATTGGGGCAATAAATGGCTTTTCAATGTTAGAAGTGGCAGAATCAGCCACAGCTTGATCTTGAGCCACAACTTCAGTGAGTTGTGGCGATGTAAACAAAAAGACTAATACAAAAAAACGAAAATAAAAGCGTGAAATTTTCAATGCAACGAGGCTTATAAAGATAGATTTTCAATTTTGGAACGTAATGCTCCGCCTTCTTTGCGCTCAACAAGATTAAAGAAGTGAAGTGAAAGCGCGATTTGCATAATGGAATATAACATCGAACTAATCACAGTAGTACCTCCTAGAATTATAGTGTACAACATTGAGAAAACACCAGAGCCTTCTTCCGTTCCAATACTTGATATAATAACTGAAAGAATGGTAGTTGGTATTACAAAAACGTAAGTAGCAATTGTAGTAATGATGGTCATTAGAATTATAAGGCCAAATGTAACCCACCAATAATCTTTAACTAACTCCCAAGAACGGCCTAAGGCTTTAAAAACTCCTTGCTCTTCAATAAATAAAGCTGCTGGTGCGAGAGACCATTGAACGCCTATGAAGATTGCTGGTAATATTAAGGCGAACACTGAGAAAAAGAGTGCGATAACAATGAGTGAATATAGAGCTACAAAGCTTAATACATTCTGCACTACATTTTCGATTAGATTTGTGGAATCTGCTTCTCGGTCATTTGAAGTTAGTTGAACATGTTTAAAAGTAACAACCGATAACATCGAAGTGCCCAAAACAGACATTAGTAAACTTAAAAAGTACTTACCTGAAAACATGGAAGCAAAAGCTCGTGCTTCAGCTTCAGAATCACCCATTGAATTAAAAATATCGACACTCATATCACCAACTAACGCTATTTGAATGACATAAAAAGGCATCACGAAGAATAGAAGCCCTTTGCCTAGAGTCATATAGTGAAGGCGTATATACTGAAAAGTATCCGTTAAAATTTCACCAATCTCTCTTGGTTTTTTGTATTCAAAATTAACCATTCATGGTTCTCCTTTTTAAATTTATACGTATTGGTAAAATGAAATAATAGCCTATAATGAATGTGAAAGATAAGATAATAATGGAAAGACTGAGTGCTAAAGGCATATCTGTGTAACGGGTAACAAAAGACTCTAAAAAGCCCGCAATAATGAACACGGGGACAAGACTTAATACCATTTTTAGGCCATCTTTAGCGCCTCGTATGAAAGCATCTTTACGTTTATACGTGCCGGGCATCACAAAACTATTACCAAGTACAAAACCAGCGGCGGCTGCAATAGTAATTGCACTTAGTTCGAGCGCCCCGTGTATAAAAATAACTAGGGCTGATTGACTGAGTAATCCATAACCTTGGAAAAATGAAATAAAAACGCCCACCATAATTCCATTTTTCATAAGAATATACCCAGTACCAAATGCAGTAAAAATTCCAAAAATGAAGCACATGAAAGATACTTTAACATTGTTAAATGTAATTTGGAAGAACATATTCATCTGGCTGTCAGACTTATAAATCCCAAGGGGGTCTCCGGCCTCAATGTTGGTTTTAGTGAGATTTACGTATTCATCAGATAGTATCAACCGAGCAAAGGATGGATCATTAAGCTGAGAAACTACTCCAAATCCACAAAAAATAAGGAAAATGACAACCGCAGCTGTTAATTCTTTAAGTCGATAGGAAAAAAGTTCGGGAATTTCTGTGGTCCAGAATGAAATTAGTCGAGAAGTGCTTTCTTTTTTATTCTTGTAAATAATATTATGAGCAAGAATAGAGAGGTCATTTAAATACTGAACTGTATTTGTATTTGGATAACAACTTTGAGCGTAAGCAAGATCGTTATTCAGTTCAATATACAGCTCCGCCAGATCGTCGGCAGTGCCTCGAGTTCTTTTCTTAAGTTTAGCCTCGTAAGTAGTCCATTTCTCAGCATTCTTACGGAGAAAAGTAACCTCTCTCATAGTTTATTTCTTTAGTCTTTTTAAGACTCGGGTTAAATCATGTATCTTTACAAGATGGTACCTTTTTTACTAATAAATTGAAAACCATTTTAGGTATGAATCAGATTGGAATAGAAACATCGCAACATGTACAACTAAATTATAATCCTGCTGGTATTGGGGATAGAATTGTAGCTTCCATAATAGATGGAATTGTTATTTTTGCATACTATATGCTTGTTGTTTTTGGTTTTGGGTTATTGATGGGGTCAAATTTGTTTACTCCAGCTGCCTCAGAAGGATATATCTGGGTTTTCATATTAGTGTTGTCAATTCCTGTATTTCTATACCATTTAGTATCTGAAGTGCTTTGGCAAGGCAAAACGGTTGGTAAGTGGCTGATTGGTTTACAAGTAGTTAAGGTTGATGGAACAAACCCTGATTTAAGTAATTATTTAATTAGATGGATGTTCCGTTTGATAGAAATTTCTATGGCGTTTGGACTAATAGCGTTTGTTACCATTCTTGTAAATGGAAAGGGCCAACGGTTGGGAGATATAGCAGCAAAGACCTGTGTTATTAAAACAAAAAAGAAAGTAAGGCTGAGTGATACTATCTATTCTCAAACGGAAACAGAGTACACTCCATTGTTTCCTAGAGTGGCTGAGTTAACCGATAAAGACATTAGAACTATAAAAGAAGTACTAGGCTCTAAGAAGGATTACGAGTACAACACGTGGTTTGTAATGGTTCAACGTACCGCTAATATCATCCAAATGAAATTAGGTATTCAAAAAGAAGAACTTAAAGCAGATGAGTTTTTGAATAGAGTGATTGCTGATTACAATCACTTTCATCAATCATAAAATAAGGCGGTCAATAAAAACGGCTACCCAAATAAGTGGTAAGTAGGCAATGGATGCGAACATGAGTTTCCGAGCATTTTCCTTTGTGCGTGATCTTGCAAAAACAATACTGTAATACAAGAAAAATAGAGCTAAAAGAATGGCTAGTACTAAAAATATTATTCCAGAAACTTGTAAGTAGAATAAAGCATAAGAGATTGGAAACAAGCATAAGGTGCATAAGATGGCATAGAAAGCAGTCTTTACACCTGTAATGTCGTTTTTAGGAACCATTTTAAAGCCAGCACCTGAGTAGTCGTCTTTATACATCCATGCAATAGCCATTACGTGAGGAATTTGCCAGAAAAATAAGATTCCGAAAAGTATCCACATTCCTGGGTCAGTAATAGTTCCTGTGGCAGCAGCCCAACCGCCAATAGGGGGTAAAGCACCAGGAACAGCACCAATTATGATATTAAAAGCAGAAACCCTCTTCATAGGTGTATAGGCTGCTAAATAAAGAAATGTTGTAGCAAAAGAAACAGCGCCAGCAACGGGATTTACCATTATAACAAGGTATGCAAGGCCAGAGAAAATCAGAGTAAGAGAAAAAACCATACCCTTTGCAGATGTAATTCTGTGCGCAGGAAGTGGGCGGTTTTTGGTTCTATTCATTAAGCCATCAAAATTACGCTCTATGAATTGATTGTGTGCACCGGTACCAGAAGCAATTAAGTAGGTTCCTATTATTACGTGAATCATTATGGCATAACTAAACGATGCTCCGCTCCCTAAAACGAAGCCTACCAACATACTAGCCAAAACGGCTAAAGTAATTCCAGGTTTTGTAAGTTGATGATAGTCGGAGATGATGTTAGACAGTGTACGCTCTAACGGGATGTTTTGCTCTACAGGATTCATTAAAACAGTGAAATTTACTCTTAAAACTAATTTTAAAGTTAATCATTTTATTCGAGTTTTGTTACCTTTGAGTATGAAATTAAATACATTCCAAAAGACAGCTATAGGCACTGTATTTGCCACCATATTTCTAATCTTTATAGGGGGCTTAGTTAGAGCTTCTGGTGCAGGTTTAGGTTGCCCCGATTGGCCGCGTTGTTTTGGAACATGGGTTCCTCCGACAAACCTTAGCGACCTACCGCCTCAGTTCGATCCAAACCAATTTAATGTGGTAAAAACTTGGACTGAGTACATAAATAGACTTGTTGGTGTTACCATTGGGTTGTTCATCATAGCAACCTTTATACGCTCTTTTAGCTACAGAAAAACAACACCGTCTGTTTTCTATAGCTCCGGTTTGGCTTTAGCCTTGGTTTTATTTCAAGGCTGGTTAGGTGGCCAAGTAGTAAAAACTGGGCTTAGTGAGTTTATGATAACGCTACACATGATTTTAGCACTGATCCTAGTGTTAACGCTTCTGTACGCTACCTTTAAAGCATCCGAGCATCATTTAAGCTTACAGATTACTGTCGCACAAAGAAAAAAGCTAATGTCTGTTCTAATTGTGATTTTGACTTTAAGTGTGGTTCAGATTTTTCTAGGCACTCAGGTTAGAGAAGGAATTGACGTGATTAAAAATGCGGAAAATGTGATTCCTCGCTCGGAGTGGGTTACGCAGACTGGAGATATATTCTCTATACATAGAACATTTTCATGGTTGTTCGTTTTTGCAACTATTTATTTATTTGTTGTTATAAGACGAGAGAAAATAGAAGGGCAACTAAAGAGAGTAGGTAATTATATTATTGGGCTTATTGTACTTCAATTAGTAATTGGTATAGGTTTGAACTACTTAGATATGCCTAGAATTTTGCAAATTGCTCACTTAGTAAGTTTCTCTGTATTGATGTGTTTTGAATTTTTGATGTTGCTTATGCTCGGTTTAAAATCTTCTCAATCAACATCAGCTCTTAGTAGCTAAAGTCGCTCGAGCAGCTCGTTCATAAAAATCTTTATTTCAGTTAAATCCTTACGAACTTGAGCAGGGATTTCCTTCTGAACTAGCGCAGCTCCATCCGCTTTTTCTCCACGTAATACCTTTTTCACACCTGCAGTTGTATACTTTTTATCCATCAGCAGTTCTTTGATGCGGAAAATTAATTCCACTTCATGCTCTTTATAGGCCCTATTTCCGGCACTATTTTTCTTAGGATGTAGCTCTGGGAAGTTTTTTTCCCAATTTCGGAGAACATGTGGGGCAAGTCCCGTTAACTTGGTAACTTCTCCCATTGAGTAATACAATTTTTTCATAGCTGTTGAAAGTGTATTTTATCGACGTTTAATTAAAATAAGAAAACCATTTCTGAACTTTTATAAAAGAATACATTTTGGAAAATACGATAGAAAAGCCAGAAATCGATATTAGTATTGTAGTTCCTTTGTTTAATGAGGAAGAATCGTTGCCGGAGTTGACCAAAGCTATTGATAATGCTCTGTCAGCCAAGTTTAGCTATGAGATTCTTTTTGTAGATGATGGCTCCACAGACACATCTTGGCAGGTTGTAAAAACACTTGCTGCTCAAAACGCGGGAATACGTGGAATTTCACTGCGTAGAAACTATGGGAAAAGCGTTGCTCTACAAGCCGCATTTGATGTAGCCCTTGGGAAGTATGTAGTAACAATGGATGCCGATTTACAGGACGACCCTGATGAAGTACCAGAAATGATTGCAATGCTCGAGAGTGGTTTAGACCTAGTTAGTGGTTGGAAGAAAGAGCGATTTGATCCAATCTCAAAAACGGTGCCCTCAAAGTTTTTTAACTTTGTAACTCGTAAAGCGGCAGGTATAAACTTAAATGATTTCAACTGCGGATTAAAAGCATACCGAGCTGAAGTAGTTAAGAATATATATTTATACGGAGAACTTCATCGTTATATCCCTATGCTTGCTAAGAAAGAGGGCTTTTTTAGAATTGGTGAAAAGATTGTAAAGCATCACCCTCGCAAGTATGGTAAAACTAAATTTGGGCTATCTCGGTTTTTAAATGGCTTTCTTGATTTAATGACCATCATGTTTGTTCAAGGCTATCTACAAAAACCTATGCACTTTTTTGGCACCCTAGGTCTGTTGATGCTAACGGCTGGAACTCTCATAAATAGTTATCTTGCAATGATTAAGATTATTTATGGGCAAGGGATAGGAGAACGACCACTTTTGTTTTTGGGAATTCTTTTAATGCTGTTAGGAATACAAGCTTTGAGTACAGGATTGTTGGGAGAACTCATCAATAGAAACCATGTTGAGCGCCAAAAACCAAATATTAGAGAAGAAATTTAGAGCATGGAGTTACAATTAGTTAGTAAAAGAGCAGCTACAAAAATTTGTGTTGCCATACTTTTTGTTTGTATAGAGATTATTGGAAGTACTACTCTTCTAGCTCAAACTTCTAAATCCGCAGAGTCTACATCTTTAAGCTGTGTAGATAAGGCAGAAGCTGAGGCTGAGCTTTTAAAGCAGCAAAACAAGTATGTTCAGGAAATTGAGGTTCTGGAAAAAGCCACCCAGAAATGTTCATTGTCGGAAAAGCTTTACACCGAAATATCTTTAAAATATCTTGAATTAGGTGACAGCAACTATAATGAGAGTCATAGAGGCGATTCAAAAGACAAAAAAGAATACTTTTATAGTGGCCTAGATTGGGCTAGAAAAGCGATTCAGGCTGACACAACCAATAACCTTGGCTACGAGATGGTGTCTACTTCTTATGCGGCAATACTTTCAGTTTCTAGCTTAAGGAGCCAATCCAAGTTAGCAGATAGCGTGCGTATTTATGCTGAAAAAGCATTGTTTTTTAATCCAGAGAATGATCGAGCAATTCATATTCTGGGGCGTTGGCACTACGAAGTAGCCAACTTAAGCTGGTTTACCAAGTTTATGGCTGGGTTGCTTTTCGGGAATAAGCCAGATGGCTCTATAGATAAAGCGATTGAGTATTTTAAAATGTCTGTGGCACTAGATGATTTCCCTGTATATAGATATTGGCTTGGGAAAGGATATCTAGAAGCTGGCGAAAAAGAAAAAGCAATTAAAGAGTTCGAGTATCTACAATCGCTACCTTATGCTCAAAAAAATGACGATTACTTTAAACAAGAAGCTCGAAAGCTAATAGAAAAATACAAGTAATTAGTAATCAGAGTTTAGCCCCAAAAACCATGAGAAGTTGAATTCCGGTTATTTCAGCTACGGTTTTAAAGAAAATGATATCATTGGTGCTGTAGGAGAGAACTAAATATGAAGCCACCAATACAGTAAAGTAGGTCCCAAGATATAAGGATACTTTTTGAGAGTTATAGGCTTGGAGTGGGTTAAACTTGTGTATCAATACTTTAATGATTGATAATGGAATTAAAAGCTTTGCAAAAATAAACGGTACAAAATAGATTACGTTTTTTTCAACAGTTACAGAGCTAAACCATTCATAGAGAAACCGCCATTCAATTCCATTTGCAGTCCAAATAACAAATACCGAGGCTGAAATGATAACTCCTAAAATAGGAATCACATTGGCCACATTAAACGCATATTTATTAGAATTTTGATGGAAGTAATTTGAAATTTTAATGAGATAAATAAGACATAAATCAAAAATGAAATATTGATATATGGGAACCTTTATAGTGTGATAAAGAAGCAGAAAAAGAACTGTTAAGAGAGCTGTATTCTGATAAAAAGACTGGGATTTCTTTTTCGCCACTACATAAATAACCAAAAAGAGTAAAACACTGCCCGCAAAAATTATGTGCTCTGGCAAGTAGAAAATAGTATCAAGTGCTCTTAACTCTGCAATAAGAACAATTCCTAAACTAAAAAAACTGAAACCAATTTCACGAAAATTTGTACCCTTTTTTAGATAGAGATAAAGCTTGCAGAGAATTCCAATTGTGTAAATAGAGATTATCTGGAAAAAATTATCTGGGGTGAAGAGTAGAGGGACTTTACTGGTCCAGTTATATGGTGAAATTAGCAGGACAGAGATTAGTATTAAAACGGTGAGTAAGCCTTTAGAATTGAAGCTCGTTTTGCTCTTCATAGAAATAATTAATGGATAGAGCGCCAAAAGAATGATGCCTAAAGAAAACGAAGTATGTTTTATAAAACCTGTTTTTTGTAGAAATGGGGTTGCGACAGCAAGTAATGTGAATAGAAATGCAATTAACAAATCTGTTTGAGTGTATCTCGTTTTTGAGTAGGCAAGCATAATTAAAGCGCTGAGAACAACTAAACCTAAATTGATGGTAATGAATAGCGGGGTGTTTAAAGCTCCTGAAAAAGGAAACAAGCCAACTATAATCGCAAAACACAAGGGGAGAACAGAGTTTACTAAAAAGCTTGAAGAATGTAGAGTCTCTGAAATACGTTTCTTGTAAAGGTAAACAAGAATTCCAACTTCAATAGCTAATAGAATAGGAATTGCAAATGAAGAAGTGAAGTAAAACGCAGCTAGAGCTAAAGAAAAGTATCCAATGAGTTTAATAGATTTACCTGCATTTATTTCTATCCAAATTAAAAAAAGAGCTACAAAATGGGCTAAGAAAAATATAAAATGGATATGATTGGGTTGCTTCTTCAAAATATCAGAACTGCTACTGTATTCAGAAGAGTCAATACTCATAGAGAAGGCAGGTAGAACAGCATCAATATTTGAGTGATATGTGTTTACACTGAGACCAAGTGATAACGCGATAACGTCTCGAATTGAGGCAATGTTTATGGTTCCAAATTCAACATCTTTATTGTAACTCTTTCCTGTTAATGACAAGTAGGTGGGGAGATCCATTCCTGTTTTATGTTCTCCTAGTTCATTGAGACCATGGTCTCCCATAATTAAGAGCTTATCTGTTGGGCGTAAGGATTTATAAAAGTCGCCCACTATTGAGTCTATGGTTGTGTGGGCATTTTTGTATTCGGGTAGGAGGGTGCCAAACTCGTGGCCTATCCAGTCGGTAGTTTCATAATGAGCAACTACAACATCAAAGTTATGCTGATTAAAAAGCGTGATGGCTTCAGCGGGAATCTTCTTATCTTTTTCAAAATAATTTTCATTTTCATCACGGTGATATTTATCAATAAAAACTTCCCCAAACTGATTAAAATGACCATCAGAGAAAACAGCCGCAGATAACCCAGCATCATTTATATCACTAAAAATAGATTTAATATTCGTTTTTTGATGTGCGAAGTTATTGAGAACACCAAAAACGCTATTTTGCTCTGAGCCACTAAAAGCAGTTCTTATTGCAGAGCTAGAATAGGCTTCAAATGTAGTTTTTACTTTTGAATAACTACTATGCCTTCTTAACTTGTTGAGGTTAGGCATTATGGTTGAGTCCATTGCCGTTCGGTAGGCTAAGCCATCAATTAATAAAACAAATAAATTAGACGCAGAGTCGGGCTTTACAAAGAGGGTTTGTATATCTTCTGTACTTGAAACTGGAGCATTCTTAAAGAATGATTTTTCAGCAAAATAGAAGCTTGATATAATAAATACGACTAGTAGCGTACGTATAAAGAGAGTAAATGATTTATATTTCGTGGTCATCTATAATTGAAAAATTGGCCATTGGCCCGAATAGTTAGTTAAATCCATTCTTGAGAATTTGTCCTTTATGTTACAAAAAATATTACTTCTCCTTTTAGTCTTTAGCGCACCAATATTTTCACAGGAACAGCAAAAAGGAATCAATTATGGGTTTCTGCCTGTTTTTTCTTTTAACTCGGATGAAGGCATTGTTCTAGGCGGAGAGTTGAAAAGATACAATTATGGCGATGGAATCTTACAGCCATATGATAATTATATGTATCTAAACACATATCTAAACTCTAATGGTGCATTTTCAGTTTCCTTATCGAGAGATCAAGTAAAAACTTTTGACACCGATATACGCACAAGCACGGGAATCTCAGCCTCGCAAAATTTCGGAAATTATTACTTAGGCAATACAGACGAGATAGGATTTGATCGGGCTCGTTTCGATTCCGCATCTTATTACTCGTTCAAGTCTTTTGGATTTAATGTCGGGGTTGCTACTAGGGTCCCGATTGATTTAGGTTCAGGAATTGAACGAATGGATATTAAAACAGGGCTTCAATTTGTATATGAAAGCCCTTGGGGAACTGATGCGGCGCGTTTTATTAATACTTCTAACATAGAAGGCTCGGATGGAGCATTTCTATCAATACTTGATCTCGCTTTTGTCTTAGAACGCCGAAATTCAGAGTTTAGAGCTCAAAAAGGATATTTGGTTGATATCGGTTTTAAATATGCTCCACCATTAGTAAGTACTCATCAAACTATACAGAATCGAATTGTATCTATTGGGTTTATCCCTCTTATAAATCGAGGGATAAGCGCCTCTTTAGCAGGGAAATTTAAGCTAATTAATACACTAGGAAATACTCCCTATTGGTTTAAACCATCTTTAGGGGGAGGTGGTGAGTTAAGAGGTTATATGTACAGACGATTTAGTAGTGATAACACTATTGCATATAGCATTGAGTTAAGAACGTGGTTATTTAAAATTCCGTTTAAGAACATTCAGTTGGGGGCCAATTTGTTTTTTGATGGAGGTAGAGAGTTCTCAAATAGTAATTGGAATCAAATATTTAATAAGCATAAACACACATTGGGATTTGGAGGGGTAATGTCTATTTTTACCCCTGACTATATTTTGAAATACGATATTGGTTTCTCAAACGACGGAATCGGGATTTACTTAGGAACAGGTTATTCTTTTTAAAATTCATCAAGAGAAAAGTATGACCAATAAAATCATATAACACCGCAAAAACGGATAATAAATAGTATATGACTAGCTCATTTGGTGCGAACGCAATAATCATTTTGTATGGTATAGGTGCGTTACTAATCACGCTTTATACCATCGGACAATTTCATCTTCTGTATTTCTATTTAACACCAAATAGAAAAGGTAGAAAAAACCCTAAACTGCCAGATTATAAAGAAGAAGACCTGCCAAGAGTAACGGTTCAGTTACCCATGTACAACGAATTCTATGTTGCAGAGGCTGTTATAGATGCATGTGCACAAATAGATTACCCTAGGGATAAGTTTGATATTCAAGTAGTTGATGACTCCACCGATGAAACCATTGAGGTGGTTCGGAAAAGAGTTGAATATTGGGCAAACAAAGGTATCGATATTACCATGGTTCATAGAACAAATAGGCAAGGTTTTAAAGCCGGCGCACTACGTGATGCAACTCCATTTTCTAAGGGCGAATTTATTGCCATTTTTGATGCTGATTTCAGGCCTCACCCAGATTTCTTACTCAAAACCATTCCATATTTTGAAAACGAAAAAATTGGAGTTGTTCAAGGCCGTTGGGGGCATATCAATAAACGCTATTCAATGCTTACAAATGCCCAATCTATCTTTCTAGATATGTTCTTTATTGTAGAACAGAAAGCAAGAGCATTGGCAGGTTACTATTTAAGATTTAACGGTTCCGGCGGTGTTTGGAGAAAGTCTTGTATTGAAGATGCTGGCGGTTGGTCGGCAGATACACTCTCAGAAGATTTGGATCTCTGTTTTAGAGCACAGCTTAAAGGATGGGAAATTATTTATGATGCTGAAGTAGTAGCACCAGCTGAGATTCCTGTTACTATGATTGATTTTAAGGCTCAACAATATCGTTGGACCAAAGGGAAAGCCCAAGTTATAAGAAAGCTGACAGGTAAGATATTGGGCAAGAAAATGCCTCTGATGGATAAAGCTCATGTTCTTTTCGACTTATTCAATATTGTTGTAATACCAGGGATTTTGATTTTGGCCATCTTTAGTGTTCCATTGACACAATTGATTAGTACTCAGCCCGAATATCAAGGAATGCTACTATACTTCTCCTTCGCATTGATAAATGTAATTCTAGCACCGTGGCTTGCCTGGTTGGTAATCCGCACTTACAACACATCTACATCAACCACTATTAAAGATGTTATTAAATCATTCCCACCATTTATTTGTGTAATTATTGGGATTCCACTTTTTCAGTTTGTCTCTATGGTAGATGGCTTTACAAGTAACAAATCATTCTTTCACAGAACTTCCAAATACAACATTGTTACAAAGAATGATAGTTGGCGAAATAAAGTGTACTCGCCCAAAGATGTGCCTCTTGTAACTTATTTTGAAGGGCTGTTGAGTTTATTTTTTATGTACGGTATTTATGTAGATTTTGCGAATAACAGTTACGGTTTTCTGCCGTTCCATGTCGTTTTAACTATAGGCTATGCATATGTATTCTTTACCTCATTTAAGAAAGGCTAACTAGTTTCATAGAATAGAACGGTATGGATATTTCTTTTTTACCAGAGTTTTCAGAAATAGGATTTTACGCATTTTGTTTTTTCTCTATGTATTTCTTGTTGATGATATTTTTAGCGATTGGTTTAGCAAAGCTACCATACTCTAAAATTTCCAATGGAAAGAGTCTCCCTACGGTTACTGTTCTTGTAAGCTCCAGAAATGAGGAGAGAGACCTTCCTGAGTGTATTAGTTCTCTGGAAAAATTGAATTATCCTGAAGGAAAATTACAAGTCGTTCTAGTAAACGATCGGTCTACAGATACTACTGAACAACTTATTGAGGAAGCTTCGCAAAGGAATGAACATTTTGTTGGTTTAAATACAATCGACTATCCACATCATAATTTGGAAGCAAAAGCTCGAGGGATTGCTTTAGGTTTTAAACATGCCACAGGAGAGTGGGTGTTTATAACAGATGCCGACGCAGTAGTACACCCAGATTGGCTCAGAGCTTCTCTAGCCGAGGTAGATGAGCACACAGGCATGGTTGGGGGAGCGCTTAAGGTAGAGCCAATTTCTTGGCTTGCTAAACTAGAGCGTGTTTGTTGGGCATTTGTACAGATGTTCAATCTTGGTATGTCTGGTTGGGGAATACCTTTCGTTTGCGTAGGCCCTAATATGGCGATGAGAAAATCAATTTATGATGAAGCGGGTGGACTTGAAAATAGAAATTTTACCATCGCCGAAGATCTAGCACTTTTCAAAATGGTAATAGAAGCTGGTTACAAAGTTAAAACCTATATGGATGAGCATACCGTTGTGCGACTTAAACCTGTCCCTTCATTTCGCCATTTAATAAGCCAACAGCGTCGTTGGTTAAAAGGTGGGCTTGATGATGGGATTCTTTACCTCATCATTTTGGGGTTAGCTTTTGGATGGGGACTTTTAGTATCAAGCTATATTCTATTCGGTTGGCTACTTTCGTTGAAGTACTATTTAATCTTTACTGTCTCAAAGCTTGTAATAGATATTCTCTTTCTTAGCCTCCAGCGCAGCCGGATGAAGGCAAGTAAATATGTTAGATACGTCCTTTTGTTAGAGCTTTACGTCCCCATAATCTGTTTTATCCTTCCCATTTCATTTCTTTTTAGCAGGAAGATTTATTGGAAAGGTGATGGCTATGAAATCCCATATTCTTAGATACAATCCATAAAAGCTCATCTTTAATAAAAGAACAGACTATACTTTTATTACTATTAAGAATATTTTGTCTTATATATAAAATATTTGTGTTGCTATGGCTGATATAAGAGACGATTCGGATTTAAAGACCTTGGTTTACTCATTCTATGATAAAGTGCAAAAGGAAGAGCGTTTAGGATATATTTTTAATGACTATGCCTTTATTGATTGGGATACACATCTACCAATAATGGTCGATTTCTGGTCTAATATCGTCTTTCGTACTGGGCGCTATAAAGGACGTCCTTTTTGGAAACACCAAGCATTGCCACTTCAAAAAACAGATTTCAATATCTGGTACGGTTTGTTTGTAGAAACCGTGGATGAACATTTTGCTGGTGAGAAAGCTGACTTTGTGAAAGGGATGGCAGGACGTATTGCAGCAACTTTCATAACAAGGCTAGAGATGGAAGGAAAATTCAAATAAGAAATAGGGAAAAGTGAAGGTAAAAAAAAAGCTCTCATAGAAATGAAAGCTTTTTGAAGTGTACCGCGTACGGGATTCGAACCCGTGCTACCGCCGTGAAAGGGCAGCGTCCTAGGCCTCTAGACGAACGCGGCAACTAAGATGATAATCAATAAATTGTGGGAGCCTGATGGGGATCGAACCCACGACCTCTAGTGCCACAAACTAGCGCTCTAACCGACTGAGCTACAAGCTCCATGTAAACTTCAATTACCAACCAAATAACATTTCTGTATAAAAGGCAGGTTCTCGAAATCTCTTTTACCGGAGTAAAAGTTTTGTACCGCGTACGGGATTTGAACCCGTGCTACCGCCGTGAAAGGGCGGCGTCCTAGACCTCTAGACGAACGCGGCAATAAAATCAATAATTAAAACAACTTTCTAAGAGGCGACAGGCGGATTCGAACCGCCGTACGAGGTTTTGCAGACCTCTGCCTAGCCACTCGGCCATGTCGCCTTGCAAAGCAAGTAGGTGTACGCCCGACAGGAATCGAACCTGTAACCTACTGCTTAGAAGGCAGTTGCTCTATCCGATTGAGCTACGGGCGCTCAATTCCAATATGTCAATAATACACATTCTAAAAGCCCTCAAAATGTGTAAAAAATGTCGGGGAGACAGGATTTGAACCTGCGACCCTTCGCTCCCAAAGCGAATGCGCTACCGGGCTGCGCCACTCCCCGAATTTCCTAAATTGGAAAGGCCACAAATATAGGGTTTTCTACAATCCGTTACCACTAAAAAATCATTTTATTTTACTAAGACGTGAAATAAATTCGCTTACCCTGCTAATATTGCTTTTACGTAGTTCTTCCAGCTCATATTAACAGCAGCTGAGGCTACATTTTCTCCTGATAACGGGTTGTCCAAATAATTAAGCATCACGTTCGCCATGGAATCAATATCCTCGGGTTCTGCTAGATATCCGTTAAATCCATCAATCACAGTTTCAGGAAAATGTCCCACTTTGGTGGCTAAAATGGGAAGCTTAAAGTTATAAGTAAGCGACTCAACACCTGAAGGAGTGGCCGTTAAATAATACAGGACACTGCAATCAGCAGTTTGAAAGTACTTATGAACGTCTTCGTTAGGAACGAACTCACTTTTAACTACAATACTATCTTGTAAGCCAAGTTCCTCGACTAAAGCTAAGGGGCGATAATCTTGTTCACTTTCTTTATTCTTTAGAAAAAGCTTTTGAGCGATTGCGAATAAACCGCGTTTAAGTTTTGTTGAGAATTTGGAAGTATCGAGCGTAGCCCAAAATTCTTCTCCACAAATTAAGAAGGATACGTCATCACGAACTTCAGCTACTTTCCTAAATGCATGAATAGCATTGTGTAACCCTTTGTATTTTCGAATAAATCCAAAATAAAAGAACACATGCTTCTTAAGACCCAGCTCTTTTTTAAACGCTTGTACATCAAAATTTGGATCAGGCTGATACAAATCATACACGGGATGAAATAACTTGATAACTGTGGTAGCGTGGTTCTGTGAGCGCTCTCCCGTTTCATTTACTGCAAGTTTTTTATTTGGGAATAGAACCTTTAGTTCTTCAACAGTTTTATAGGCATGCGCGATATAAGTATCGGCATGTTTAATTCCCATTTTAGTGAAGCGTTCATCAATAGTGCTTCCTTCTTTCTGAATCACAAAATGTAAATCAAAAATAATCTCAGCCGAAGTATGTTTTTTGAGCCACTTCGCAATATTTCCCATAGGTAGTCCTTGGATGGAAATGGCCCATTGAAAAATCACTTTATCGGGAGAAAGTGATTTTATATACCGTGCGGTCTTTTTCCAGCTAAGTGGATTATTATAGTTTGTTAAGTATGCGACCTGAATTCTCGTGTCTTCAAGAAAATCTGAAGAACTAGATTTATCGACGAACTCTCTCGGTATTATCGCAGGGTATTGATTCGTCCAAGAAACGATATGAACATCGTTTTCTGGATTCATATCCAAAGTTTTGGCTAACGATGTATTGTAATTAGAAATACCACCTTTGAACTTTGGACCTGGCCCGAAACAAACTATTTTTGCCATAGCTTAGGTATATTTTTTTACGGCAACATCATAAACTCTACGCATGCCTTCTTCAATAGAAATTTGAGGCTTCCAGCCGAGTCGTTCGCTAACATAATCCATATTGCCATAGCGTGCATGTACACCAACGGGTTTATCGAGCAACGTTTTAATGGTTGGTTTATATCCAGCAAAAGAAGTAAACACTTCAATAATCTCTAGGAATGAAGTGAGCTTGCCACTACCAATATTGATGGCGCTTCCATCAGTAATGTGCTCCATCGCTAAAAGAGTACAATCAATTACATCATCAATATGAACAAAATCTCTGCCTTGTTTTCCTGTTCCCCAAACTTCAAATGGATTTTCTTTTAGAGCTGCACGGCGCGCAATAGCAGGAACTGGGTAGGAAAGGTCTTGGTCTTCGCCATAACCAGAGAACGGACGAATACATGTTACTGATAGGTCATAATATTTTGATGCAATATGCGCAAGATATTCACCCGTAAGCTTAGACCAGCCGTAAGTCATGTCTGGCTGCCCCATCCTAGTAAAGTCGATGTCACTCTCGCTTAAAGCAATTGCGTCGCTCTCAGTCTGTAAATCAACTGGGTACGCTGCGCTAGAACTTGGGTATAAAACACGTTCAGGCTTTTGGCGGCAAACCCATAGGAAGAATTCCGCATCAATAGAAAGATCTAGAGCAACCATCATCGGGTCACCATCAATTTTTGCACGTCCACCTACGATAGCTGCAAAATGAAATACATCGGCAAAAGAATGAACTTCTAGACCATAGGTTTTGTGAATATACTCTTTGTCGTCTAGCATTTGGCGGATAAAGTAACGCGCATCCTGCTTGAGGAAAATCATTCGCTCTTCGGTACCAAAATACTCTAATCCATTTTCAAGCCTTGATGGAGTGCCTTCAGGCAACCAAGTGGAAGGGTGAGTACCAACGGAAAGATCGTCGATGAATAGAATAGTGTCGGTAGTTGTGCTGTGAATGCGCTTAACAAAGTTACGACCAACAAAGCCACATCCACCAGTAATTAGATGATATTTCATAAACCTGAATTTAGTATTTCCTATAAGATAGTAGATTATGCAAAAAAGAGAGACTAAATTGGGAAATAATCTTTAAAAATCCCGTTCTTTAAACACATTTTCAAAATCTAAGCACAAGTATGAAATTATTCCGCTCTTTTTTTCTATTAATATTGTTTACTACCACAGTAAAAAGTCAGTCTTTAAAGGTTACTAGCGCACCATCGTCCAGTAAAATTCTAAAAGTTGAAGTTTTAGATAAGGCCATTACTTTGAAAGATGTTGATGGGAAAGTGATAACAGCAGGCACTTATAATACTCCTGATCAGTCTGATCCATCTTTAAAAACGTATCCACTTCAAAATGGTGGCTTTATTGTTCGCGAAAACATCGCAAACTTCTTGGTATACGACTCTTTTGGGAAAGTGGTAAGAAGTATTTCAAATAGTACGCAAAGTAAAGGTGGCGAGTCTATCTCAGAAGTTGCTGCGGATGCAAACGGTAAAACTATAGTGCTATATAATCCTAAAGTTATATCAAATGGAAAATCTGGTTCAAGAGCTAAAGTGATTGGTTTAAATCGAACTGAGTTAGATATTTTTTATAGTGATAGTCGAGTAATGAGAACGGTAAAAGTATCGGAGTCTGGCGAGTTCATCGCAATTGCTACAGGCAAAGAAGGTACAGATGATGAAGTGGTTATTGTAGATCGCTACGGCAACAAAATTAACACCGTATCTTTTGACCAAGAGATTGTAGGAGTGAATTTATATGGTTCAGGCAGTACTCTTACGGTGTATTCAAATTCAAGAGCAGCTGTTTATAATGTGCTTAATGGAAAAAGGCTCGGTAGCACTAGTTTTAGAAGTCCGGTCCACTTTGCTAATTACAGTTCTTCAGACAAAACTATTATCGCATTAACGGGAGATATGAACGGAAATACAATCTCGAATGTGGAGATTCATGCAGTAAATATTGATGCTCGTAAAGTAGCAAGAGGGTCTTACACTGCTTCGGTTAATGAAGTCACAGAGCCAATACTAGAACGAGTAGGGCGATTTAATTATGTGCTTAAAGGCTTTAGTAAAGATTTGAGAATTAAAGCGACTTTTTAAAACAAAAAAAAGCCCCATTTATTAAAATGGGGCTTTTCAATCAAGCTTCTTTTGCTTCTTCAGAGGCGTCTTGCTCTTGCGAGGATTTCTCACTATTAATAGCAGACTCTTCTTTCTTTACTATTTTATTTGGAGAAGGTTTTACCCAATCAAAAGCCAAATCATCTCTAGATTTATTCATTTTGATCTTAATGGTTGAGCCTAATTCTCGTTTCTTTTCAAGAAGTGCTTCTGCAAGTGGATCTTCAACGTACTTTTGGATGGCACGTTTAAGTGGTCTTGCACCATATTTAGGATCGAAGCCTTTATCTGTGATGAACTCTTTAGCGCCTTTAGTGATTTCAATATCATAACCAATCTCACGAATACGGCCGAATAGTTCTTCACAAAGTATATCGATAATCTGGAAAATATCTGCTTTTTCGAGAGGTCTGAAAGTGATTACATCATCAATTCGGTTTAAGAATTCAGGATTAAATACTTTTTTCAAAGCATCCTGAATGGTGGACTTCATTTTTGCATAATCGAACGTTGTTTCGTTAACATCGCCAAAGCCAATGCCTTTGCCCATGTTTTTTATATCTCTAGCGCCAATATTTGACGTCATGATAATAATGGTATTTCTGAAATCCACTCTACGACCTAAACTATCGGTCAAAATTCCGTCATCAAGTACTTGAAGTAGAATATTGAATACATCTGGGTGAGCTTTTTCAATTTCATCCAGTAATATTACACTATAAGGTTTGCGGCGTACTTTCTCGGTTAAAATTCCGCCTTCTTCATACCCAACATATCCCGGAGGTGCTCCAACTAAACGAGAAACAGAGAATTTTTCCATGTATTCACTCATATCAACTCTGATAAGCGCGTCGTCTTTATCAAAAAGATATTTTGCTAGCACTTTACCCATCTCTGTTTTACCTACACCAGTTGGTCCAAGAAATATAAATGAGCCAATAGGGCGCGATGGATCTTTTAAGCCTGCACGAGTACGCTGTATAGCTTTGGTGAGTTTTATGATGGCTTCTTCCTGCCCAATAACTTTACCAGAAAGACTTTCCTTCATCTTAAGAAGTTTCTGTCCTTCATTTTGGCTTACTTTATTTACAGGAACACCACTCATCATTGCAACAACTGAAGCTACATCGTCTTCAACAACATCAAAAAGGATACTCTCTGATTCTTTTTCCCATTCTTTCTGAGAAACTTCTAAATCTTCGATTAAACGTTTTTCGGTATCTCTAAGTCGCGCAGCTTCTTCAAAGCGTTGTTTTTTCACCATATTGTTTTTCTCAATACTGGTGGTCTCAATTTCATTCTCCAGTTCAATAATATGTTTTGGAACAGTGATATTTGAAAGGTGAACACGCGCACCAGCTTCATCTAAAGCGTCAATGGCTTTATCTGGAAGAAAGTGATCGGTTACATATCTATCTGTCAACGTTACACAAGCATTAATCGCTTCATCGGTATAGCGAACACTATGATGTTTTTCGTATTTCGATTTGATCTGCTTTAATATCTCAACTGTTTCTTCGGCAGAAGTTGGATCTACCATAATTTTCTGGAAACGACGTTCCAACGCGCCATCTTTTTCGATGAACTGGCGGTATTCGTTTAAAGTTGTCGCGCCTATAGCTTGTATGTCGCCTCTGGCAAGTGCAGGCTTTAGCATATTCGAAGCATCTAAAGAACCACTTGCGCCACCTGCTCCAACAATTGTATGTAACTCATCGATAAACAGAATTACATCATCTGTTTTTTCAAGCTCAGTCATTACAGCTTTCATTCGCTCTTCAAACTGACCACGATACTTTGTGCCTGCAACTAAAGATGCTAAATCGAGAGAAATAACACGTTTGTCGTACAGTACACGCGATACTTTGCGTTGAATAATTCGTGCAGCTAAACCTTCAGCAATTGCGGTTTTACCAACACCTGGTTCCCCAATTAAAACGGGATTATTCTTTTTACGGCGGCTAAGTACTTGAGCCACACGTTCAATTTCTTTGTCTCTACCAATAATGGGGTCAAGCTTACCTTCTTCAGCCATTTGAGTAAGGTCGCTACCAAAATTATCGAGAACTGGAGTTTTAGATTTTTCCATTTTCTTTTCCCTTGTGCTTCCAGATCCTGTTGAACCCTTTGAAGATGATGCGCTAGCAGAAGCAGATGAGGAATCGTCGTGATCCTCTCTCGCTTTACCTGATATAATTAAATCAAGTTCTTCGCGAACTGCATCATAAGACACGCTAAACTGTTGGAGAATTTGAGCGGCAATATTTTCATCGTCTCTTAATAACGAGAGGAGTAAATGCTCGGTACCAATAGTATCACTTTTATAAAGCTTAGCTTCCAAATATGTGATGCGTAAAACCTTTTCGGCTTGCTTGGTGAGCGGGATATTGCCAACTGTTACTGACCCTCCAGTTCCTCGTACCGTTTCTTCAATGGTTTTTTTTAGTTTGAATAAATCGCAATCTAAATTCTTAAGTATGCGTACTGCTACACCATCTCCTAGGCGAACAATGCCTAAAATTAGATGCTCAGTGCCTATATAGTCGTGACCTAATCGTAAAGCTTCTTCTCGGCTAAACTGAATAACGTCTCTAACTTTACTTGAAAAATTACCCTCCATGATGGCAAGTCCTTATCTGTGAAAATTTGGTATCTCTAGTGCAAAAAACGAGCCTACCACTACTTTAGTTCATTTGATAACGAATGTAGCAGGCAGACTAAGTAATTGCAAGCAAAATGACTGTAGAAAAGATTAAAAAAGTGCTTTGCCGGTCATTTCGGCAGGTTGTTCAATTCCCATGAACTTAAGCAGGGTAGGGGCAACGTCCGCTAAAATCCCAGGATGCATCAAAATTTTATCAGGATGATTAACAATTATTGCAGGAACTGGCGCGGTTGTGTGCGCGGTATGGGGACTTCCATCTGGCTTTATCATGCAGTCAGCATTGCCGTGATCTGCAATTATAAGAGAAGTGTAACCATGTGCATTAGCGGTATCAATAACTCTTTTGAGCTGAGTGTCTATGGCTTCCACTGCTTTTATTGCGGCTTCCATAATGCCTGTGTGCCCAACCATATCTGGATTGGCAAAGTTGAGAATAACTAGATCATACTTTTCAGTAGCAAGTTGTTCGCAAAGTGTAGTTGCAACTTGATCGGCATTCATTTCAGGTTGTAAATCGTAGGTAGCAACCTTTGGGCTAGGAATTACAAAGCGATCTTCGCCTTCATTCGGAATTTCTACGCCACCATTGAAGAAATAAGTTACGTGGGGATATTTCTCAGTTTCAGCAATTCGGAACTGCTTCTTACCTTTTTTACTCACCCACTCGCCTAATGTATTTGCGAGACTTTGTGGTGGATATGCTACATGAACTTGAGTAAATGTAGCGTCGTAAGAAGTAAAAGTAACATAATGAAGGTTCAGATTTGGCTGAACATCAAATTCTGAAAAGTTTTGTTCGGTAAGTGAGCGTGTAATTTCTCTAGCTCGATCTCCACGAATGTTAAAAAAGATAACGGTGTCATCTTTAGAAATTCTTGAATCCTCAGAAGGGTCTAATAGAATAGGTTTTATGAACTCATCTGTCAGTCCAGCAGCGTAAGAAGCATCGAAAGCTTCGTCGCTATTCGAGAATGCTTCGCCTTTCCCGTTTACAAGTAGGTCGTAAGCTAGTTGAACGCGTTCCCAGCGGTTGTCTCTATCCATAGCGTAATAACGCCCAATGATAGAAGCGAGTTTACCAACACCAATTTCAGATGCTTTTGCATTAAATTCTTGAGCGTACTTCTTGCCACCTTTTGGGGCAGTATCACGGCCGTCGGTAAATGCGTGAATGTAAACATGGTCAATACCGTGTTGTTTGCATAACTCAAGTAAAGCGTATAAGTGCTCGTTATAGCTATGCACACCACCATCAGAAAAAAGTCCGAAGAGGTGGATTTTGTTTTTCTTCTTAGCTTTTTCTAGTGCTTCGAGGAAAATACTGTTCGTAAAAAAGTCGCCTTCCTTAATAGAAAGGTTAATACGAGAGAGTTCTTGGCGCACAATTCTTCCTGCACCAATATTAAGATGTCCAACTTCAGAGTTCCCAAACTGCCCGTCAGGTAAGCCAACATTGTCGCCGCTGGCGAGTAGATGAGTGTTGGGGCAAGTATTAAAAAGGGAATCGATAAAGGGTTTGCTGGCTTTATCGATTGCGCTGACGGAAGGATCTACAGCCAACCCAAATCCATCTAAGATTACTAAAAGTGCTCTAGATTGAGAGTCGGCCATAACGTAGAATCTCTTATAGTGTGTTTACAAACTTGGTAAGGCTAGCTTTTTTACGAGCAGCGTTATTAGCGTGTACAATACCTTTTAGGCTCATTTTATCAATGTAAGAAACGGCTGCTTTTAAAGCTGCTTCAGCTTGAGTTTTATCAGAAGCCTCGCGCACACTTTTGATGAGCGTTCTCATTTTAGACTTACGAGTTCGGTTTTGAAGTTTTTTCTTTTCCGCTTGGCGAACGCGTTTGATTGCTTGTTTTGTTTGTGGCATGACTTATAGTCGCTTAATTGTCGAAATTTCTTTAGTTCCCAAAATTACGGGTTACCAAAACATTATTCAACTTTTGATTGAATATTTAGTGTAATAATTTTAATTTAACCTTTCTGATATGATAATAGTAATAGATGGGCCCGCTGGGTCAGGAAAAAGTTCAACTGCTAGGGCTGTTGCCGAGCAACTTCAAATCCAATTTCTGGATTCTGGAGCGCTGTATCGAGTAGCAACGCTAGTTTATTTGAGTACTAGTCATAACAGAGCATCGTTCCTTGAACTCCTGAAAGAAAGTGATATCTCTTTTTATTTCAAAGAAAAAAAATTCCATGTCTCGCTCAATGGCGAGCTCGTTTCTGAAAAGATTCGTGAAATGGAAATTTCTAATGCAGTAAGTGAGGTTGCTTCAATGCCTGAAGTTAGAGCGTTTATAAATGCTCTAATGCACAAGCAAGTTGCTACCGGAATCTATATTGCAGACGGAAGAGATCTTGGTACTGCGGTTTTCCCAAATGCAGAGCTTAAATTTTTTATGGTTGCTGACTTAAACGAAAGAGCCAAAAGAAGATTAGCCGAGCTGGAAGCCAATGGTACTGAATCTACTATCGAAGAAGTAAAAGCGAATATTGCCAGTAGAGATGAAGTTGATTCATCAAGAGAAGCGGATCCTTTAAAACAAGCAGAGGATGCAATTCTTATAAATACATCTGGCTTAACATTTGCTGAGCAGGTATCACAGATAAGTGAGCGCGCAGAAAGCGTGATTGCTAAGGAACTTTAACTAAATAATAACCTTATCCCACTATTGAAAGTCAATTGTGAGGTAATCCATTAACTAATTTTATAATGACTGAAGATTTAAACAAAAAAGAAACCGAGACTGAAGAAACTGCCGTTGCCGAAACGGTTGAAGAAACTACCGAGGAAGTTGTTGAGCAAACAACTGCTGAGAAAAAAGAAGAAACATTGACTCACGTTTTTAGCGGTGAAGTTGAAGGTGAAGTTTATACGTACGACCAACTCCAAGGTCCGTCTGAAGAATACACCGAAGCTGAGTACAATGAAATGATGGGGTTATATGAAAACACCCTAAATGAAATTGAAGAAAAAGAAATTGTTAGCGGTCGTGTTGTTTCTATCGATGAGAAATATGTTGTTATCGATATCGGTTTCAAATCAGAAGGTATTATACCTGTAAATGAGTTTCCATCTGCTTTCCTAGAAAGTATGGCTCCTGGTGATCAAGTAGACGTTTTTCTTGATCGCGTTGAAGATAAAGATGGCCAGTTAATTCTTTCTCGCCGTAAAGCAGATATCCTACAAGCTTGGGAAAAAATTGAAGCTGCTCATATTTCAGGTGAGATTATTGAAGGTCTTATCAAACGCCGTATTAAAGGTGGTATGGTTGTGGATGTATTCGGTATCGATGCGTTCCTTCCTGGTTCTCAAATTGATGTTCGCCCAGTTCGCGACTTCGATGCTTATGTTGGCCGTACAATGGAATTCCAAGTTGTTAAGCTTAACATGGCAGCAGAAAATGTTGTTGTATCTCACAGAGCGCTTATCGAGTCTGATCTTGAAGAGCAACGTGAGCAAATTCTTGACACTATTGAAGCTGGTCAAGTTCTTGAAGGTGCCGTTAAAAACATTACAGACTTCGGTGTATTCATCGATCTTGGTGGCGTAGATGGTCTTCTTCACATTACCGACCTTTCTTGGGGACGTGTTGACAATCCAAGCGAAATCGTTCAATTAGACCAACGTATGAACGTTGCTGTTATCGACTTTGACGAAAGAAGCAAGCGTGTGTCTCTTGGTCTTAAGCAATTACAACCGCATCCATGGGAGCAAATTAACAATAAATATCCTGAAGGTATGAAAGTTCAGGGTCGTGTTGTTTCTATTGCTGATTACGGTGCGTTTATTGAGCTAGAAAAAGGTGTTGAAGGTCTTATTCACATTTCTGAAATGTCTTGGACTCAGCACATCAAACATCCATCTCAATTAGTACAGAAAGATGATGTTGTAGAATGTATTGTTCTTAACATCAATGAAGACGAGAAGAAAATTTCTCTTGGTGTAAAACAATTAACTGAAGATCCTTGGGCAGACATCCTAGAAAGATATCCTGTTGGTTCAAAACACAATGGTGTTATTCGTAACCTTACCAACTTTGGTGTATTTGTTGAACTAGAGCCAGGTATTGATGGTTTAATTCACGTTTCTGACCTTAGCTGGACTGACAAAGTAGAGCATCCGAACGAAATCGTTAAGAAAGATCAAGAAATCGAAGTTGTGATTCTTGGTGTTGACTTCGAAAACCGTCGTATTACTCTTGGTCATAAGCAAGTTCAAGAAAACCCTTGGGAACAATATGCTAGAGAATATCTTCCTGGTACTACAGTTGAAGGTGAAGTTGTTAAATCAACCGATAAAGGTGCTTTCGTTAAATTGCCATTAGGTGCTGTAGCATTCCTAAGCTTAGGAAAAGCTGTTGAGCCTGAGTTTAAAGAAGGCGATAAAGTTGAAGCATTCGTTCTCGACTTTGACGAAGCTGGAAAAAACATTTCTCTTAGTCAATTAGACAAGGATCAGAAAAAAGCAAAAGCAGCTAAGAAAAAAGCTGAAGATGCAAACATTGAAACTGGTGCACCAACACTAGGTGAAATGTCTGGCCTACAAGCTCTAAAAGACAAAATGGAAGCTGAAGAAAAAGCGGATGCCGCTGAAAAAGCAGCTAAGAAAAAAGACTAAATTGGTTTAGTACTTAATCGGAAAGCCCTCACATTAATTTGTGAGGGCTTTTTTTTGCGCAATAGTTTAGATGAAAGGGGTTGTTTGGATTGAAACTCTCCAAGTATGGAGCAGGTCACTACTGTGGCGTTACACCGTTCTCGCAATCAATTTATCCTTCCTTTTTACTCTCGTTGCGTAGCTCCACTGCGAAATTCCAAAGGTCACAAGGTCTAATAAATGGGAATCACTCTGGCGATAGAACAGAATCATCTTTATAGAAGACAAGGGAGAGCTACTTGCCGTCATCCCTTTACCAATATCGCCGACTATTTAGAATAGGCGACATGAATAATATGAGTAGCGCCACAGAAGGATTACAATTTTGGATGAAATTTATATCGTTTATAAATAGGTCGTTGGCGCTATAATATCTTGGAAATAAACATAAAATTCTGTTATATAAAATATAAGTTATAATCTGAGAGTGGTGACAACGCTCAGAGAGGAAAAATAAGTGACTAAGCGCTTAAAATAATTAGACGTTTATGAGAAAACTAATCCAACTACTTTTAATGGTGGTTCTATTGCCAGTCTTGGTGGTTGCTCAAACTCCCAAACGCATCCATGATCTGAAAAGCCTCACTGACAGCTCGGGCACGGTACATTTGTTTTACCGAATTTATGCGGAGTACGAAGGCACGGAGTATTACACGGATAACATATACCATTACAATCCAGAAACGGGGGATGAAGTTTTTTTTTGGAAGATTACTATGACACCCACTTAGGCTTCGAATACCAAATCCTTATAAATGGCTATAAGTTTTTTGAAAATGATCCATTCAAGTTTATTTATTATGGATCAGATAATGATGGGCTTGGATTTATAACAAGGTATGATTCTGCGAGTTTTATGGGCGGGTTGACATTTCCTGAGCATTTAGAAGTAGTAGGTACAGACTCTTCATTGGTATATGCTACTTTTGCGGGATATGGAACCTTTAAAAGTTTAGATGGTGGAATTACATGGCCTGTTGATGAAACAATTCGGGAAGATAATGTTCCAGATTCGGTTAAGTTAGATTTTCCATTGATTTCAATGAGTCCTTATGATGATAGTCTCATGTTTGGTGTTTCTACAACTTTCCAAAGATCGACAGATGCTGGAACAACTAACGAAGTGATAAGCGACACATTATTTCCATACAAGGGTGAAATCAGCTTTGATGCTGACTCTAACTATGTATACTTAATTAACGCAATAAAGGGGGCTAACCTTGGAAGTAATTGTGCGATAAATTCATGTTCTTATGGATTCTACCATAGTTCTGAAAGAGGAGCCCCTGGAAGCTGGAAATGGAAAAAGGCCTTTAGCTATCAGGTAGATATTGAAGTGAATAGCCTTGAACAAGGAGAGATTTATATCTGGAATAAAGATTCCATTTTTGTTTCTAATAATTACGGAGAGTCGTTTGGAGTATTATTTCACTCAGAAGGCGAAGTTATTACTGGTATGGCAGCTGAAGGAGAGCATATATTTATATCTACTATATCCTCTTTATACCAATTCGAGAACGGCTCGCTGGTTTTACTCCGGGAAATTCCAATAAGCAATGAAGAGGAACTTGTTATACCTCATAATGTTCAGTTATATCAGAACTACCCGAACCCGTTTAATCCGTCTACGGTAATCAGTTTTGATTTATCCAATCCACAAAACGTGACGTTGCAAATTTATGATGTACTGGGAAATCTTGTCCAAACCTTAGTGAATAAAAAAATACTTTCTACGGGAGTACATCAGTATAAATGGAATCCAGAAAATCATTTAAGCAGTGGAACTTATTTCTATATGCTGCAAACGAATAAAGAAATTGTCACCAATAAAATGACACTAATCAAATAAATGGAGGGAATTATGAAACAGATTTACTTAACAATCATAATAGTAACGCTGGGTATGTTACCAGCAATTTCTTTAGCTCAGGGTGTGGATGTATGTGGGATGGATTTTGTTGAGGAAGAAGAAATTTTTTCCAAGATATCTTCAACATGTAATCCCCTTACCAGTGTTTGTTGGGGGAGGTACAAACCTGCACAGGATACATTGAGAGTTCTAATGGTTTTATGTCCGCTTTGAAGACGATAATCAAAGTATGCGGTTTCTTAACTTCATGGTTAAAAAAGTTATACATAGTGCTTCCTGTATTTCTAACCCTTTTTGGATCTAAGATTCTTGCTCAAGACTCCACAAACACGCCCTTCTTTCCTTACCAAAAAGGAGATATTCTGGTCTACTCGGTGTATGACTTTGACGGGTATTATATAGAAGACACAAAACTGGAAATCACTTTGGACAGTACCGGGCAGGACGGAAAAAGGTATTTAAGCCCCTTTCTTTACGAACAACAGTATTTTGTTGACAGCACAGGCACTATCTATTCAAACTATTTCTATGAGGCAGAAAACCGTAAGTTGTTTGACCAACAGGCGAAGATTGGTGAACCATGGTTTCAGGAAAACCAGTATTTAGAAAGATTTGAGATAGGCATTAAAAGGGACAGTCAACCTTTTACCACTTTTGGAAAAGAAGATACATTAACAGTAGTGGATTACTATTATGCCCATGACAGTACCTCTACTTCGGGAGTGGGAGGAGCCGGATTGACTTGGTCTTACCGATTTGGCTTGCTGCGTACTTTTGACTATGGAGGAGGCAACAGGAATGTACTAAAAGGAGCCGTGTTAGATGGGGAGGTATTCGGGGACACTACGGTATATACCCCTCCGCCACCTTCCGAAGTGCAAAAGGATTATTTTCCCTACAAGGATGGGGATGTGCTGGTTTACAGTGTGAAAGATTCAATGGATAATAAACTTCTGGACAGTAAAATTACGCTGGTGCAGGATTCGGTAGATGCAGCTGGCTCGGAGTGGTATTCGGTGGAGGCGAAAGGAGCTGATCCGTTTATACATCAATTCATCGTAGATACCTCGCGGAATGTGTATGGCACCGGCTGGTGGGAAGCTAACGATGAACCCTGGATGATTTATGATGCTTATAATGTACAGGGAGCACCTTGGATTGTTCTGAATAAGGAATTTGAATATGAACTGGCAGTGAGACGGACTACTGAAATACGTGAAGTATTTGGAAAAAACTTTGGTGCAAATATTATTTACGATGTATTTGTGACAGAATACTACGTTTCCTTGGATAGCACCTCTCATAGTCGAGATGTCAAGGAAAATGACCTTAGAGCTTATGCCGAATGGACCAAAGAATTTGGCATCTTTCATAAATACGAATACGACACCGGGTTAACCTACGAATTAAAAGGAGGGGTGATAAACGGTTTTGCCTTCGGGGATACATCAGCGGAAATTACGTCCAATGAGCCGAAAACAAGTGTTCCTTCCGGTTTTAGGTTATATCAGAACTACCCGAACCCGTTTAATCCATCCACTAATATCCAGTTCGAGCTACCTTACCCCTCAACTGTTTCGTTGAAAGTATATGATGCTTTGGGTAGAGAAGTAGAAACACTTGTGAATGGAAACGTCCCAGCAGGAAAACAAACCATTCGTTTCGATGCCTCAACGCTAGCCAACGGCATGTACTTGTACAAGCTTCGAGTTGATAATCAAGAAATAGTAAGGAAAATGACGTTGATAAAATAGGCAGAAAGAATTCTAACTATTTGGACTTTTTGTTCTGCCCCAGAACAAAGATCCACAAAAAAAAGGAAGCCACAAGAGCTTCCTTTTTCATTACTACTATAAAATAATATTTGAATTCGACTATGGTACTTGAACAGAACCCATAATTTTTTCGATGATATCTTCCGCCGTAATGTCTTCTGCTTCGGCTTCAAAAGTTGGGATGATTCTATGGCGAAGAACATCC
>TARA_R110002050_G_scaffold102774_1_pt1 | contig 81545 bp, 67 predicted proteins | sample TARA_R110002050 | Tara Oceans TARA_R110002050 (sample SAMEA4396988) | marine metagenome | biome: Polar Biome; feature: [DCM] deep chlorophyll maximum layer (ENVO:01000326); material: water (ENVO:00002006), including particulate matter (ENVO:01000060) such as... | depth 25 m
TTTTAAAAATTGTATTCAATTTGGCTGGTTTTCGGGGGAACTTTGCCAAAGTACGTTAAGCTCTGCGGTTAACTTTGGTGAAGTTTTCTTATCTGCTGACCCAATCCATTTCTGGAAATGGTAATTCAATTTTAAAACTCGGGTCAACTTTGCCAAAGTACGTTAAGCTTTGCGTTTAACTTTGGCAAAGTACGTTGGCTCTGCATTTATCTTTGGGAAGGTTTTTTTCGCGGTATAGAATCTCAAATCCTTGCATCCATAAAACGGATATTTACTGGTTTAAATTAATTAGTTCTCGCAACGAATGGCATTTTTTTTAAAACCGAAACATGGCTTTGAATTGAGCCAATTCTTCGGGTAGGGTTTGCTTACGAAAGTGATTCATTACCGCGCTATTGCTTACTCTTACTTGGCGCATTTGCAAATGCTGGTTCACGAAAATAGTTTCTAATTCGGGGTACATATCTTTTACCAATTCAGCAATTTCTAAAATGGATGAAGAATGCCTTACCAAATTAAATTTACCGGCTGGTATCTTATCGGTATTCAATACCAACGCGCTCAATTCTTCTGCTACCGATTGCAACGAAATAAACGAGCGTTTTTGGGTGCCATCTCCCATAATTTTGATGCGGTTGCTGTATTGCGCATTAAACATAAATGAATTTATCACCGTATCTTTACGTATGCTAGGACTGTAACCAAACACATTACCACAACGAATAATAAAGGTTTCCACTTGATTATTAACACTTAGCACTTGTTCTTCTCCGCGCACCTTGGATATACCGTAATAGGTATTGGGTTCTAAAACCGAGTTTTCGGTAAGTTCGGTATCACTCCATCCGTAAACGGAAATAGAACTCAAATACACTAGTTTTTTAACCTCACTTTGGTCAATGGCTCGCACCAACTCTGCGGTTCCCCAATGATTGATTTGTTCAAATTCTTGTGGGTTTTGGTCGGCATACGGAGAGGTAACTTTAGCAGCCAAATGATATACAACATCTATATTTTTTAGCGCTTGTTTGAGTTTTCGCCCATCTAATATGTCGCCATAAATAAATTTAATTCGAACGCCATTTAGCGGTTGCTCACCCAAAAACAAACCTAATGGACCACGAGACAAGTTATCGTACACCACGATTTCCGAAATGGCGTCATTTTGTGCCAATTCTTGTACTAAGCCACTTCCTATATATCCGGCTCCACCGGTGACTAAAACTCTCATAACTTACTTTTTTAAAACCCCAATTTTTATTTGAGGTGTTTCCTCTGCCAAGGCGGTATGTAACCCACACTCGGTTTTCTTCATTCCCGACCATCTACTAGCGCGTTCTCCTTTGTCGGTAAAAGCCTTGCTGGTGCATGGTTCGCAGCCAATGCTGTCGTATCCTTGCGCATCCAGCGGGTGATTGGGTAAATCAAATTTAGTGCGATAATCTGCCACATCTTGTTTGGTCCAATCCAACATGGGGTGGTAACGCATCACATTATGTGCGCCCATTTGCTCGGGTTTCATATTTCTACGGTTGGCGTTTTGATCCGCCCTAATGCCATTAATCCACACATCATTTTGCATCAAAATGGGTTCTAATGGTAGAATTTTATTGATATGGCAGCAATAATCAGGATCAGACGAATAGAAAAAATGATGGTCGCTATCCATTTGATGAATTTTAGCCACATCCGATTCCAACCCAATTACATTCAATCCGAAATCATGGACCAATTGGTTTTTAAACCGAATGGTTTGCGGAAACAAAAAACCGGTATTTAAAAAATACACCGGTATCGAAGCATCTATCTGACTAATTATATGCAATAACGGCACACTCTGCGATTGAAATGAGGAGGTTAAAAACATTCGTTTTCCCGCATTTCTATACGCCTCAATTTTTTGTGCAATGGTATCAATCCGCATTCTTTACTTTTTGGTGGTGCAAAGTAGGGCTATTTAAATTCGGCAGGGGCTGACTTTTGTCATTTAGCAGAGCATTTAGGAGGGATAATTAAAAGCATCCGGGCAATAAATTGCCTAGAAATCTTTATACAGCAAATACTTTTTGCGTAAGACCTTAAACGCATTTAGCTTAGGTTGCCAACTGGCTTTAATGGCTGCAATAGGCACACCATTTTCAATTTGTTGTTGCAACGTTTTCGTGCCGGCCAAACGTCCATAAAAATGATTTTTCAAAAAGAACTCCGATGCATTGGATGTGTTGGAATAGGCCCAAATCAATCGTTCTAAATGGAGCGCTGGTTTTTGATAAAAGGCGGCTATATCAAAATTTCGTAAATCCTGACCATAGCATTTTTGATTTTTGTATTTTGGATATTTCGCACCTGGTTTTGGAGTCGGCACAAAGCTAAAATTCGTGTTTTTAATGGTTGGAGAACCAAAAGTTTGAAAAGGAAAATTGGTTCCTCTACCCGCGCTTACATTCGTACCTTCAAACAAACCCAAGGTTGGATACAGGTAAATGGAAGTCATATTAGGTAAATTAGGCGATGGTTTGACCGGCAATTGATAGAGATGCTTATGCGTCCACCCCGTTAAAAGTACTACGCGTAAATCACATTTCAATCCGTTTCCAAGCCAGCCTTCGTCATTTATCATTTGGGCAAATTCACCTACCGTCATTCCATGCACAATAGGTACTTCATGCATTCCCACAAAAGATTGTTCCTCTAATTCTAACACCGGACCGTCCACATAAAAGCCATTTGGATTGGGTCTATCCAACACCAAAAAAGGTACATTATTCTCCGCACAAGCCTGCATCACATAATGCATTGTTGAAATGTACGTGTAAAATCGAGCTCCTACATCTTGAATATCAAATACCACGATATCAATCCCTTTCAAATCTTGCGCAGTAGGTTTTTTATTCTTTCCATACAGACTTTTTATGGCAATTTTAGTTTTTGGGTCTACTCCGTCTTTCACCTTTTCACCAGCATCAGCCGTACCTCTAAAACCATGCTCAGGAGCAAATACTTTCTGAATAGAAATTCCTTTTTCTAATAAAAAATCAACCAAGTGTGTACCAAAAACCTCACTGGTTGGGTTAACGACTAAGGCTGCGTTTTTCCCCTCCAAAATAGGAAGGTATAAGGAAGCCCTTTCCGCCCCAACCAAAACCTCATCGGCTGTTTTGAATAGACTTGAATCAAACTTGCTCTCTTGCGCATTTGCCGAGAAAGTGAATCCTACCAATAAAAATATGAAAATTAGTTTTTGCAATTTCTGTCCTTTAATCTGCAAAGAAATACGTTTCAGCAAGGTATTCCGGCATCCATGCTATATTTTTATCACTATTTAATTGTCAATTGCATTCATGTAATTCCACTCTCCACCCATTACCTCCAAAAATCAATTTACCCATGAATAAATCAATAGGCTCTGCTTCATTTACCTACGCTATATCCACCTAGATTTAGTACTATTGTCCAACAAAATTAAACGATTGAATTTCGAACTATTCACAGCATTAAAACTCATTCGAAGCAAGTCTTCGGGTAATTCGGAACGGAATAATATCCGCCCCATTATCAATATTGCGTTGGCTGGTATTGCCATCAGTGTGGCGGTGATGATTCTTTCTATTGCCATCGTTACCGGATTTCAAAACGAAATTCGTGAAAAAATTATTGGGTTTGGTGGTCACATTACCATTTCAAATTTTCAAAGTACCGATGGGTTTGAAACCATTCCTATTTCTACCGACCAGCCATTTTACCCGGAGCTCGACACGCTTCAAAAGGTGAGTAATATTCAGGTGTATGCCAACAAAACAGGTATTCTAAAAACGAAAGAAGAAATTTTAGGTATCGTACTCAAAGGAATCGGTCGTGATTTTGACTGGACCTTTTTTAAAGAGTACCTAACCGAAGGAGACACCTTGGCATTTAGCGATAGTACTAAATCTAACAACGTAGTCATTTCTCAAAAAATTGCCAATAAAATGAACCTTTCCGTAGGCGAAAGCTTCATTGTTTATTTTATAAAAGACACCAGACCTCGCCCTCGAAAATTTACCATTTCCGGAATTTACGCGACCAGTTTGGAGGGTTTTGACGACCTATTTATAATTGGAGATATTCGACATATTCAACGTTTAAATGGATGGAACGAAGACCAAGTAGGAGGCTTTGAAATCAATCTAAAGAGCTACGAAGATTTGGATGAAATTGACGATTTCATATTCAATAATATTCCGTTCGAATACAAAACAACCACCATCATAAACCGAAACCAGAATCTTTTTGGTTGGCTAGACTTACAGGATATTAACGTTACCATCATCATCGGTTTAATGATTTTAGTATCTGGAATCAATATGGCTTCGGCTTTACTAATTATGATTCTAGACCGAACCCGAATGATTGGAATTTTTAAATCAATGGGAGCCACCAATGCCAGCATCCGAAAACTATTTCTTTACATCGCCACGTATTTAATGATTGTGGGGCTTTTTTGGGGAAACCTCATCGGTATTTCACTCGCCCTAGTGCAGAAATATTTCAAAATAATTTCGCTTCCAGCCGAAACGTATTACATTTCTCATGTACCTATCAACATTGAGTTAGGCAGTGTTATTTTACTCAATGTTTTTACTTTGGTCATCTGCCTAATCATGCTAATTGTACCTACCTACATTGTAACGCGAATCTCTGCGGTAGATGCCATTAAATTGGATTAAATTCCTTCTATTTGCAGCCACAAAAAATCAATCAATTTTTCAAATGAACAATATTAAAATATTACGCTACCTCGCCATTTTAGAAGGAATTAGCTACATCGTATTACTAGGAATTTGCGTACCGCTTAAATATATATGGGACGTACCCGAACCTACTCGACCTGTAGGATCAGTACATGGAATTTTATTTGTAGCCTATGTAATTTGGTTACTCATCGTAGGCCGTAAATTAAAATGGAATCTACTCACTCACTTTTGGGGCTTTATTGCATCCTTATTACCTTTCGGGACATTTGTTTTTGAAATTAAATATCTAAAATCGAAAGTTTAAAATCACCGAAAGTCACCTAGGTTCACACCAATTTTAAAGAAATTAAAATGACAGCAGACAAAAAAGTATACGATAACATTTTGGGAAGTATTGGAAATACCCCAATGATACGACTGAATGAAATAGCTAAAGATATTCCGGGAACCATTCTAGGTAAAGTAGAATATTTCAATCCTGGAAACTCGGTAAAAGACCGAATGGGATTAAAAATGGTAGAAGATGCGGAAGCAAACGGCACTTTAAAACCCGGAGGAACCATCATTGAATGCACCTCTGGTAATACAGGAATGGGTATAGCATTGGCCGCAATTGTAAAAGGTTACAAATGTATTTTCACTACCAACGACAAACAAAGCAAGGAAAAAGTAGATGTTTTACGCGCCTTAGGAGCCGAAGTAATTGTTTGCCCTACCGCGGTTTCGCCTACCCACCCAGATTCATATTACTCTGTAGCGGAGCGCAAAAACAAAGAAATTGAAAACTCGGTTTGGTTAAATCAATACGACAATTTATCCAATCGTCAAGCGCATTACGAATCTACCGGACCTGAAATTTGGGCACAAACCGAAGGTAAAATCACCCACTTTGTAGTTGGTGTAGGTACCGGAGGAACCATTTCGGGAGTTGGAAAATATTTGAAAGAACAAAATCCAGATGTCAAAATTTGGGGCGTTGATTCTTTCGGGTCTGTTTTCAAAAAATACTTGGAAACGGGTGAGTTTGATGAAAATGAAATTCACTCTTACCTAACCGAAGGCATTGGCGAAGATATTCTACCAAAAAACGTAGATTTTAGTTTAATTGACCATTTTGAAAAAGTAACCGATAAAGATGGAGCTTTAGTAGCCAGAGAATTGGCATTAAAAGAAGGATTGCTTTTAGGTTACTCCGCAGGTTCTGCTTTTGGTGCCGTGCGTCAGCTTAAAGATGAATTAAAAGAAGATGATGTTGTGGTCATTCTGTTCCATGATCACGGTTCACGATACGTGGGGAAAATATTCAACGATGATTGGATGAAAGAACAAGGGTTTATTTAATCCTAAAATATTAGAAGCCGCATTTACATTCGTACTTGCGGCTTTTTTTTGATACGTAATCCGGTAAATTCCTAAAACTATCGAATTAAATCCAGTAGCTCTTCTTTTCCTAAAAATTTCCCTCGCGACAAATTGGATAATAAAACAATGGCAATATCCTCTTCCGGAATACGGATGAAATAGCTTCGGTAACCTCTCCACCATCCTAAGTGATAGATAATGCGGGGATAATTATTCCGCTCTTTTACAATTCGCCAACCTAAGCCGTAACTTCCGTTTTTGTAGTTAAATTTAGAACGCGGCTCATACATGTTTTGAGACGTTTCATAGTCCACCACACTGCCATCCTGAAGGGCTAAATGCAATTTCAACATGTCCATTGTAGTGGAATACACCCCTTTATCTCCGGTAATTCCATTTAAATAATAATCAGGAATATGCCATCTTCTATTTTCACTACCAATGGCTAAATTAGGAATGCTCCGCATATCCATATTGCTATAAATCAAGGAATGAGTCATACCCACTTTGTTAAACACATTCTCTTGCACCAATTGGCCAAACTCCTTTCCTGTCACCTTTTCGGCAATAGCTGCCAGTAAAAAATAATTGGTATTACTATAATTAAACTTTCGGTTGACCGGATAATAAGGTGCTGGATTTTTCACAATAAAACTATCCAATAAATTCGTGTTGCACATTGGTATATCTTGATTCAACCATAACGAATCGGTGATATACATGTAATTACTTAATCCGGACCGGTGACTTAAAAGCATCTCGATGGTGATTCCTGGATAAGGAAAACTATCAATAATATCAGTAATAGTATCAGTCAAATTTAACTCCCCTTTTTCCACCAACTGCATTATGGTAATGGCTGTAATAGGTTTTGAACCGGATGCTAATTGAAATACGCAACTATCGTTTAGCGGGGTCTTTTCAATGTAATTGCTCACACCAAAACTGTTTTGATATAATTTTCCAGCTTTGTAAAACAATACATTTCCATTAAACACCCCGGCCGATAGTTTAATTTCAAAAAACCTATTTATACGTTTTATCGTTGCGTTATCAAAAGATGTAAATACATAAGGCACCTCCGTTTTGGGTGTTTCTTTCTCTGCAATTGGCTTATTTCCAGAATTCTCTTCACACGAAAAGAAAAACAAAAACATCACACATACTACCGCTACTATTTTTCTCATGCGTCTTGCAATCTCTTAATTCTTACGAACTTTTTTGCTTTTATTCGGGCGTTCTAACGTACAAAACCCCCAATTATATGAATGGGCGCAAAAGTAAAATCATTAATAACCCTACAAAGATTAGGCGTAAATTTGTTTAACTGATTACCTTTACCGCCTGTTTAAAGCAAGGAAATTTGGCTAATATATTATTTAAGAAGGACGTATTAGGGAACTTTATTTTCGTAAAGAGAATAATTTTCATGGTTTTTGGGGCAATTGCAAACGCACGCTTCCGGAATCTTTTTAATACAGAGTTACGAGGAACAGAGATTATTCGGCAGTTGCCCATGAAAAATGTCTTGTTTGTTTCCAACCACCAAACCTACTTCGCGGATGTGACCTTAATGATTATTGCATTCTCAAGTGCTAAGAATGGGTTTAAAAATAGAATCGGGCCACTTTACCATTTACTAAATGCCAATTTCAGAGTCTATTTTGTAGCCGCAAAAGAAACCATGAAAAAAAGTATGTTGACCAAAGCCATGACCAAAGCGGGTGGTATTTTAGTGCAACGTACCTGGAAAAAAGAAGGCAGAGCGGCAAATTTAAAAGTAGATACTTCCGATTCGGATATGATTGGGAAAGCACTTACAGATGGTTGGGTAATTACCTTTCCACAAGGCACTACCACTCCTTTTGTAAGAGGCCGAAAAGGAACTGCGCACATCATTAAGAAACACAAACCTATTGTAATACCTGTGGTTATTGATGGTTTTAGACGTTCATTCGACAAAAAAGGATTGCTTATTAAGAAGAAAGGCGCCACTATTAGTATGACTTTTAAACCTGCAATGAATATCAACTACGATGATGATGTAGATACTATTTTAAAACAGGTAATGCATTCTATTGAGCAAAGCGAGGAGTTTTACCCCGAAAAGCTAAAGAAGGACCCTAAAACTGAGGATAAAAAAACCTCCACTATCTAAGATAGAAGAGGTTTTACATTAACCCGAACCCTCAACTAATAATAATTAAATTACCAGTTAAGAAAAATATATACTGCAAATATGAGCCGTTAACTCAGTTCAAAATGTAGCCCAACCGACAATTGGAATAGTTTACAGAATCAATGATATTAGTGTGACAATAGCCTTATTTTAATTCCGGAAAATACTCCTTTCCTAAAATCTGCTTTTGCGCTATAGTTAAATGCGCTAAAATGCCCGTTTTTTCAATTGGATACGCAGAGAAAGTTCCCATTCCCTTGGCAATAAATTTATCCGTATTGATTAGTTTAATGTCCCCTTCTGCAATAATTAAACGGTTTCCTTTTTGAATTACTTTTCCCTCTCCTACCAAAATATCGCCCAAACGGGCAGGTGCTAAGTAATTAATTTTAAACTCTACGGTAGAAACTAATTTTCCATCATGGCAAGAAGCTGATAAGGATGCTACGCCAAGAACGGCATCCATCATAGCCGCCAAAACACCTCCGTGAATAGCAATGGGAGTGGCTAGATGCTTTTCTTGAACCGGCATTATATACCGAATATGCCCAGGAGAAATCACCTCCAATTCTAATTCATTTAAGGTTCCGTACTTATTTATGGAATTGTATAATTTTAAAATCTTGTGCATGAATCAAAAGTACAGATTTCATCGTATCCGTTTTACAACTTTCCATATTTTCGCATCATGAGTGCACCACGTAAAAGAAAGGATATTTCTAAAAAAATCGCCAAGTTATCTAAGTCCCAAAAAGACGAATTGTATCACTATTTAGCGACCTTTATAAAAGACCAAAGACGCGACCGACTCAACGGAGTTTTGGACAATAGAACCACTCATTTTTGTATTGCTATGGAAGACTTGTTTTACGAGCGAAATTCGGGTGCTATTATTAGAACTGCAGATGGATACGGAATTCAGAATATAAATGTCATTGAACCGAAGGATTCTTTTAAATCTAAAGTAACCAACATAATCTCGAAAGGAGCGGAAAAATGGGTGACAAAAACTCAATTTGGAGACCCTGAAACAGGCGTTATGGATTGCATTCAAAAATTACGCGCAGATGGCTATCAAATTGTAGCCACCTCTCCTCATACCGATGGGCACACCATTCATGATTTTGACATCAGTAAAAAATCGGCTTTCTTTTTGGGAACCGAGAAAACAGGAATATCGGATGTAATTATGCAAGAAGCCGATGATTATATCAGTATGCCTATTTATGGATTTACCGAAAGTTATAACGTATCGGTAGCCAATGCCATCCTACTTCATGAAATGATTAATAGGCTTCGAAATAGCGACATCGATTGGCACCTCAACGAGGAGGAGCGAAATGAATTGTTACTCGACTGGACCATGAAATCTATTGTCAGTTCAGAAATGATTGCCGAAAAATTTATTGCAGACCAAGGTTGGGAATAGTTGATTTGTTGCGCTTAGGAAAACTATGGTAAAGGTTTTCCTTTGTATGGAATAAAACCATGGCAAAAGCTATTGGCTAAGGCTTTCCTTTGCGCTGCAAAGGTTCAACCAAGCCATAGCCAAAAGCCAACTTCAAAAGCAACTACGCGCCACTACAAATTTACTTGCGAACCTTTAGGGTATTTTACCTCGTAATCAAATCTAAAAGTTTCACTTTTACCAGCTTCCAACGTTTTTGTCCATTTTAAAATTCCCGTTTCCACATCATAATCTGCACCCGCAATTTCACCTACGCTAACCATAATTTCCTTACGTTTGGAAACCGGTACTCTATCATAAATCACAACAGTTACCGCTTCTTTATTCGTGTTTCTAACCGAAATTTCATACACATAGTTCTTTTTCACATTGCTACCCACTCTATTATGTGTACATAAATCCTTTACTTTTTCTTGGGTTAAAATAACACCCCTATCACGTCCTAATGAAACCTGAAGCGTATCGTCTGAACTTGAAGTGAAAATATAAGACTTGCCCACGTAGGTGTTATTATAAAACAAAGTCGCATTTCCTGGAACCAAATCATATTGTGCCCAATCCACAATGGATGCCGTTAAAAAGGCTTCTTTCTCCAAACTTGGCACAGCATAATGATTAAAAGTAGCAGGAATTTCAATTTGTTTAATGAATACTTGCTTTCTGGAATTATCACTCAAAATGGTGTATTTGCTCGAAATAACATACGAAGTATTCAACGCATTTAACACTTGATTTCCGCTACCATAGCTCGCTTTATCAACCGACTCAATCATTGGGTACGCACCGTTATTTGGAACTGATGAAGCCACCACCCCTTGTTCTGGCGCAGCCTCATCTTCCATCGCCATGGCATTATCATAACTACCATAACCAGCGGTTTTTCTGTTTGCTTCATATTTTTTAGCTCGGTAAAAATCCAAATACCATGGGTGTAATTCTGGTTTTTGATTGCCATATAAAGGTCGTGTGGTCGACAACAATAAATCCACATTTTCCCAATTCACTCCCGTACCTTGATTTACTAGGGCGTGGTAATCCACATCAATATTGGTCGCTCCCGATTTTGCTTTAATATTATACTTTGGCATCCATCCAGCCATACGGGTAAAAAATGAAAAATCAAACTTTGCCTGCATGGAACGCTCACTAGAAATCTCCACAATGATTCTACCCACCTGAGTAAATTTATAACTATTCTCTTGGGCCAAATTACCATTAATTCTAGCTTCATCAGCCAATAATTTCGTTCTAATATTGGTGTTTTTTAGCTCCATTTTCGCAATATCACTAAACCGAGAACGGTAATACTTTGCCATCGCATCCAGCTGGGTTACGGTTAATGATGCATTGGCTCCTGCCAGTTTTTTATTGGCTAATATAAGTTGTTTTTCTTCTTTCAAGGCCGTGTTCTCCGCCTCAATTAAATAGCGTTTATCGCGATACATTTTTAATGAATCTTCTAAAAGCGTTACTCTTAAAGGCTTTGATTTTGCATACGGGTAAAAGTTTTCAAATTTCACCGATAGTATTTCAAAATCGCCAATTCCTCCAACCTGAATGGTATTTGGGTCAACAAAATGGGTTAAATTATCCAAAATAATGTGTTGCCTACCCGGGGAAATAGACACTTTTGCTTCTCGATTTATCATCGCTCCAACGGGGTAAACTGTTACTCCTACTATTTTACTATCTACCGTTTTTTCTGCTGCCCAACTTGCAGTTACCAAAAAGAAAGAACAGGCAATTATCCATAAGTTTTTCATCCGTATATTTTTTAAAAAATTAACCACTAGCCAATAAGCGTGCCGAAAAATACCATTTGTTATCCAATTTTTGAGAACCTAATTAATACTAACTCCTTTTATTTTGGTCTATTTATCACAAAAAACCGCTCCAATTCTATGAAAAAATTACTTTCGTTTCAAATTTCAAAACATGTCAAAAAAACCACTCATTTTAGTTACCAATGATGACGGTGTTACCGCCAAAGGCATTAACTGCCTGGTAGAAGTTGCCAAACAATATGGGGACGTAATAGTGGTTGCTCCAGACAAACCACAATCAGCTATGGGGCATGCAATTACCATTAACTCCATTCTTCATGTTAATGAAATTTCGGTTAATGACAACGTAACCACGTTAAGTACCACAGGAACTCCTGTAGATTGTGTGAAATTAGCGGTCAATGAAATTTTAAAACGTAAACCAGACCTCGTTTTGAGTGGCATTAATCACGGTTCAAATGCCTCCATTAATGTCATTTATTCAGGTACGATGTCTGCCGCGGTCGAAGCATGTTTAGAAGGAATTCCAGCAATTGGTTTTTCGCTTTTAGATTTCGACCATGATGCTGATTTCACCGCCTCCAAGCATTACGCCAACCTCATCATTCCACATGTTCTTGAAAACGGAATTCCAACGGGTGTTTGCCTCAACGTAAACATCCCTAAATTGGATTTGAAAGACATTAAAGGAATTAAAATTTGCAGGCAAGCCAACGCCAATTGGGAGGAGAAATTTGATAAAAGAACCAATCCCCACGGAAAAACTTACTATTGGCTCACAGGTGATTTCGTAAATTACGAAGCCGGTGAGGATAGCGATTTGTATGCTTTAGATCATGGGTACGTTTCCATTGTACCCACCCAATTTGACATGACCGCGCATAAATCAATCGCCACTCTTGAAAATATTTTTAAAGATGTTAGAAAAAGATAAATTCTGGATAGGAATCGTAATTGGTACACTATTACCTATCGCTATTTACACCATTTTCGCGTTAGGTATGGAAATGGCCGACCGTTATGTTTCCAATGAAATTAGCGAGAAATTTCAACTCGTGCTCATTGCCGTAAACGCTATAGTGATGCGCCAATTTATGATTAAAAGAAAGCAAGATAATATTGGTAAAGGCATACTATTCATCACCTTTGCCACTGTAATTGCACATGTGATTTATTATTACACGGACCTTTTGTAGTCCATCTCAATACTAAATCCATTTAAACGGATCTATAATGAAATACTTTTTAATTGCAGGCGAAGCCTCCGGAGATTTACATGGAGGAAATTTAATTAAAGCATTAAAAAAAGAGGATCCCGAAGCCGAATTTGTAGCTTGGGGTGGTGAATTGATGGAACAGGCCGGAGCCACCATTTTAAAGCACTACAAAGAACTAGCGTTCATGGGCTTTTTGGTGGTTATTCAAAATCTCAGAACCATTTTAGGGAACGAAAAACGTTGCAAATCTCAAATTATGGATTTCAACCCTGATGCAATTATTTTTATAGATTATCCAGGGTTTAACTTACGTATTGCAAAATGGGCAAAAGCGCAAAATTTCAAAACACTTTATTACATTTCGCCCAAGGTATGGGCATGGAAACAAAGTAGAGCGTGGAAAATTAAAAAAACCATCGACAAGATGTTTGTTATTTTCCCCTTTGAAGTACCGTTTTATAAAAACTACGACTATGACGTGGATTTTATAGGACACCCATTAATGGATGCCATTGAACAATTTCAAAGTAAGGGACAAACATTTGAGACTTTCACCCAAGAAAATAATCTTACCCAACAACCCATTATTGCGATGCTACCCGGAAGCAGAAACGATGAAATAAGTCACATGTTACCCATCATGCTGGAAACAGCAACGCAATTTCCAGATTACCAATTTGTAATTGCGGGAGCCCCCTCTCAAGAAGTATCGTTTTATCAAGAGGTGGCTAAAACTAAGAACTTAAAAATCGTTTTTGGAAAAACATACGAATTACTTAACCATAGTACAGCAGGGCTAATCACCTCAGGAACTGCCACTTTAGAGGCAGCTTTATTTGGAGTACCTCAGGTAGTTTGCTACAAAGGAAACGCCATTTCTTATGTGGTAGCCAAACAGTTAATCAAGGTTAAATATATTTCGCTAGTCAACTTGGTTTTGGATGCTGAGGTGGTTCAAGAATTGATCCAAGGTGATTTAACGACCGAAAAAATTTCTGCCGAATTGAAACTAATTTTGCACAACCCTGCTCATTTAAACAAGATGCAAAATGATTACGAAGCTTTGCGTAGGGCCTTAGGTCACGCGGGAGCTTCGGAAAGAACTGCAAAATTGATGTTAAACTACTTGAATCAAGCATCTGAAACAGTCAAATGATTATTTTTGGCGCCAATATTGGATTACCAATTCACATGAGTAAACGCCTCTTATTTTTCATTTTGATTTTATGGACCTCTGTGGGAGTTTCCCAACAGCGTGAACGATTAGTTTTAGGTTTATTTTGGAACGAACGTCCACAAACTATCATCGTTTCGGTACGAGGTGGCGAATACGTGCTCATTGCAGATGGTAACTTAGAAATTCCGCTAGGTACGAGTGACATGTTTCACATTAGTACCGATGGAAATAAGGTAAAAGTTAAAAACCTAAGTAAAACATTTGGCTCCTTTACCAAGATTGAAATCAAAGAAATAAACGATACATCTAGTATCAATATTAAATCTACCAAGCCCAAATTAGCCAATCGAGTTTATGAAGATGATTTTAGAATTTACGCCAGTGAAGGACGTCTAAAAATTTTAAATGATGCTGAACTAGCCAATTATGTAGCAGGCGTGGTACAATGGGAATCCGGTAATGGAAACGCTCCCGAATATTACCAAGCGCAAGCTATTATCACGCGTACCTATGCCCTACGAAATATCAACAAATACGAAAGCCAAGGGTTTAATTTATGCGACCGGGTAGATTCGCAAGTATACAAAGGTAGAACGCAAAACAAAGATATTTTACGTGCAGTTAAAGCCACAAAAGACCTGGTTTTGGTAGATGATAACATGAATTTGATTTCGGCTGTTTTTCATTCTAATTCTGGAGGTCAAACGCACAATTCAGAAGAGGTTTGGAGTAAACCTGTACCCTACCTTAGAGCAGTAGTAGATACCTTTAGCATTGGTCAACCCCATTATGAATGGGAAAAAACAATGACCACTGAAAAATGGTTATCCACTTTAAAAAAAGTGTACCATGTAGATGTTTCAAATAAAAAGACAAGACATCAATTAGTCCATTATTGTCCAAAAAAACGGAGAGACTACATGCTGCCCAATGGCCAATTAAAAACCACTCAAGTCCGTTCTACCTTTGGATTACGCTCCACTAATTTTTGCGTAAAAGAAAAAGGAGATTACGTAATTATTACAGGAGTTGGATTTGGTCACGGTGTTGGTTTTTCGCAAGAAGGAGCAATGAAAATGGCTAATTACGGCTATTCTCACACCGAAATTTTACTCTTTTACTATACCGGAGTACATTTGGTAAATGTACACACCATGGATTTATTAGAAGGTGGGGAATAGATTTTTGCCAGATACCCTTGGCACGTAAACCTACCTCCATTTAAATCTCAACCCCATTTATTTTATTTGGTTATCTTTAGGCTTGTGAAATGGCTCAACCACATCCCTTTATTCCGCCTCATTGTTCCCTTTTCTTTGGGTATAATGTGGTCTTTCTACCATCCCATGCCAGTTGGCTTAGTTGCGATTTCATTCACGTTTTTTTTATTGATTAGTACCCTATTCATTTTACGACTAAGATTTATTCATTCCCAGTATTTTAATCGTTGGATTTTTGGTGTTTTCATCACCCTTTTCTTTTTTATCATTGGAAATACCTTATCCAATTCTCGTATCGAAATTTTTAGCCCAAGTCACTTTTCCAAGTCCATCCATCTGGATAAGAAACCACAAGCCTACCTTGCTATCATTGCGTCCGAACCAGAAATAAAACCAAATTCTCTTAAGGCGGTTGTAGAAATTACACAAATAAAAATAGACGATAAATGGCAAAGCTCAACTGGTAAATGCTTGGTTTATTTAAAAAATAATGAAGGTATTTCTTTAAAATATGGCGATGAAATTAATTTCCTAAAAACTCCTACTTCTATTGACCCTCCAGCAAATTTTGATGAGTTTGATTACAAAAATTACCTAGCCCATCATTACATTTACCATCGGTTATATTTAGCCGCACCCGACTTTAAAATTATTGGTTTTCATCCGCTTTGGTACGTGAAAGAAAAAGCGATTACTTGGAGAAACTACCTTCTAGCCCGCTACCAAAAATATGGCATTGAGGGAGCTGAATTAGCCATTCTTTCTGCGCTCTCCCTAGGAAAAAAAGAATCGTTAACCCCTGATTTAAAATCGGCTTATTCAAGTGCAGGTGCCATGCATGTACTAGCCGTTTCAGGGCTTCACGTAGGTATCATCTTTTTTGTTTTACAGTTCATTCTGGGCTGGATGGACAAAATAAAAAATGGCAAGGTGTTGAAAGCTATTGTGATGATTATCGCAATTTGGCTTTACGCCTTTCTTACCGGATTAAGTCCATCGGTAATTAGAGCTGCCACCATGTTTACCTTCATGATAGTAGCCCTATCTTTTCAGCGAACCAGTAATATTTACAACACCTTAGCATTGTCGGCATTTGCCATTTTATTATACGAGCCATTTATGTTGCTCGAAGTCGGTTTCCAACTTTCTTACCTTGCCGTGATTGGTATCATTTTCCTGCATCCTTACCTCTATGAGCTTGTAGAAATACCGCCAGGTTTACTGGATAAAGCATGGAATATTACCTGTGTTTCCTTAGCGGCTCAACTAGTTACAGCACCTTTAGGGATTTTGTATTTCCATCAATTCCCAACCTATTTTCTGTTTTCAAACCTCATCGTCATTCCAGCCGCATTCCTTATTATTTTCATGGCTATTGCTTTTCAAATCTTGTCTGTTCTGCCCTACGTGGGTTTCATTATTGCTTTCTTACTAAAATGGGTGATTTGGGCACTAAACTGGCTCGTGCAAGGAATGCAGCAACTACCTCATTCACTTATTTCTGGTTTAGACATTACGGTGATTGAAACCTGGTTTATGTATCTTATTATCGTGTTTACCACGATTTGGCTCACCCAATACAATCGAAAATTCATGATATACTCTCTCGGGGTTATATTGCTATTAGCCGCCTCTCAAACCATTGAGAAATATAATCAATTAAATCAACGAGAAATTACGTTTTATCACACAGGTAAGGAAACATATTTGGAATTTGTTAAAGGCACTTCTTCTTCCATAATTGCAAATCCCTCGCTAATTTCTAATACCGATAAAATGCAGTTTTACGTATATCATCATCGTTGGAAAAGAGGGTTGCCCTCTGAACATCTTGGGTTAGATACTTTAAATACGGATGGTCTAAATTTATACGTTCTTGGAAACACCTCTATTTTAGAAGTGGATAATCAGCACCTTTTTTCTTTACCACAAGTTGAAAATTTGTCGCCCGACATATTATATTTCAATACCTATAAGCATAATTACATCAGCCAATTGGCCACCCTAAATTATGCACCAAAAATTATTATTGGCGTGGCATGTTCTAAAAAAACAAGTGAAAAGTTAACTCAGCTTTGCCTAATGAAAAATTGGGAGTACTACTCCATTAGACAAGATGGAGCGGTAAAAATAGCGCTGAACGAATATCTAAAACCATTAAGTTTTACGCCCCAAAAACATCACTAAACGAATAGGTTTCGTTTAACCGAACACCTCTGTCTGTGTTTTGTACCGTACACAATTCATTTTGGTGATCATGCTCAAAAAAGATGTAGTAATCATTATCTGCTGCCGATTTCAAAAACTTTTCTTTTTCATCCATTGTAAGTAACGGACGGGTATCATACCCCATCACGTAAGGAAGAGGAATATGACCTGTAGAAGGAAGTAAATCTGCTGCAAATACAATGGTTTTACCTTTGTATTGAATATGAGGAATCATTTGCGCATCTGTATGCCCATCCGCAAAAAGAATATCAAAACCCATTTCGGAACTGCTACCAAAACCCGATTCAAATCGATCTATAAATTGAAGTTGTCCACTTTCTTGAATCGGCAAAATATTTTCAGCCAAAAAGGAAGCTTTTTCTCTTGGATTAGGCTCTGTAGCCCACTGCCAATGGCGTTTATTGCTCCAAAACTTAGCATTTTTAAATGCGGGCTCTAATAATGTGCGATCCTTATTCCAAACGATACTTCCACCACAGTGATCAAAGTGGAGATGCGTTAAAAACACATCCGTAATGTCATCTCGATGAAATCCATTTTTAGCTAAATTTCCATCCAATGAATCTTCTCCATTTAAATAGAAATGGCCAAAAAATTTATCATCCTGCTTATCCCCAATTCCATTATCAATTAAAATTAATCGATTGCCATCTTCAATCAACATAGAACGCATGGCCCAGTTGCACATGTTTTTTTCATCTGCTGGATTGGTACGCTGCCACAAGGCTTTTGGTACTACCCCAAACATAGCACCACCATCCAATTTAAAGTTTCCGGTATTGATAGGATAAATTTTCATCGTTCGTTTATTGTTTGTAAATCTTTAGTTTAAACGGAATTCACCTTTTTTCATTAAGTGATATACCTTTCCCAAATAGCCTAAAAACTCTGTAAAAGTTTTAACCGCTTCAATGGTTTCTGGAAAAATCTCCTTCTTTTTCATTTTCAAGGTCATTATTCCATACACGCCATTCAAAGCTAGTTCAATTGGATTCAATGTTGACCCAGATGATTTCTGTGAAATCTCTACCAAATTTGCATTGGCGGCATCATATCTTTTTTTGTATTTCACATTCGTAGAATCTGAAATAAGTTGACTATGCAAATAGGATAATTCACCTATAATTTCAATGATTTCACTAAGATGTCCTCGGTCTTCAATATTGTCATGCTCCATTTTAGAAACAATATCTTTATACCAATCCATCAAATCTTTTTTGGCTTCCTCTTCCAATCCGGAAGTGTCAATTATAGCAGATTTAATTAAATCTAAGTTTAATTGACACGAACGAATCACATCTTCGGTATGGAACATTAATAGCACATACTCAATGATGTTTTCGGCTCTCTTTTTGTCGGCTTCTAACATTCTTATTTCTCCTCAGTTACTTGGTCGGCTGTGTTTTCTGCATATTCCTGATTCAACCCACTCAACACTTCATTGGTTATATCTAAGCTTTTATCCGCCCAACGAATAATTCCTAAATCAGAATTACTCAACACCATTTCATACGGTTTATCCGCACAATAACGTCCTAAATACTCATTAATAGCATTATGAATATCACGGTTAAAACCTTGTTCCATTTCCATTAACTTTCTCGAGTATTCTTCTTGCGTTTGTTGCAATTGGTCTTGCGCCTCATATAATTTACGCTGGCGATTTTGTCCTTCAAATTGGGATAAAGAAGCCGCTTCACTTTGCAATTTTGCCGCATCTGCTCTTAACTTAGATTCCTTTTGTCTTAAAATCCCTTCATATTTTAAGGTGGCAGTAGTCAATTGATCTCGCAATACCTCTGCGTAGGCGTATTGGCTCATCAACGTATCTGAATTTACCATTACCACGGTCATCATTTTTTTGGCGGCTGCTGGTGCCTCCACAGGTTTGGTTTTTATTTGCTCTTGACTTCCTTCTGTGGATTCTGGATTACTTTGATTACATGAACCAAATACTAATCCTATCATTGCTACGGCTGCTGCTATTTTAAGTCTATTCATTTCCTATTTATTAAAAGCTCCAAAAAGTGCTGTTTTTACATTTTCCACAAATGTAATTTATACCAACAAAAAAGCCCGCAAATTACATGCGAGCTTTTCCAATTTTATCACTTTTTAAAGGTCTCCATTTTGGAGTCTTGTGCTGGTTTAATTTCTTTTTATATAATACGATTTTTCAAAAATCTGTTTAATCATTTTAAAGAACAATGGTTGGTTTTCACGACTCGAATGATCATCAGTTGGGTATCCCCATCCTATAATCTGAGTGTTTTTCCCATGTCCAGATACGACTCTTAGTTTAATCAAATGATGAGTAATGGAGTCAATCAAGACATAACTTTCCGTTTCTTGATGACAGCGTTGTCCCGATTTAAATTCTTTAATCGCATCCGTAACACGGTAACCGTTATTTATATATTTCTCCTTAATGAAATCAAAAAGAAAATAAAAATCATCCGAATCCCACGACTTGGGTTTATCAAACGTAAACGTATTAGACTTGTAATCAAATTTAATATGCTGTTCTTGATCTTCGGAATACTCCATTTCTCTAATCTCGTTCAGTATTTCATCCATTCTACCCCCATATAACCATTGGGCGTATTTGGTCTGTTCTGAAGCGGTTCTCTCTAGTGGTAATCTCAAAATGGATTCCATTTCTTCGGTTACGGATTCACTCCCTAACCTTCGAAAAAATACCGAAGAGAATATTTGGTCTAACTTATCTGTAATCATTGTAGGTGATTTGAAACCAAAGGAACACTATACTTTCCAATCACGAAAATCAATCCTTTTAAGAATAAAGGCATTGGGTCATACCGTTTTACTATTTATTCAAACCCATAAAAAAAGGGCTTTAATTTTTCAATCAAAGCCCTTTTCCTTACTCCCAAAAGAGTATAAATGCTATTTTTATTAATAGTATAGCATGACTACACCAGAATAAACTTGACTCAATCCATTCGGATCAACCGTAAATGCTTTCCAAACAAATGCATCACCTGATGGGGCTAAAGTACCATTCACCTTTCCTTCAAATTGAACCTCATCATTAGAGGTTTCAAAAACAAGATTCCCTGTCCGGTCGAATACCTTCAACTCAAAAGCAAAATAGTTTTTAGTAAGAGCAATCGGAATCCAAGTATCATTTTCACCATCTCCATTTGGACTAAAAGCATTAGGAGCAAGCAAATCAAAATCCTGGTCAATTATCACACGGTTATGGCTATCCCAAGTACACCCGTATTTATTAACTACCTGTAACGAAACAGGGTATTCCCGTTTTTTAAGATAGGTATGTGTTCCTAATTCGGATTTTCCAATGGTGCCATCACCATAACTCCAAGAATAACTCTTTTCACCCGTTGAGTTGGGCATAAATTTAACAACTGGAATCATGCCATTTTCAATTACATCTTTCGTTGTAAATGAAGCATCCGGTTTAGGATTTACAATTAATTCTTTCGTTTCAGAATAAACTTTAAACTCCGGAAAATAAGCCCGTATCTCATACAATCCCGATTGCAAAAAGACGTGAATTAACTCATCTCCGTTTTTGGATTCTTCCTGATTAATTTCCCAAATCACCTCCGTAGGTATATGATTTGAAAGATGCGCAGAAAATTCAACTCCAGCACAAATACGATCGGTACTACAGTTAACCTCAGGAGCAACAAATCCTGCTGGGTCAACTTTAGATTTCGTTACGGACTTTACACTCTTATTATCCGTTTTGGCAACCAAAGCCCTATTTACATTGTCAGGATTTTTGTCTGATTTGCTATCCTCAATAGCGTTATCTACTTCATTCGCTTCTTGTGTCGTGATTTCCTCAACCACCTTAGGCGCAGTATTTACCGTAGCTTCAATCTCTTTATCTTTTGATTCGTTTTGCTGAGTAGTTTTTTCAAATCCAATGGCATTATTCGATTCCTTGGCCAGAATTTCGGTATTGGTATCAGGTATTACTTCCGATTTGGCACCCTCCCCATCTGTAGAATAATAAATGGCAACACTTATTAATGCCACAGCAGCGGCAATGCTCCATTTAGCAAACGAACCAAAAATTGGCGATTGACCATCCAGCTTTGCCTCCAACTTATCCCATTGTGTGGAGTCATAAGGAACCTGATGGCTTTCTGCGGCCTTTTTCAGTTGTTCCTCAAATGGATTTAATTTATTTGACATATTAATCTTCTTCAAGTTTAACTAAATTCCTTAAAAGGTTTCTTTTGGCTTTTGACAAATTTGACTTTGAAGTTCCTTCGCTAATTCCAAGAATTTCAGCAATTTCCGCATGCGTATAATCTTCTATCACATACATATTAAATACCAATCGGTAGGCAGGTGAAAGATTTTCAATTTCTTTCATTACCCGTTCCGTTTCATTAATCAGCGTTTTATTCCACGCTTTTTCATGATTTTCTTGCTCCTCCAACCAATCATAATCTGCAGCATCAATAGATACAAAAATCTTTTTTTGTTTACGAATATGATCAATGGCGGTATTCGACATAATTCGTCTCATCCAACCTTCAAAAGAACCTTCTCCAATATATTTTCCAATATTGGCAAAAACCTTTATGAAACCCATTTGCACGATATCTTGCGACTCGTCCCTATCAGGAATGTACCTTCTGCATACACTACTCATCTTCCCGAAAAAAAGTTCGAAAATTTGGTTCTGTGCCCTGCGATCACCCTTTTTACATCGGGTAATGATCTCATGTAATTCCTGAGATTTGTTTTTCATTAACGTCTTACTGCTATATTAAACGGAAGTCTACAAAATGGTTGCTTTCATTTTTTGCGAACAAACATCTTTTTTTTCACAACTCTATACCCTTGTCGGATAATTTATTCAATACTTTTCCTTTATAAGTACATGAATCGTTAGATTTTTATGGGCTTTAACGACTTATTTTCATACCGACTCACCCCTTTACCATAATTCCGCTTCTCTAATCATGTCATTTTTTTGTTTAAAATTCTTCAAAAAAACGAATGTTTTACTGCTATTAGAACTCTCGAAATTCCTAATGAAATCCGTACTTTTGCAGCTCTAAAAAACACAAAAATGGAATTGACAGCATTAACAGCCATCACACCTATAGACGGTAGATATCATTCAAAAACAGCTTCTTTATCTACTTACTTTTCAGAGTGGGCTTTATTTAAATACCGTACATTGGTTGAAGTAGAGTATTTCATAGCTCTTTGCGAAATTCCATTACCTCAATTAGCTGATTTTGATGTATCCAAATTCGATGCATTAAGAGCTATTTACAAAGAATTCACGCCTGCTGATGCGCAAGCAATGAAAGACATTGAAAAGGTAACCAACCATGATGTGAAAGCAGTGGAGTACTTCTTAAAAGACCGTTTTGACGAATTAGGTTTACAGAAATGGAAAGAATTTATTCATTTCGGGCTAACCTCTCAAGACATTAACAACACGGCTATACCCTTATCACTAAAAGAATCAGTTCTCGAAAATATCCTTCCGGAAATTACAGCGGTAAGAGATCTCCTAAGTGGTTTAGCCAAAGATTGGGCGCACATTCCAATGTTGGCACGAACTCATGGTCAGCCAGCTTCTCCGACACGATTGGGGAAAGAAATGGAAGTTTTTGTTGTTCGTATCAACGAGCAATTAGAAATCTTAAATTCTGTAAAATGGGCGGCTAAATTTGGTGGAGCTACAGGAAACTTTAACGCTCATCACGTGGCTTTTAAAAACCATGATTGGAAACAATTTGGCGATTCATTTTTAGATTCACATTTGGGTTTATACCGTTCGCATCCTACCACTCAAATTGAGCACTATGATCACATGGCGCATTTATTTGATACCATGAAGCGAATCAATACCATCCTGGTAGATTTTAGTAGAGATATATGGACCTACGTTTCCATGGAATATTTCAAGCAAAAAATAAAAGCGGGTGAAGTAGGCTCATCTGCAATGCCGCATAAAGTAAATCCAATTGACTTTGAAAATGCCGAAGGTAATTTGGGTATTGCCAATGCTGTTTTGGAACACTTATCCGCTAAATTACCTATATCTAGGTTACAAAGAGATTTAACGGATTCTACCGTGCTGAGAAACGTTGGGGTTCCTTTTGGGCACATGCTTATTGCATTGAGTTCATTGAAAAAAGGTTTAGGAAAGTTACTGCTTAATGAAGACAAAATAGCAGCAGATTTAGAAAACAACTGGGCGGTAGTAGCCGAAGCAATTCAAACAGTTTTGCGTAGAGAAGGTGTAGCTAACCCGTATGAAATGCTTAAAGGGCTAACGCGTACCAATACCACTATTGATGGAAACGTAATGCGTGATTTTATTGCTGGCTTGGATATTAGCAATGAATTAAAGGCGGAACTTGCGGAAATCACTCCATCCAATTATACTGGAATTTAAATCGTGCGTATTTTAAAACATATCGTTGGATTGTTCGCCATTAGCTTGGCATTAACCAATTGCCAAGGCGGTGGTGGTGAACCTACTCCCGAAAACTGCGGCTATTATAAAACCGGCACTTTTAAATATGTAGGTAGCGATGATATACGTATTGAACGTACGGATAGCTTACAAATTGAATACAATCTTAATGGGGAAGGCGGGTATATCTATACGGACAAATTTAATGTGGTATGGACCAGCGATTGTGAGTATTATTTGACGCTAAATAGTACCGATCATCCAGAAGATTTAGATTTTCTTCCATCCGATACGATGTGGACAAAAATTACCAAGGTAGGTCGAGCTGGCTATACATTTACAGCAGTAAAAGGCTCCCACATTTTTGAGGGAGAGCTAAAGAAAACGGATTCCTAAGATTCGCAATAGTTTTTACAAAACTAAAATTGAAAGGTCTATTAGTTAGTAATGTTTTTCTCATGCAACATTCGCACTATTCCATCCGACAGCCCTATACTCGGAACATGTAAGATACTACTGTCCGCCCACTTCATTATTGAATAATATATTTCCGAAGCTGGAACTATCACATCGGCACGATCCGGATTTAGTTTAAATTCTCTCATTCTTTGATTATAACTCATGTTGGACAAAGTTGTTAAGATAGCCCTAAATTCATGATATAAAATAGGCTGAGGATAATCCAGGTTCATTAATCTATACATCTTGTTAATGTTTCCACCAGTCCCAATCATTTCAATATGTTCCAGATTTACAGTTTGAGCAATTACCCAATCCTTCATTTCATTCCATTTCTCATCACTCACCATATTATTCATCATACGGATAGTCCCAATTTTAAATGATTTGGCAGCAACTATTTTTTGTTCGGAAAGAATGGTTACCTCGGTGCTTCCTCCCCCAACATCAACAAAAACATAATTATCGTCCACATAAGAACTACTTCCAAAATGAGCTTTGAAAATAATTTCAGCCTCCAATTTCCCATTAATGATTTGAATGTCAAAACCAACAGTCTCCTTCACCAAGCTTGCAATTTTTTGGCCATTCTTTGCTTCTCGCATAGCAGAAGTAGCTACAGCCATATAATCATCCACTCCATGAACATCCATAATAATTTTAAAGGCTTTCATTCCCTCTAAAAATTTATGAATCGTTTTTTCTTCCAATACCTTCTCTGTAAAGGCTTCCTGCCCTAAACGTACCGGCAACCTAACTAAAGAGATTCTTTTATAATCTGTCCTTCCACCCAATTCAACGACCATGGAGATTTGCAACCGAATGGCATTTGAGCCAATATCAATTGCAGCATATTTTTTTACTGATTCCATCCACTAAATTTTTAATTTTTACTATCCCATATTTCAGTATCCCAATGGGTTACAGACAAAAGATAATTAGAACTAATTCAAAAAAACAACTGGTATCTAAACGATTATATATAATCCCTAAAGTTGATTTTTAACAATAACAAATCTACGCAAATACACCAATTATTGCTATGACTAGGCTACGTTTGTAAGACAAAAATCAAAATATGAGAATAGTTTCAGTGGTACCTTCATTAACAGAATTACTTTTTGATTTAAATCTGGATAATCAAATAGTAGGAGTTACCCGATTTTGTATTCACCCAAAGGCTAAAACCAAAGCAATTCTAAAAATTGGAGGAACTAAAAATTTAAAAATTCAAAAAATAATTGACCTAAAACCAGATTTAATTGTTGCTAACAAGGAAGAAAATGAAAGGTCGGATATTGAGGAATTACAAAAACACTGTGTGGTTTGGGTTACCGACATCCTTACCATAGCTGATGCCCTAAAAGTCATAATAACCCTTGGTAAAAAAACAAACACCGAAATTCTTGCGCAATCACTTGTTTCTAAGATAAAAAATGAATTTGAAGGATTGCACAAATTAAATAGTGAAGAACCAAGAAACACAGCCTACCTAATTTGGAATGACCCCATTATGCTTGCGGGTAGAAAGACGTTCATTCAAGATATGTTAGAACAAATTGGGTGTAATAATATCCTAAAAGATTCTGCCTCTCGGTATCCTATATCAAGCATCGAAGAATTGAAAGCATTAAATCCAAACTATATCTTTCTTTCCAGCGAACCCTATCCGTTCAAGGAGAAACACCAGTTAGCTTTTCAAAAAGCATTACCCAATTCAAAAGTACTGTTGGTAGATGGAGAAATGTTTTCTTGGTACGGCTCACGTATGGCTAAAGCCCCAAATTATTTCAATAAACTAGTTGATACACTAAAAGAAACTATTGACTAATTTTCCAATTCATAATGTAGATTTGCAAGGATGCGCAAAATAACTTGTACCATATTAATATTTATTGGAATTTCTCTTTCCGCATTATCTCAAAAAGTAGGACTTGTGCTCAGTGGTGGTGGTGCAGATGCTTTGGCGCATATAGGAGTAATAAAAGCCTTAGAAGAAAATAATATTCCCATCGATTACATCACCGGAACTTCCATGGGGGCGATGATTGGTGCGCTATATGCCTCCGGGGTTCCAATTGAACAAATCGAAAAGTATTTTACCTCCACTTATTTTTTAGCTAATAGCAACGGTCAAATTCCAGATAAATACCATTACTTCTTCCCACATGCAGAACCTAAGGCGGATATAATATCGTTAAAATTCATGAAAACCAATACAGGGTATTCATTGCTCCTTCCTTCAAAAATTATTGCATCCGAATCTTTTGATTTTGATGCCGTAAAATACATGGCAGAGGCGGAGAAATTGTCCAATTACAATTTTGACAGTTTAATGATTCCTTTTCGCTGTGTGGCAGCAGATATCATCACTAAAGAATTGGTTACTTTTAAAAAAGGAAGTCTAACGGAGGCTATCCGTGCTTCTATGTCCTATCCCATTGTGGTACGCCCAATAAAGATAGATGGACATTTGATGTATGATGGTGGAATCTACAATAATTTCCCTGTAGATATTATGTGCAACGATTTTCATCCAGATTATATTATAGGCAGCAATGTTTCTCAAAACGCTCCAATTCCGGCTGAAGATGATATCTTAGGTCAACTTCAAAATGTGCTTATTAAGAAAACAGACTTTAGCATTTATTGCCAGGAAGGCGAATTAATTGAGCCAAACACCAATTTCGGAACCTTTAATTTTGAAAACACCCAAGAAGCCATTGACTCTGGATACGCTGAGACCATGAGACACATCCAACATATTAAATACCATATCCAGGAGGAAGAGGACAAGAACAACCAAGTTTTGTTGGATTCCAATAAATTCAAAAACAAGAATGATTCAATATTAATTGGTAAAATAACTTTTAAAGGAATAAACACCAAACAAGGTAAATATTCGGGTTCAGTACTAAACAGAAAACGCAAGAAAGAAAAGGTTTTAACCCTTGCTACTTTTCAACGAAATTATTTTAGACTTTACCAAGAATCTTATATTACAAGTATTCGCACCAAATTGCACTACAATAAAACCACAAAAAAATACGATGCTACCGTTGATATATCACCCATACGGTCATTTAGTTTAAAATTTGGAGGAAATATTGCTACTCGACCTATTTCGGAAGGATTTGCAAGTATTGCATATAATAATCTATCTACCTATGGCTTAAAAATAGAATTCTCAACCCATTATGGTAAATTATACCAGGCAATTAACCTTTTTGCCAAATTTGATTTTCCTTCCAAACTCCCGATATACATAAAACCAAAATTCACCCTTCATAATTGGAATTGGTTTGAGAGCAGACAAGCCAACCTTTTTGTAAGTGAAAAACCAAATTATATTATCGAAGGGGAATTGTATACCGGATTTGAATTTGGCATTGGTCTGGGAAATAGGTTCAAATTGTCCGCAGAATCATCTTATTTACAAATGCAATCTAGCTACTACCAATCCAAACAGTTCACCCCCTCTGACACAACAGATGTAACACGTTTTAACGGATTGAATAATAAACTTGTGCTTTCGCGCAACTCCTTAAATCTAAAACAGTATGCCTACGAAGGAGAACGATTTTCACTTCAATCCAATTACGTGTACGGAAATGAGTTTTATAGTCCTGGTTCAACATCGCCCATAAATAGCGATTTAACAAACGTGCATTCATTTTTACAATTTAAAGTGGACTATCAAAGGTATTTTAGATCTGCAGAAAAATTTAGAATGGGTATAACCCTATCCGCAGCATATTCAAATATTTCGTTTTTTGAAAACTTCACATCCACTGTAATTCAATCGCCATCTTTCAAACCAACACCAGATAGTAAGACACTATTCCTAGAAAGTTTTCATGCAAATAAGTTTGTCGCAATTGGCACTCAAATGGTATTCCTACCTATAAAAAAGATTCAAATACGTGCTGAAGGGTATATATTCCAACCCTATCAGGCATATATACCAACTTCTGAAGGTAAGGCTAGTCTAGGTACTGTTTTGGCGGATAGGTATGCTATACTTTCGGGTACAATTGTGTACGAAACATTGTTTGGACCACTTAGCTTTTCTACGAATTATTACTATAATAATCCGGACATCAGCCCCGAAGATGAAGCACCTATCACAGTGCTTCTAAATTTCGGTTATATTATTTTCAACAAATCAGCCTATCACTAAGCTTGGGTAGTTGGTCCTCCAAAGGTCATAGGAATCGCTCCACCTTGTGCTTCTCCTTCCTTAATATGCCCATGAATTTGTTCATATTTTTGGATGTTATCTTCTAAAGCGTGTAGTAGTCTTTTCGCATGTTGAGGGGTCATAATTATTCTTGACTTAACTTTGGCTTTAGGTGCTCCAGGCATTATCTGCACAAAGTCAACAATAAATTCAGAATGAGAATGCGTTAATATAGCTAAATTGGAATAGGTGCCTTCAGCCATTTCTTCACTTAGCTCAATGTTAATTTGGCCTTCTTTAGGATTTTGATTTTCCATAATAAATTTTTAGTTACAAAAAAGCCCCGATAAACGGGGCTTTTCTATATGTTTTAATAAATACTATAAGTCTATAATATCGGGATTGCTTTCCACTTTTTCAGTCAATTGATTGTATTCTTCTTGAGAACCAACAACTAACTTTTCGTATTCGTTCAATCCGGTACCTGCAGGAATTAAATGTCCAACAATTACGTTTTCTTTCAAGCCTAACAAATGATCTTCTTTTCCTTTTACAGCAGCCTCATTCAGTACCTTAGTGGTTTCTTGGAAGGATGCTGCAGAAATGAAACTACCTGTTTGTAACGATGCTCTTGTAATTCCTTGTAATACAGGTTTAGAAGTAGCAGGCATAGCCTCTCTATACTCAACCAATGCTTGGTCATTTCGTTTCAACCTTGAATTTACATCACGTAATTTCCTAGCCGACACAATTTGGCCTTCTTTAAGCTCATTAGAATCACCCGCATTTTCCACAATCATTCGACCATAAATCCAGTCATTTTCAATTTGGAAATCACTTTTGTTAATGATTTGTTTTTCTAAAAACTTGGTATCACCAGCATCCAATACATCAACTTTACGCATCATTTGACGTACAATAACTTCAAAATGCTTATCGTTAATTTTCACACCTTGCAAACGATATACCTCTTGAATTTCATTTACAATGTATTCTTGAACAGCTGTAGGTCCTTTAATAGACAAAATATCACTTGGAGTTATTGCTCCATCCGATAGTGGTTGTCCGGCTTTCACCCAATCATTTTCTTGTGCCAAAATATGTTTAGATAAAGAAACTAAATATTTCTTAACCTCTCCAGTTTTTGAAGTAACAACAATTTCTTGATTACCCCTTTTAATTTTACCAAAAGAAATATATCCGTCAATTTCAGAAACAACTGCTGGGTTTGAAGGATTTCTCGCTTCAAATAATTCAGTTACACGAGGTAGACCCCCAGTAATATCACTTGATCCACCTGCAGAACGAGGAATTTTTACCAAAATCTCACCTGCTTTTACTTTGGCTCCTTCGTGAATAATAATGTGTGCACCTACCGGTAAGTTATATGAACGCAACTGATTTCCATCGGTATCATTCACCTTAACTAAAGGCACCATTTTTCTATCCTTTCTCTCAATAATTACTTTTTCAGAGAAACCTGTTTGCTCATCACTTTCTTCACGATAAGTACGTCCTTCTTCAATATTTTGAAAAACAACTACCCCATCAAATTCAGAAACAATTACCGCATTATATGGATCCCAAGAACAAATAACTTCACCCTTTTTGATTTTTTTCGATTTTGTAATGAGCAAATTCGAACCATAAGGAATATTAGAAGTCATTAATGTCATATTAGTAGTAGGATCTATAATTCTAAGCTCTCCTGCTCTACCAATAACTATATTCTGAACATTTCCTTCTTTGTCAATACTTTCAACCGTTTTAACATCTTCTAGAACCAATTTCCCATCAAATTTTGCAATATGACTAGATTCAGCCGCAATATTACTTGCTGTACCACCCACGTGGAAAGTCCGTAATGTTAACTGCGTTCCCGGTTCACCAATAGATTGTGCTGCAACAACACCTACAGCTTCCCCTTTTTGCACTTTACCGTTAGTAGATAGGTTAGTACCATAACATTTAGCACAAACACCACGAAGCGTTTCACAAGTTAATACCGAACGAACCTCTACAGTTTCAATTCCAGCTGCATCTATTTCTAAGGCGGCTGCTTCCGTCACTTCCTCTCCCGCTGAGATAATAACCTCTTCGGTGGTAGGGTGATAAACATCATGAACCGTGGTTCTACCAATAATTCTAGCTGATAATGATTCTACGATATCATCATTTTTCTTCAATGCTGAAACGGATAAACCCAATAAGGTTCCACAATCCACATCAGAAATAATAACATCTTGAGAAACATCCACCAATCTACGCGTTAAATAACCCGCATCCGCTGTCTTCAATGCCGTATCCGCTAAACCTTTACGTGCACCGTGAGTAGAAATAAAGTACTCAATAATGGATAAACCTTCCTTAAAGTTAGAAAGAATAGGATTTTCAATAATTGAACCTCCTTGCGCTCCCGATTTTTTCGGTTTCGCCATCAATCCCCTCATACCAGCCAACTGACGAATTTGTTCTTTCGAACCCCTTGCACCAGAATGGAACATCATATAAATTGAGTTAAAACCTTGATTATCGTTTTCTAACGCAGTCATCAAGATATTTGTCAATTTCGAGTTGGTATGTGTCCAGATATCAATTATTTGATTGTAACGTTCATTATTCGTAATTAAACCCATGTTATAATTACCAATAATTTCAGCTACCTTTTTCTTGGCAGTATCTACTAATGACACTTTTTCTGCTGGAATCATAACATCATTAATGTTGAATGATAATCCACCTTTAAATGCCCAATAAAAACCTAATCCTTTAATATCATCTAAGAATCTTGCTGTTCTAGTTACTCCAGATATTTTCATGATTAAACCAATAATATCTCTTAAAGATTTCTTGGTTAATACATCATTGATATACCCAACTTCATCCGGCACTAATTCATTAAACATTACTCTACCACAAGTGGTATCCATAATTACATTAATGTAATTTCCGTCCGCATCTAAAGTCTGAACTTTACATTTGATGTTCGCATGTAAAGCAAGCTTTCCTTCATTAAAAGCAATCTCCACTTCTTCAGAAGAGTAGAAAGTCATATCTTCACCTTTAATCTTCAAATCCTTATCGGATCTTCTAGCTTTGGTAATGTAATATAATCCAAGAACCATATCCTGCGATGGTACTGTAATAGGTGCACCGTTAGCAGGATTTAAAATATTGTGAGAACCAAGCATTAATACTTGCGCTTCCAAAATTGCAGCGTTACCTAAAGGTAAGTGAACTGCCATTTGATCCCCATCAAAATCCGCATTAAATGCCGAACATGCTAATGGATGTAATTGAATAGCTTTACCTTCCACCAATTTAGGTTGAAAAGCTTGGATACCCAATCTGTGAAGTGTTGGAGCCCTGTTCAGTAATACTGGATGACCTTTCAGTACATTTTCCAAAATATCCCAAACAACTGGTTCTTTTTTATCTACAATTTTCTTTGCTGATTTTACCGTTTTAACGATTCCACGCTCAATCAACTTACGAATAATAAACGGTTTGTATAACTCAGCAGCCATATTCTTAGGAATACCACATTCGTGCATTTCTAAGTTTGGACCTACAACAATTACCGAACGCGCAGAATAATCAACACGTTTACCCAATAAGTTTTGACGGAAACGACCTTGCTTACCTTTCAATGAATCAGAAAGGGATTTTAATGCACGGTTCGAATCTGTTTTAACAGCACTTGATTTTCTTGAGTTATCCAATAATGAATCGACTGCTTCTTGAAGCATACGTTTTTCATTACGTAAAATTACCTCTGGAGCTTTAATCTCAATCAAACGTTTCAAACGGTTGTTACGAATAATTACTCTTCGGTATAAATCATTCAAATCGGAAGTTGCAAAACGACCACCATCAAGAGGCACCAATGGACGCAACTCTGGAGGAGTTACCGGTACAACTTTGATAATCATCCATTCTGGACGATTTTCTAGTCTAAGATTTGCATCTCTAAACCCTTCAACAACTTGCAAACGTTTTAATGCCTCTGCTTTACGTTGTTGAGAAGTTTCGATATTCGCTTTATGACGTAGTTCGTAAGATAAAGAATCTAAATCCAAATTACGTAATAAATCTTCTAACGCCTCCGCACCCATCTTAGCGATGAATTTGTTGGGATCAGAATCTTCTAAATGTTGATTTTCTTGAGGAAGTCTATCCAAAGCATCCAAATACTCTTCTTCACTTAAGAAATCTAAGTAATTAATTGCTTCTCCTTCATCATTCGTAGCGTTACCTGCTTGAATAACAACATACTTCTCATAATAAATAATGGTATCCAATTTTTTAGAAGGAAGTCCTAATAAATATCCAATTTTATTTGGAAGAGATTTGAAATACCAAATATGCGCTACAGGAACCACCAATGCGATGTGTCCCATTCGCTCACGTCTTACTTTTTTCTCTGTAACTTCAACCCCACAACGGTCACAAACGATTCCTTTATATCGGATTCTTTTGTATTTACCACAATGACATTCATAATCTTTTACAGGACCAAAAATCCGCTCACAGAATAATCCATCACGTTCTGGTTTGTAAGTACGGTAATTTATTGTTTCTGGTTTTAATACTTCACCACTTGATGCATTTCGAATCATCTCTGGACTTGCCAAAGAAATAGTGATTTTACTAAAACTACTTTGTTGTTTTGTGTCTTTGTTAAAAGCCATAGCTTATGCTAATTTAAGTCTCTAGTTCAACAATTAATTCATAGTGATGTTCAATCCTAAACCTCTCATTTCGTGTAATAACACATTGAAAGATTCCGGAACACCTGGTTTTGGCATAGCCTCACCCTTAACAATAGCTTCGTATGCTTTCGCACGACCTATTACATCATCCGATTTAATAGTCAAAATCTCTTGAAGAATATGTGCCGCTCCAAACGCTTCCAGCGCCCAAACTTCCATTTCCCCAAATCTTTGACCACCCATTTGTGCTTTACCACCTAACGGTTGTTGTGTAATCAGTGAGTATGGTCCGATAGATCTTGCATGCATTTTATCATCCACCAAATGGTGAAGTTTCAACATGTAGATAATTCCAACGGTTACTGGTTGATCAAATCGTTCTCCTGTACCACCGTCATATAAATATGTTCTACCAAAATCAGCAATACCTGCTTTTTTCGTCCATCCATCAATTTCTGCCACAGAAGCACCATCAAAAATCGGAGTTGCGAATTTCACACCCAGTTTTTTACCTGCCCATCCAAGAACGGTTTCATAAATTTGTCCAAGGTTCATACGAGATGGTACACCCAATGGATTCAATACGATATCAACAGGCTCTCCATTTTCAAGGTAAGGCATATCCGCTGCACGTACAATACGCGAAACGATACCTTTATTACCGTGTCGACCCGCCATTTTATCACCTACTTTCAACTTACGTTTTTTCGCAACGTAAATTTTTGCTAGTTGAACAATTCCTGCTGGTAACTCATCACCAATAGAAATTTGGAATTTTTCACGTTTCCAAATACCTAATATATCATTTACGCGTGTACTAAAGTTCACAAACAAACGCTTAATTAAAGCATTGGTATCACTATTAGTTGTCCATCCTGCTGGATTTAACTCATCGTAATTTAAAGTCATCAAAAGTTTAAGAGTAAACTTGGTTCCTTTAGGCACGATTTCCTCACGGAAGTTATTAAACACCCCTTGAGAAGTTTTTCCGTTCACTAATGCAAACAATTTCTCCGCATGGATTACTTTAATAGCATCCACTTGTTTGGTGTATTTATAATCAATCTCAGCTAAAATTTCTTTTTCACTGTTACGTTGACGTCTATCTTTAATCGCTCTTGAGAAAAGTTTTTTACCGATAACCACTCCATCCATAGATGGGCCAGCTTTCAATGAAGAATCTTTCACATCACCTGCTTTGTCACCAAAGATTGCTCTTAACAGTTTTTCTTCCGGTGTTGGATCACTTTCTCCTTTAGGAGTAATTTTACCAATTAAGATATCACCCGCTTTCAATCTTGAACCAACTCTTACCAAGCCATTTTCATCCAAGTCCTTAGTAGCTTCCTCACTTACGTTTGGAATATCTGCTGTTAGTTCCTCCAAACCACGTTTGGTATCCCTAACTTCTAAACTAAATTCTTCAACGTGTAATGAAGTGAAATAATCATCAATAACTACTTTTTCCGATATTACAATCGCATCCTCAAAGTTATATCCTTTCCAAGGCATAAATGCCACATTTAGGTTTCTACCTAAAGCAAGCTCCCCTTGTTGTGTTGCATACCCTTCACAAAGTACTTGACCTTTCTTAACCCTATCACCAATACGTACAATAGGTTTTAGATTAACCATTGTGCTTTGGTTGGTTTTTGCGTACTTAACAAGTTGATACGTTTTTGAAGGACCTCTAAAGCTAACCGAAACATCATCAGGTGTTTGGTCATATTTAATTGTAACCTCTAAAGCATCCACATAAGTAACAACTCCAGGACCTTCTGCATTAATCAATACACGAGAATCACGTGCCACATCACCTTCCAAACCTGTTCCTACAATAGGAGCTTCTGGACGCAATAATGGAACTGCTTGACGCTGCATGTTTGACCCCATCAATGCCCTATTCGCATCATCATGTTCCAAGAATGGAATAAGAGATGCACCAATTGAGGTAATTTGATTTGGAGCAACATCAATTAATCCAATTTCAGATTTAGGTATAATTGGAAAATCACCTTCATAACGTGCAATTACTTCGTCATTTTCAAACTCACCATTATCTTTTACCGCAGCAGTTGCTTGAGCAATGTTAATTCCATCTTCTTCTTCAGCAGATAAATAAACAAGATCTTCTGGCTCATAACTAACAACCGCATCCTTCACCTTACGGTAAGGAGTTTCGATGAAACCTAATTTATTCACCTTTGCATAAGAACAAAGAGAAGAAATCAGACCAATATTTGGTCCCTCAGGAGTTTCAATAGTACATAAACGACCATAGTGTGTATAGTGAACATCACGTACCTCAAAACCGGCACGCTCTCTTGATAAACCACCGGGCCCAAGGGCTGATAATCTACGTTTGTGCGTAATCTCAGATAATGGATTCGTTTGATCCATAAATTGAGAAAGCTGATTGGTACCAAAGAATGAATTAATTACCGCAGACAATGTCTTTGCGTTAATCAAATCAATAGGAGTAAACACTTCGTTGTCACGAACATTCATTCGCTCACGAATGGTTCTAGCCATACGTGCTAAACCAACACCAAATTGGTTATGCAATTGCTCACCAACAGTACGAACACGTCTATTACTTAAGTGATCAATATCATCCACATCCGTTTTTGAGTTTACCAACTCAATAAGGTAACGGATAATAAGAATAATGTCATCTTTCGTTAAAACACGAGAAGTTTCATTATTACTGATTTTTAATTTTTTATTGATTCTGAATCGACCAACTTCTCCTAAATCATAACGTTTGTCAGAAAAGAATAATTTGTCAATTACACCACGAGCAGTTTCCTCATCTGGTGGCTCAGAATTACGAAGAACACGGTAAATATGCTCTACCGCTTCAATTTCTGTATTGGAAGGATCCTTTTGAAGGGTATTGTAAATCAACGTATAATCAGTGCTATTAACATCCTCTTTATGTAATAGAATAGTTTTAGCGCCTGAATCAAGAATTAAATCAACGTGGTCATTTTCAATAATGGTTTCACGATCAATAATAACTTCATTACGTTCAATTGAAACAACCTCACCGGTATCCTCATCAACGAAATCTTCAAACCATGTTTTCAGGACTCTTGCCGCAAGGCGTCTTCCTGTTACACGTTTCAAACCAGCTTTAGAGACTTTTACCTCATCCGCCAGTCCAAAGATTTCTAATATATCTTTATCACTTTCGTAACCAATTGCTCTTAACAAAGTGGTTACAGGAAGTTTTTTCTTTCTATCAATGTAAGCAAACATCACATTATTGATGTCTGTTGCGAATTCAATCCAAGATCCTTTAAAAGGGATAATTCTTGCTGAATACAATTTTGTACCATTTGCATGGTAACTCTGTCCGAAGAAAACTCCGGGAGATCTATGTAATTGAGAAACAATTACACGTTCGGCTCCATTAATAATAAACGAACCACTTGGGCTCATATAAGGAATGGTTCCTAAATAAACATCTTGAATAATGGTTTCAAAATCCTCGTGTTCTGGATCGGTACAATACAACTTAAGCTTCGCTTTAAGCGGCACACTATAAGTTAACCCTCTTTCAATGGTTTCTTTAATATCGTAACGTGGTGGATCAATAAAATAATCCAAAAATTCTAAAACGAAATTGTTTCTAGAATCTGTAATAGGGAAGTTTTCACTAAAAACTTTAAACAAGCCTTCGGTTTCTCTACTATCTGCTGTAGTTTCCAGCTGGAAAAAATCTTGGAAAGACTTTAACTGAACATCCAAAAAATCTGGATATTCCAATAAGTTTTTCGCGGTCCCAAAATTTACTCTTTCCTGTTTTGCCAATTCTGCCATGGAAGTATTATCTGATGAAGAACTAAAAATAAAAAAAACGTGTATAAACACGTAAGGGTTTAGACCCTAATGGGTCTAAACCTCTAAATGTCACAAATGTGAAATGTAATATTACTTAAGCTCAACTTCAGCTCCTGCTTCTTCTAGTTGAGTTTTAAGTGCTTCAGCTTCGTCTTTAGCAATGCCTTCTTTGATAGCTTTTGGTGCGCCATCAACGATTTCTTTTGCTTCTTTCAAACCTAATCCTGTTAATTCTTTTACAGCTTTAACAACTTTAAGTTTTTGAGGACCAGCAGCTTTCAAGATAACATCAAATTCTGTTTTCTCTTCTGCAGCTTCTCCAGCACCAGCACCGGCACCTGCAACAGCAACTGCAGCAGCAGCAGCTGGTTCGATTCCGTACTCATCCTTAAGGATATCAGCTAATTCACTTACTTCTTTAACAGTAAGATTTACTAATTGCTCAGCAAACGATTTTAAATCCGCCATTTTATTTAATTTTAATAATTGTTCTTAATTAAGATTCTTTTTCTGAAAGTGTTTTCATTAGCCCGGCAAGCGTAGCTCCACCTGACTGTAATTGCGAGATAACAGTTTTCGCAGGAGATTGTAACAACATAATGATATCGCCAACTAATTCATCTTTCGATTTCAAGCTAACGAGAGCATCTAACGTCTCGTCTCCAATAAATACTGATTCTGCAACATAAGCAGCTTTGAGGATAGGTCGATCATTTTTCTTCCTAAACTCTTTGATTAACTTAGCTGGTGCGTTACCAACTTCAGAGATCATTAGTGAAGAATAGCCTTTCAAGACACTTGGTATATCGCCAAAGTCTTTATCTTCTACTCTTTCCATAGCCTTCGCAAGAAGGGTGTTTTTCACTACACGTAAATCAACATCTTTGCTGAAACACGCTCTTCTCAAATCTGAAGTTAACTCAGCGTCTAACTCTGCAGTATTCGTAACATAAATGTTACTACTTTCTTGCAATAGAGTTACCAAGTTATCAATGACCTGATTTTTTTCTTGTTTTGTCATTTACTCAGGTTTTTAACATTACACATTAAACCGCAGCAGCTTTAAGTTCTACCTTAATAGCTGGGCTCATTGTACTGGACATAGAGATGCTTTTCATATACACACCTTTTGCCGCAGCTGGTTTTAGTTTGATCAACGTCTGTAACAACTCACGCGCATTCTCAATAATCATGTCCTTATCGAAAGATACTTTGCCGATAGCTGCATGAATGATTCCGAATTTATCCACTCGAAAATCAATTTTACCTGCCTTCACATCCTTCACAGCTTTACCAATTTCCATGGTTACTGTTCCAGTTTTCGGATTCGGCATTAATCCTCTTGGTCCCAATACGCGACCTAAAGCACCAACCTTACCCATTACTGAAGGCATAGTAATAATTACATCCACATCAGTCCATCCACCTTTAATCTTAGCGATAAACTCATCAAGTCCTACATAATCAGCACCATTATCCTTAGCTTCTTGCTCTTTATCAGGTGTACAAAGAACTAATACTTTAACATCTTTACCTGTTCCATGAGGAAGAGAAACCGTACCTCTAACCATTTGGTTAGCTTTACGTGGATCTACATTCAAACGAACAGCCAAGTCGATAGACTCGTCAAATTTTGCAGTACTAATTTCTTTAACTAAACCTGAAGCATCAGCCAACGAATATTGCATCTGATCATCATATTTTGTTAGGACCTCTTTTCTTTTTTTAGAAACTTTTGCCATAATATACCTTTTTAAATTTCAGAATTATTTTACAATAATCCCCATACTTCTAGCTGTACCCGCAACCATATTCATCGCAGATTCAACAGTGAAACAATTTAGATCAGGCATTTTATCAGTTGCAATAGTTCTGACTTGATCTTGAGATACGGTAGCTACCTTTTTTCTATTAGGTTCCGGAGAACCAGACTTCAATTTTGCAGCTTCTTTGAGTTGAACAGCAACAGGTGGAGTTTTTACAACAAACTCAAACGATTTGTCAGCGAATACCGTAATCACCACTGGTAAAACTTTTCCAGCTTTATCTTGCGTACGAGCGTTGAACTGCTTACAGAATTCCATAATGTTCACACCCTTCGCACCTAAAGCAGGTCCTACCGGAGGAGACGGATTAGCCGCACCACCTCTTACTTGTAGCTTAATAAGCGCACTTATTTCCTTTGCCATTTTTACTCAAGTTATACATGGGTTTCCGAGGGAAGCATTCAATGTCTCTTTCGCCCAATATTTTAATAAATACTTAATTATTCCTTTTCAACTTGCAGGTAACCTAATTCTAAAGGAGTTTTCCTTCCGAATATTTTCACCATAACTTTTAATTTTTTCTTTTCCTCATTAACTTCTTCAATGATTCCAGAAAAACTGTTGAAAGGTCCGTCAACAACTTTAACTGTTTCACCAACGATGTATGGAATTTCCACTCCTTCGTCAGCATCAGCCAATTCATCAACCTTACCCAATATACGATTAACTTCCGCCAAGCGCATTGCTAAAGGCTCACCACCTTTTGTTCCACTTAAGAAACCAATAACATTTGGAACAGCTGTTAACACGTGAGGAACCTCTCCAACTAGAGCGGCCTCCACCATGATGTAACCAGGGAAAAAACTTTTCTCTTTGAGAATCTTTTTACCATTTCTGATTTGGTAAACTTTTTCTTTTGGAATAAGGATTTGAGAAACATAATCATTCATCTTAAGACGATTGATTTCCATCTCCATATAATCCTTTACTTTACTTTCTTTACCACTAATAGCACGAACTACGTACCAGCGTTTTTTTATTTCTTTGCTTTCAGCCACAGTAATTTGTTTTTAGACAATTTAAAATGTCTCGTAAATCAACTTCATTACCTGACCAAAACTAGCATCTAAAACATATACTATACCAGCCATAATAAATGATGCTACTAACACCAATACTGAACTCCCTTGAAGTTCTTTCAATGTAGGCCAATTTACTTTATAACGAAGTTCGTTATAAGAATCGACAACATAATTTTTAAATTTATTCATGGATAATATTTTTTGCACGGGTGGAGAGACTCGAACTCCCAACCGATGGTTTTGGAGACCATTACTCTGCCAATTGAGCTACACCCGTATGATGAAAATTCCAACTTTCCAATACTACGGATAATTACAATTCTCTATGTAAACAGAAAGGTATCCGTCAATAGACGGACACCTTTTATTGTTTTTTTTATTTATTGTTGAGACTTGAAATTAATCAAGAATCTCAGTAATTTGTCCAGCTCCAACTGTACGTCCACCTTCACGAATAGCGAATTTAAGACCTAAGTTAATTGCTACTGGTTGAATCAACTCAACAGTAATTGTTAAGTTATCACCTGGCATTACCATTTCACGGCCTTCTTCTAAAAGAATCTCTCCAGTTACATCCGTGGTACGGATATAGAATTGAGGACGGTATTTGTTATGGAATGGAGTGTGACGTCCACCTTCTTCTTTCTTCAAGATATAAACCTCAGCTTTGAATTTAGTGTGTGGAGTAATTGTACCGGTTCTAGCGATAACCATTCCTCTTTTGATTTTATCTTTATCAACACCACGAAGTAAAAGACCAACGTTATCACCAGCTTCACCTCTATCTAAAATCTTACGGAACATCTCTACTCCAGTAACTACAGATTTCATTCTTTCAGCGCCCATACCTAACAATTCGATTTCATCACCTGTGTTAATCACACCTGACTCAATACGACCTGTTGCTACAGTACCACGACCAGTAATAGAGAATACATCCTCAACTGGCATTAAAAATTCTTTATCAATATCTCTAGGAGGTAATGGAATATGATCATCAACCGCTTCCATTAATTCCATAATCTTAGCTGACCATTTTGGATCACCTTCTAATCCACCCAAAGCAGAACCTTGAATTACTGGAAGATCATCTCCTGGGTAATCGTAAAACGATAACAATTCACGAACTTCCATTTCAACTAACTCTAACAATTCTTCATCATCAACCAAATCAACTTTGTTCATGAATACAACAATTGCAGGTACATTTACTTGACGTGCAAGTAGAATGTGCTCACGAGTTTGAGGCATTGGTCCATCTGTAGAAGCTACAACTAGAATAGCACCATCCATTTGGGCAGCACCAGTAATCATGTTCTTAACGTAATCCGCGTGACCAGGACAGTCAACGTGTGCGTAGTGACGTTTAGCAGTTGTGTACTCTACGTGAGAAGTATTAATTGTAATACCACGTTCCTTTTCTTCAGGAGCATTATCAATAGACGCGAAATCACGTAATTCTGATAAACCTTCCTTTGCCAATACAGTTGTAATTGCTGCGGTCAAGGTAGTTTTTCCATGATCCACGTGTCCGATAGTACCGATGTTTACGTGTGGTTTCGACCGGTCAAACTTTTCTTTAGCCATAGCTATAAATTTTATTTACGTTTTTATTAATTTACTATTTATTCACTTCAATTGAGCCTATGCGGGGATTTGAACCCCGGACCTCTTCCTTACCAAGGAAGTGCTCTACCCCTGAGCTACATCGGCAATAAGATTTAACCTCTCACAAAAGCAACTCCCTTGCGGGGCTTTAACTCTTTTATAGAGCGGAAGACGAGATTCGAACTCGCGACCCTCAGCTTGGAAGGCTGATGCTCTACCAACTGAGCTACTTCCGCTTAATATTAAAGATTTGTGGAGGGAGCAGGATTCGAACCTGCGAAGACGTAGTCAGCAGATTTACAGTCTGCCCTCGTTGGCCGCTTGAGTATCCCTCCAAACCTTTACAATACTTTAAAGAACAAAAACCGAATCTTCCAAATTCGATTTAATTTTAAACCAGCTCACCTTTCGGGCAAAAAAAACACCATTAAAAAAATGATGTTTTTACTAGTTTAAATTTGAGCCGATGGAGGGACTCGAACCCCCGACCTGCTGATTACAAATCAGCTGCTCTAGCCAGCTGAGCTACATCGGCAAACTTTACCCTTTTTTATCTGAAATCATGTTTTCACAAAACCTCCTTTGAAAAGGAATGCAAATGTAGAAAAGAAATGTCTTTCAACAAACAACAATTTGCACTTTTTTTTAAAAGTTTTTTTATCCCCTAATAATCAGCTCTTTTAACGGTCTGATTTCTTCTCTTTCAACTTTTTTAATTGTCTTCTCAAGGCTTCGACAGACTCTTCTACAGCTTCTTCAAATGAAGCCGCTTTTTTGGAAGCAAAAATGTCGCTACCTGGAACCACCAATTTAATCTCAACCAATTTATTATCTCTGTTTTCAGATTTTTCCAATCTTAAAAACACTTCTCCCGATTCAATTTTATCAAAATAGGTTTCTAATTTATCGGCTTTTGATTGAACAATATCTAATAATTTTTGATCTGCGTCAAAATGGATGGACTGAATGTTTAATTTCATATTTTACTTTTTAACATAAATAATTAAAGGGTCTAAAAACTATTGAATTAATATAACAAACCAATTCAACAATCGAACCCTCGTGAATATTTCAAGCTCTTGGGTGAGCCTGATTATAAATTAGTTTTAATTTTTCAAATGAATTATGCGTGTAAACTTGGGTGGCAGACAAATTAGCATGTCCCAACAACTCTTTTATTGTATTTAAATCCGCACCATTATTTAGCATGTGCGTAGCAAAGGTATGCCTTAGTATATGTGGACTCTTTTTATTCACCGTAGAAACCATGGCTAGATACTTATTTACAATATTATATATAAGCTTAGGGTAAGCCGATTTACCTTTACCGGTGACAATGAGACTTAATTCGGAAGTGGTAATTTGGTTTCTAAACTTAATATACTGCAAAATTAACTTTTGTAACTCTATTGTGATAGGGACAATACGTTGTTTATTTCGTTTTCCAGTCACTTTAACAGACTTTACCAATTGATCCACATCATGCATTTGAATACCAATTAATTCTGATAACCTAATACCGGTTTGGTATAATAACTCCATTACAAGATGGTCCCGAACTCCACTAAACGAATTTTCAAATAATTCAGCCCCGAGAAGTTTCTCCATAGACCCTTGACTTACAAATTCCGGGAGTCTTTTACTTATTTTAGGGGATATCACTTTTAATGTTGGATTGACTGATAACACTTCAGAAAGTAATAGGAAACGATAATACGTTTTAATGGACGAAAGTTTTCGATTTACCGTATTCGCAGAAACTTGTTTTTCATCCATCAAATACACCAACCACAATCGTATGGATTTATGATCTATCTCTTCAAGCGAAATTTCACCTAGACTTGTGTAAATAAAGTCATAAAACTGATTAACATCTTTAATATATGCAACTACAGTATGCGCTGAAAATCGTTTCTCTGATTTTAAATAACTTTCGAATTCAGTTATATACATATATTTAATGCCAGTTTTGATATGGCATAAAATTAAAAAATCCCGCGATAAAATCGCAGGATTCTTCAATTTATTATCAGAATATCTAGACCTTAGTCTAAATTATTCAAGTATTGCTCACGGTAGATAGCACGCAATTTTTCTTCACGCTTTCTTACCGTTGGTTTAATGTATTTTTTTCTCGCACGCATTTCCTTCATAACACCGGTGCGTTCGAATTTTTTCTTGAATTTTTTAAGAGCTCTTTCAATTGGCTCTCCGTCTTTTACAGGTACTATTAACATGCTTATCTCTTTTTAAGGGCGGCAAAGGTAATTCGATTATCCTTTAAACCAAACTTTATTTAATAATTTGTCGAGAAATAACTAACTTTTGTATCTCAGAGGTTCCTTCCCCAATGGTACAGAGTTTACTATCTCTATAAAACTTTTCAACTGGGTAATCTTTTGTGTACCCATAACCACCGTGAACTTGTACAGCCTCATTGGAAACTTGCACCGCAATCTCTGAAGAATACAACTTAGCCATTGCTCCTTCCTTGGTCATAGTTTGACCTCTTTCTTTTAAATCTGCAGAAAGCATGGTCAATAAATGAGCAGCTTCAATTTTTGTAGCCATATCTGCTAGTTTAAACGAAATAGCTTGAAAAGAAGCTATAGGTTTACCAAATTGCTCTCTTTCCTTAGCATATTTAATAGACGCCTCGTAAGCCCCCATAGCAATACCCACTCCTAAAGCAGCAATAGAAATTCTACCACCGTCAAGCACTTTTAATGCTTGTTTAAAGCCTTCCCCAACATTTCCTAATATTTGACTTTTATGCACACGCACATTGTCAAAAAACAAGGCGCAAGTTTCGGAAGCGCGCATACCTAATTTATTTTCTTTTGCTCCACCCTTAAAACCTTCCGTACCTTTCTCAATAATAAAAGCCGTAGTTCCATCGGAAGCACCTTTTTCACCAGTTCGCACAATTACCACCGCAACATCGCCTGAGATACCGTGCGTAATAAAGTTTTTCGCTCCATTTATCACCCAATAATCTCCATCTTGCACTCCTACAGTTGCCATTCCACCGGCATCAGACCCGGAGCCTTGCTCGGTTAGTCCCCAAGCACCAATATATTCGGCAGTTGCCAATTTAGGTAAATACTTTTTCTTTTGTTCCTCATTTCCAAATTGAAGAATATGTCCGGTACACAATGAATTATGGGCTGCAACAGACAAACCAATAGATCCATCTACCTTAGCAATTTCCTCAACTACAGTTACATATTCTTGGTAGCCAAAACCGGAACCTCCATATTCCGCAGGAACAAGAACTCCCATTAACCCTAATTCGCCAAGTTTTTTAAATAAATCTACAGGGAAGACTTGAGCTTCATCCCACTTCATTATGTTAGGCCTTATTTCCTTTTCAGCAAAATCACGCACCATTTGGGCAATCATTCCCTGATTTTCAGTTTGTTCAAAATTCATAATCTGTATAAATGGATAAATTGATTTTATAATTCAATATAGGGAGCAAGTTTACTATATAATTCTTCATTGAGCAACCCCTTTTGCACCAAGTCATCGACTGATTTAAATTTATGACTAAAATCACGGTAATCTTGAATCTGTATGGCCATGTTCCAGGTTATATACGGATGTTTTACCATGTCTGGAGCAATATCCTTATTAATATGGATTTTACGAATTAGAGAGGAATCCAATTTTAAAAACGGTAAAATGTTTAAAACGGTGGATTCTCGCATTCGCTCGATTTCATATAATTGGGCTAGATTATGATAGCCGCCTAATTTATCTCTATAATAAACAATTTGTCGGGCATAATAGGAGCCTATCCCTTTCAATCGCTTTAAATCTGACGTATCTGCCGAGTTAATTTCAATACTAAAGGAATCCACTATATAATGTGGCTTAACTGTTTTAGCAGTGTCTGGTCTACTGCTCCATTTTTTTGATGCTACCACTCTTTTGGCAGTATCAACAGGAATAACCAAATAGGGCTCCATTTTCAAAAACTGCTGATCATTAATCACATACATTTTTTGGACATCCTTAATTTTTCTAAATTGACCTCCTTTATCCAAGTAATTATTTATTGATTTTATTTGGCCTTTATTCAACCCTACAGACTTCCAATCGTCCATGGTAGCGATATTGGGGTTAAATGGATGTGGATGTAGTTTTTCTTTTACCTTATTCGTTTTATCATAATTTACAATCGTTGGTTTACGGTGACTATTATTTACAGAATCAATCGTTGCAAATGAGTTTTTTTCCGCATATTTTTCCCGATATCTAGCTTGATTGTTTCTTACCCAATTGGCAGAATCGAGTTTTAATTGCGCCACATACTTATCTATAATAGTGGTATCAATTTCCACCTCATTACTAATAAAAAAAGGCATAGCAATCTGTACACAAATCACTAAAACAATCAAGGTAGCCAACACAAAAATGCCATTCCGTTCACGACTATTAAAGCTAAATAGGTCTTTCCAATTTCCTTTCATTCTAAAAATAATTAAATTATCAAATTTACTTGCGAGGAATCGGGAGTACTTGGATTATCAACACAAATAGGTAAATATCAGGCTACTAAAATAATAAATAAATTCTAATAAAAACGATAAAAGGGCGTAAACTAAAGCGTTGAATCCACTTTAGCTTACGCCCTTTTATTTTAGGCTTAGGTTATAGGTTCTATTTAAATTGCTTTATCAGTCCGTTTTTCACCTTTCGCATATATTCTTGCATATCTAATTTGACTTCAGTAGACATTATGAGTAATCCAATAATATTAGGGAAAGCCATGGCCAAAATCATCATATCCGAAAATGATAGCACAGCACCCATGGTAGTAGAAGAACCTATAACCACAAATACTAAAAAGATAACCTTATAAATATTTCCAATTATTGGTTTATTCCCAAATAAGTAGGTCCATGATTTAAGTCCATAATACGACCAGGAAATCATGGTAGAAAATGCGAACAAGAAAACTGCAACCGCCAACACCATAGGAAACCAACTAATAACAGAGCCAAAGGCCTTAGAAGTAAGCTCAGAACCCTCAAGTCCAACATCTTTATATTCTCCGGTAATAATAATAACCAATGCAGTCATAGTACAAATAACTACTGTATCAATAAATGGCTCTAATAACGCCACAAACCCCTCACTAACGGGCTCATTAGTTTTAACTGCTGAATGAGCAATAGCTGCAGAACCAACTCCTGCCTCATTGGAGAAGGACGCCCTTTGAAAACCGGTCATTAACACTCCTATAAATCCACCAGTCATGGAAATTGGATTAAACGCTTCCGAAATTATTAAACCAAATGCGGTGGGTATATTCGCGTAATTCACTCCTAAAATAATCAACGCTGAGAGCACGTATAAAACAGCCATAAATGGAACGATTTTTTCTGTTACCCTAGCAATAGATTGAATTCCTCCAATAATAACAACCCCAACCAAAAGCGCCATACCTATTCCAAAATAAAAACCATGTCCTTGTAAAAAAGGTAGCTGAATGGCAGCTTGAGCGAAAGCTTGATTAGCCTGAAACATATTACCACCACCAAAAGTGGCCATCACTGCAATAATGGCAAACATAACTGCAAGAACCTTTCCTACTCCAGAAAGACTTAAACCAAACACACTTCGGTGTTTCAATCCTTTAGTCAGATAGTACATGGGACCACCTGAAACTTCTCCATTCTCATCAATTTCACGGTACTTTACGCCTAAGGTAACTTCTGTAAATTTGGTTGACATCCCCAAAATTCCTGCAACAATCATCCAGAAGGTCGCCCCTGGCCCACCAATGGTAATAGCCACCGCCACACTCGCAATATTACCCAGCCCAACGGTAGCAGAAAGCGCTGTAGTTAGTGCTTGAAAATGCGATACTTCGCCTTTATCATCTGGATCATCATATTTACCTTGAACCAATTCTATAGCGTGCCTAAATCCTCTAAAATTTATAAAGTTCATTTTCAAGGTAAAGAAGACTGCACCAAAGACCAACCATACTACAATGAAGGGTAAACTCACACCAAAATCGAAACCTAATAGTTGAAATAAATCGGCAAAAAACACCAATTCCAATTTGGATACGATGGGCTGAAACCAAGAATCAATTAAATCACCAATACTAATTGCATCATTTTCTAACGCGTTTTTTGCAAACAGTGTAGAAACTGAATTCATAAACACTAATACTAACAAAATTTTCTTCTTCATAAAATTGAATTACCAGCTCAAATATAATTATCTCATAGACAATTTTAGGTTAGACTTAAATTTTATTTAATAATAGCCCTAATTCACCTGTTTAACTGCCTCCTTCAATCCATCTGCAATTCCTTTTGGATTAAAATCATAACATTCAATTATACGCGAATTGGTAAAACAGGAATTTGAAGGACGTAAATTTGCATTTGCAACATCCTTGCTTTCCGAAGTCGACAGGTAAGCAGAATTCAAACCGCATACCTCGGCAATTTGTACCGCAAAATCATAGATGGATATTTTTTCTGCTCCTCCGATATTAAAATTCCCGTTCAACGGATTATTAATTATCCGTTCGACCAACTTTACTACATCACCTATAAAGGTGGGTGTTCTAAATTGGTCTGTTACAATATTAAGTTTTTCACCATTCGATAAACCATCTCTCACCCAAGTGAAAAAGTTGCCTCTTGAGGCCGATTTTGAATAGCCGTAAACCAATACTGGACGAATAATACTCCAATTTGTTAATTTTTCAACCGCCATTTCACCTCTTCGTTTACTTTCACCATACCTACTTATTGGCTCAGAGCACTCATTCTCGTCATACCAATCATTAATTCCATCAAATACAAAATCAGAAGAAAAATAAATTAGATGAGTATTTGAGTGAATGATTATGTCAACAATATTGGAAGTTACGGTGGTATTTACTTCAAAGCATAAATCAGGATTATTTTCACAAATATCTACTTGAGAAATTGCCGCGCAATGAATGATGACATCAGGGTTAATCTGAGAAAACAACAATCGCATTTCCGCTAAACTAGTTAAGTCAATTTCATGATAAATGATGGAAACATTTGGTAACCGATTAACTCCCTTACCGCAACCAAAAACATTCAAACTTGGATTCTTAGACAAGTTTTCCGCGATTTTGGAACCAATGAAACCATTGGGCCCAGTAATCAAGACCTTTTTCAAAGGCATTAAATCTGAAAAATCGTGTTTATTTGCCTAATTTGAGTTTCGGTACCTAATACAAATATTTTACAACCTGGCACAAGAACCAATTCTCTACTAGGATTTACAAAATACTCACCATTGGGTGATCTATAGCCCACAATTAAACAGCCAGAGTCATAACTATCATCAAGCATTTTTAAATTTTCACCTTGAAATCGTTCCGGAATGTTGACGTATGAAATTTCTTCTAAATTAACCTCGTTGGAACCCATCACTGAAATGTGGTCCAAAAACTCATGCACATCTGGCGTAACTACCAAAGAACCCATATGAGCCCCCCCAACTTTATCAGGCATAATCACATTATCGCTACCTGCAATTCTTAATTTCTTTTCGGAGCTATCTAAGGATGCACGACTTATTATCTGAATTTTTGGAGCTAATTCTCTTGCCGTAAGCACTACAAAAACATTGGCAGCATCACTTGGCAGGGTTGAAATAATGGACTGAGCTCTTTTAATCCCTGCTCTAATTAGCGTTTTTTCTGAGGTAGCATCTCCTTTGATATACAGCAAATTAGCCTCCTTTAAATGCAATAAGATGTCATCATTATTCTCAACAATAACGACTTCCTTCCCATAGGCTATCAGCGTTTTCACTGCTTGCGCACCATTTCTACCATGTCCACAAACAATTACATGATTGGATATTCTATCTATATATGCGTCCACTTTATAATTTTTAAAATAATTCTGTAAATCACCATTCACGATATACCGCGTTATATAACTCACGGTGTATGCAAAAATACCAAAGCTGAAAATTATTAAAAATGCAGTAAAAATTCTACCCTCAACAGATAAAGGTTGCACTTCTTTAAAACCAACGGTAGAAACCGTAATAATGGTCATGTAAAAAGCATCTACAAAATTGTAGCTTTCAATAACCATAAACCCCAAAACTCCAGTCACAACTACTGTTGAAAGCAGGAATAATGAAAAATAAAGTTCCTTAAAATATTTAAATGCGCTTGTCACTTGTTAAAATTCCCAGACTGTGGCTCGTTTTGGTTTGAACCAATTTTTGTTTTTTAAAATAAAAGCCATCATTAAATAAAGAACTAATGGCGACCCCAAAGTTAGAAATGAAAGGTAAATAAAGTACACTCTAATACTATTAGTATTTACATTAAATTTGGTACCCCACCACTCACAAACACCATACGCTTGATCCTCAAAGAATTCTTTTATTTTAATTACTATTTTCATTATTGAAGGATTTGTTTACCAATGCCACAAGTTAGACATTTCTTTGGTTTACAATAATTATTTGTTAGTTCTATTAACGACTGACTCTCAGACGCTCGTTTTGCAAAAATATTATTTTCCTTCCAAATTTTGGTAATAGAATTACTTTCAGACGGCAAGGATTCTAATAAATCTACTGCTTTTTCCTGAAATTCAGGATTAGCCGTTTCCTTTCCATAGTAAAACAATAAAGGAGCAACCGTATTAATTAACACCATATTCACGGCACTTTTACCTAGCCTCTTCTTTTTTGATACCGATACTTTTTGCAATGTATAATGCGTTTCCCAGAAAGTGGACACAGAAACGTTAAGCTCCTTCCAATCCTGATTAATGGAGAAATCACGTATTAATGCACCGAACAGATTTCCAAACTTTTGAATAATTTGAGTCATTTGCACTAAACGTATGGTAGGAAAATTAGATGGTCTTACTCCTCCAAATTTCCAAATCTCTTTAGCTAAAACCTTAAATTGATATTTGTTTTTTTGATGTGTAAATTCCTTTTGTAACGTCTTCGCGTAATCATCTTCTAATTCATCTTCAAGTAACCCAGCCACTCCAAGAAGAATAGCTTCCAATACCAAACCATTATTTCTATTCTTAATCAGAATTTTAAAGTCAATGCGTTCTGCTAACAGTTGCATGGGTAAAGCATTGGTTTTGAAACCAAAATTTTTCGCCAATTGAATAAAAACGGTTTGTTCCCAATTTCCTTTGGTACGCTCGTGAATTTCCGCAATTTCCATCACTTTTCTCTCTAAACGTTCAATTAACAGCCGACCAAGCCAATGACCTGTTTGAAATTCATCCAGCTTACCAGTCAATCCTTGACATACCAATTTGTTTTTTGCCAGTTTCAAATGATTATAATTGGAAATTAATTGATTGGAAATTCTACCATTAAGCTCCAAGGTGGGTATGGGGTTACCGGCCACATCAAATACATCTTCATCATATTTCATTACCACATGAAGCACCGTTTTCAAATAAGCCAAATCCGATTGATGTTGATGCCGGTACCAATCTGTAGAATTGAGATGCATCTCTACTTGTCCTACCCAAACTAGGTCTCCAATTTTAATTTTCGCATTGAAAAAATCAGGGCCCGATTCGGTATTGTGATCCCCTACAGAAACAACTTCGATTTCCTGACCATCGGTCGTTTTAAGTTGATGTAGGTTGAATAATTTAAATTTCCAGACGTAGTGTAAAAAATCTTCGGACATAGCATTGAGAATTAGCAATTTCGAAGGTATTACTAAATACTCAATTTTGACGGGTTACTTCAATTTATTCCTGCTATTTGACAATTATTTTAACAACAGCGCAAACTAAATAACTCCATTTTCAGCTAAATGCTTCGCCATTTCAAGTTGAATCTTTTTTGCTTCGATTCCCGCTTTTTCAGCAAAATCATCCTCATTAGAAGCATAAATTATCCCTCTAGATGAATTTACTAATAATCCACAATCGGCAATCATGCCATATTTCACTACATCGCTTAAGCTACCTCCTTGCGCTCCCACACCTGGAACCAAGAAAAAGTGATTTGGGACTTGTTTTCTAACTACCCCAATTTCTTCACCTCGGGTAGCTCCAACTACATACATCATGTTAGAAGGTGTTCCCCATTGTGAAGAGACCTCAAGTACTTTCTCAAATACCTTTTCACCACTTTGAAGCACCTGTTGTTGAAAATCCAACGCTCCCTTATTGGACGTTAGCGCCAATAAAATCACCCACTTTTCCTCATATGCCAAAAATGGCGTAACAGAGTCTTGCCCCATATACGGTGCTACGGTAATGGAATCAAAATCGGATGTTTCAAAAAATGCTTTTGCATACAAATGAGAGGTATTTCCAATATCTCCACGTTTAGCATCCGCGATTGTAAATATATTTTGTGGTATATATTCTAAGGTTTTTCGAAGGCTTTCCCACCCACTTTCACCTAAACTTTCGTAAAAAGCGATATTTGGTTTATAGGCGACACAAAAATCTTTAGTGGCATCAATAATGGCTTTATTAAACTCAAAAACGGGATCTTCTTTTTCCCACAAATGTGATGGTATTTTATCTGGATCAGTATCCAAACCAACGCATAAAAACGTTTTTTTCCTTTTAATTTCAGCAACTAATTCGTCTCGTGTCATGCAAATTTATTTTCTATCCTTCTCGGATATCATTCCGTTTATTCCCCTTCTTGCAATTTGGCGGTGTTTTCAGCCAATTTCAATTCGTCCACAAATTTTTGAATATCTCCATCCATTACCGATGGGAGGTTGTAAACTGTTAACCCAATTCTATGGTCAGTCACTCGCCCTTGCGGATAATTATATGTTCTAATTTTCGCAGATCTATCACCACTAGATACCATTCCTTGTCTTAATACAGAATCGGCTTCCAATTTCTTTTGCAACTCCATATCATAAATACGTGAACGCAACACTTGAAGCGCTTTATCATAGTTACGAGGTTGTGATTTTTGATCTTGACATTGCGCCACAATTCCGGTAGGAAGGTGAGTTAAACGTACGGCAGAATAGGTTGTATTTACCGATTGACCTCCTGGTCCAGACGCACAATATAAGTCCTTACGAATATCCGAATTTTTAATCTCCACATCAAACTCATCTGCCTCAGGAAGAACCATAACCGTTGCTGCAGAAGTATGTACACGACCTTGTGTTTCGGTTTGCGGAACGCGTTGTACACGATGTACACCGGCCTCAAATTTCAATTCGCCATAAACATCTTCGCCCTCTACCTCAATAATCACCTCTTTATATCCACCCTGTGTTCCGTAACTTACATCCATTACGGATACTTTCCATCCACGACCTTCACAGTATTTGGTATACATTCTAAATAAATCACCGGCAAAAAGTGAAGCTTCATCTCCTCCTGTACCCGCACGGAATTCCATTACGCAGTTTTTCTCGTCTTCAGGATCTTTTGGAACGAGCAGTTGCTTTAAGTCCTCTTCAATCACTGCTTTTTGAGGAACTAACTCTTGCAATTCCTCTTCCGCCATTTCCTTAAATTCAGGATCATCCTCTGTGCTAATAATTTCTTTATTATTGGCAATATTGGAAATTACTTCTTGGTATTTTTCATACACGTCCACAATTTTACCAAGGTTTTTATATTCCTTGTTTAATCTGACGTAACGTTTCATATCAGAAATAATAGCAGGATCTACAATCATTTTAGATACTTCTATAAAACGCTCTTTAATTAATTCTAATTTTTCTATCATTCTAAATTCCTCTTATTATAATACGCACTTCATTTAAGCTTCGGTGTAGCACCTAGTACTTAAACTCCCCGTATTCGGAAGTAATAATTAATTCCCGTTTTTCAGATGCTTCCACTCGCCCAATAACTTGAGCAGGTATATTAAAGCTTTCAGAAATTGAAATTATTTTTTGAGCCGTTTCTTCATCGGTATAAATTTCCATACGGTGCCCCATATTAAAAACCTGATACATTTCTCTCCATTCGGTTTCGGACTGCTCTTTGATTAGTTTAAAGAGTGGTGGAATTTCAAACATATTATCCTTAATTACTCTATGCTCCCCAACAAAATGTAGTATTTTGGTTTGAGCACCTCCAGAACAGTGAACCATTCCATCTAATTGCCCTCTATGTTCTTTCAAAATAGCAGCAATCACTGGTGCATAGGTTCGGGTAGGCGATAAAACTAATTTTCCCGCGTTGAGCGGTGACCCGCTAACTTCGGAGGTTAATTCCATTCCACCTGAATATACTAACTCCGTATCAATGGATGAATCATAAGTTTGTGGATAGTTTTTGGCTACATTTTTACTAAACACATCGTGACGCGCAGAGGTTAACCCATTACTACCCATACCACCGTTGTATTCTTTCTCATATGACGCTTGACCCGAAGAGGCTAAACCAACAATAACATTGCCCGGTTTGATATTCGCGTTATCTACAATTTCCGATTTTTTTAATCGAGCCACCACGGTAGAATCCACGATAATAGTACGAACCAAGTCACCTACATCGGCAGTTTCACCACCGGTAGAAATTATCTCAACTCCGTATTGTTTTAAATCTTCAATTAGTTCTTCGGTACCTTCAATAATGGCTTTAATGACTTCACCTGGTATTAAACCTTTGTTTCGACCAATAGTAGAAGACAATAATATTGGTCCGGTAGCTCCGACACACAACAAATCATCGATATTCATGATTAAGGCATCCTGTGCAATTCCTTTCCATACAGAGATGTCGCCTGTTTCTTTCCAATACGCATACGCGAGAGAAGATTTTGTACCTGCTCCATCTGCGTGCATTACTACACAGTGATCATGGCTACCGGTAAGATAATCGGGCACAATTTTACAAAAGGCTTTTGGAAACAATCCTTTATCTATATTTTCAATGGCTTTGTGAACGTCTGTTTTCTCTGCAGATACGCCCCTCTTTTCATACTTAGATGCCATAATTTTTTCAATTTAAAATCACAATTATCAGATACGTTACAAAGGTACTATTGATAATCAGAATACTTTTTACTTATATTATATATATACAAAAAAAGCACCCCTAAATAAATAGGAATGCTCTTTACTTATATATATGTTATCTAATTATCTGATTCAGTAGCATCACCTTCTTCAGGTGTTGCTGGAGCAGCAACGTAATCATCACGTATTACACGGAATGTGGTACGTCTGTTCTTTTGGTGTGCCGCTTCTTTTTCTTCCTTGGTAGGCAAAGAATTAATCACATCTTCTGCTATAACCGGCATTGTTTCTCCATACCCCTTGGCAATCATACGCCCTGCTGGAATACCTTTAGACTCTAAATAATCCACACAACTTTGTGCACGTTTTTGAGATAATATTTGATTGTTTTTATCTGTACCCCTCGCATCTGTATGCGACATCAGTTCAACCACTAATGTTGGATTATCAATAAGTGTTTGATACAAGAAATCTAATGAATCTTTAGAGTTTACACTATCATTAACCTGCAATTCCCATTTAGCTAAATCATAACGTACTTCTGGAAATCTAATCTCATTTTTCTTAATCGATTGCATTTTCACATCATGCACAATCTTGGTTGATTCGGTACGACCCAAAGTAGTTTCTTGACCGCTACCATTCAAATAACTCTTTTTAGAAAATTCTAAAGTATAAGAAGTTTCATCTTTAATGTAACGTTCGGTACCTCCTGGAATTTGGTCAAACTCATAATAACCAAGTTCATCTGTTTTAGATTCTACCGTAGATCCATCAGTCCCAATTAATTTAATAGAAACATCCGAAATCGGAGTTCCATCATCCACATCGGAAATCGTACCAGCAAGGATAAATTTCAATGGTGGTACTCTAAAAGACCAGATATCATCCATTCCTCTACCACCTGGACGGTCAGAAGACAAATAACCTCTATTGGCTAACCCATCAAAAATAATAGCGAAATCATTATAAGATGTATTGATAGGTGATTTCATGTTCTGTACATTATTCCACACATCAGTTACTCCCACACGGTCGGCACTAAAAATATCTAAACTACCCATTCCTGGATGCCCGTTAGAGGCGAAAAACAATCTACCATCTTCATGAATAAAAGGATACATTTCATCTCCGGAAGTATTTACATCTCCACCACAGTTGATGGCTTCACCCCAAGATTTTCCTTTTTTATCATATTTAACGTACCAAATATCTTTACCACCAAAGCCACCTGGCATATCAGACGCAAAGAACAAATATTGATCCTTTAAACCAATACTTGGATGACCTACTACAGAAGTATCACTTTTACTTAAAGGAATCAATTCCGGTTCACCCCAAGCAGAGCCCACTTTTTTAGTAACGTAAATAGAACAACCCAAACGAGATTTCTTTTTGGTTAAACAGCGTGTAAAATACACCGTTTTAAATTTAGAATCTGCACTTGCACTTCCTTCGTTTGCTGTACCATTATTTATAACACCTTCATCAATTAAAGTAGGTGTCATCCATTTACGACTCTTTTTGTCTTGTTTTGAATACCAAATAGAAGAATAACTTTGCCCTGTAATTTCATCCACGTTATCGCCTACGCTACCTTCTTTAGTTGAAGTAAACATTATTGACTGATGTCTTTTGTCTGCCCAAGCAGGTGCAAAATCAGCTTTTTTTGAATTTATTACTGGATCCTTTTCCACCAAATAACGACTTGGGTTATCCAACCATTCTTGTGCTTTCTTACATTCAGAAATATACTGGTCGGCTCTTGCATCCGAAGGATTCAATTCCTTATATTTTTTAAACTCCACAATCGCCTGATCATATAAGCCTGTTCTACGCATCGTTTCCGCATAATAAAACTGAGCTTCTGGGTCTTTGTAACCCGATTTAATAGCCTTGCTTAACCAACCTTTTGCATTATCAAAATCCTCCATTTTAAAATAGGAATATCCAATTCTATACAAAATAAGCTTCTTACCAGCGTTTGATTTCTCTTTTGAATAGGCTGCTTTGTATAATACTACCGCTTCATAATAAGAGTGAGATTTGAATTTCGCATCAGCTTCTTTTGTTGCGCTTTTTTGGGCTAATAAACTGGAACCCAAAAACATAAACATTAACACGAATGGTAATCGAAGTACAAAAAATTTCATATATTCTTCTTTTAATTTTTGAAATAAACCCTATTTCGTTCGAGATTTATAAGGCCTCCAAAGTAAGTAAATATTTTAAATCTGAAAAACAATAAAAAGCCTCTTTTTGGAGTAAAAGAGGCTTTTCAATTTTGCTTACTTTGTAAACAATAATTCTCTGTATTTTGGCAATGGCCAATACTTATTATCTACGACCAGTTCTAACTTATCAACGTCATACCTAATCTTGTTAAAATAAGGAATAACATTGTTACAATATGCGGTTGCTTGCTCTTTTAAAGTTGCCAAACTGTTTGCTGATTTTCTAGCGGCAGTCATTTCCGTAATGTTTTTACTCAATCCTTGAATACGAGCAGAAACATCTTTAATCATTTCTAGTTGCTGACTTGCATAAGTTTCAAAGCTATCTCCAAAAATCGCTTTCATTCCATTTACATTTTCAACCAACATTTTTTGATATTCTATCGCTGTAGGTAAAATATGGTTAAGTCCCATATCTGCCATTACTCTCGATTCAATTTGAATGGTCAATTTATATTTTTCCAATTCAATTTCATGGCGTGCCTCTAATTCGATTTCTGACAATACATTCTGATCAGCAAATAATTTTTTAGCTTTATCCGAAACCAAGAAATCTAATGCTTCAGGAGTAGTCTTTTTGTTACTCAACCCTCTTTTCTCGGCAATTTTCACCCATTCGTCACCATATCCATTTCCATCAAAAATGATGTTCTTAGATTCGATAATATATTTTCTTAATACCTCGATAATTGCATCGTCTTTCTTTTTACCGCCATTAATCAGACCGTCCACTTCCACTTTAAACTTTTGCAATTGAGATGCCATTGCGGTGTTTAAAACTGTCATTGGATTAGCACAGTTGGCCGTTGATCCAACCGCTCTAAATTCAAATTTATTTCCTGTAAATGCGAATGGAGAGGTTCTATTTCTATCTGTATTATCTAATAAGAGTTCAGGGATTTTACCTATATTCAATTTCAATTCCGTTTTTTCATCCGAAGACAAGTCTTGTCTTGAAACCTTATCCTCTACTTCCTTCAAGATTTTACTCAATTGTGAACCCAAGAAAATTGAAATAATTGCAGGAGGAGCTTCATTTGCACCTAACCTATGATCATTTCCAGCTCCTGCAATAGATGCTCTTAATAAATCATCATGTTCTGCTACAGCCCGGATAGTGTTAATCAAAAACGTCAAGAAACGTAAGTTCGTTTTTGGCGTGTTTCCAGGGTTCAACAAATTGCGATGTTTCGGAGAGTTGGTACTTAACGACCAGTTATTATGTTTTCCCGATCCATTAATTCCAGCAAATGGTTTTTCGTGTAACAATACTTTGAAATCATGACGTTCACCCACACGTTCCATCACATCCATTAAAAGTGAATTGTGATCTACCGCTAAGTTACATTCTTCAAATAAAGGAGCGCATTCAAATTGATTAGGCGCAACCTCATTGTGTCGCGTCATTACAGGAATCCCTAATCGATGAACTTCTTGTTCGAAATCTCTAATAAAAGCGTTAGCTCTTGACGGAATTGCACCAAAATAGTGATCATCTAATTGTTGTCCTTTGGAAGAAGAATGCCCAAACAAAGTTCTACCGGTAAGTAAAATATCTGGTCGAGCGGCAGCTAACGCAGAATCAATCAAGAAGTATTCTTGTTCCCAACCTAAGGTGGTGGTTACTTTCGTTATGTTTTTATCAAAATACTGACACACATCTGTAGCCGCTTTATCCACCACATGTAATGCGCGTAGCAAAGGAGTTTTGTAATCCAATGCTTCACCCGTATAAGCAATAAATACGGTAGGAATACATAAAGTCTCACCCATAATAAAGGCTGGAGAAGTAGGATCCCAAGCGGTATAGCCCCGTGCTTCAAATGTATTTCTAATTCCTCCATTTGGAAAAGAAGAAGCATCAGGTTCCTGTTGAATCAACTGAGCACCATCAAAGGTTTCAAATGACGTTCCATCGCCTGCTGGGGTATTAAAAGAATCATGCTTTTCTGCTGTTCTACCTGTTAGCGGTTGAAACCAGTGTGTGTAATGAGTAGCCCCTTTCGACATTGCCCAAGACTTCATTCCTGATGCTACTAGATCAGCCACTTTTCTATCCAAAGATGAACCAAAATTAATTGCGTTATTTACACTTTTGTATGCACCTTCCGAAAGGAATTGGCGCATCGCCTTTTGATTAAATGAATTTTCACCATAATAATCCGAAATTCTGTGAGAACTTGTTTCCACTTCTTTTGGTGGACGATTCATAGATAATTCGAGTGCTTTTAGTCTTAACGATGCCATAAAATTGAATTTTATATATTTTTCACAAATATACATTCAAAATTAAGGGGGTCATTTAAAAAAAACATGATTTTTATCAACATGGAATGAAAAATAACGGGGGTCAGCCAAAATTTTTACACTTTTTACTGAACAACGGTAAAATACACATAAATACAATAACTCGAAAACAGAATAAACCCTTCTATCTTAGAAATTCGTTTACGAGTAATCATCATTGGAAGTGCTAGAATCGCAATTCCTATCACCCACCACATATCATTATGCAGAACAACATCAGCAACAGGGATGGATTTAAAAAGGCTGGTAATTCCTAAAATACCTAATATATTAAAGATATTAGACCCGATTAAGTTCCCAACCGATAAATCTGAATGACGTTTAAACGCAGCTACAACGGAAGTCATTAGTTCAGGTAACGAAGTTCCAAAGGCCACAATTGTAACACTAATAACATAATCACTAATTCCGAGAAACGAAGCCAAACCAACCGTTCCATCTACTAAAAGATGCGCACCGTAGCTTAAACCAATAGAACCTACAATAATAAAGATGACATCTTTCACAACGGTAGATTCACCTACCTCATCCACAATGTTTGATTCCGCTTTTTCGGCTTTAATTGTTTTACGTGATTTCCAGATTAAAAACCCATTAAAGCCAAACAGGACAGCTAACATCACGACCCCATTCATCCAGTTTAAACCAGTTACATAATTAGCATCATCTTGCGCTCCAAGATTGTCCCAATATTCTGGATCTATATTCATCCACATAAAACCAAACACCAATAAAGTGCTCAGCATTAAAACAGGCCAATCTATTTTATACGAGTTTTTACTTACTTCTATTGGGAAAATCAAAGCAGTTATTCCCAAAACCAATGCGATATTTGCAATATTAGACCCAACCACGTTACCCATGGCAATTCCGGGATGCTCAGCAAACATAGCTTCTAAGCTAACTAATAATTCGGGCGCAGAAGTACCAAATGAAACAATGGTCATTCCAACCACCAATGTAGAAATATTAAACCGGAGCGCAATACTTACTGCGCCTCGCACTAATAGTTCTCCACCAGCAACCAATGCTAAAATTCCGGCAAGAATTAATAATATATCCACAATTAAAGAGGGTTAGATGTTTTAGACGAAGAATCCGCATTCATGGCCGACTTGCTCATCTCATCCACGGATTCTGTTATTTCATCAATTACGGATTTCATTTTTTTATTCGCCTGGTTTTTTACCGAATTCACAAGGTCCGCCTGTTTTTTTACTGATTTAACATTATCATCAATATCCATTTTCACCTCATCTACAGAGGATTGAATATCTCGTTTCACGCCATCCGTTGCATCTTTTACATATCTAATTCCTTTACCCAAACTACGAGCAAACTCCGGAATTTTATCCGCGCCAAACAAAAGAAGCACCACCACAAAAATGGCAAACAACTCTCCAAAACCTAAATTAAAAAATGCGAAAATCATTTTATAGACCGTATTGAAAGTTCAAATATACAAAAAGCCCTTTTAGGTATGACCTAAAAGGGCTTTCAATTCTTTTATTATTAAAGCCTAGTGCTTCACATCTTGTTTACTCAAATCGTAAGTAACTGGAGTTGCAATAAACAATGATGAATATGTTCCAACAACCACACCTACCATCATCGCAAATATGAATCCTCTAATCATTTCACCACCAAGAACGAAGATAATTAGCAACACAAAGAAGGTAGATAAAGACGTATTAATAGTACGACTAATAGTACTATTTAACGCACTATTGATAACTTCTTTGGCTTCCTTTTTTGGATGTAATCCAAGATACTCTCTCAATCTATCAAATACCACTACGGTATCATTAATAGAATAACCCACTACCGTAAGGATAGCTGCAATAAACGCTTGGTCAATTTCTAATGAGAATGGTAACACACCATAGAATAAAGAGAAAATAGCTAATACGATTAACACATCATGCGCTAATGCTGCAATTGCTCCGGCTGAATATTGCCACTTTGAGAAACGAGCAAAAATGTAAACGAAAATCACAATCAAAGAGAAGATTACCGCAATAAATGCTGCTTCTTTAATATCATCAGCAATAGTTGCTTCCACTTTAGAAGAGGTTAATTCTCCTACAAATTGTGCTGGCGTTACTTTATCGGTATAGAAACCTATTAACCCATCATAAAGTTTACCCTCAATAACATCATCCACATCATTCTCCGTGTTTTCAATCATGTATTTGGTAGTAATTTTCACCTGATTGGACGCGCCAAAAGTTTTCACCTCAGGTACATTTTTAAGACCATCTTCATTTACAAACTGTTCGGATAATGCAGAAGAAATTTCAGCCACATCAACAGGTGCATCAAAACGAACAATGTAAGAACGACCTCCAGTAAAATCAACTCCGTAGTTTAACCCTCGAGTCAATAGTGAAGCAGCCCCCAACAAAATAACTCCTAAAGATAGCGCGTAAAACATTTTACGTTTACCCAAGAAATCAATATTCATGTTTTGAAATGCATTTTCTGTTAACTTGGTAGAAAACTTAATTTCTTTACCTGCACCCATAGCCCATTCGAAAATCAATCGGGTAATAAAGATTGCAGAGAATAAAGAAGTAATAATACCTATTATTAAGGTAGTAGCGAATCCTTGAATTGGCCCTGTACCGAAAACGAATAGAATAATACCCGTTAACATAGTCGTAATATTTGAATCTAGAATAGAACTATAAGCTGCATTATACCCATCAGCAATAGCTTGCTTAAATCCTTTTCCGGTTCTCATTTCTTCACGAATACGCTCGTAAATCAAAACGTTAGCATCTACCGACATACCTATGGTCAACACGATACCAGCAATACCTGGAAGTGTTAAAGTAGCTCTTAATGAAGCTAAGAAACCAAGAATAAAGAACAAGTTGGCAGCCAAAGCAATATCAGCAACAACACCCGCAGTAGAATAATAAAAAATCATGTAAATCAAAATGATTACTAATGCAATCATAAATGATGACCAACCTGAATCAATGGCTTCTTGACCTAATGAAGGACCAACAATGGCTTCTTCAATAATGTGTAGAGGAGCTGGTAACTTACCTGCTTTTAACACACCTGCCAAATCACCTGCTTCTTGTTGGGTAAAACGGCCAGTAATTTCAGTACGTCCACCAGGAATCTCACCTTGGACGGTTGGTGCAGAATAAACTAAACCATCTAAAACAACAGCTACAGATTGTTTATTTCCGTTTCCATCTCCTTTAGATAAACGAGCAGTCATTTTCTTCCAAATGTTAGCTCCAGTAGAATTCATGTTCATGTTTACCGTAGCATTTCCAAGCGGGTCAGCACCCACTCTAGCATCTGTAACCACATCACCTTCTAATTCTGCTTTTCCACCTTTAGGTACTTTGATTGCATATAAGTAATACAAATCTTCTGTTCCTTCCATTTCTTTTGCTTCCCAAAGGAATCTAGTTCTTGGTGGAAATAAAGATTTGATATCTTTTCTATGTAAGTAAGAATTCACAATAGAAGTATCACCTGCTCTTGCGTAACCTACTCTTGCTCCGGGTAGCGGGGCTCCTTCTTGCGAAAGATTTGGGTATAGATGAAAGAACAATGGATTGGCCGCTTCTTTTTGAGCATCCGTCATTGAAGCGTAATCTAATGAATCTGTTGATTCATTTTCCGCTTCTGTCATTAAATCTTCCATTGATTTTTCTGCGGTATCTGAAGCTATTGATGAAGAATCATCCATAGCTGATTCCAAATCAGCAGCAATATCACTTGCAGACTCTTGACTTGCTTCAGCAGTTTCTGCTCCTTCTTCCTCAGTACTTTCAAAAGTGGCTTTCAGGATTGTGTTTGCACGATCTAAACCTCCAATGATTTGAGAATTATCGTAACATTCCCAGAATTCCAATTTAGCCGTTCCTTGTAAGAAATCTCTAATTCTTCTTTTATCTTTAACACCAGGAAGCTCTACAATGATACGACCAGAACCAGAAAGACGTTGAATTTTTGGTTGAACAACACCTAAGTTATCCACCCTTTTTCTAAGCACTTGTTCAGTTCTAACGATTGCATCTTCCGATTCAGCCTTTACAACACTAATGATGTGCTCATTAGTTGCATCCGGTTGAATTTTGTCTTTGTTTTCCAAGTTATGAAAAACAGCAGCCAACTGAAAATCAGGAGCCACTTCAGCTTGAGCTTCAGCAAACAAGTCCACAAAGTTCTCAGAACTGTTACGTTGTTTTTGAATCGCGCTGTTCAAAATTTTCACGAATGTTGGGTTCGTGCGGTTACCGCCTGCCATTTCTCTTACCAAGTCTGGTTCAGAAACCTCAAGGGTAACATGCATTCCACCTTGAAGGTCTAGCCCCAAGTTGATTTCACGTTTCTTTACAAAAGAATACGTGTGATCCAATAGCGGATACACATTTACAGGACCTTGATTTAACAAGTATTCTGTTTCAAAACTTTGACTCGCTGAATCCTTCTCATAAATGGAAAGCTCCACAATTTCTGATAAAGAGTCTGCTTTTTGAGCGGCTACTACAGCAGCTTCACTTTCTACACCACTTGCCACCCAAGTGAACGACAGTTGGTATAAACTTGCGAGGACCAGCAATATGGCGAATCCCCAAATAAACGATTTATTTTGCATCTATATTTAGCTTATTTTCAGGGCATAATAACCCCATAAAAATTAGGAGCGCAAATATAGAATTTCCATTGAATTTACCCAATGTAAATCAGGGAATCTCAAATATTTTTAATACGAATAAAATTTAAATTTCATCATCAATGTATAATTCATCGTAATTTTGAAAAATGGAAGTACCAATTTCTCAAAAAATCATTCTATTCGATGGTGTTTGTGGATTATGCAATATGTGGGTAGATTGGGTGATAAAAAAGGATACCCATCGGGTGTTCAAGTACTCTCCAATTCAAGGTCAATTTGCCAAACAACTCCAACTCGAGTCCTCATTGATAAACCACCCTCAATCCATCATTTACCTTAACAAAGACAAAACACTAGTCAAGTCGAAAGCCGCATTGCATATAGCAAAAGAGCTTCCATTTCCATGGAAGCTCCTATTTATTTTTTCTATTATCCCTGTGTTTTTGCGAGACCCGATTTATGACTATATTGCCAAAAACAGGTATGCATGGTTTGGGAAATCTGAGTCATGCAGAATCCCCACCTCACAAGAAAAAAATCTATTTATCCCTTAGTCTTCCGACTCGGTAATTTCTTCTTTTTCTGGAGCTTCCTCCACAGAGTTAGCCCATTCCAAATCAATCAGACCTTTCTCCATCAACAAATTAGCCCATTGATAAATTTTCTTCAAATCGGAAGAATAAACGCGATCTTCATCATATTCTGGAAAAACTTCCGAAAACTCTGATTTCAATTCAGCTCCACTCCATTTTTTATACGGAATGGCCTTCCCTTCAAATTTTATAAGAATGGCTTTTAAAATTTCGGACAATGGTTTTTCTCCATCCTCGCCATAAATACTAATATCAGAAAGTGCGCTAATTCTATTGTGTGCATGCGCAGGTGATTTCTTACCGTCAAGTAAAGACTCTACAATAACACCATTTTTCATCGAACCCTTTAATCTAAAAAGCCCCCCCTTTCCTGAAATGGATAAAATATCTTGTAATCCCATTATTCTCTTTTGAATTTGTGTGCAATATTATTATTCAATCTTGATAACACAAACGGTCTATCGGTTTTTAATAAACTTTGTCGTTATTTTTTGACTTTTAATCTGGATTTCAACAAAATAGACTCCCGCACTAAATCCATTCATAAATAAGCTTAACTGCGTACCTCCAATTTCATTTTGAAAAAACACCTCTTTCCCTAGTACATTCGTTATCTTAATGCTCCAGTTATCATGAAATAAAAAATTGGCTACATCAATAGTAATCTTATCGGTGGCTGGATTTGGATACACCTTTAACTTTGAATCACTCACATTCAGCTCCCTTACTGAATTAGGAAGTTTTCCGTTATACCTTTTATAGGATGAATCCGCAACTTGCGTTAATATACCCACATTTTCTGCAGCCAAAATGGCAAAGGCAATTTTCACCGTATCATTAGGCTGTATAGCGAACCCACCGCCCGAGGTGACTTGAACCACATCATTTCCGGTTATATCTTGCGGCCCCGAATGATATCTATTGGAAGTTAGGGTGGTGTATTTTTTAGCATTGGTAAACCCATTAAAAATATCTACCCCGCCTAAACCGCCATTCACATTATCTAAGCAATAGCTTTTAAAACCTTGAGAGGTTAATAATTGAACACCAAAAACGGGTTTATTAAACTCTGTACTTTCTGTATAGGTCATAAACCTATTAATATCTGTCAAACATGTATTTTTTGCAAAGTCGGCTACATCAAAATCCGCAAACAGGCCGGCATGCACGTTGGTCACTTCCACTGCATTAGTATTGATTATTTCATATTCAAAAATCACATAATTTTCATGACCAAAATCCGAGCTTGCGTAAGCATCATATTTAACCATTAACCCTAGCGTATCTGCCATGGCATTGGAATCATCAAATATGCCTTCGATGTAATAATCACCTTTAGGGGATGGTACTATTTCCTTGATGTTTTCTATCGAGGTAAAATCATTATCCCATGAGCTATTACCATTTCTTACTCGATCTACCACCCGCGTAAATCCATTTTGATTCGTACCAATCATTAATCCTCCTTCAAACAATTGAGAAGTTCCAGTTTTATAAGCCACCCCTAGCCCTTGCAACTGATTTCTGGTGTTGTAGCCAAATTGTCCCTTAGAGCCCACGGTGGTAGAAATATTGTTTGTGGTGATATTTAAGTAATCCACGTTAATTAATACTTTCAAATAATATTCGTTGTTAAACACCCCATCGGTCACCACTATCTTAAAGGTTACATAAGTATTAATAGGAGCGGTGTCTAATAACTTAAAGGAGAAGGGAGTGCTATAATTATCAACTTGAACCAAAGACCCTAAGGCACCAACGTTTTCTGTATTTCGATTAACCTGTACATAACTAGAATTGGAAGAAATAGTGGCTACCACATTGCCAGAAGCACTTAAGTAATTAGTGAATGTTCCCGAAATAAACAAACTATCAGTTCCTTTAAAAACATCGTCTGTCTTATTGGTGATAACAACATTTCCAAAAACCACAGACGCTTCGGTAATATTACCGGTTACCGCTTCACCTATATTTAATCTACCCACACCAATTTTGTTTTCAAACCCCGGGTTTAGCGAATTAATATCGGTACTTTTTGTTTTTAAGCGTTCTGCAATTTGCAAGGATGACAACTGCGGGTAACGGGCTTTCACCAAGGCTGCGGCACCAGCCACTACAGGTGATGCCATGGATGTTCCGGTGTTAGAATTGTATAACCCATTGTCTACCGTTGAATACACATTTTCTCCAGGAGCGGCAATATCAATCCAATACCCTTGATTGGTGAAGCTTGATTTTTGGTCGGACCCATTTACCGATGAGACCGCTAATGAATTTTCGTATGCAGCTGGGTAATACTTTTGATCTCTGTTTTGGTTTCCGGCAGCACAAACTACCAGTGCGTTTTTATTAAATGTGGCATAATTTATCACATCCTCTTCCAATGCAGAATAACCAAAACCACCCCAAGAACAATTAATGATATCGCAACCTAAATCTGCCGCATAAACAATCCCCTCGTAACCATATATTATCTCCGTTCCATTTCCGACTCTTACCGGCACATATTGCGTGTTATAACCCGAAGAAGCCACTCCCTCACCATTGTTAGTAGCTGCAGCTGCAATTCCGGCTACATGAATTCCGTGTGCATTTTGTCCAATTTGGGGGTTGTTATCATTATCCATAAAATCCCAACCCGTAAAATTGTCAATATACCCATCGTTATCATCATCTAAGCCATTTACAGGATCTGCTGTGTTTTGAGCCATTTCTGATTGTAAATCAGGGTGATCCATATCGGTACCCGTATCTACAATTCCAATCTTAAACTGCGCGTTACCTGTAGTAATATCCCAAGCAGAATAGGCGGAAACCTGACTTAAATAATTTTGTGAACCCACACTCGGGTCATTCGGAATAAACGCAACGAAATTTATTTTCTTACGCTCTACATATTCAAAAATATCCAAATTTTGCAATGATTCAATTACTTGGTTTTCATCATTTTCATTGGCAACCTGAAGCGAATAAATAAGGCTTAAATCCACTTGATTAGCGCTACTTCTTTTAAAACTATTTGGAATTTTCCCTTCAAACATCTGCGAAACTGATTCCACACCCTTGAATGCTTTTTTTCCTACCCATTGTTTTTCTTGCATAAAGAATGCCGAATGGGATGGGAGCAATTTGACCACCACTACATTTTCAACGAATTTAATTCGTGAAGAATTCTCATTTTTTTGTCCATACGCATTCACGCCTACTAAAAGGAGTAAAATAATTGCTATGTCCTTTAACCTATGCATTCATTAAATCCTGATACGATGGAATATCTTTCACAAAAGTCACCTTGTCACCATCTACCCTACAGCAATATAACTCTTCGCCATTGGTCATCACTAAATACGGAATATTTAAAACCAAATTATAACGAAAGGCTTGATCAAACGTAGATTGGGTAATTTTAATACTGGGCCGTTTACATTCAATAAGAATCTTAGCCTCTCCCGAATTATTATAAATCACAATATCCGCTCTTTTGGTTCTACGATTTAACTGAAAGGACTTTTCCAAAACGAATAAACTTAAAGGAAAACCCAATTCTTCATGAAAATACTTCACCGTGTTTTGACGTACCCATTCTTCTGGTGTGTTCACCAAAAATTTATTACGAATAGCATCAAAAATCATGGTGCGACCCTCTTCATTAATTTTAAACTTAAAACCGCCTTGTTCTTTAACGTTTGTCATTGAAGCAAATGTAATCGCAATTTTAGTTTTCCACAATCGCCAAATCAATCAAATGCTATTCTATTTTTGACGTACCAAAACAACCATGTCAGATTACAGCACCATCATATCGCAACTTGAACGAAGGCAGTACAAACCAGTCTATTTACTATACGGTGAAGAGCCTTTTTATATTGATAAAATAACGGATTACATTACTAAAAACGTGCTTACCGAAGCAGAAAAGGGTTTTAACCAAACCATTTTTTACGGGAAGGACACCGACATCCGCTCATTGATTGAAACGGCCAAACGATATCCGATGATGGCCGAAAAGCAAGTAGTTATTGTACGAGAAGCTCAAGATTTGAAAAAAATTGAAGAATTAGCATCCTACATGGCTCAACCCGTTGAATCTACCATATTGGTGCTCGCCATGAAGTACAAGAAACCGGATGGCCGAAAAAAAATCTTCAAGGACATTAAAAAGGTTGGAGTATCATTCGAGTCTAAACCGGTGTATGAAAACAAAATGCAAGCATGGATTTTGGATTATGTGAAGCAAAATCAACGAACCATCACCCCAAAGGCATGCGTGTTAATTCTAGATTATATAGGAACCAATTTATCTGTTATCAGTAATGAATTAGGAAAGATTTTCATTTCCATACCGAAGGGTGAGCAAATCAACGACCAAAATGTGAGTGACATCATTGGCGTAAATAAGGAATTCAACACCTTTGAACTTCAGAACGCCATTGGAAATAGAGATTTCAACAAAGCTTTACGGATTGCCATCTTTTTTGGTTCTCATCACAAAGATCATCCATTTGTATTAACCCTCTTTAGTTTAAACAAGTTTTTCACCAATATTTTGCTCATGTATTTTTCGCCAGATGCGGGTAGAAATGACATAGCAAAACGATTGGGTGTACACCCTTTTTTCTTGGATGATTACTATACTGCAAAATCCAATTTTTCGGCAGGTAGCGCAGTGAAAGCTATTGAATTGCTACGAAAATATGACCTCAAGTCAAAGGGCGTAAACTCAGGAGCTCTAACTCCTGAAGAGCTTTTCAAGGAGTTAGTTTTTAAGCTCTTGAAAATATAAATATAACGCACCCCAACTTTCTTATTAAATGAACGTGTATAGGCTTAATTAGGTCTCAAAAGATAAAATTGTGCCCTACCCTTATTTGGGTATATTTGCGGCAAATTGATTTACCATTACGTATGAAAACAAAATTCACTTTATTATTACTTTCCATTTTATTTGTTTCTACCGCTATTGCTCAAAATACTGGAGTAGTTAGAGGTTTTGTATATGATGGCGGCTCAGGTGAACCGGTAATTTTTACCAATGTATTTTTACAAGGAACTACAATAGGTGCTACTACCGATGACAATGGTTTTTTCTCTATATCCAAGACACCGGTTGGAAAATACACTGTTATTTGTACCGCATTAGGGTACGATACCGCCAGGGCTGAAGTGAATATAACCTCCAAAAAAATTGTCAATATTAAATTGGTTATCAATGAAAGTACGGTTCAATTAAATGCTTTTGAGATTTCTGCAGCCAAACAAGAACAACGAACTGAGGTGAAGGTTTCGGCTATTAAAGTAAGCGTTAAAGATATTCAAAAACTACCATCGGTAGGTGGTGAAGCTGATATTGCACAATATCTACAAGTATTACCTGGAGTAGTTTTCACGGGTGACCAAGGAGGCCAATTATATATTCGTGGCGGATCACCTGTTCAAAATAGGGTTCAATTAGACGGAATGAACGTATATAACCCATTCCACTCCATTGGTTTATACTCTGTATTTGAAACTGACATTATCAAAAATGCGGATGTAAGTACCGGTGGTTTTACTGCCGAACATGGTGGGGCTATTTCTTCGGTAATGAACATCAGTACTATTGACGGTAACAAAACGCGAATGGAAGGAAAAGTGGGAGCCAGTACTTTTGGCGCTAAAATTTCGCTTAACGGTCCATTAAAAAAACCTACCGAAATTGGTGGATCAGCTATTACGTATGTTATAGCTGCAAAAACTTCTTATTTAGATAAAACAAGTCAAAGTATTTACTCCTATGTAAATGATGGGGAAGGCCTTCCGTATTCATTTATTGATGGATATGGAAAAATTGCATTTCATGGTACCAACGGAAGTAAATTCAACATGTTTGGATTTTCATTTAATGATAAGGTGAACTACAATTCTTCTAAATTAGACTGGAATTCTTACGGTGGTGGTGGTAACTTCGTACTCGTACCTACTGGATCCCCTTTACTATTAGAAGGAAACTTTTCTTTTTCTAATTATTATGTGGAGCAAAATGAAAGCGACCGTTTTCGTTCATCAGAAATAGGTGGGTTTGAAGTTGGATTAGACTTCACAAATTTTCAAGGAGACAATGCCATTCGTTATGGAATTGATATTTTGGGTATGACCACCGATTTCAATTATATAAACACTTTAAACAGGGTGATTGGAGATAAACAAAATACGACTGAATTCGCTGGTTATTTTGATTATAAATTAGTGGCAGGAAACTGGGTGGCTGAACCATCGGTAAGAGCGGTATTTTACTCTTCCCTTAGTGAATTCTCTATTGAGCCCCGATTAGGTTTGAAATATAACGTATCCGATAAAGTGCGATTTAAGGCCGCAGGAGGTTTGTATTCTCAAAACTTAATTAGTTCTAATTCAAACAAAGATGTGGTTAACCTATTTAACGGTTATTTATCAAGTCCAGAAAACTTACCTTCTACTTTTACCAACCAAAAAGGAGAAACAAAAGACGTTACTTCTGGACTTCAAAAATCTATTCACTACATTGTAGGTGTAGAATGGGATATCACGAAAAGATTCAGCTTAAATGTGGAGGGATATTACAAGGACTATTTACAGATTATCGGAGTAAACAGATACAAGATATTTGATGATACACCTGCCAATCGTGCACAACCTGAAATTTATAGAAAGGATTACATTGTAGAGGATGGATATGCCTACGGAGTGGATTTTACACTAAGTTACAAACACAAAGGCATGAGTCTTTGGGCGGTTTATTCTATAGGATTAACGCGCAGATGGGATGGATTTCAAGAATACGCACCATTTTTTGATAGACGACATAACGTTAATTTAGTGGGTAGTTATGAATTTGGAGATGACAAAACATGGACGGTAAACGCTCGTTTTAACTTTGGTTCTGGTTTCCCATTCACGCAAGTGGAAGGTTATTTTGAAGGATTTGATTTCTCTGGTGGTTTGGGCACAGATTACACCACTGCAAACGGAAACCTAGGAACCAAGTATGCTAACATTAACCAAGGTAGGTTACCAGATTACGGAAGACTTGACATTGATGTATCCAAAGTATTTGCGATTTCTCAATACACTAAACTAGAAGTTAATGCGGGTATTACCAACGTTACAAATAGGGAAAACATTTTCTATTTTGACAAAAACTCCTTTACGCGTGTCAACCAACTTCCGTTACTTCCAAGTATAGGTGCAAGCTTGAAATTTTAGATTTTCACGCCCGTTTTAGTCTCAATAAAAGGCAATACCCACATAGTTTAAATCTGGATGGCTAACTGGTTTTAGCATATTAAAAACTGGTTAAATTAAGTTTCGCTATTCCCCGCCAAATCGGCTTTTAATATTAATTTTGTGCCCCGTAAATAAACGTTGTTTTTAACACGAAATGCATGTCGGGGAAGTGTAAATATATTTTTGTTACTGGAGGAGTAACATCATCATTAGGAAAAGGAATTATCTCAGCATCGCTAGGTAAATTACTTCAATCAAGAGGGTATCGCGTAACCATTCAAAAATTTGATCCATATATCAATGTGGATCCTGGTACTTTAAACCCATACGAGCATGGCGAATGTTATGTAACCGATGATGGGGCAGAGACCGATTTAGACTTAGGTCACTACGAACGTTTTATTAGCACGCCTACTTCTCAGGCCAACAACGTAACTACCGGTAGAATTTACCAAAGCGTTATTCAAAAAGAGCGTAGAGGTGATTATTTGGGAAAAACAGTTCAAGTTGTCCCTCATATTACCAATGAAATTAAACAAGGATTCCGTACGCTGGGTGAATCAGGTAATTTTGATTTTGTAATCACCGAAATTGGAGGGACCATTGGAGATATTGAATCTCAACCTTATGTAGAAGCTTTGCGTCAATTTAGATGGGAGCTCGGCACCGAAAGAAGTTTAGTTATTCATTTAACGCTAGTTCCGTATTTAAAAACTACGGGTGAACTTAAAACCAAACCAACACAACATTCGGTAAAAGAATTACTTTCATTAGGAGTACAACCCGATATTTTGGTATGTAGAACAGAATACCAATTGAATGATGATGTAAAACGGAAAATAGCCCTGTTTTGTAACATTAAATTCGAATCCGTAATTGAATCTATCGATGCAGATACCATTTACGATGTGCCGTTATTAATGCAAGACCAGAAATTGGATCAGGTTGTTTTACAGAAATTAGGTTTACCTATTGATGAAAATCCTGAAATGAATACGTGGAAGGCTTTCTTACAAAATATTAAACATCCTGAATCGGAAGTTGAAATCGCTTTAGTAGGTAAATATATTGAATTAAAAGATTCGTATAAATCAATTTTAGAAGCATTCAATCACGCAGGAGCAAGTAACTCCTGTAAGGTAAATATTCGTTGGGTACATGCCGAAGACATGACTGATGCCGCTGCAGCCAAAATATTGGAAGGAGTTCACGGAGTTCTAGTTGCGCCAGGATTTGGCGAACGAGGAATTGAAGGTAAAATCGCAACTATTAAATACGTTCGTGAAAACAACATTCCGTTTTTAGGAATCTGTTTGGGAATGCAATGTGCAGTAATAGAATACGGACGAAATGTTTTAAATCTGGAGGGATGTGATTCTGCTGAATTTAAACCCCACGCTAATCACCGTGTGATTGACTTGATGGAAAACCAGAAAAATATTAGTAATAAGGGTGGCACGATGCGTTTGGGTGCATACCAGTGTGAACTAGAAAAAGATTCTATAGCGGAAAATGCGTATGGATCCAATGAAATTAGTGAACGCCACCGTCATCGTTTTGAATTTAATTCAGAATATTTAGAACAATTTGAAAAAGCTGGAATGAAAGCGACAGGCTTTAACCCTGCTTCTAAATTAGTTGAAATTGTAGAAATACCAACTCACACTTGGTTTGTAGGTGTTCAATTTCATCCAGAATACAAAAGTACCGTGGCAAACCCACACCCATTATTTATTGAATTTGTAAAAGCTGTAATTCAGCACTCAAAAAACTAGAATGGATAAAAAAGGACTTATAGGAATGCTGCTTATAGCAGGTATCCTAATGGTTTGGCAATATACTAATCAGCCTTCTGCTGAAGAAATTGCCGAAATGCGTGCGCAAGCAAAACAAGATTCTATTGCATTAGTTATGGAGCAACCTGTAGTGGAAAACGCTACTGAAGTTGCCCCAATTGAAACGGTGGTAATTCCCGATTCTGCTTCATCTTCTACCTCAGACTCCATTCAAAATGTGGCGTTGCAATCTCGGTATGGGTCGTTAGCTGCTAGTGCTGTGGGTAAAGAAACATTAACCACCGTAACTACTCCAATTATCACCACAACTTTTAGTAATGTAGGTGGTAGAATGGTTTCGGTGAAACTAAACGATTACCATACGTATGACAGCTCAGCGCTGTATCTATTTACGGAAGATTCAACAATGCTAGACTTTGCTTTTAATTTTGAAAGCCGTCAATTAAAAGCATCTGAATTCTACTTTGATGTAAATGTTATTGAACCTAAATCTGAGACTGATTCAACAGTAATTATTTACCGTGCCTATGCCGGAAATGATAGCCGCTATATTGAGCAACGTTATACTTTCTTTCCAGATGAGTATATGTCTCGTTATGCCATCAACTTTGTTGGAATGAACGATGTGGTGGCCGAAAACAACAATAGCATTTTGTTGAATTGGCACATGAAACCATTGAGTAAAGAAAAAGGGTTAAAGCTAGAGCAGCAAAAAACCACACTATTTTTCCGTACTAATGACGGTGATGTAGATTATGTATCGGAAGGAAGAGATGGCGAAGAAATTTTGGAATTACCGGGTCAATGGATATCCTTTAAACAACAATTCTTTTCTGTTGCTTTGATTTCAGATAATAAGTTCAAGGCAAACACCACCGTTTTAACCGGCAAAACACTTAAGTCCAAGGATTACGTTGTGGATTTAAATGCACAAATTGATGCCGAATTAAACAATGGCGGAATTGCGATGGATATGTACTTAGGTCCAAACGGATACTCCATGTTGAAAGAATATGGCGTACACCTTGACAAGCAAATTGACTTGGGTTGGGGAATATTTGGATGGGTGAGTCGCTTTCTTGTGATTCCGGTATTTAATGTACTGGATGGTACTGGACTTTCATACGGAATCATCATTTTGATTCTTACGGTATTCATTAAATTATTGCTTTCGCCTATTACATACAAAACGTATTTGAGTAGTGCTAAAATGAAGGTTCTTAAACCCGAAATTGAGGAAATCAATAGCAAGTTTAAGGAAGATGATAAAATGAAAAAGCAGCAAGCCACCATGGACTTGTACAAACAAACAGGTGTAAACCCTATGGCGGGTTGTATACCCATGCTGATTCAAATGCCAATTTTGTATGCCATGTTCCGCTTTTTCCCGGCTGCGTTAGAGTTGAGACAAAAAAGCTTTTTATGGGCGGATGATTTATCTGCTTACGATTCTATTTATGACTTAGGATTCACTATACCAATGTATGGAGATCATGTGAGTGGATTCACTATATTGATGGCCATTTCAATGATTTTCTACACCAAAAACAACTCTCAAATGAGTATGGGTGGTGGAATGGGCGGTGCCCAGGAGTCTCAAATGAAAATTATGATGTGGATGATGCCTGTTATGATGGCTGTATTCTTAAACAGTTTTGCAGCGGGTCTTACCTTGTATTATTTTGCAGCCAACATGGTAACCATGGGGCAACAATTTGTCATCAAGAAATTCTTTATCAATGAAGATAAAATTCATGCTAAATTGCAAGCAAACAAAACAAAACCGAAGAAAAAAGGAATGTTTGCCAAGCAATTGGATAAAATGAATGAAGCACAAGAAATAGCGCAAAATCGCAAATCACGTAGACAAAAATAAATTTATGAAAATTTCCATCACTTCTGTTTGGGCTGTTCTAGTTCTGGTATTATCGGCTTGTTCATTTCAAAGAAAAGTGGTGGAAGTTAAAACCACCCCTACTCCTCCAACCCTAGAATTAGCCAAAGACCAGGTAGCTATTTCATTTGAGCAAACCGCTTGTTTTGGTACCTGCCCAGTGCATAAAATGGTTATTTACGGGCAAGGGCACGCTACTTATCACGCAGACCGACACACCAAAAAACAAGGCGATTTTATTGCGGGTTTAACTCCCGAACAAATGATAGCTATTTTCAAAAAAGCGAACGAATTGTCCTTTTTTGAATTAGAAGATGAGTACACCGGTAACATTACCGATTTACCTACCACCGTGATATACCTTAACGATGGCACACGGAAAAAAAAGGTGACTGCGTATTATGACTACCCAGAAAATCTAAAGGAATTCATTAAGTATCTGAGTATCCTTACACAAGAAACCGAGTGGAATAGCGCGGAGTAATTGTTTTTTTACCTAGTTTTTATCAAATTGCATAATGCGTGTTGCTTATTTGCACACACCCATTTCCTGTTAATTTCAGCCTAAGTCAATTCATGGTTTCTCATTCAAAACCTTATTTCGAACTATAGCCATCCTTACGAAACTTAATGGCTAATGCAGAAAATGTAGGCTTAGCAATAACCAAAAGGCTAACCTAGTCACCAAGAATCACCCAATCTATTTAATCAAGCTAACACTACCAAAATCGGTGATAATTCTACCATCGTGCAAACGCAAGGTGTAACTATAGGTGTAAGTTCCGCTCATTAATGGATCTCCGGTATTATTGAATTTCCCATTCCAGCCTTGGGTAATCGAACCCGATTCAAAAACTATTCCGCCCCATCGGTCGAACACTTGCAGTACAAAATCTTCCGATTTCATTCCAGCTCCTTCAATTTTGAATACATCATTTACCCCATCATTGTTTGGCGTGAAAGCCGAAGGGAAATAATAGGTTGTTTTAAATGCGACAGGCAAATCGGTATTGGTAGAATCTGTACAGCCATACGAGTTACTCACCACCAGTTTTATATTGTACCAACCTTCTTTTGGGAAAGAGGTGGTAAACTTATCGTGTTTACTCAAAACGGTGTCATTCGTATACCAAGTCCATGAATCGGCTCCGATACTATTATCCCAGAAATCTACAAATGGCTGCAAAATATCTGGATGATGTGAATTAAAATCAAAACTCGCTTGCGGTGTAGGTAAGATGGTAAACATACACGGGTATTCTTTGGTGCTCACACACCCCAAATTGGTTTCCAAACTTACTTTGATAGCGTGGCATCCATCCACGGTAAACGACCTTGAAATAGGTTCTAATGGATTTACCAATTCATAACCATTTCCAAAATTTATGCGGTAATGGAAATTGGGATTTACGGTATCAAACTCAAATACAAACGTGCCCGGGTCGCAATTTACGACTGTATCTACCATGGCTTCAAACTCTTCAAAATTTCCAACCTCCACTATCACGCTGGCAATACCGGCAGGAGTTAGGCATTGGTCGGTTACGGTTACCGAATATTTGGTAGCCTGAGTAGGAACTTCAATATGTACAGGTCCTGAGCCTACTCCATGATCCCATACATAAGAATATTTCCCATCGCCACCTATTCCTTGGGCGGTTAACAACACCTGGTCGCCCAGACAAACCGTATCTCCGGGTGAAATGTCCACACCCAATTTTGGATATCCACCCACTTGAACAAATACTGAATCTTCGATGGTATTTGACTTACACTGATCATTAATGGTTACCGAATAATATTGAGAAGTAGTGACACTAGTCGTTACTTTGGAGGTCTTACCTATTCCTTGTTCCCAAGTGTAGAAATAAATACTATCTCCTCCATGCGCAATAGCCTTTAACTTAACCGTATCATACAAACAGAGGGTATCGGGGCCAAACATATCCACCTGTAATGGTGGGCGCACATCAATTTGTATGGTTGCGGTATCGGGCGGGCAATTATTGGTATCCGTAACATAAATAGCATACTGATGATTTACCGTAGGCGACACATTCACGTTGGCCATATTACCAAATCCACCAGCCCAAGAATAGGTATAAGGAGGAGTACCGCCAGAAGCTATTCCTGACACATCGGTTGTATTTCCAACACATATCAAGGTGTCGCCCAATCCGGTGACAGATATAGGCAGCGGTTCAGTAACGGTAAAACTTATGGTATCCACACAGCCATGAAAATCAGTAACGGTTAGCACATTAATTCCGGCACAAAGTGAACTAGCCGAAAGTGTGGAATCGCCTCCTGACCAAGCGTAGGAATATGGTGCAGTACCAAATTGGACACTTGCCGTAGCACTGGCATCACATCGCACAAAGGCACAACTGGTTTGACCAATGGTAGGAACGGCCAATTGCATGGCCCGAATAGTACCTAAATTGAAGGTCCAATTACTAGCACAGCCATTGCCATCTATAATTTCTACGGAATAAGCCGCTTCTGGTAAACCTGATAGCGAATCTGCTACCGAAACGCTTAGGGTGGTTTGCAAAATCGTTCCATTACTATCCGACCAAATGTAGGTCCATGGATACGGGATTTGATTTGTATCAGGAAGTATTTTCAACTGCCCATCGGTACCACCTGCGCACGAAACTTTGGTTTCTGTAAGCAACGGACCCGATGGATTATAACACCCTGGGTCGCATCTATCTCTTACGAAAAAGCAAAAAATACTATCATGTACACAACCAAAACTATCCAATACATTCACAGAATAGCAAAAAGTGGTACTATCAATTTGCGGAACAAGCATCATCGTATCGGCAGTGGCATTCATGCTGGTTACCGATGGAGCTGAATTAGCCGGTGCTACCCATACGGAATCAATTCCGGGGGTATACGAAATTTGATTAATCGGGTAAAGGGACGATGCAAAATCAATACCCCATGAAAAAATAAATCCGTCATCCTGAGTCAAATTATCCGTCACTGTCAACCGCCATTGCCCATTTAACGGGCATCCCACTAATCTACTCAATGCCTGAACTGGAGTGTAACTTCCGGCTTGTAATGTGGTGCCATTAAATCCGCCACATGGGTTTGCCACACTTGGACATCCCACACATGTACCGGAATGAGTAACCATATCTAACTGACTATTCCCCGTTGGTTTCCATTCATAGTTATAACCTACGCCCGGTACTAAAAGAGAGTTATCACACGCCTCTCCAAGCCATCGTCCTGCACCTCCGGTATTCCCTTTCAAAATAGCAGTAGTACCATTGGGACATCTTATTTGAATCAATAAATCGCCCAAATAAGAGTGTTCCATATTTACCCAAATACGGTCCAATTGACTCACATTCGTAATATTCAATCCGGTAGCAAATCCGGTAAACACCAAATTCATATTATAACTTATGGCAGGACTGTTACTCGGCTTATCTGGCAAAGCGGTATACACACCTAATTGTCGCGGAATTATGTTATTAAAATTGGTAGGAGCTACTTGAATTTTCAAAAAATTTGTATCTCCAAAACATATCGTATCATTTACCATTTGCGTCCCTACAAAACTAGGAATGGTACTTACTCTATAGGTTAACGTAATATTCGGATCCATAACACACCCCATGGTATCCACCGCAATTACTCGGATTTCTCCACCCACAATGTGATCTGGCGAAAATTGATACGGATTTCCATTTCCTAAGGTATCCGTGCCTTCCATCCAATAAAAAGTGGTTGTGCTATCGGCTTGATGGTAGTTTTGATTATTATTGGTGTATACCCCTTTTAGCTGCAATAGGCTTGTATCTTGAAAACAGACATCCAAGAAACCTTGGGCATTGGTATCGGGCATTAAAGTGTCAATAACCACATCATATTGTTGGCAAGGAATTGTACAAGAAATCGTAGCATCCCAACCCGCAGCAGTACCCGCAGCATCCGATACAAAAACAAAGGTTAAACAACCCGCACTATTCGTAGCTAACATGGCGTTTATAACCCCGACTAATGGATTGGTTACGTCATACACACCTAACAAGGGAGCGCTTGTGTTGCTCCCATTATATACGGTGAGCATATCGCCTGCACCTAAGGCAAATGAGGTGAAATCAATGGCCACAATAGATCCTGCAGACCCTGGGCAAATGGTTTTAGTAAAGTTCTCACTATTGGCATATCCAGCTCCTGTACCGGTAGGTCCGCCATAGCGCAAACTAGATTCAAAGGTACCCACACAAGTATTAATACTGTCGGTAGCCATCACATTTACCTGCGCATGACTTATGGTTGAAACCAGTATAAAAGCAATTAGAATTATTTTTTTCATTGTCTTGCCTTTACTCTTTTTGTCGTGTTGTAATCATCCAACATATCCTGAGGGGCTCTAAAAATAATTGCCTTACCTGTATTTCCGATTTTGTAGGTGTAATATTCGTTACTATTCCTTTTTAAGGAAATCAGTAAAATATTTAGATTTTCAATATCTTCAATTTGAACCGACTTTCCGGAAGTGATAAAAACCAATTCTGATATATCAGGGCTCCCTTCTAGTTTTTTTTCGGGTATATTTTCAAGGATGTAAAATGCATTTTTAACGTAGAAATTTAGGTAGTCGATGTATTCAGGTTGGTCTTGGAGTAATTCATCCAGTCTTGTTTGACCATACATCGCAACAATTCGTTGGTCTATTGGTCCCGAAATAGATTGGGCATTTAGTCCTTCATAGCACAGCACAGCTAAGGAAACGACTAGAATCCGTAAGTAAATTTTTAACACAGCATCTCTTTAAAATGGACGGTAAAAATAGGTGATTTTGAATAGATTTATATAATCTGTTAAAACATAACATTCATCATTTCTTTGAGTGATCAAAAAGGCTACATTTGACCCAGCAAAAAATTGCAGATTTTTAAACTACATTAATACATAAATCAAGATGAAAGTAACCGTTGTAGGTGCCGGAAATGTTGGTGCAACTTGTGCCAATGTATTAGCTCATAACGAAGTGGCTAATGAAATTATTTTATTAGATATCAAAGAAGGTGTTGCCGAAGGTAAAGCGCTAGATATTTGGGAAACTTCTCCAATCAACATGTACGATTCTCGTACTATTGGTGTAACTAATGATTACGCAGCAACTGCAGGATCTGAAGTTGTGGTAATTACATCAGGACTTCCACGTAAACCGGGGATGAGCCGTGATGATTTAATTGCTACTAACGCAGGTATCGTGAAAATGGTAACTGAGCAAGTAATAAAATATTCTCCAGATGCTAAAATTATTATTGTTTCCAACCCATTGGACGTAATGACCTACCAAGCATTTAAAACTGCTGGTATTGATTCAAGTAAAGTATTCGGAATGGCTGGTATTTTAGATACTGCACGTTACCGTTCTTTCTTAGCTATGGAATTAAATGTTTCTCCAAAAGATATTCAAGCAGTATTGATGGGTGGACATGGTGACACGATGGTTCCTCTTCCAAGATATACTACTGTAGGTGGAATTCCAGTTACAGAAATGATTGACGAAGACAAGCTAGAAGCTATCGTAGACCGCACCAAAAAAGGTGGTGGTGAAATCGTGAAATTATTAGGTACTTCTGCATGGTATGCTCCAGGTGCGGCAGCTGCTCAAATGGTAGAAGCTATTGTGAAGGATCAAAGACGTGTTTTCCCTGTGTGCGCATGGTTAACTGGAGAGTACGATCAAAACGAAATTTATTTAGGTGTTCCAGTAATTCTAGGTAAAAACGGAATTGAAAAAATTATCGAATTAGATTTGAATAACGATGAAAAAGCATTGTTGGAAGAATCTTCTGTAGCGGTAAGAGCAGTAAAAGAAGTTTTAGACGGAATGGATATCTAGTCTAAATTGAATAACATAAAAGAGAGTCGTTCTGATAGTTTTCAGAGCGACTTTTTTTTGTGCCTTTTTTTTGGGTAATGGCTTTTTAGAAATTTGCTTACCGATGTATATTATATCTGAACCTTAGATTCGCATTTCGAATTATTTTCAGGACGTATATTTTCTGAGGCTCCGCGCACTTCGACTCCGCTCAGTGGGCGGAGATGCTAATTTGAAGGTTTCTGTTTCGAATATCGAACAAGGAATGTTGAACAAAGAATGTTGAAGTGAAAAAGCTTATCAAAAATCATCTAAAACACTCAAAGTATTAGACTACCACAATAACCATTGATTATTGTTTATTGAATATAGAGTGTTGCTTATTTTGCAGAGGCTTCGCTTAGTGGGCGGAGCCATAAACTTGAGTTTTTGGTTTTGAATGTAGAACAAGGAATGTTGAATGATGAAGTAAAAAAAAAGAGTTTGAAAAACGGAATTTTGATTTTTCTAAGAAAGGTTTAGGTTTATAAA
>TARA_R110002050_G_scaffold95306_1_pt1 | contig 81160 bp, 85 predicted proteins | sample TARA_R110002050 | Tara Oceans TARA_R110002050 (sample SAMEA4396988) | marine metagenome | biome: Polar Biome; feature: [DCM] deep chlorophyll maximum layer (ENVO:01000326); material: water (ENVO:00002006), including particulate matter (ENVO:01000060) such as... | depth 25 m
ACGAAAAAGGAAAATGTAGAAATGCTCAATTATCTGGGTGCAGATTTTGAAACCCTGAACAAGGAAACAGCTAAAAAGTTGAATTTGGAAGGTGGAGTGCAAGTTGTTAATTTATATCCTGGGGTATTACGTCAGAAAACACAAATGCGCGCCGGTTTTATCATTACCCATGTAGATGGTAAAAAGGTGACCGATATAAAAGAACTGGTTTCCGCTCTCGAAAACAAAAAAGGGGGCGTGATGCTCGAAGGAGTTTATGAAGATATGCCCGGAAAACAGTATTATGCTTTCGGACTTGATTCTTAATTTTAATATGTACCAACTTAGTCATATAGAATCTAACGTTCTAAGCTGGCCACAGCCACTTTTTAACGTACTGTTCTTCACATTCAGGGTCATGTTCGGTTTTAGATAGTCGTTTCGAATAATACATTTCTTAGGCCCTTGCGTGACAATTTTTGGTTCGGTTAGGAAGATTTTAGGAAGCCCTGATTTACATACTATTAGTATTGAAAAGACCAAAAAGGGAATTAATAATAGATATTTTTTTATTCCATGATTATTATCAGAGTAAATTGATTGAAGTCATTGTGCTTTTAGGCTCACCATAATAAATTTAAAAAAGGAAATTTAAAGAAGGGTAGCATTTATGGACACTAATGAAAGTATACGAAGATTGGCAAAATTTTCTTCTGAAATACGTAAAATCACCCTTAAAAAGCTTCAAGAAGTTCCTGATGGTTTTTTCAATTGGAGATTGAATAACACAGCGATGAGTTTTGGACATATCGTAAAGCACCTCAATGATGTAGATGAGCTTTTTTTCAGTCTAGGAACATCCAAACAAAACCAATTTCAATGGGAATTAGGATCAGAACAACCAAATTTAGACTTTACAGAACATACCTTTGAGGCAATGATTCTAAAATTAAAAAAAAATCAGAAAAAACGATATACTACTATCTATATACTTGATGATTTAGGAATGGATAAGGAAGTTTCCGATAAAAATGGAAAGAAAATGAGTTTCTGGTGGTTTATTATGAGGAATGTTTTAGAACACGAAATTTATCACACGGGCCAGATAGCAGCTTATTTAAAAGTTTTGAAAGGGGAATCATCAGAAATTTAATTAACTATTTACATAAATTGGATTTTATAGGGAATATGTCAAAGTAGAAACTCACCTAGGGTTATGAAAACTTGTCTGAATCAAATGAAGTGTTCAATTTAATTCAGATACATATTTTAATTATATCCGTAGGAGTTTCGACTAATATGGTCATATCACCACGAAGCACAATGGGTTGCTTCAGTATTTCTGGATTGAACCGTATTATCTTTGTCCGATCGTTTTCTGAAAAATCAAGACATCCGAAATGTGTTTTATAGGAAAGATGTATTTGATTTACCAATTCTTTGATATTAAGTCGCAAACGGTCTGTTAGTTCTGCTATTTGGGGACCTGCTATTTTTGTTTTTAAATATCAATTTCTTGTATTGGTGATCCTTCCGCCTTAACGTAAGCTAATGTTTGTCTTGCCATTCTAGATTTAGAACTGTAAAACAATCTTATTTGTCGGTCTGATGTGGCTTTTTTTCAATGATTTCGATTTAGATCAGTTCCTATCTGTATCTAAATGATGGCCTAACAATTCTTTTAAACTTTCCAGATATTCCTGCATTAACTCCTTGTCGATATGCGGATGGGCAGTTGATGGTATTGTCATTGGGTTTTCATCCAAAGAACGATAGAGCTCGGGATAATTGGTTTCGATAGTTGTTGTGAGTTGTGTAATTGCTTTAAGTAATTTATGTATATCTTTCATCTTGTATTGTTTTAGAAAAAACTAGTAGTACTTTTTTTCTTCACTCATACCGCAATGCGTCAATCGGATTCAGTTTTGCCGCTTTTCGTGCAGGAAAATACCCAAATGCAACCCCGATCAGGGCCGAAAACCCAAATCCGATTAGAATGGAATAAATTGCCGTAGGGATAAAAAAATCGGTTGCCCTATATATTATTTGATTACCAATAACACCCAGAACAATACCCAAAATACCACCTACCAAACTCAATACAATGGCCTCAATCAAAAACTGGGTCAAAATATCGCTTTCCCTAGCACCTATAGCCAGCCGTGTTCCTATTTCACGGGTTCGTTCCGTAACCGAAACCAACATAATGTTCATGATGCCTATACCCCCGACAATCAATGAAATACTAGCAATGGCACCCAATAAGATAGTAAGAATACCGGTTATGTTACCCGTAATTTCCTGAAGTTCGATTTGTGTCATAATCTCAAAATCATCTTCTTCGCCATCCTTGATCTTATGCGATTCTCGCAACAGTTCTGTAGCCTCTACTTTTGCATCGGCGATATGATCCTCGCTCAATGCACTTGCCACGATTAGATTATACCCACGGCGGTGTCCGAACAATCTGTTTTGAATGGTTGTGTAAGGAGCGACGACAATATCGTCCATATCCTGACCCATGCCACCCGAGCCTTCTTCCCTCAATAGACCTACAACGCTAAAGGGCACTTTATCAATTCGTATTTGCTTACCGATGGGGTCTTGTCCGGGAAAGAGTTCTTCCCGTATGGTTTCACCGATAACGCAGTATTTTTTAGCAGTTTTTACATCTTCTTCAGTAAAAAAACTACCTAATTTTATTTCTCTGCTCGTAATGTAGAAATAATCATAGGAAACCCCGTATACTGTTGTGGATTTATAGCCATTAGGTCCAATGGCCTGGGCACCAATGGCCACTAAAGGCGATATTTGCGGCATCCAAACGGAGTTCTTTTGCAACATATCAAAGTCTTTTTTGTCTATGGGTCTGCCCATTCTCACGTTGATTCCTGCTTTATGTTCAGATTTTGTCTGTATCATCAAGAGATTGGTTCCCAAACCCGAAATTTGATTTTCCACTTGCATGGTGGCACCTTCCCCAGCAGAAATAGTCATAATTACAGCTGCTACCCCTATTATAATACCCAACATGGTCAATAGGCTACGTGTCCTGTTTTTATTGATTGACTCGAAGGCTACCTTGAATATTCTAAAAAAACGTTTCATTACTTCGTAGATTTAATATTTTACGGGCATTTCCAGTTCCTTTAGTGCAATTTCTTTAGTACTTCTATCTTCTATAATCTTATCGGAAATGATTCGTCCATCTCTTAAGTAGATCATGCGCTTTGCGAATTGGGCAATTTCTGGCTCATGGGTAATCATGACTATAGTCTTTCCCTCATTGTTCAATCGTACAAAAAGATCTGCGATATCTATACTTGTCTTGCTATCCAAATTCCCTGTTGGTTCATCGGCCAAGATAAGAGCGGGATTATTGACCAAAGCCCGGGCAATGGCTACTCGCTGTTGCTGTCCGCCGGAAAGCTCATTGGTCCTATGGTAAATACGGTCGGCTAAATCTACCTGTTCCAATGCCTTTTTGGCGAGTTCCTTGGAATTTGAGAATCGACCCGTTCTATCATATATGAGAGGTAGCTCTACATTTTCCAAAGCCGTGGTTCGTGACAATAGGTTGTAACTTTGAAATATGAAGCCAATCTTTTGATTTCTTATGTCCGCTAACTGGTTTTTTTCGAGTTCATTCACCCGTACATCATCCAAGCTATATTCCCCTGAGGTTGGCTTGTCCAAGCAACCAATAATATGTAGCAAGGTAGATTTACCAGAACCTGACGCTCCCATAATGGCAACAAACTCTCCCTGTTCGATAACCATATCAACATCGGTAAGTGCATGCACCTCGATTTCACCATTTTTGAATATGCGGCTCAATTTTTTGGTTTCTATGACTTTTTTTAGGGACATTGTTACTTTTTTTTCGTTTTAATGCCGTTAATCACCTTACTTCCTTCTATTAGGTCGGAACCATCTAAAAACCGTTTGATTTCAGACCGTAAACCTGTTTTAATTCCTATTTCAATGAACTTGAAATCCAATTTACCTTGCTCATTATTACAAAAGAAACCATCAATGTGAGAAGGAAGGTTTTTCTTGAAATTTGTTGGGGTATATTGTTCCTCGTTATTAATAGCTCGAAAAAATTTTACCTGCAGTGAATCAGGCAGCATTTCTTTAGCTTTCATTTCTAAAATAGGTTTGACTACTTCCAACATATCTTCGTTAGGTCTAAAGCGCAATGCCGAATTGTTTACCATCAGTACATTTTTTGCTGTGGCGGTAATAAATTCAAGATTTGTGGTCATACCGGGTAATAGTAATCCTTCTTCATTGTTAACATCTACCACTACTTGGTAGTTGACCACATTGTTGATCTCGATCGGTTGCAATCGTATTTGGCTCACCATTCCATAAAAATTTTTTTCTGGATAGGTTTGTACCGTAAAGCGGACCTGCATACTGTCTTTGATATAACCGATATCGCTTTCATCCATATCTGCTAAAATCTGCATTTTTGTTAGGTCTTCGGCAATGATGAACATGGTTGGGGTCGCAAAGGAAGCAGCTACCGTTTGGCCTTCTTCTACACTGCGTTCGATCACGGTTCCGTCGATGGGAGAGGTGATATGGGCATAGCCCATACTGACTTCTATATTTTTTACCGCTGCAGCAGCAGCTTTTTTAGCACTAACCGCTTGATTATAGGCGTATTTGGAATCAGTGTATTCCTTATTTGAAATTACGTTTTTTTTATATAGTGTTTGGTTGCGTTCATATTCGTCCTTGGCCCTTGATAGCTGTACCTCACTAACGGCCAAATTGGCCTGGGCACTATTTAAATTAGTATTCAGCAATTTTAGATCCATATCGGCCAAAACCTGCCCCGCTGTAACTTTATCATTATAGTCCACATAGATCTTTTCAATGGTTCCCGAGATTTGTGTACCGATTTGCACCGTATTAATAGCTTCTACCGTACCGGTGCTTGATACATCGGCTTCAATATTTCCTCTAATCAGAGAGGTGTAGGTGAAATCTAGCTTCTTAGTCTTTAATTTTTGCTTTACCATTAAGTAACCACCCATACCAATACCAATAATTGCCAGTAGAATCCATGTTGATTTTTTCATATTAATGAATTTCACAAAATTCGGTTGTACTTGCTTCCAAAGAAGTAATTTTAATTAAATTTAAGAGGTCAAAATTAGAGCCATTTTTCTATTCTAGGCATGACCTAAATTGGTTGAAGGTGGATAAAATCGAAATAGGAAAACACATAGATTAAAAAAATCATATCGATTTTTGGAGGTCTTATTTTTGTTCTTTCTGGAAAACAGTTTGATTCGAAAATCTACTCTATGGACATCTAGGAATTCATCCTTAATAATCTAGAACAGCGACACACCTCTGTTTATCGAGTTATTCATTCATTACCTTTTGTGCAAATTTCTCAGTATCAACTACATATTTCGTTATGGTAAAAACTTCTTTTCGATTCTTTCTAAAATCTTTGACAAAGCTAGTTAGATCATCTTCTAGCTGTTCATGCTCTGCACGAAATTTATGGGAATCATAGGCAAAAGGATTATCGATCAACTCGGCCAAATGGTGTAAATGTTTATTTGCCCGATCCAGTAAAGACCCACATTGATTGTCCATGTTATTTAATCCGACTTCGATTTCCCGAACCATATCGATATTCTCTTTTTTTGAGATCAAAATAAAATATTTGTCAATAAGATGGTGCATAAACTTTAAGTCATCACTATAAAATGAAAGGTCTGATATCCAATGCTCTGTGAGCACATAAAGTTCTTGCCAGTCGGCATCGCTTATGTAATTGGCTTTGGGCCTACTTCTAAAATTTTTCATGTTGTATGTTTTATTATAATTTTTCGGCCATTGCGATAACCGCACCTGTTTTGGCAGTTTCACCGCGTTTTACCTTGATTTCTATTAAGGTTCCGGAAAAAGGTGCAGGTACCTCAAAGGCTACCTTATCGGTCTGCACTTCTACCAAAGTTTCTCCTTCTTCAAAAGATTCGCCAAGTTCCTTATACCAGAGTACTATGGAACTCTCCGCATCTTCTCCCAATGCTTCAGGGAGGACTATTTCCTTTAATTCCACCATACAATTAGACCGTTACCATATTTTCAACAGCATTAACAATATCGTTCGCATCGGGAATCACATATTTCTCCATTACGCGACTATATGGAATCGGCACATCGGGAATCGCTAAACGGGCAATAGGAGCTTTAAGATATTTGAAACCTTCAGAGGCTGCAATAGCACTCACTTCAGCTGTAATACCATAAGAATAATAATCTTCATCCACAACCACCAAACAGCCTGTCTTGGCAACAGATTTCAAGATAGTTTCCTTATCGATAGGTTTAATGGAACGTAGGTCAATGACTTCGGCGTCGATGCCCCTTTCGGCCAATTTTTCTGCTGCCTTTAGAGCTTCAACGGTCATCATTTGTACACCGACTATGGTTACATCCTTACCTTCGCGAACCACTTTGGCCTTGTCTAACGGGGTGGTATAGGCATCTTCAGGAACTGGGCCTAACGAGGCATCCAACTGATCCATCCATCCCAATCCTTGAAGAGTTTTATGGAACATAAACACCACAGGATTGTCATCGCGTATGGCCGAAATCAACATCCCTTTGATATCATTTGGAAATGTGGGTGCAACCACCTTCATACCAGGTAAGTGCCCGAAACTTGCATATAGTGTTTGTGAATGCTGGGCAGCATCGCTATAGCCACCGCCAACTGCTGTTAGGAGTACTATAGGAAGTTTCACGTTACCACCGCTCATATAGGGGATTTTGGCCATTTGGTTGTAGATTTGGTCCATGACTACACCGTGAAAGTCCACGAACATCAACTCAACGATGGGTCGTAACCCTTCCGCCGCAGCACCTATGGCGGCTCCGATGAATCCAGTTTCCGAAATAGGGGTATCCATAATCCGTTCTTCGCCAAATTTTTCATACAGTCCAGTAGTAGAACCAAAAATTCCTCCATATTTACCCACATCTTCGCCCATGACAAAGATATTCTTGTCGCGGTCCATTTCTTGCTCCAAAGCTTGGGCCATGGCCTTACTACCAGTAAGTTTTCTTATTTTTTCTTTTGTTGCTTCCATAATTAAGTCTTTTATTGTCATTCCTGTGCGGTCATTGGGCATAGCCATTGTGTAGATGGCATTCTTTAATGGATTTCTAAGAATAGTCTTTAAACAAATACATCTTCTAAGGCTTCCTCAGGTTCAGGATATGCGCTTTTGATAGCAAATTCATAGGCGCTATCTACTTCCTTTATAATTTCTTGATCGAGTACCATTAAATTTTCTTCCGAGGCCAATGCCTCTTCCAAAAGGTATTTTTTTAATCGTTCGATTGGATCTTTGACTCTTAATTTTGATACTTCGTCCTTAGGGCGGTACAACTCGGGGTCGCCCTGAAAATGGCCTAAATAACGATAGGTCTCGATTTCTATAATTGATGGCCCTTCTCCTTTTCTGGCGCGCTTCACAGCTTCCTTGCTTACTTCGAACATTTTCAAGGGATCATTATCACGAACCTCATAGCCTTTTATACCATAAGCCGCGGCCCTGACATCATTAGTAGGTACGCAAGTAGAATTCTTTTTGGACACTGAAATACCCCACGAATTATCCTCGACAACGACCACCAATGGTAGCTTCCAGAGCGCGGCCAGGTTCATCGATTCGTGAAAGGCCCCAGAATTCACTGCCCCCTCGCCAATAAATGCTACGGCCACCCGATCCGTGCCCTTCTTCTTGTTGGCCAAAGCGGCACCCACGGCATGTGGAATACCGGCCCCAACAATACCGCCACAAGAGAATTTTACATTAGGGTCGAACAAGTGCATGTGTCCGCCCTTGCCTTTGCCCAATCCGGTTTTTTTGCCGAAAATTTCAGCGGTCATTTTTTTTAAGTCGACTCCTTTGGCTATTGCCTGATGATGCGGACGGTGGGTAGCGGTTACGGTATCATCCTTTGTAAGGTTCACGATCATTGATGCAGCTGCAGGCTCTTGTCCGTTTGATAGATGCATTTCTCCTGGAACCGGCCCCGAACCGATGTTGAATACGGGCTGTTTACCTTCGAGATAGGCTTTCTCCATTCGTTCTTCAAAATATCGGGAAGTCTTCATCTTGCGGTAGATCCATAGAAGGTCTTGTTTACTGTTCTTCTTCATGATGATAGAATTTTATGATATAAATGTATCGACCCTTGGATACATTTTAAATGATCTAGGTCATTTCACGTCTTTGTATCGGTCATTAATTTTAGTTATATATCTACAAAGACATTCATCGTGAAAACAATTCTATATGCCACCGACTATTCCAAAAACTCCGTGGCCGCATTAAAATATGCACATAAACTAGCCCAACAGATGGGAACCCGTTTAATAATAACCCATGTCTTCGATTATCCCTCTGTTTTGGGAGCGGAAATGCTCTCGGAACCATTTCCACAATTAGAGAAAGATGCTTTTAAAACACACCGTGCCAAATTGGTTCAATTCTGTGAAGAACACCTAAGCGGCAATTGGGAGAATTCCAATTTACAGCTAGAGGTCGTAGAAAACAAATCCGTAATCAATGGGATTATTTCGGTGGCTAAGGAATCGCACGCCTATTTAATTGTTATCGGTATGAAAGGTGGTAGCGGACTACGCGAAATGATTATGGGAAGCACTACAAAGCATCTTATTAAAAAAGGACCTTGCCCCATTTTGTCGATTCCTTTAGATACTAGCTATATGCCTTTTAAAACCATTGTTTATGCAACCGATTTTGAGGAAGAGGATGTCTATGCGATTCGAAAACTGGCCGAAATGGCAGAACAGTTCGATGCTGAAATAAAAGTCGTCCATATTTCCACTAAAAAAGAATATAAGGGAGAACTACAAATGGAATTGTTCAAAGGGATGCTGCACGAGAAAGTTACCTATGGGAAAATGGATTTTGAACTATTATTTTCTGAGGATGTTTTTAACTCTCTCCGAATATATCTTGGAGATACCAACGCAGATTTGATGGTCATGTTAGAAAGGGAAAAAGGCGGGTTCTTAACAAAATGGTTCCATCGGGATCTTGTCAAAAAAATGGAATCTTATGGTAGGATACCCTTGTTAAGCTTTAGGGAGGGCAATCATCAACTCTTTTATACAAGTGCAGTACTTTAAATTTAATTTCTAGATTCTATATCTTTATTATAAGAATTTAAAACAAGCTATAATCAAAAAAAATTGGTGGTTTTTTAGTTTGTAAACGGAAGTTTAATTAATAGATTTTTTTAAGATCCTTATATATAATTGAGAATACATTAAAATGGTAAGAAGAATATATACTATCATATTTGCATAAACTTTTGGGCTGGGATATTAACTTTCTATTATTTGCGCTATAAACTTTAATAGTTCCGTACTTTTCATATCTGCAGTTTTTTCAGTAACCAGATTATCGATAAATAACCAAATTTTCTATTAATGACACACGTCATTTTTCTGCCGACCATCGTAAATTATCTTTAGGAAATAATCCCAAAACATCCTCAATTAAATGAAAGCTTTGGCGCAAATAAAAAATCTGATCGGTAATGAAGAGAAAAATACCGTACTACGAAATCTTAGTCGAATAATGGATATCAAAATTATTGATATCGATATCGATAACGGGGTGTTAATTTTTCTCTATCCAAGTCCACTGGTTTTTCAAAAAGTAAGACAAGAACTTTTACGTATAGGCCACCCTATGCAATCTTATAGGTGCACTTTATCAAGTTCACCCGAATGAATGCATTTGATGATTTTGCGTCTAAATTCAAAGGTTTTTAACTTCATATAGTTTATTCCCTGTTACCCTCACCCTTAGGTATAATGAAACATCCAAAAGGTTACATAAATGATATTGCCAAAAAGCTAAAATCATCTTGATTTGAAAAAAACCATGATACTTCTGGACAATTCATAAAGGCCAAAAAAATATAATAGTAAGAATAATTCTATTTCAATTAAGGGTATCAAATATATATTTGATTTTTTGAGCATAAAATGAATTAATAATATGTTTTACGTACATCTATCTTTTGGACTTTTATAATTTTTCAATCAGATTTTCCCGCTCCAATTGACCAATAATTCGGTCTACATAATCATTAACGGTCGAGGTAATATTTACAGGGTCGACGATATTAAATGTACCGACCCAGACCAAAGATTTATCTTCATCTCCACTAATATTATAGATGGAAGTCTCAATATGAAAAACTTTATAGTTCTCATAATAGTCCGGGGTATAATAAATATCCTGAAATCTATAAAAATACGGCCCAAAACGATACCACCAATTGTACCCAAAAGTGTAATGCCCAGATCTTTGTATTGTTTTGTCGTCGATTCCCACAATTGCAGTGATTACGACAGCATCAAAACCTTGTTGCAAAAGCTCTTCCTTCATCATCTCTATTTCTTCTTCGCTTCTTTTTGAGGCTGTGAAAGATTGGCCAATGACCATACTACTTTCATAAGCATTGATACCTCGGTTTATGAACTGTTCTTTAAGTTTTTCCTCAAAGATTTTCCGAGCCGTAAGGTTTTCGGTCATGCCGATTACCAAAAGTTTTTGTGGGCTAAATACTTCTATTCCTTTGTTTTTCCAGCTATCCACAAATCTTGTAGAAGAACAAGCCGTCAAAATCAGTATTCCGAGAATAAAAACTATTTTCTTCATGATGTAGTACATATTTGAGGGATAAAAGTATAGATTGGAGTCTTAGACAACAATGACCTAGATCATTCTGGTGAGTTGGCAATTTTAGGGGTAAAATAACTTTTCGGATCGTTGTATTTCGAGTAATGGACTTTAAGATTCTTAAATATTGAATATTTGATTCAAGTACAAACAGAAACAGGAGACCTCAGGTCTCCTGTTTCCTTTTAAGCGTTCGTTTTATTCTAAACGAATAGATTTATCCTTGAGTCATCTTATCGCTAAAATGATATAGGGGCAATCTCTGCGAAAAATAACCCGAACCCTATCAAGCCTTTATCGCCTTTCGACAATATTGGTCTTTATGTAATATCTTAAAAAGGACCAAGATACCGGAATATCCCAGTTCTTTTTTCTGGTACCACTTTACATTAATTTTTGAATGCAGATCAAGTAGGAATGCGCTAGCTTCGCGTATACTTGAATTCCAAGATTAAAGTAGTCCATTTTATCGCCTCTAAGGGATTACCGCTTTGAAGGCTTTTAAATTAATGTCAAAGAGAAAAAAACAGGAAGCTAAAACTTCCTGTTTTCCCATAAAGAAATAGAATACATCAATACTTTTCATCAATCTTTTAAACTATTTTATTGCTAAAACAACCTAACTGACCGATAAGAGTACAAACAGCATCCGTCTTCTTTACTATGACCTTTACTGGTCTTGCGATAGCAAAGATCAATACTATATAGAAACAGTAAAAATTACCGTTGAGCTCCTTGCGTGACTTTGAGAATAACCTATCACTAGGCCATAACTAAAAGCACACAGCATATGGCATTTTCTACAATTTCTTATACTAGAACCCTTATTATTAGTGGAGAAATAGTAAGTACTTCATGATTTTTTATGTTTAGAAGCTATCAAAGCTTCGTTTTCAAAGAATAATTGCTTTCAATTATTAAGGCCAGTGGTGATTTCTTTAATTCAAATGACCTACATCAGTTTACCTTTTTTTTTAGAAAAAGAAACCGGAACACCGAGATGTTCCGGTTTCCTAGAAGACGTTGTTCGACCCTATGACCGCTTATACTGGTACTTACTTGAACCTATCGCTAAATCCGTTCGGCACTCAAAAGGTATAAAGGGTCTTCGCAACCTCTTCTTTTTATTTGGGCATTGTTTTCCCAATTCGCAGCCCAACCTACTTATGTTTTTTTCAAAGAACTTTATCGTTAATTATGATGCCAATATATAGCATGTTGTAGAGTATTGGAATGACCTATATCAGTTTCATGACTTTTCTTAAATTTTGGAAATCTTTGCCGATAATTTCATAATCTTTCCTTTTCTTAAAATCATAGATTATATGGAATCGCCTGATTTTATATTTTGTGACAATGACCAAGATTTTGTATGGTTTTCTTCGCTGGCTAACGGTATCTCACGGCAACATCTTTAAAAAAAATGGTCTTTTGGATTGGGTTTCATCTTTTAATTCATGTAACTCGACTACACTTTATGATTACATAATTAAAGTTCAGGTATCGGTGGATAATAGTTCGAATTTTCTGCTCGATTTTTTGACCATAGGTAATGGCATTTACATATAAACACTTTACTGTTTTTTCTGTCATATACGCCGAAGAAATTGCAGAAAAGAAACTTGTCATACAAATTTTCGATACTTGGTTCAAGAGCTTCGATATAGAAATAAAACCTTTTACCATCAAAGGAAACAAGGACTTCTCTTTCACAAGTACTATTATCTTTGAATTGTACTATTATAAAAAACTGATTACCAATCGATCAAAGGAAAAAATAGCATTTTTCATGCAGATTAATGCATAATATTTGACACTTCTATGACTGACACAGGTCATTGTGAAGGACAGAGCGACAACTTAGCTTTAAGGCGATGAACTAAAAAGTCATCAAATACTCACTTACAATTTAACTTAAATTTAAAATCATGTACAAGATTCTTTTATGTCTATTCATTTTAGGGTTGACCACCCAATCGTTTGCCCAAATTATAAAGCCAGTAGAACTGTCTGAAGTAGTGGTATACGCGACTAACTATAAGTATCTACATAGCTTAGCTTCAGAAGAGCCGGCTCCTGTGCCAGTTCAAATGCTAGAACGTAAAGTAGCGGCCTTTAACCTTAAGGATTCTGAATATTATCAAGACGATTATGACCTATACCACGTTAATTTTTATATTCCGGAGGGTACAATTCTTGCTGCCTACGACAAGGATGGTAAAATCATTAGGACTGCAGAACGTTTTAAGGATGTTTCTCTTCCAAAATCTGTGAGGAATGCAGTTGTAAATCGATTTCCTGGATGGACCATAACCAAAGATATTTATTTGGTATACTACCATGAGGATAAAGGTGTAAACAAAAAGTATAAAATTAAACTGGAGAATGGAGATAAAGTCATTCGTGTAAAAGTGGATGAAAAAGGGCAATTTCTTTAATGAAAATCGAATACCTCTCCCATACAGCGGATATCCGAATGAAAATTGAAGGTTCCCATTTAGAGGAATTGTTTCGGGCAGGCGTAATAGGAATGAGCAACATTCTAAAGGATGGGTTTTGTAATCAGAAGGTCAAGTTCGATTACCAGTGTATAGTTGAAATAACGGCATTGGACAGTACCTGTTTGCTTATTGATTTTTTATCTGAGGTTCTATCGGTTTCCTATACTCAAAAAGCGATTTTTTGCGAAGTCGTTTTTTTAGATTTTACTCCGCATCATACGATAGCTGAAATCCGTGGAAAGAAAACTCAGGGTTTTGATGAGGAAATAAAGGCGGTAACCTACCATGAGGCCGATGTACGCAAAAATAAAAGAGATCAGTGGGCAACCTTGATCATTTTTGATATCTAAGAGACAGATGAAAATAAGAAAAGAAGACATCCACAAAATCGAAGACTACTTGTGGGAAATTCCCAAAACATTCCTACCTAAAATGCGGGTACCCGCTAGGGTATTGGCATCAGAACCCTTGCTAAATGCGATTATGGAAGATCGGTCTTTGGTACAATTGGTTAATGTTGCTTCATTACCCGGTATTCAAGGAGCTTCATTAGTTATGCCAGATGTTCACGAAGGTTATGGCTTTCCCATTGGTGGCGTAGCAGCCACTTTGTATCCACATGGGGCTATTTCCCCTGGGGGCATCGGCTATGATATCAATTGCGGAGTGCGTTTGTTGACTTCCGATCAAAAAATAGCGGAAATAAAAGAAAAATTGGATCCCTTATCCAAAGAATTGTACGCCCAGATTCCTTCAGGAATGGGAAAAGGCGGACAAATCAAACTCTCCAGACAAGAAATGGATAAAGTACTATTAATGGGTGCTGAGTGGGCGGTGGAAAAAGGATATGGTGTCAAGGAAGATTTGGCTTTTATGGAAAGTAAAGGTAGGTTGGAAAATGCAGATGCTACCCTAGTCTCAGATATGGCAAAAAAAAGGGGTGCCGATCAGTTGGGCACCATAGGTTCGGGTAACCATTTTGTAGAGGTAGATTATATTGAGGAAATTTATGATGAGAGCATTGCAGAAGCCTATGGTCTTTACAAAGGTCAGTTGGTAGTGTTGATCCATACAGGATCTCGAGGGTTAGGGCATCAAGTCGCTACTGATTATATTAGACAGATTATGAACGCAATGCCTTATTATAACATTGAAGTACCAGATAGAGAATTGGCCTGTGTTCCGTTCAATTCTAAAGAAGGACAAAGTTATTTTAAGGCTATGTGCGCTGCGGCCAATTATGCTTGGTGTAACAGGGAAATAATTTCTTGGGAAGTGAGAACGGCTTGGACGAATATCTTTGGGTCGACCGTTCAACCTTTGAAACTCATGTACGATGTGGCGCACAATATTGCGAAAGTCGAAACACATTTGATTGACGGAGTACAAACTGACGTTATCGTACATCGCAAGGGAGCTACTAGGGCTTTTGGTCCAGGTTTTGAGGAATTGCCAGCAAGTTACAAAGTTGCTGGGCAACCTGTAATTATCCCTGGAAGCATGGGTACCTGTTCCTATGTATTGTCAGGTACCGCTAGAAGCAAAGAACTAACCTTTGGTTCTTGTTGCCACGGGGCAGGAAGACGCTTATCTCGGACAGCAGCAAAAAAGCAAGTGAATGCTCCTGTACTCAAAGAGAAGCTCAAGGAAAAAGGCATTTTTGTAGAAGCCGGTTCTTTTAAAGGAATAGCCGAAGAAGCGCCTATAGCCTATAAAGATGTCAATATGGTGGTCGAGACCGTAAGCGATTCGGGTATTGCCAAGAAAATCGCAAAATTGAGACCTGTGGTAGTTATTAAAGGTTAGTTTTTGTTGCCCGTATAGGCATCTTCCAATAACTTTATGGCTTCCACGTCGGGCACTTGTTCAAAGTTTTCGTAGAACTGGCCTACGGCACGAAAATTATTAGGGGTATCTAAACAAATTACTTCATCTACATTATCACTATCCTTTAATTTTTGAATGGCTGAATGGGGCGCTACGGGAACGGCAACCACTATTTTGTTGGGTTTTTGTTTCTTTATTAAATCTGCGGTGGCCAAAATTGTGTTGCCGGTAGCTATACCATCGTCTACTACAATGACCGTTTTCTTCTCGAGGTTCATTGGAGCTCTATTTTTATAATATTCATCTTGTCGTTTCTTCAATTTCTGTCGTATTCTAGAAGTTTCCTCCTCTATGTAATCTTTAGATACCTCAATCTCGTCCATCAGAATTATTCCTTCAAGGCTTACTGCCCCAATAGCATATTCCTTATTGAAAGGATGGCCTATTTTTTTTGTAAGGGAAACATCTAAAGGTACTTTTAAAGCTTTTGCAATGATTTCCCCTAATGGTAGACCACCTCTAGGTATGGCCAATACCACAACATTCTCACCCTTGAATTTCATCAATTTTTCCGCTAACTGACGACCCGCGTCTATTCTATTCTTGAACATTATTTTTCGTTTTATCTGGCTGTATATATTTAGCAAACCAATTGGCCGATATTCGAGCTACCTCTTCCAATTTTCCTGGCTCTTCGAATAAATGGCTGGCATTAGGAATAATTTCCAATGCACGTTCACCTTGTAATTTTTGATAGGCCATTTCATTAAGTTTAATGACCACATCGTCTAAACCACCTACAATTAAAAGGGTGGGAGCGGTAACCTTGTGTAAATCATTCGAGGCCATATCTGGTCTTCCTCCTCTTGAAACGACAGCCTTGATATCTTTGCCATAAAATGCGGCGGCACGTAATGCCGAAGCCGCACCTGTACTAGCGCCAAAATACCCGATCGGCAGACCTTTCGTCTCCTTTTGTCGTTGTGCCCATTGGGTTACATCAATTAGGCGCTTGGTCAGCAAATCGATGTTAAACCGATTTTCATAGACACGGTCTTCCACTGCTGTCAATAAATCGAAGAGGAGGGTGGCCAAGCCTTTTTCTTGTAGAACTTCGGCTACATAATTATTTCTAGGACTTAGGCGACTGCTTCCGCTTCCGTGGGAAAAAAGTACCAAACCGACCGCTTTATGAGGTACTACCAAATTACCTTTTAAAGTAAGGCTATCCAACTTGATATCTACTGATATATATTTTAGAGTGGTCTTCATTTCTTTAGTTATAGTTACACTTCATATACTTTTTAAAAGTAATAGAATGGCATCGAGGGTAAAATGACTAAGGTCATTAAAGACATAATATGTTGAATGACCTATATCATTTAGAACCCGTTATGGTTCAATTATATTTATAAAAATTAACCTTTTAAGAAATTCCAAAATGATAGGTTGTACTAGAAAGTGTAGCTTTAAATTTTTCTCATTTGATTCACAAATTTTAGCGATAATGGGAAGAAGATATAGAGATATATGAGAGCGATGGTTCTTAATCGGATTTCTATAGTCAACGAGAATAATTTGGCGCTAGAATTGGTCGATATCCCTTTACCGATTCCAAAGAGAGGTGAGGTACGCATCAAAGTTTCGGTCTGCGGAGTCTGTCATACCGAACTCGACGAAATCGAAGGTAGATTGGCACCTTTAAAACTTCCGATAGTACTAGGGCATCAGGTTGTTGGTCATATAGAAAAATTGGGTGTAGGGGCAACCAAATTCAATGTCGTTGATCGGGTAGGTGTCGCTTGGATATTTTCCGCTTGTGGTAAATGCAAGTTTTGTAGGGAAGGCAACGAGAACCTCTACGATGATTATAAGGCTACAGGAAAGGACATGAATGGCGGCTACGCCGAATTTATGACCATACCACAAAAATATGCGTATAGCATTCCAGCTTTTTTTACCGATACCGAGGCGGCACCCCTTTTGTGTGCGGGGGCAATCGGTTACAGGGCTATTCAACATGCCAAAATAGGTAATGGTAATCGGTTAGGACTTACCGGTTTTGGAGCTTCGGCACATTTGGTGCTGAAAATGGTCAAGTATAGCTATCCTAACACCAAAGTATTTGTATTTGCACGAAATGTGGAGGAACGTCTATTTGCGAAGGAACTTGGAGCCTTTTGGACCGGCGATACCACAGATGTACCCCCAGAAAAAATGGACGCCATCATCGACACTACGCCCGCTTGGAAACCTGTTGTCGAAGCCTTGGGCAATCTAGAAAAAGGAGGCAGATTGGTCATCAATGCCATCCGAAAAGAGGACCATGACAAAGATTACCTTAAAAATTTTTCTTACCAAGACGATTTGTGGATGGAGAAGGAAATCAAGTCTGTCGCCAATATTACAGGTAAGGATGTTTCTGAATTTTTGGAATTGGCGGCAAAAGCGAAAATTAGACCTACTTTTCAAGTATATTCCTTGGAAAAAGCGAACAAAGCCTTGTTAGAGCTAAAAGAAAACCATATTAGAGGGGCGAAAGTTTTGACTATGTAGCTGTACATTAACCAATAAAACCAACAAAACCCCGACAATGATTAATTAATTATGCAAGTAAAAATCGAGCATATATAAAACGGTACATACGAGTATCGGCAAGTACCTCTTTTTATTGTCTAAGGGTTTATTTTGATTGAAAATAAGGGCCTGGGAAAAAAGTTTAAAATATAAAAAAAATTAAAACCTATGGCAACGACGTTCTTACTTCACGAAATGCCATAGAAGGCCTTTTGAGATTAATGAAAATAAATGTTTAATCCCCCAAAATACTTAGTAATAAGGGTAATAATATGTTTTCGGTATGACTATGTTATATTCAGATCGAAGAAAGGTAACTAAATCAATGAGTTCTTGAACGGTCATGGCTTCATTGTAATTCTTCATCTTAGAATAGCCTGTTTCGGTAGTGTCGGTAGTGCTTTTTTGTTTAAAGCGTTGTGCAATTTTGTGTGAAGGATTGATAACCGATGTGACAAGCTCTCCATAGGATTTTTTATTGATTACTTCACCACCAAGTTGTATGTTAAGACTATCACTTCCTCCCTTCCATTTAATATCGGAAATGCTATGACATTCATTGCAGGCCAATCTCTTGTAGTTTGCTTTTCCTTCTTCAACATTACCATCAGGTAACGCAAATCCGCGCGCTTGCTCATTACAACTTATTACAAGTAGAACCCCTAATATTAAAATGGATATGCGTAGATAATTTGCCTGCTTGCAAGACGTTATATCTTTATCGGTCATAATTTGTTCTTTTAAATTAATGCTTAGATTCTTCACTTTACTATTTGATTAAAACAAAAATAGTATAGAAGAAAAACAAGGGAAATGACTTGCGTCAGCGAATTTATATGATAGATATTATATACGTAATTTGTACCTATTGATACGGTCTATAGAATAAGTAATAAAAAGGAGCCGTTTTATAGGACACTTTGCCAACACTTCCGAACATTTCAGGGTTTGGAAGCGGAAACGGAGTTTATAAATTCTACTTTTTCGTCCGCATAAAATGAAAGTGCTAAGCTTTTGGCATGGTTGAATTCTTTCTGTTTGTCTCCATATTTTAAAGTTGGATTTACATAGTTTTTTTATTTTTTGGTATTATTGAGTAGAACTACCTTTTTTATATAAAAAGGACGTTATTTAGAGAACACCTTCAAATTTTCATTTTATAAAAAACAAAAAAGTGTTTAACATTGATTGGACTGGATTAAAGCGGAATTAATTATGTTTGAAATTGGAGTGGCAGTACAATTAATTCTTCCCTGTACCAAGAAATAACGATATAGTTAAATAGGGGTTTATCAATAATTTACAGTAAATTTAAACGAACTTCAGTGATTATTTTTTCCATCATTGGAACTTTTTATGGAATAGAACGATATGAAAAAAATTTTAGTTATTGGATTTGGTTTATTGGCATACTGCCAAAGTAATTATGCACAGGTAAACCTTGATAATCGTATTGAAGAGAAAATAGATTCCCTAATGGCCAAAATGACCTTAGAAGAAAAGGTTGGGCAAATGAATCAATATAACGGTTTTTGGAATGTTACCGGGCCAATACCGGAAGATGGTGATGCCTCAAATAAATACGAGCACCTTAAAAATGGTTGGGTAGGATCAATGTTAAATGTTACGGGAGCAGACGAAGTTCGTAAAGTACAAAAGATAGTGGTTGAAGAATCACGTTTAGGTATTCCATTAATAATAGGTTTTGATGTCATTCATGGTTTTAAAACTCAAAGTCCTATACCCTTGGCTGAATCTGCTAGTTGGGATATGGAAGCCATAAAATCTTCGGCCGCGATGGCAGCTGAAGAAGCTGCTGCGAGTGGTATCAACTGGACCTTTGCTCCAATGGTAGATATATCAAGGGACCCTCGTTGGGGAAGGGTTATGGAAGGTGCTGGTGAAGACCCTTATTTAGGAAGTCAAATAGCTAAGGCACGTATTACAGGGTTTCAAGGTGAAGATCTTTCTGCAGTAAATACTATTGCAGCAACAGCTAAACATTTTGCAGGTTATGGTTTTTCTGAAGCCGGTAGAGATTATAATACAGTAGATGTTGGTACATCAACACTTTATAATATCATTTTTCCACCGTTCATGGCTGCGATAGAAGCAGATGTAAAGACCTTTATGAATTCGTTCAACGTACTAAATGGCATACCCGCTACTGGAAATGTTTATTTACAACGAGATATTTTAAAAGGGGAGTGGAACTACCAAGGATTCGTGGTTTCAGATTGGGGGTCTATGGCTGAAATGATAGCACATGGGTATTCTAAAGATGGAAAAGCAGCTGCTGAAAGTGCTGCAAATGCGGGTAGTGATATGGATATGGAATCATATTTATATGTAAAGCATTTGAAAAGTTTAGTGGATGAAGGAAAAGTGCCCGTAGATAAAGTAGATGATGCCGTTCGAAGAATTTTAAGGGTAAAATATGAATTAGGTCTTTTTGATGACCCTTATAAATATTGCAATGAAGAACGAGAGAAAACTGTGATAGGAAGTAATAAAAATATGGAAATCGCTCTTGATATGGCCGAAAAATCTATAGTGCTTTTGAAAAACGAAAATCAATTATTGCCTTTAAAAAAAGAAGGAATGAAAATAGCGGTAATTGGTCCGTTAGCAGATGATAAGAACAGTCCGTTAGGAGGTTGGAGACTTGCTGCCGAAGATAATTCTGCAGTATCCGTAATGGAAGGGTTAAAGAAATATAAAGGGAATATTTTATATCATGAAAAAGGAGTGGAATTGGTAAAGGGAACAGAAGCTTTTGTCTTTGAACTTGATATTAATACCACCGATAGAACCGGTATTTCTGAAGCTGTAGAAGTTGCTAAGAATAAGGATGTGGTAATCATGGTTCTAGGCGAGCATGGTTTTCAATCTGGGGAAGGTAGAAGTAGGGCGAGTTTAGATTTGCCTGGGCTACAACAAGAATTACTGGAAGCCGTACATGCCGTAAATAAAAATATAGTTTTAGTTTTAATGAACGGAAGACCCTTAACTATTAATTGGGCCGATGAGAATATACCAACTATCGTAGAAGCTTGGCAGTTAGGTTCTAAGAGCGGTGATGCCATCGCTAAAGTACTTTATGGAGATTACAACCCAAGTGGAAAATTACCCATGACATTCCCTAGAAATGTTGGTCAAGTGCCATTATATTATAATTATTTAAGTACGGGAAGACCTAAGTATCCAGGTGATGATCTTGTATTTTGGACACATTATACCGATGAGGTCAATACACCTTTGTATGAATTTGGTTATGGTTTGAGCTATACTGAATTTAAATACGATAATTTAAAGTTGAGTGCAAATTCACTCAACAAAACAGGGGAGTTAAATGTAAGTATAGATTTAACGAATTCAGGCAAATATGAAGGTAAAGAAGTAGTGCAATTATACATTCAAGATCTGTTTGCAAGCAGGGCCAGACCAGTAAAAGAGTTAAAAGATTTTCAAATGGTTTCTTTGAACCCTGGGGAAACCAAAGAAGTAAGTTTTACTATTGATTCTAAAACATTGGAGTTTTACTCGGCAAACAATACCTGGGAATCTGAAGTTGGTGATTTCAAAGTCTTCATTGGCGGAAGTTCTAACACCATTTTAGAATCAAAATTTACACTAAAAGACTAATTAAATTATGGACAAATTCTAAATATCAATTATGCATATTTAGAATTTGTCATATATAATTTCTATTATTACTATTGGCACCTAGTATTGAAAAGGATATTATAAAATGTTGAAATTACAGATTTAAGATAACGATACAGATACATAGAGGTCTAAGATGGATTTTTTTAGTTTTATGATGAAGCACATTAACGCAAAATACCACCGGTATAGTTAAAAATCTTGGTTTTATAATCGTTAAATTCGGTATAGAATTTCTCAAAACGATTCTTCAAAGTCCTATGGTTCTCCAAATAGAACGTATCACAAGAAATATCCTGACATTCCAAAATACCCTTTAGCTCAACCCCATATTCATTGATTTCTTTTTTGAAATTCTTTAACTCCCTCGTTTTCGTTTTCATTTCGTGTAAATAGTTTTGTAAACGTTCAAAAAGATTGGGTACCTTATCCTTAAAAGCTTTCGAATTTAGTAATCTATTTATGAACTGTAAATCATTTTCCATATAGCCAAGCATTGATATCCAAAGCAGTGTATCATTATGGAGTTCTGTCAAAATCTCTTGATCACTATTTTTTAAATTCGCCATTTCATCTAAATTTTAATATCCTACCTGAAAGCTAGTTTAGCGAGAGGGACTTACAAATGATTTTAATCAGTATTGCCATTCATCTCTACAGTTTGGTTTGCTCTTTTCACTAATAATTGTATTCATTATTTTAAGTATTTACCATGATGTAAATCATTTTATTCTTTGCCAAGCATACCTACTTTTAGATTTCAAATTTAAATTACGGTACAAATGGGAGACTTTAGATACAGGCCAAAAGGTAAATATATACACGACGCAGATTGGCAGGGACTTTACATATTAACAGAACATTGGAAGAACGATCTTGAATTTTATAGAGACGATTTAAGATTCTTACAACATCTTATTGACAAATATTTTATTTGGATGACCCGAAAGGAAAATTTGGATGAAGTAAGGGACATTGAAACAGATTTGATAGAGATCGATCGCAAATGTTACCAGTTACTGAAAAAAACCAACAAACACCTTACTGATCTTGCCGATCTAATTGAAGACCCATTTAAATACAATTCACATGTATTTAGGACGGAGCATGAAGATTTGGAGGATAGTATTGCCGATTTCGTAAAATCATTCAGATCTAACCGCAAACAGGTGTTTGCAATTACCGAACATGTAATGGACAGTGAAAAGTTGAACCGTCTGTTAAAAGCCTAAAAGAAAAAATTATGCCACAGATTATGGATAAACTTCCGAAGATATTTACGGAAATTACAGAATTGACCAATAAAATTGAAAAAGAAATACCCGTAAATTTATTAGTTTTTGTAAGAAGATCCTATGACCATTCCCAATATGGCCCATCCAAATACTGATGAAAAAGTGATGCATACCTACCTAGATGATTTAAAGCAGTTGGTAAGGCAGTATATAAAAACCTATAAGAGTAAGTGATTTTTCTATCATGAATGCTTTGACCTTAATTATAGATTTATGTTGAAAAAGGAACCACCTTTTCACTGAATAAAATAATAAAGCATATAATCTTTAAAAATAATTTTATGATACTAAAAAAATTCACCTCAAATGAAAACACAAAAGAGGCTATTGAAGATTCCAATAAGGAGATTCAAGAAATGAAGAAAGATCGGTATGGGGTCAAGCAAAAAACCCAATCAGAACCTTCATACTTTTATACAATTCAAGAATCTAAGGAATTTCATTTTACGTTAACAATTCTCTTCGAAAAAGAGTATGTACTGTAGATATAAAAAAGAAAAAGAGATGTTTTTCAAATTTCGTCAGGTTTTTTATGCTTTCTCATAACTGTTATGGCATAATAAAGAATTTCAGACTTCAACTTTCTATAATCTTCTGAAGTCTTTTGAACCGATAATTTTAAATTATCATGCTCTATATAAAAACTAGGGTCTCCGGAATGGTCGATAGATTCCATTATGCCCCCTATAGTTGCTTCATGCCCATCAATTTGAACTTTAAGATTATTTTTTACCATTTTTATTTTGTCCAACTGCTCAATGCAGTTTTGAAAACACTCATAAAGTTCTGCGGTATCCGGCTCAAAAAGATAAGAGTGTAAAAGATGTTCAAAAAAAATAATTTCCTCTTCCATGAATAGCACACTAGATTTCCATTCAAGACATTGTCCATGAATTCTATCCAACATCATTTGACGATTTGGTTTTTTCATAATAATGTTATTAGCACTCTTAAAATATGGCAATTTTGGAATTTTGGAAATGATTTACATCATAATATCATTTGGCTGTTCCCGAGAAACTGTTGGCTTATGAAATTTAGAAATGTGTTATACTTGATCAATCGAAAATTTCAGCTTTTCATCCTAACATCCATCAAAGGAAACTTAAGCAATTGAAGGGTTGAAGAAGCGATGCTTACCTTTCCTTTGGTATCCAAAATCGATTTCTCGATATTTTCGAAAAGTTCATGTTTTGTAACCCTCCTCCGTTTATAATCCGTGATGTATCGTAAGTTGAGTTCGATCCAATTGTCGGTTAGTTTTATTGCTATAGTTGAATCCAAAGTCGCATCTTCGATATAGTAGCGTTTTACCATTTCTTTCCACGTTTCTTTGGAATTTTCAATGTAGTCTGATAAATGATCTATCGCAACTTGGAGAATTATTTTTTTTGCCAGTTCAACATCCGATCCATAAGTTATTGGTATGTTTAGTTCGTCCCAAACAAAAGGAAAATCCATTGAATAGTTTTTGATGGGGCCCTTGAAGACGAAAGCATTACTAATTTTGACGATTCTGCCGGAATAATTATCGCTGCTTACCCATTCACCCATTTCCATAATCGTGGTGTACATACTGTTTATGTCGATCACATCTCCTTTGATACCATTAATTTCGATTCGATCTCCAGGCTTGTAAACCCTCAAAGCAAAAATATAGAAGGATCCTGCGACACTTAAGATAAGCTCTTGCAATGTAAACGCGATACCAGCGGTAAAAAGCCCGATGATGACCGTGTAGTCTTTCAAATTGTCTAGCGTAAATGATAAAAGAACAATAAGGACAATCAAAAAAATGCCGACCATTTCTATCATCTTTTGAACCTTGTATCGATAGGCTATGTCAGCTATTCTCCGTTTTACCAGTTTTCGAAGGAACATGATTAAAATTCCAATGATGACAATCCAAAGGGTTGTCCTCATGATTTTGATTATCGTTGGATCTTTTAATAAATCTGTTAGTGTTTGCATATTAAGTTGTTTATTAAGAAATCGAAATTTCCAGAACAGGAATAATTGAATGTGTATCTAATTCCCTAACAAAAGGCTTTGACAATCTACAGCCAAAAAATTGCGTTCTCCTGTTCATGAATATGACCATATCGCTTCCTCTTCTTTCAATGACAAGAAATAGTTTTATTGGTGTGTTTTGGTGATAAAGCTCCAAAGTGTCTTTCAATCTATCAAGGGTTCCTTCGGAGATTGTTTTGGTATTTTTATATTCCATTGTATCCAACTCCTCGATCATTATAAAATCACTTTCGGAATATCCATCTACTTGATAAGCATTAAAAAAATAAAAATCACACTTTTTGTCATTATACAACTTAAGGGCTTACTCTGTAACTTTCCGTGCATCTTTAGAAAAATCGGTGGGTATTAGAATTCTCTTTTCCATAATTCTGATTGTTTCATTTTGTGAATTTAGAGCCCTTGGGCCACTTGCGCCATGACAATTATCAGTCATTTTCGAATTTATGTTTCATCTAAATGAAATGAACATAGTTTGGCCCAGATAAATCTTTCTGACATTCTTATTTTGAAACCTACTTTTTTTAGTGGTTAATTATCAATACCGGAATCATTAAATGGGACCCGATTTCCTTAACCAAAGGTTTTGGCAGTTCATGGCCTAAATAATTTGACTTCTCCTCTACGAAAACAACTAAGTCACATGTTTCACTTTCGATAAAGGAATGTAAACGTTCTGTCCGTACCGAATCTACTTTCAAACTGCTCGTTTTTATGTCTACTTCTCTGCTCTAGCCCAAAAAGTTAAGAAAATAGTGTAACCAGCAGAAAATTTAAGAAGTCTCGCGGTATATTACTCAGTATATCTTCAAACATGCTACAGACCACCTATATCACCAGCTAAAACGACCCCTTTTTCATGGGACTTGGTGGTGTTCAAAAAAGCCAACGGAATTTAACCTTCATGAATAACAGGTAATGCAAGGCTTTCTGTCTTTTTCATAATACTTTGCTTTTAGGCGATGGTTATATTCTTGTCCAAATATATATCTTGAATCATATGCAACAGTTCAATCCCTTCTTTCATAGGTCTTTGAAAGGCTTTTCGACCAGAAATCAACCCCATTCCCCCGGCCCTTTTATTAATGACCGCCGTTCGGGCCGCAGCCGCAAAATCATCTTCTCCAGAAGCCCCACCGGAATTGATCAATCCCGCTCGGCCCATATAGCAATTCGCTACTTGATACCGTGTCAAGTCTATAGGGTTCTCAGTCGTTAGTTTACTGTAAACCAAATCGCTGGTCTTTCCAAAATTGTCTAAGGCGAGATATCCCCCATTGTTGGTAGGTTGTTTTTGTTTGATGATATCGGCCTCAAGAGTAACTCCTAAGTGATTTGCCTGTCCTGTAAGGTCAGCACTTACACTATAATCCTTATCAATTTTAAAGGCATCGTTTCTAAGGTAACACCAAAGAACTGTGGCCATGCCCAATTCATGGGCACGTTTAAAAACCTTGCTCGTTTCCTGTATTTGCCGATCAGATTGTGGAGAGCCAAAATAAATTGTAGCACCAACCGCTATCGCTCCCATATTCCATGCTTGTTCTACCTGGGCAAAATAGACCTGATCAAAAGTGTTGGGGTACGATAGTAGTTCATTGTGGTTCAATTTTACCAGAAAAGGAATTTTATGGCCATACTTCCGAGATACCGAACCCAATACCCCAAGGGTAGAGGCCACGGCATTACAGCCTCCTTCCATAGCGAGTTTTACAATATTTTCAGGATCAAAATAATCGGGATTCGGCGCAAAACTTGCTCCCGCGGAATGTTCGACCCCTTGATCCACCGGAAGTATAGACACATAACCCGAACCTCCGAGTCGACCGTGATTAAAAATATGTTGAAGGTTTCCCAAGACCCTTGGCGAACGGTCTGAAAGAGCAAATATTCGATCTACAAAATCGCTTCCGGGCAAATGCAATTTTTCTTTGGGGAAAGTGGTACATTTATGTTCTAGAAGGAAACCGGCCTCCTCTTTTAATAATTTTTCTATATCCATCTGCCTCTATTTTATTTTGATTGTTTAGAAGATTTTTTATCTTTTTATCCATTAATAAAATTTGTCAACATTGTCTTTGTTACACAATTTCTAGCCTCGTATATGGGGCTTTAGCACTGCAGGAAACATCAAATTTTACTATCTCGCCAAAGCTATTGCGCAACAGAAAGCTCGTTATCATTCTCGCCAGCGTATCGTCGTCGGCACCAATCGTACTTATTTTGAAGTCTTCTGATTGCCGTGCGGCGTAGTTTTGTATTAGTACTAATACCTGCCGGATCATTGCTCTTGTCAATTTCAGGATTTACCGTGAGTGTGATTATTCTCTTGTGCATTTGAAAAGTTTTTAGGCTCCCTATTTTAATTTATAATGTTCGGTTAAGTTGAGGTTTTCATCAAATTCATAAAGGTTGGGTTTCCCTGTCGGCACTTCTAAATGGGCAATATCTTCTGGCGGAATATTTTTGATATAGCCGATCAAGGCACGTAAAGAATTGCCATGTGCTGAAACCAGTACTGTCTTTCCCTTTACCAACTGTGGTACAATAGCTTCAAAATAATAGTTGACAACCCTTTTTGATGTATTTTCGAGCGACTCTGAAAGAGGAAGTAATGCAGGATCTATATTTTTGTAATTGGCATCGAATTTTGGTTGTTGTCTGTCTTTACTATTTAATTTGGGTGGGGATAAATAATATCCTCTCCGTACGCCCCAATAAGTTTCGTCGCCAACTTTTTTCAATATCTGATCTTTATTGTGACCTTGCCATGCCCCGTAATGCCTTTCGTTCAGTTTCCAGTGGTATTTAGTGTTCACGTGCATTTGATTGGCGGTATCTAAAGTGATCCATGCCGTCCGGATAGCTCTTTTTAGATATGAGGAGAAACAAACATCGATACGGATATCATTACTTTTTAGAAGTTCCCCAGCTTTTTTAGCTTCGGTAATGCCTTCAGTGGCAAGATCTATATCCGTCCATCCCGTGAAAATATTTTGTACGTTCCACAGGCTTTTCCCATGTCTTACGAGTATTAGTTTTCCCATTTTTTTTTTTTTAAATCGAAGGTATTAGCTATAGCTTATTTAATTTCGTGGACCGTCTCATTATTTGTTGGACTCCACGAATGCCATGGCCTCGCCCATCTGCGAAATATCAAAATAGCGTTCTTGCCTTCCTTTACTGGCCCTTTCGAAGAAAAGATTATCGATTGGAACCAAAGCCTTTAAAACATTTGAATGAGCGACAATGGCAAGATGACCTAATTTCTTATAGTTTCTTAGTGCCCATAAAGTATCTTCAAAAAAGGCTTTGGTACTGCTGTGTGAAATTTTCAGTTCATCCAACTTCACCAGCACATTTAAATAATCGTAACCTTCTTCTAGTTTTGCATTAAAGAACTTTTGACATAGTGCTTCATCTGTTTTAGTAAAACCATCAATTACCTCAATGGCCAAGGTGTTGCCCTTGAATTTTTTTAATTTTTCTAACATGATGTTTATTTTATTTGTTTCTAATATTCGGAAACGGTTTTAATCATTTGATTTCATTTTTACAAGCTTCCCCTTTTTCCAAACAATCCAGATTTTCTATAGTAGTCTTTGCAATATTTTTTAAAGCGGTATCCGTTAAAAATGCCTGATGGCTGCTAATAAACACATTATTGAAGGCCATCAAACGAGCTATTTGGTCATCCTCAAGAATATCCTCGGAATGGTCTTCGAAAAAGAGGCCTTTTTCTTCCTCGTATACATCCATTCCGAAGTAACCGATGTGTTTAGATTTTAGTCCATCGATAACATCTTTGGTGTTTACTAGTGCCCCACGGCTGGCATTTATCAGCATTACGCCGTTCTTCATTCGCACAATGCGTCTTTCATTAATCATATGGTGGGTCTGTTCTGTTAAGGGAGCATGCAGTGTGATAATATCTGATTGATGGCACAGGGTATCCAAATCTGTATATATCAGGCCATATTGTTGAATCAAATCTGGATCTTCCACAACATCATAGGCCAATAATCGGCAACCAAAGCCATGTAAAATCTTTGCAACGACCCGCCCGATTTTTCCGGTACCGACAATACCAACCGTCTTCCCGTGCATATCAAAACCCACAAGCCCATCTAACGAATAGTTCATTTCCATAATCCTGTAATGAGTACGTGTCAACTTTCGGTTCAACGATAGCATGACCGCAACTGTAAATTCGGCCACTGCATAGGGCGAGTATTCGGGGACCCTTGCCACTCGAATACCCAATTTTTTTGAATACGCAATATTTACATTGTTATAACCTGCAGAACGAAGCACAATAAATTTTATACCTAATTTTTTTAATTTGTCCAATACTTTTTCAGATGCATCGTCTTCTGTAAATATGGATATGGCGTCACAGTCATTGGCTAATTCTACTGTATCAACCGTTAGATAAGTATCGAGAAGTTTCAGTTCGTTTTTTTTACCGTTCGCTTCTAAGAGGTACTCTTTTTCAAATTTATGTATGTCGAATACTGCAACTTTCATTTGTTTTGTTCTTGAGTACAGGATAGTACCCTGATTATGAACACAAAGGAAGTGAGTATAAACAAAACGAAGAATGATTTAAATCATCGCTTTCTTAATTTTTCTGATTTCAAGTTGCTTGTCGCGGAACAGGAACTACTGTCAATCAACAAAAGTTGTATAAGGATACTATCATTAGATTTACAGCCAGTTTGGTTTAAGGGAGCTGTTTAATTTGGTATCAGTAACAGGTAGTTTAAAAAATACAATACCCAAGAATTAGAATTTAATTTTATTTTTTGATTTTTAACTTTTAAGCACTTTTTGAGTGATATTTTAAATTGTACAAAAGTTCAGTACCGAAAAACGTTCGTTTTACGAATAATACTGGATTTGTATAACTAGCCGTTTTATAGTACATCGTTATTGTGAGCCGACTTGATTTGAAAGCCCGATAATTAGCCAGTGTTCATCTTTTGCGGATATGTACTTTTAGCCGTGGTAACCCTATTTGGAGAAAGGCAATATCTCAATACAAGCCCTGGAATATCTAAGTACTCCTAATCAGCTTAATAATAAGGATAGTAATTCGTTGGTGGTGATTTTATTTTATATTCCGATTGAAGAAAAGTGACTAAATCAACGAGTTCCTGAACGGTCATAACTTCATTGTAATTCTTCATCTTTGAAAGGCCCTCTTCGGTAACGCCTTGTTTTTTGTAGTCCCGTGCAATTTTGTGGGAAGGATTAATAACTGAAGTGACCAATTCTCCATAGGTTTTTTGAATAGATACTTCACCGCCGAGCGGTATTTCGGAACTATCGTTTCCTCCCTTCCATTCAATATCTGAAATACTATGACATGAATTACAGGCCAATCTCCCGAAGGTCGCTTTTCCTTCTTCAATGTCACCTCCCGGTAGGGAAAATCCACGCGCTTGCTCATTGCAACTACTCGAAAGCATGCCCCCACATAATAAGATGAACATCAGTAAATAATTCGACGGGTTACACAATTTTTTATTTTTACCAGGCATAAGTTGTTATTTTAAATTAAGTATTTGATGCACCACCATAATAATGGATGTAAACAAACATAGTGACTAAAAAAAGCAATGAAAATGATTTACATCATGCGTATGATTAATAGTCATATAAGTATTGCAGGTACTTTAAGAATGAGTGATTAATTGATTCGGCCGAAAGAAGAAGTCCCATAAAACGGCCATTTTATGAGCCATTCTAGCAGAAATTAAAACAATTCGCTAGGAGCGTCCCAAATGTGGTCCGTTTTAGTATTTTCGTAAATTAATGTTTTGTAGGACACTATTTGTCATAGAATCATACGCTTTACATTACACCCCAAACCGTTAAATAAATATGCTGTGGTAAGTAAAGAAAACAGGATTACAAACAAACAGACTCTTTACAAAAAACTGTTATCGTAAAGAGTTAAAAATTTGACTGTATTTTTTAAAGAACCAAAATGTACTTTTAAATTGTCACTTACATTTCTTTATAACCGTTCGATCCAATTAGCAATGGTATCACGTGCCAATTTCACAGTTGATTTTCCGTGTGAACCGTCCGATATGATTGTATATTGTTTATTTTGGGACTTCCATGTATCAAAAAGTAAATCACCCTCCTTTTTGTCAATGAGATTATCTTACTCCCCATAAAGCAGTAACAATGGATAATTTGCGGCTTTGGAATAATAAAGCAGAGTATTCATTAGTTTTTTGAATTCGGTCATCATATACATGCTGAATTATCGCGCCAATAATGGGTCATTACTTCCAATTTCCAATTCTTTTCTGTCTTCCAAATTTTCAATCTTTTCAGGATTACCTGCCATATTTACGATGGGTTTATGTTTATTAAAAGATAAAGCCAAACATATTTCAAATACTCTATAAAGCTTGGCGACATACCTTTTGTCTTCTTAAGTAGTTCATGGTGGTTTTACCATAACGGCCTTATCGATATGCTCATTTTTTTTGTAACGGCCAATAATATGGCCGTTGACAGACTATGTCCAAAAAGTATGAATTTGTGCTTTTTTGAATCGTAGTCTACATCGTTCGTAATCACATCAACATAGTCATTGATGAAATCCTAAAAATTTGTTAAGTCCCCCGCTGTCATTCTGAATACCCTGTGCCACGTGGATGTGGTACAACAACCCAATTTTCATTATTGATAGGTAGTTCAACGATATCATGTTCGCTATTATGATTGATTCCCGAAATAATGACTATAACTTTATGGTAATTGTCGTTGGGACGAAGGTTATATACAAATACTTTTATGCAATCCTTAGTGGTAAAAAATGACCCTCAGGTCCATCCGAAATTGTGGCTTTATCTAAGTTTTTCATTACCGCCACCGATTTACCAGGTTTTCCAATTCCGTAATGAAGGGTATTTGCCCAGGAACAATTCTTAATTTTGCTTCCTTTAAGGGAAACCAGGCCGCTTTATCAATTTCAGGAAATACATTATTCTTACCTGATTTTGGTGGCCATATCATTTCAAAGGAATTGCTCTTCAGATCTAAGGGATCAAAGTTGCCCTGTAATGCCCAAGCATGTATAATCTTTCCACTCTTTTGTTTTAGGGGAGACAATGCAATGAATTTTCCTTTTGACTTTATTCCGGTTTCTTCTTTGGTTTCGCGAATGGCCGCTTCCAACAAATCCTCTTCAGGTTCGATTTCTCCCTTGGGTATGGACCAACTGCCCATATTTTTTTTTACCCAAAATGGACCGCCGGGATGTACCAATAAAACTTCTGTGTCACTATTGTTCAAACGATACAATATGATTCCTGCGCTTATTTTTGGCATGGTTCAAAAAAATCTCTTTTTGATTACGAGCATAATCAATTACTACTCTCTGCCATACCAAATACTACCTTGTGCTCCTCTGCAGTATTGATATTCTTGATTCCTGAAATCAACGCATCTGGGTTAAAAGAAATAGAGTTAATCCCATTTTCTACCAGAAACTGAGCAAACTCAGGATAATCACTTGGCGCCTGTCCGCACAAACCGATTTTTGTTTGGGTCTTATGTGCGGAAGCAATGACCATAGCAATCATTTTTTTGACCCCTGGATCGTTGATGTCGAAAATATCGCTGAGCAACTCGGAATCTCTATCTACGCCTAAAGTCAGCTGTGTAAGATCGTTAGAGCCGATAGAGAAGCCATCGAAATATTGAGCAAATTCTTCTGCCAGAATTACGTTGTTGGGTATTTCGGTCATCATATAAAGCTGTAATCCGTTTTCTCCCCTTTTCAATCCGTTTTCGGCCATCAAGCTCACTACTTTTTCGGCTTCTTTAAGGGTACGACAAAAGGGAATCATAATCTTAACATTGTCGAAGCCCATGTCTTCCCTGACCATTTTCATCGCTTTACACTCTAGCTCAAAAGCTTGTTGGTATCTTGGATGATAGTAACGAGACGCGCCGCGAAAACCAATCATAGGGTTACTTTCCACAGGTTCAAATTCGGTGCCGCCAATCAAATTAGCGTATTCGTTGGATTTAAAATCACTGGTACGTACGATTACATCTTTAGGATAGAAAGCCGCTGCAATAGTTGCAACTCCTTCGGCTAGCTTGTGCACAAAATAATCGGCCTTGTCGGGGTAATGGTGGGTCAGTTTTTCGATTTCTTTTTTAGCCGAAGCATCTTTTAAGGTTTCAAAATGCCTTAAGGCCATAGGATGTATCTGTATGGAATTATTAATCACAAATTCCAATCGCATTAACCCGACACCTTCGGCAGGATAAAACGATAGTCTGAATGCTTGATCCGGGTCGGCCAAAATAAGCATGGGTTGTGTTTCAGGTTTTTTAAGAGATTTGGTATCCACTTCCGTTTCATACCATTTTAGTATTCCGTCATATACAATGCCTGTATCGCCATCGGCACAGGAAATCGTAATCTCTTGTCCGTCTTTGATAGTTTTGGTCGCATTTACAGACCCCACAATGGCCGCTACACCAACTTCACGGGCCACAATGGCCGCATGACTGGTACGGCCACCTTGATCCGTAATAATTCCTGCAGCTTTTTTAAGGATGGGATCCCAATCAGGGTCTGTCTTTTCAGTAACCAAAATTTCTCCTGGTTGCAGTTTATCGGACTCCTTCGGGCTATGTAGTATTCTTGCTTTTCCAGCAGAAATTTTATTGCCCAGGCCCATACCTCGTGTAATTTCCTTGCCTTTTTTCAATAATTTATAGGTCGTGATTTTCAATTTGTCCTTTATGGCACTTTGCACGGTCTCCGGTCTTGCCTGCACAATGAACAGTTCGTTGAGTACCCCATCTTTCGCCCATTCAATATCCATGGGGCGACCATAATGCTCTTCAATAATCATTGACCATTCGGCCAATTTTAGCACTTCGGCATCGGTCAGCACAAATTGATCTTGTTTCTGTTTTTTGGTGTCCAGGTTTACGGTACCGCTTCCCGAAGGATCATAGATCATCGTTTTTTCCTTACTACCCAGTTTCCTTGAAATGATTGGTTGCCGAATTCCATTTTTCAAACTGGGTTTGAAAACAAAGTATTCATCAGGATTGATACTGCCCTGAACGATATTCTCTCCCAAGCCCCATATGCTAGAAACCAGAACCACTTTATCAAAACCGGTATCGGGATCCAAAGTAAAGTTTACGCCCGAGGCGGCAAGATCGGAACGCACCATCAATTGTATGCCAATAGAAAGTGCCACTTTGGTTTGGTCGAAATGATTGTCTTCCCGATATTTGATGGCTCTATCGGTAAAGAGCGAGGCATAGCATTTATGGCAAGCCGCAATCAATTCATCAAATCCCTTTACGTTGAGATAAGTCTCTTGTTGTCCTGCAAAACTAGCGTTCGGCAGGTCTTCAGCAGTGGCACTACTACGGACCGCCAAGGAAATTTCCTTTCCGTACTTTTTTACTAAAGCATCATAACCTTTTTCTACGGACATTTTAATGGCTTGGGGGAATGATGCTTGTGCAATGGTATTCCTTATCGAAGTCCCAATTTGCCGTAAATTGGAAAAATCTTTTTTGTCCAGGTTTTCTAGTTCATTGAAGATTTTATCCTTGAGTTTTGCCTCCTCCAAAAAAAGCCAGTAAGCGTCAGAAGTGGTAGCGAAACCATCGGGAACCTGAACGCCTTTTGAGGTCAGTTTTTGGAACATTTCGCCCAAAGAAGCGTTTTTGCCACCTACTTCGGGAACATCGTGTATATCTATTTCATTAAAGTGTTTGATGTAATTTTTCATAACAGAATGTTTATGGTTACTATTAGCAATAATAGTACAGCTACAAATATCTATTCGCTCCACGCTTTTTGAAATGATTTAAATCATTTTAAGTCTTTTACCATACCTCTAGTTTTACTAAGAATAAAAAATAAGTAATTCCATGAAGGCTGTCTTGAGAAAGCAAAAAGATTCCTTATTGTTTGGAAAGGTCGTTTCGATCCGTGGCAGTGTGGTCGACATATGGTTTGAAAACAATGTGCCTTCCATTAACACTGTGATTCATGCAGGCGTAAAAAAAGAGGTAGTTATCGAAGTACTGGCACAGCTTGATAATCATCATGTGCGAGGCATCGCATTGACACCTACACAAGGGCTAGCACGGGGCATGATTGCCGAGACCCTAGGGCAACAACTTTCTGTGCCAGTTGGAGCTGAAATAATGGGCCGTATGTTCGATGTCTTCGGGAAAACCATAGATCACGGTCCATCTTTACCAAAAATGAAATGGCACAATGTGCATCAATTGCCACCGCCCTTAGGAGAACGATCTACAAAATCCGAGATTTTTGAGACTGGCATCAAGGCGATCGATGTATTGGTCCCCTTGGAACATGGTGGCAATGCGGGTCTATTTGGTGGCGCTGGCGTTGGTAAAACGGTATTATTGACAGAAATGATACATAATATGGTGGGTTACCACCAAGGTGTAAGTATGTTTTGTGGTATTGGGGAGCGCTGCCGTGAAGGACATGAGTTGTATCACGATATGAAAAAAGCCGATGTGCTTAAAAATATGGTTATGATGTTCGGTCAGATGAACGAACCCCCTGGAGCACGTTTTCGTGTGGGCCATGCCGCCTTGACCATGGCCGAATATTTTCGTGATGAGGAACATAGGGATGTCCTTTTACTAATAGATAATGTTTTCCGATTTATTCAAGCAGGGATGGAGGTATCGGGGTTAATGGGGCAAATGCCATCAAGGTTGGGCTATCAACCGACTTTGGGGACGGAACTCTCTAAATTGGAAGAAAGGATTGCCAATACCGATACAGGGGCCATCACTTCCATTCAGGCCGTATATGTGCCTGCGGACGATTTAACAGATCCCTCGGCGGTGCATACGTTTTCCCATCTTTCTGCATCCATAGTTCTATCAAGGAAAAGGGCAAGTGAAGGGTTATATCCGGCAATTGATATTTTGCAGTCCAGTTCAAAAATGGCCACACCGGGAATCATTGGCGAACGTCATTATATCATCTTGAACCAAATTAGGGAAACACTGGCTCAGTATGAAGAATTGAAGGATATCATTGCCATGCTCGGTTTGGGGCAATTATCGGTTACCGACCGTAACATCGTGAACAGGGCACGGAGATTGGAACGGTTTTTCACCCAACCCTTTTTCACTACGGAACAGTTCAGTGGCATGAAAGGAAAAGGGGTACCACTAGAAGATGCGCTTATTGGTTGTGAGCGTATACTTTCTGATGAATTCAAGGATCTGCCCGAAAGTGCTTTCTATATGGTTGGCAATATAGAAGAAGCTATAGAAAAGGGAAAGAATGAAATAAGTAAGGAAAGTAATAAAAGTGCAGATGTGAAACAGGTTGAAATCAATCCAGTAACATAGATACCGATGGATTTAAAAATTCTTCTTCCATACAAAGTTTTTATGAACAGCATCCGTGTAAATCGTGTAACGGTAGATACCAATGCGGGTTCTTATGGGTTTTTACGAAAGCGTCTTGATTGTGTTGCGGCACTAGTACCGGGAATCTTGACCTATGAAACCGAATCGGGAGTGGTACATTATGTAGCCATTGATGAGGGCGTACTGATAAAGACCGAAAACGAAATACAGGTTTCCGTTCGCAATGCAATTGGTGGTGCAGATCTCGGAAAACTAAGGGAAACCATCGACAAAGAATTTAAAAATCTGGATGAAAATGAACGTATTGCACGCTCGGCGGTAGCCAAACTTGAAAGTGAATTTATCCAGAGTATAAAAAAGTTGCGTCAGGAACAATAATAAATCGATGGAGATAAAAAATGAGGATAAGTTCAAGCAGGAAGTAGGCGAAAAGGAAAAACAGAAGCTTAAGGCACTTCATGAGAGCAAGCGGAGTGTTTGGGCAGGATTGGGGACGTTCGGGATGGTAGGTTGGTCGGTTGCAGTGCCAACGGTTCTTGGAACGGTCTTGGGTATGTGGTTGGATAAGAATTATCCAGAAACTATTTCTTGGACCCTGACCTTTTTGGTAGCAGGGCTATGTATTGGCTGCATGATTGCATGGCAATGGGTAGCAAAGGAAAATAAAATGATGCATCAAGATAAAGAGGAAAAAAATGAATGATTATCTGTTTAGTGTTTTGGTGTTCATAGTGGGTTTAGTGTTAGGAACCCTATTTTTTGGCGGACTATGGCTTACCGTGAGAAAAGCGTTGACCTCTAAAAAACCAACTCTATGGTTGTTGGGAAGCCTGTTTCTAAGGGTAGGAATTACTATGTTGGGTTTTTACTACGTCGCAATAGGTAATTGGATCAACATGCTTATTTGTCTTCTAGGTTTTGTAATTGCCCGTTTTATGGTACTAAATTTTACCAAAACAAAAGATGAAAAAGAAGTAGAACTAAAAAAGGAAAGCTGATATGGAACTTAGTCCTGATGAAACTGTTTTTTGGGAACATGGTTTTATAACCATCAATCTTACCCTTGTTACAACATGGGTGTTGATGCTTTTCCTGGTTGTTGCCTCGGTATTGATTACAAGACGGCTCAAAACCGATATTCAGATTTCCCGCTGGCAATGTGTACTTGAGATGCTGGTAACGGGCATGAACAAGCAGATCAAGGAAATAGGTTTAGAAAAGCCGGAAAAATTTATCGGGTTTATTGGCACCATGTTCATATTCATAGCATTCGCGAATCTGTGTATCATTTTCCCAGGATATGTACCGCCTACCAGTTCATTATCCACGACAGCGGCACTAGCCATAAGCGTATTTCTGGCCGTACCCTTGTTTGGGATTGCGGAAAGTGGAATTTTGGGATATCTAAAAACATATGTGCAACCCACCTTCATCATGCTGCCTTTTAACATTATCAGCGAGTTTTCACGTACACTTGCCTTGGCCGTGCGATTATTCGGTAATATTATGAGCGGTGGGTTGATATTAACTATACTTCTTAGCATTGCACCTTTACTGTTTCCAGTACTAATGACCGTACTTGGCCTGATTACGGGCATCATTCAGGCCTATATTTTTAGCATTTTGGCGACAGTATACATCGCAGCTGCCACCCAAGAATCCGAATCAAAAAAGAGTAAAACGAAAAAAGTAAAACAATAAAAATAAATTATTATGGATAATTCAACTTTAATCGCAATGGTCTCAATCATTACCGCTGGCGTAACCACTGGTATCGGGTGTATGATACCCGCATTGGGCCAAGGAAAATCTATTTCTACTGCCTTGAGTTCAATGGCACAACAGCCCGATGCCGGGCAGACCATTACCCGTACACTATTTGTAGGATTGGCGATGTTGGAGTCGCTTGCAATATACTGTTTCGTGATTTCGATGATCCTCATTTTTGCCAACCCATTCTGGAACCATTTCATCGCCAAATAATAGTTATAATGAAAATAAATTGGTTCACTTTAATAGCACAGATTATCAACTTCCTCGTTTTAATGTGGTTGCTAAAGCGCTATCTATATAACCCCATTTTAAATGCCATAGACCAACGGGAGAATAAAATTGTAGCCCAACTCAAGGATGCCGAAGCAAAAAAAGCCGAAGCGGAAAAAGAACGTGACGAATTCAATAAAAAGAATGAAACCTTTGAAAGGCAAAAGGGCGAACTTATGCAAAAGGCAATTGTGGAAAGTAATGAGGAAGGCCGGAAACTCAAAGAAGAAGCTAGAAATGAAGCCAATGTATTAAAGGCTAAATTGGAAAAAAATATACAGGACAGCCAAGAAAATAGGAATCTTGAGATAGCCCAAAAGATTCAGCAAGAGGTGGTGGCAATTGCCAAAAAAACACTTACTGACCTTTCTTCTGCTAGTTTGGAAGAACAATCTGTGCTGACCTTTATTAAGAGAATCAATGAACTAAAAGAGGATGAAAAGCAAAAAATGATTTCGACCTTAACGTCAAGAAAAAATCCTATTTTGGTAAAAAGCGCCTTCAAGTTATCGACTAAACTGCAAACCGAAATCCAGCAATCGATAAATGCCGTATTGGACGAGGAAAGCCAATTTCAGTTTAAAATAGCACCCGAACTTATTAGCGGAATCGAATTATCGGCTAATGGCTATAAACTGTCGTGGAGTATCTCGGAATATATCAATTCTCTTGAGAAAAGCATGAATGACAGCGCACAGGTAAATATTCAAACCACATTAGAAAAAGGATGATATGGCCCTAAAAAAAGATAAGGATTTCATTGAGCGAACATTCGACCAACTAGTTAAAGGACGTGAAAAGCACCACTTTCCCCTTTTGCCTCGAGAGGTGGGAATAGTTAGTAGTGTTTCTTCCGGGGTGGTCAAGGTTTCTGGCCTGTCTAGTGCAGGATTTGAAGAATTATTGAAGTTTCCTGGAGATTTGTACGGAATTGCCTTTAACATTGACGAACATGAGATAGGCGCGGTATTACTTGGAGAAGATTCATTAATAAATACTGGCGATGAAGTGGAACGGACAGGTCGTGTAATGGATATTCCCGTTGGTAATGCGTTGATAGGGAGGGTTATAAATCCATTAGGGGAGCCTATGGATGGGAAAAAGGCCATAGCATCTGATCAACGCTTACCTATTGAACGTATTGCCACTGCGATAATGGATCGTTCTGCGGTTACCGTTCCCTTGCAGACCGGACTAAAAGTGGTAGATGCGCTTATACCCATTGGTCGAGGGCAAAGGGAGCTGATTTTAGGGGATCGCCAAACAGGTAAAACGGCCATTGCAGTAGACACCATCATCAACCAAAAAGATAAAAACGTACTCTGTATCTATTGTGCCATCGGGCAACGTGCCTCATCTGTGGCCAAAGTCATTGCTAATCTTAAGGAAAAGGGAGCCATGGAATATACCACTGTCATGGTTACCGAAGGAAATAATTCTCCTGGATTACAGTACATAGCACCTTATGCAGCCACAAGTATTTCGGAATATTTTATGCATCAGGGCAGAGATGTGTTGATTGTATATGATGATCTGACGAACCATGCGCGGGCTTATCGCGAACTATCATTGCTTTTGAGAAGACCCCCAGGGAGGGAGGCCTTTCCAGGGGATATTTTTTACATCCATTCCAGGTTACTGGAACGTTCTACACATCTAAATGATGCACTTGGAGGCGGATCACTGACTGCTTTGCCTATTGTTGAGACCGAGGCACAAAATATATCTGCGTACATCCCTACCAATTTAATTTCTATAACCGACGGGCAGATTTATCTCTCTCCAAAATTATTTGAACTGGGAATTTTACCTGCTGTTGATGTCGGGAAATCCGTTTCTAGGGTAGGGGGTAAAGCACAGTTGCCCGCATATCATTCCATAACCGGAAATCTAAAGCTCGCCTATTCCCAATTTGAGGAATTAGAGACCTTTGCGCGATTTGGTTCGCATTTGGATGAAAACACAAGAAAAATCATTGAACATGGTAAACGAATCAGGGCCTGCTTGAAACAAAAGGAACTCCAGCCAATGTCCACTCCTGAGCAAATAATAGTATTATTGGCCCTAGTGGATGGCCTTTTTGATGGGGTACCATTGGAGAAAATGCAACTTGCAGAGACTGAATTGCTTAAAATTGTCGGGGAACTCCCTACCGATATGGTCAAACGACTCAATTCAGCTACGGCATTGGAAACTTCCGATCGAGAATCCATTTTTGGCCGGGCGAAAAATATACTAACCTCTTTTGAGGCCAAACTTAAACAAATACCTGAAAAGAACTAATGCGCACTTTAGAAAGTTTAAAAAGACAAATTTTAGGTGCGGGAGAGCTAAAGTCCATTGTACGTACCATGAAGGCCATGGCTGCAGCAAATATCGGTCAATATGAGTCGGCAGTCGGTTCTTTAGTCGATTATTATACTTCGATTTCCTTGGGTATTGTTGCCTATTTTAATGATAAGAATATCGGCCCTATTCTTGAAATTGAAAAACTTAAAGATAATAGTGAAAATTCAATTTGTGCAATAGTGTTTGGTTCGGATCAAGGATTTGTGGGGCAATTCAATGACACTCTTACCGAATTTGTGTCCAAATCGCTTTTGGACCTTCCCGGCAGGAAAGAAGTGTGGACAGTAGGCACAAGAATTCCGCTGCTTTTGACGGATATAGGCTTGAACGTTACCAAGAATTTTCCATTACCGAATTCTATAGACGTGGTTACCTCGCTAATTGGGTCCATTTTGATAAATGTAGAAGAAAGTCATTCGAAAGGTACCCTTCATGAATTTTATATTTTTCACAACCATGCGATACCAAAGGCTATGTATGGCCCAAAAAGTCAGAGACTGCTACCCTTGGACGAACAATGGCGGCAAGAACTGACTGCAATTCAATGGCCTTCCAAGAAGATACCTCAGGTCATAGGAAAAAATAAAAACACCTTAAAAGCCCTCCTTAGCGAATATCTATTCGTGACCTTGTTCAAAGCCTGCTCAGAATCCCTGGCCAGTGAAAATTATAGTCGTTTGGCGGCTATGCAACGGGCGGAAAAAAACATAGAAGAGCTACTGGATGATGTTAATCATACCTACCATCGCTTGCGACAAAGTACTATCGACGAAGAACTTTTTGATGTGGTCTCAGGGTTCGAGGCTCTGAAAAATATGGGCTTACATAAGATTGCGAAACCCTAGGCCTAACAATTTAAGCAATCGTCTTTGCACTTACTATTTAGGTCTCTTTACGTTTTCCTGTAATCTCTAGTATATTTATTCTATATACAATAGAGTGCTCACCTGAGTACCGCTTACTAGAAAACTCATTGATAAATTCAACTTCTTTTCGTTCTTTGCTATGGATAATACTTTTTACACCATCAGCAAATAGATGTAATTTCTTTTTGGCATCATCACCGTTTAGCTCTTCAAATGTGCCATGCACAAGAACCGATTCCCAATTGTGTACTGATTGAACTTCATCGACCTGTAAAGAAACAAAATGGTTTTTACGCATTGCTTCTATTTTATGACCGTTCCCTGAATAACTGATAATACTATTATCTTTCGAATCAAAATAATAGGTTATTGGGACAGTGAAAGGCTTATTTTGAGCTATAAAAGCCAAATGACCTATATAATTGTTCCTGAGAATACGCAAACCTTCGTTTGTTTTTAGATCTGTCATTATTACTACATTTTTAAACTTTTTACTCCTAGCTTAAACTTGTTTTATTCGATCTTGCCCATAGGCCATAAAACCGATATCTACTGCTTGTTAATATTGAGAAGTAGACGGTATTATTATTATTATTATTATTATTATTTATTCCCTTTTTCTCCCAGTAACTTCGCCAATATTCAATCGATAAACTACAGGGACTCCACCTCCATGTAATTTAGTTGAAAATTCACCAATAGATGAAGGCTTATAGTTTTCCTTTTTCTCAATAATACTTTTTATGCCTTTTGCGAATTCGTGTAGTTCATACTTGGCATCTATTTGAAATAACTCTTCAAACGAGGCGTGTACCAATACAGATTTCCATTCATGGATTGAATCAATTTCTTCTACCTGTAAGGATACGGTCCGTCTATTTCGCATTGCTTTAATCTTATATCCCTCTGAAGAATAAGATACTAAACAATTGTTCTCTTGGTCATAGTAATATGTAATGGGCACAACATAAGGTATACCATTACATATATAGCCTAAATGGCCCAAATAATTGTTTTTAAGAATATTTAGGCAATCTTTTGTTTTTAATTCTTTGATCATAACTATTTTTTTTAATTTTTAGTCTAAATCTATTTTATGAACCTCTGCTGAATAATTGATTATAGCAATACTTGCTAGGTCATAGAAATAAGTATTGGGTATGGTAAAAGGACTGCCTTGAGCAATTTATGATAAGTGTCCTATAATTGTCTTTAAGAAACGCAATACTTTCCCTTTTCGATAAGTTTTCCATCAATATTTGTATTTAAAATTAATCGATAAATTTAATGTTGCCATCGTATCAGGTTATCTTCTAAAGGCACTGAAATTCCTTCGTAGTCGGAAATTATCCGTACCGTATAATCACTGGCAGGTCTTGATGTGGTAATATGGGCATGATATCTATGTGCTTCTTCTTTTGGTTCAGAATCTCTTTCCATTTTAAGTATTTCAGGTATCCCTCCGTTCAGACCGTCTGCAAAGAGCTGAATCAAAATGGTATCGGGATTTATATTTTTCAGAGATACGGATATATTATACTGAAAACCACCCTCTACATAGTCAATCGAAACTTCTCCAAATCGTATTCCATCCCATTTGTTTCTTAAATCATGCTTGGCGTTAACAATTCTCTTTCCCATACTACCTTGTTTGGCCGCCCTTTTCAGGTAATTATTGGCGGCGGGTAGATAATAATCCTCGGTATATTCCCTTACGGCGCGATTTGCTGAAAATTTTGGGGTCAATGTCGCCATACTGTTGCGCATCTTCTCTATCCACAGCTCTGGGATTCCGTTATTATTACGATCGTAAAATGCAGGAACAACCTCTTGTTCAAGTATTTGATATAAGGCATCTGCTTCTACTGCGTCCCAATTGGGGTCATTGCCGTGTTCCTGTGTATCGCCCAATGCCCAACCTACTTCAGGAGTGTAGGCTTCGGCCCACCATCCATCCAATTCGGATAAATTGATGCCCCCGTTGACCAATACTTTCATGCCACTTGTTCCACAGGCTTCCCAAGGGCGTCTTGGCGTGTTGACCCAAACATCGGCACCCTGCACCAACTGTTCTGCCATTAACATATCATAGTCACTCAAAAAGATTACATGATGGTATAAATTATGATGTTGAATGAACTTTATCCATTGCCGTATTAATGCTTTGCCAGATTCGTCAAACGGTGGCGATTTGCCAGCAAGAACTAGCTGTACCGGACGTTCGGGATTAGTTAGTATTCGAATAAACCGCTCAGGGTCGTGTAATAATAGGTTTGGCCTTTTATATGGGACAAAACGTCTTGCAAAACCGAGAGTTAACGTATTTGGATTAAAGATTTCGGGTAGCATATCTTCAATTTCAGGTCTTACCGCGATAGCCCTCATTTGTTTTGCAAAACGTTCACGTGTATAATTGACTAATTTTGCTCGGGAAGTGTTTCGAAGTTGCCAGAGTTCTGTATCGGTTACTACCGAAATATCACCTTCGAGTGTTTCGAGATTTCCCCGCCAACGTTCTTTTCCACAAGACTCTGTCCAGATTTTATCCGCAAATTCAGAATCCCAATTTGGCGTATGAACACCGTTTGTTACTGATTCTATTGGTACCTCTTCTTCTGGCCATCTCGGAAACAAATTCCCAAAAAGTCGGCGGCTAACTTCTGCGTGCAAACGACTTACCCCATTAACTGCTCCACTTCCTCGAATGGCCAAAAAAGCCATATTGAAATTCTCTAATGGATTATTTGGATTCTCCTTACCTAAGGCCAACAAGTCATTAAAGTCAATACCTAAATCATTCTTTGCGTACCCTCCAAAAAACTGCCACATCAACGAAGGATGGAAATGATCAAAACCGGCAGCAACAGCAGTATGTGTCGTAAATACATTACCGGCGCGGGTTATGGTCAAAGCTTCTTCAAAGGAGGTTCCCGTTTCCTTCATGAAATTACTTGCACGTTCCAATACTAAAAATGCAGCATGGCCTTCGTTCATATGGTAAACATCTGGGTTTATTTTCAACTCTTTAAGTAATTTACATCCACCAATTCCCAATATAATTTCCTGTTGTATACGTAGGTCAGTCCCTCCTCCATATACTTCACTGGTAATTGCCCTGTGCATTGGGCTATTGGCCGGGTCATTACTATCCATAAGATATAGTTTTACCTTACCCACTTGAACTTGCCAGGTACGTAGCCAAACCGTATGCTCCGCTAAATTTATCGCTAACCTTAACCACTCCCCATTGGGCAGACGTAGTGGGCTTATGGGCAGTTGCCCAGGATCGTTATAGGGAAAAAGGGCCTGTTGTGTTCCGAATTGGTCTATGACCTGTCTAAAATAACCTTGTTGGTATAGCAATCCGATGGCCACGAATGGTACCCCTAGATCACTTGCCGACTTCAATTGATCACCCGCAACATTACCTAGTCCGCCCACGTAAATAGGCAATGCCTCACTAAGCATGAACTCCATACTAAAATAGGCAATGCATTTAAGTGGAGAATTTGGATAGTTTTTTTGAAACCAAGCGGGATCTGAAATTGATTTTTCTTTCAATTCGATCATCTCATCCACCTTTTTTCTGAATTCTTGATCGTTCATTAGCTTTTTAAGCTGGTCTCTGGATACATTCTGTAAAACTACCCACGGGTTATGGGTTTCCATCCAAAGATCTGGATCAAGATGGTACCAGATTTCATCTATCGCATGGTTCCATGACCATCGTAGGTCTAAGGCAAGTTCGGCAAGCGTATCTACCCCTTCGATATCCGTGGGTAAAAAACCATATACCTGATTATTGCTAATTAATTGTTTCATCTATTTGTTTTTTACTGAAAGACCGACTATTCTTTCTTTTTGCACTTTTCTTTGTTTTATCCTCGACTTTCAGCTGAAAGTCTGAAAGTACGTTCATGTATTTAAGAAAAGCGGCATAGGGGTTTTCATAGGGATTGAACAAATTGTTAAGGTCTTCATCAAAATTGTTCATATATAAAAAATGATCCGCAGACTTTAGTCGCTCCCAATCTTGATGTAAGAACTTGTCCTTTGTTTTTTTAATCAAATTCTCCATCACATATAAGGTATCGAAAGCTTCTTGTTGCATCTCATTTTTCAACCATACAGAACCGTTCTTGTCCGTACCAGTCCAAGAAATAGGTGTTGAAATTTTGAGTTTGGCTTTGGCCGAAACGGATTTTAAAACTTCTTCGGGCGTACTTAATTTAAGGTCTTTGGATTCAGCTATATGGCGGAATAGGAATTCTAAGAATTCAAAAATGCCAGACTCCTTTTTATGGTGTTCTCCAAAAGTACCGTAATCCATTACCAGATTCACCAATTCATCCGATGCCGGAAGCGCACTTAACCAACCTAAATACTTTTCGGAAGTCAAAGGCCATTCATTCCAGTTTCGTTGAGAAAACCGGAGTGCTATATCATCACTCAGAGATGTATTTCTTAAAAACAAGCTTAAGGGTGGCCTTGATGCGCTTTTATATAGATTATTAGGACTTTTTCCGTTCAAAATAACAGATGAACCTTCAGTAATTACGCCTTTAAAACCCAAATCGGAAATCATTTTTCCTATTTCATCTGAATAGAGAAGTCCAGTGTTTAAAAATACTTTGGGCCTTTTTCTAAAAAGCTTATTGATAAGTCTTTTATGTTCTAAAACTTCCTCGTGAAAAGCACTTTCGCTTTTCAAAGAAGATAATGAGGTCGCATAATTCTGACCTAAAAACTCGATATTTCCTGTTGCTGCCAATTCTTTAAAACTTTCCAATACCTCAGGGACATATTGCTCCATTTGATTTAGTGCAGTACCGGAAATTGCAAAACTTACTTTTATTTTGTTTCCAAAAGTGTTGATTAGATTCAAAAGCAATTTATTGGTAGGTAGATAGCTTTCTTCCACAATTTGACGCATTATCTTTGCATTGGTTTCTTCGTCAAAGTAATTATAGTGACTACCTATCTCAAAAAAATGAAAATTGCGCAGACGATAAGGCTGGTGAACTTGAAAGGTAAAGCAGATATTTTTCATTATGGATCAACGTTAGGCTACCGATTGATAGGTTGATGATACTGTTTCCGCTGCATGGCCCCAAGTCAAATTTTGCAAGGTTACCCTATTAAGACCTTTAACCATTTTTGCAAATGATTTGTGGTTGATTAGCCCGTAAATGGCCTCGGAAAGGCTATCCGTGTCCCAATAGTCCACGATAAAAGCGTGAGGCAGCACTTCGGCAACTCCTGATTGTCTAGAAATAATTACTGGAATATTGGCTTGGATGGCCTCTAACGGTGCTATTCCAAATGGTTCCGATATGGAAGGCATAACAAAAACATCGGTCATGGCAAGCATGCGATCCACTTCATGGCCTTTTAAGAATCCAGTGAAATGAAAATGGGAAGACAATCTTTTGACTGCTACTATTTTTATCATCTCTGCCATCAAATCTCCCTTGCCAGCCATTACAAACCTTACATTTCTGTCTCTTTTTAAGACTTTTTCAGCAGCCTCTATAAAATATTCAGGCCCTTTTTGGTAGGTTATTCTACCTAGAAAAGTGACTATTTTTTCTTTGAATCTAGAAGTATCAAGATTTTGTGATATATCCTTTTGCTTTACACCATTATAGGTTGTAATTACCTTTTTTGCATCGATGTGGTATTTATCGATTATGATTTTTTTGGTAAGGTTGCTTACCGCCATAACCTTGTCAGCAACTAACATGCCCTGCCGCTCAATTTCATAAATTTCGCGATTGATCTTGGCCGAACGATCAAATGCTGTGGCATGTACATGTACTAATAAAGGTTTGCGACTTATTTCTTTAGCAATGATCCCCGCAGGAAAGGTAAGCCAATCGTGGGCATGTATAATATCGAACTCAAGCTCTTTCGCCAGTTTTGAGACCACTACCCCCAACCAGTAGACTTCTTCAATTAAATTCGGTCCGTAGGCTCCAGAAAAATTATATTTGTCCCCACTTAAGTTGTGAATTTGTGTAGGATCAACATTGGGTATTAACTTTCTTAGTTGGGGGTAAGTAATTGAATCTTGTTTTTTGGGAAGTTCAACGTTGCTAGCACTTATCAACCGAAATCGCTCCGATTGCATTTCTTTTACCGCTTTGGGCAATAGAAACAACACTTCATGGCCTTTCTTTAATAAACTTTCTACCAATCCTTGACAAGCGGTGGCCAACCCTCCTGAGATATGGGGCGGATATTCCCAGCCTAACATTAATATTTTCATTTTCATTGTTTTAAGTTCATGGGATGCTAAATGTAGAAAGGAGAAAAGGCTTTATGAATGATATAGATCATTAGTTGAAAATATTCTTAAGAATTTTGAAAATTTTGGGTCTATGTAAATTGATTTTTGATAACCCATATAGCTGTAGTTAAGCCCTTGTCATATTATGGTTAACTCATTATTTATTAAGCCCTTTTTTAATTCTCTGTGACTTGCTAATGCTAGAAATGGATGGCTTTGAAGTATTGAGGACTTTGGGTGACCATCCAGATTTCAATACTAAACCCTTTCTATTTTTTAGTACAAAAACGGAAAAAAAAGACATACGATGATGAATTGATGCAGAGGCAATAGATTATATCGTTTAACCATTTGATTTAGATAACATGGGACTAAAAATTGAACAGTGTCTAAAAAAATCGCAAGCATCCGATGAACTCTAAAGATTCGGAGTAGGTAAAAGCCTATTATTGGGTTTACTTTCAATAAAAATCAAGAAATACAAAATCACCAAGATAGTTGCCAACCCTGTGATAATAAAAGCCGTATTTGCATCAAATGCATACCAAATAAGTCCTGCCAATATGCTTGCGATCATAGTACAAACACTCTGAAACCCGGCGTACATTCCAATAGATTTCAAATAGATAGGCATTATTGGGTATAGCATTTCACTAGCCATGTCAGTGAACAAGCTAATTAGAGATAAGGTCCAAACGGTCCGTGAAATGTATTTCACAACATTTAAATTTATGGGATTTAAAAATATTCTTAAAAAATCAAGATTATACTGACTTAAATCATTTTTAACGTATGCGACGCAATGTACTTACGGGTTATAGATTTATATAACCTAAAAGATTATATTATGTCATTAGTAAAGTTTAGAAACAGAAGGCCACTACGAAACATTATGACCTCGGATTTTTTTAATGACCGTTTGTGGCCAAGCGAGATTGAAGAGCCTGCTATGAACATCAAGGAAACCGATGCTAATTTTGAAATTGAACTAGCCGCTCCCGTGTATTCCAAGAAGATTTTAATGTGACGATTGAAAATGGATGTCTTAATATTTTAGCAGAAAACACCAGCTCTGTAGAGGAAAAAGAAAAGGATTATCGCCGTAAAGAGTTTAGCTATAGTTCTTTTAAAAAATCACTTCGTCTGCCTGAAAATGTAAAGGATGAAGAAGTAAAAGCTACTTATAAGGACGGAGTACTGAAATTTAATCTCAAAAAGAAGGAGCATACCAAAAAACACGCACCTAAGAAGATTGCGGTTTCTTAAAAAATATTTTTTGCATTGCCCTCAAAGAACAAAACATCTCTCTCCTTAAAATATGTCTTGTTTGGGATCTTTTTTTTGGGATGCGTTATTTATTATTAGAGAGAAGATGAAATTTTTTGCAATGGAAATTTGCAACATCGACATCGGGTCAAAGTTTTGAAACACCATCTACTCCTTTATGAGGATCATAGCACTCTTTGTTCAGTGAATACAAGACATAATCTCCATTCCATTTCAACAAATCTAGATGGATGGTCAAGAATAAAATGTCGTTTTTAAGGGAATAGGTGTACTCAACATCGTTGGTCATATTGCCCTTTCTTAGTTCTAAAGCGACTATTAGTAGTTTTTTGATAGAACCCGCACCCGCCTAATTTTGTCCCTATGGTTGTAGCGCTCCTTCCTTGTGGTATATAGACCGAGTGTTTTCACTTGAATATCATTTATTAATCATTAAGAATGGTATCCAAGACTTCTTTTTTATCCAATTTCTTGGTACAGAAAAACCAGTCCTTGCAATCAAGTTCCCCATTGTTTGTATCCATACGTTCAGCGGCGACTCCACATGATCCAGCTGGAGAAATAATCACATCATCCCCTGGGTTCCAATCGGCGGGAGTTGCTACTGAAAATGCGTCTGCTGTTTGCATCGCTATTAAGGCCCGATAGATTTCGTCAAAATTTCTTCCCAAGCTTAAAGGATAATAGATTAAAGCCCTGATAAGACCTTTGGGGTCAATAAAGAAAACGGCACGTACTGCTTGTGTTTTACTTTCCCCAGGTTGGATCATCCCATATTTTTTAGCCACTTCCATGGTAATATCCTCAATCAAGGGAAATTTTACTTCAATATTTTTCATGCCGTTGAATTCGATTTTGTCCTTTATGGTACGTAACCAGGCAATATGACTGTATAATCCATCTATGGACAGCCCCACCAACTTACAATTGGCCTTGCCGAACTTTTCCTCGAGGCTCGCAAAAGTTATGAATTCAGAGGTACATACAGGTGTGAAATCTGCCGGATGGCTAAAGAGGATGACCCATTTTCCTTTGTAATCGGCCGGAAAATTGATATCTCCTTGCGTTGTTACCGCTTTAAATGCCGGTGCTTTATCACCAATTCTAGGTATGGGGATTATCTGTTCTTCTATTAATGTGTCCATCTTAGATATATTTTAATTAAGCTTTTTGAATATTCTGACGAAATTAAAGTGTGAATTTATTCGTCAAAATGATCTAAATCATCTACTTTTCATTTTTTGTAACATCTACTGAGAAATCGCTCATTGCCTCAACCTGTGTGGCTAAGTCCGATGTCTTTTGCGCGATATCAAAATCCTTCAATGCTTCTATGGCTGCCTCATAACCTAAGTTAAATATGATATTAGAATTTTTCATTGAGAAAAGATTATAATCATTCATATTCTTGGGATGGATGAAAACATCACAGTCTTTAATTTTAGACTTAGATTCATATGCTGTCTTTATTTGGTAAGCTCGTTCAACTATGGAATAGGAATGGTTCAGGTTTTGAATTTTTTCTTTTCCCAATGGGTTCACATACACACCTATTATTTGATCGCAAAACATTTTTATAAGTTCCACTGGAAAATTATTCAGCGTTCCCCCGTCGATATAATAATCATTATCGATCTTTACCGGTGTAAACATACCGGGCATCGCTGCAGAGGCCAAAAGAGGCCAAATAAGTTCTCCTTTATGAAAGACCTTCAAAGTACCATCCAAGAGGTCAGTTGCGGTTATATAAAGTGATTTTTTAAGGCTTTCAAAGCTATCATCAGGTAAATGTTGTTTTAGCTCATCATAGAATTTGGTGGAATCCATTATCCCTGGTTTGTTTCTTGCGTACTTTGCTAGACTGAAGAACTCCAAATTTTTAAAATAATCTAACATTTCTTCCCAACCAATTCCGTTCGCATACAATGCCCCGACAATGGCACCGGCGCTTGTGCCGGCAATGTGGGTTGGATAAATACCATGTTCTTCCAGTGCTTTAATGGCACCAATATGGGCAATTCCCCGAATTCCTCCACCAGAAAGCACTAAACCTATATTCATTGAAAATTGATTTTAGATTCAAATGTACTGGAGTCTTAATGGAAAAATAATGACTTAAATCATACCTATTTTTTTACCGTACTAACTTTGCTCAAAAAGAATGTTACTGACCAATGGCATTTTTTCTTGAAGGATTGATGACTCGAATAAAAGACTGGATACGGAACAAAATATTTTTTTACAAAAATATATGAGAATTTACAGTTAAGGGAACAGACCATAAAGCTCATTAAAGAAAGCATGCGAAATTTTGAGGTTTTCATTCTCGGTAAATTGGAATATACACATTGGAACGGCCGAGGGCCTTTCGTAAACAATGAGAAAACGCTAAAACAGTATTGGAAAAAGCTATTGGGGTCATCAGAATGTTTTGGAATTCTTTCCAATCCTTAAATTGGCCACATTTTTATTATAGGATCTTTGACCTCTGTTTTTTTTTATATAATTGGCGAAAAAATACTTTGAGCAATGACTGTAGGCCCGTATGGTATTTTAAGGGGTTTGGGAATTAAAGAAAAAAAGGCCCTTACCCATCTCAATAATTGGGATAAGGGCAACTATTTTTGCTTAGTCAAGGATTATGTTAATGAACTAAAAATTTTTGAAAATGAATTAAAAAAGATAATCAAAACAGGTTAGTATTAGAATTCAAGAGGAGTATGTATTAAAACGCCCATGGATAGGTTTCGGGCAGTTGGGTTTTATCCACAAATAGACCCATCGCATGCAACCCTTGCGACCTATCAATATGAAGAAATGCATCATATCTTTCAGGCATAACGGAAGGTACGTAATTACCTATTCGCTCATAATGTGGATGATAGACCACACCTATTGCCCGTTGTAAAATGGGGTTATTGAATTGTGGGTCCTTCTTTAAGTCGTCCATGAGCAGCAATTGATCTCCTTTTCCTGTTTGGTGCATGAGATGTTCCCAAGAGCCTTCCATTGCAGGGGGTACAATCATATTCCGCATAGGAGCGCCCCATTCCGATCCTGCGACTACGGTACCTTGATACGATCCGAAACCGACAATTTTTGGATTATAGTCGGAAAGCTGTTCCCTTACCAGTTGGCCAACATTTATGGACCCCTCATGAGCCATGTTCGTTGCGCGGGCATCGCCCACATGGGTATTGTGTTCCCATATAATTACCTTGGCTTCTTTACCATGAAAATCCAATAACCTTTTCAAGGTGTCCATCATATGATGATCTCGAATATTCCATGAACTTTGGTTGGCTCCTATCATAGAGCGATAGTATTTTTCGGCATTTTTGGCTATATGGGCATTTTGTTCCATATTGAGTGAGGCCTCTATATCGGTATTGAAAGATTGAACACGTTGCTTGATGTCCCGTAACAAATTGACCACTTCATCTTCACAGGTCTTGGGTGTAAAGCGATGTAATGACCTTGCATAGGCCATACCCATTTCATCTCCATAAGGTTCAAAACAACCCAATGCCCTTTTGGCGGAGGTTGTAAGAGATGGATCGTGTGTTTTTAGATAGTCCATAATGGCTTGCATGGATTCCCAAAGACTGTACACATCCAAACCATAGATGCCAACCCTTTTTTTAGCGTGCAAATTATCATTGTGTTTATGCAACCAATTGATCAAGGCCTCTATTTCCCAGTTACCCCACATCCAAGTTGGCCATCTATTAAATTTTTTTAATACTTCTACTGCGCTACCATGACTGTTCGTATAGTGCTTTACATATCGATTAACACGATAAAAATCAGGCCAGTCTCCCTCTACGGCAATACAGTTGAAACCGTGTTCTTCTATAAGGCTTTTACTGATGGCGGTTCGCCAAGTATAGTATTCATGTGTTCCGTGGGATGCCTCGCCCAGTAAAACAACACGAGAATCGGATAATTTTGATATTAACGGATCAAGGTCGAGAACCGTTGACAATTTCCTACTTGCGTTTTTAAGTACCGCTATTTTTTTATCCATTGCATCCATGATTTTATTTTTTTAGTTATCGTGTGAAGAGGTAGACTTTTGTGCATTTATCAATGCTTCCAATTTGCTTTTTGGATCGTTAATACTCTTGGTATGGGTATTAAAACCCTTCCATGGATGGTCTTTTTGTTCCAATCTTTTAAAAACAGAATGAATGTTAAAGGCTTTTGAAGTACTTATTTTTCCTTCTTTTAATTCTTGCCAACTTATCGGAGTGGCAACTGGAGCTCCTTCCAAAGCCCTTACAGAAAACGGGGCGACAACCAGTTGGGCATAAGAGTTTCTTAGATAATCAATAAACAATCTGCCCTTTCTTTGGTCTTTTTTTATGGTTACGGTAAATTCCGATGGATGTTTAATTACTATATAATTGGCAACCTTCTTAGCGAAATCATGTACTTCGTCATAGTCTTGATTGGGAATAAGAGGAGCAATGATGTGTAATCCTTTTGAGCCAGTTGTCATGACATAGGTCTTGAACCCTAAATCGTTTTCTAGAACCCTTTTCAGCACTTGAGCTCCTTTTATAACCTTATCAAAATCTTCTTCTGTTGGATCTAGGTCAAAAACCAATTTGTCTGGAAACCTTAATTTATCTGTTGTGCTGAGCCAAAGATGAAATGTAATTACACCTTGGTTTACAAGATATATAAGTGTTTCCTTGTCATTGCATAGCACATGGTCGACCCAACCACCTTCTTTCTTTACTCTAAAAGTCTTTATCCAATCGGGGTAATAATCGGACGCGTTCTTTTGATAGAATCCCTCTTTTTGTATTCCTTCTGGAAAACGCTGTAACGCCAGAGGGCGGTTCTTCATGTAAGATAGCATGTATGGGGAAATCTTGCTGTAATACTGTATCAGATCCCACTTTGTTATCATGGTTACAGGAAATATAATTTTATCGGCTTTGGATACATTAATTATGCGGCCGTCAATTTTCATTTTGTTCATTCTTTTCTGCATCTCGTTTTTTTCCACACATCTTCTTTATGCGTTGCTATCATCCATTTATAACCAAATGGGTCCATAACCTGATCAGTGGGGTCGGTATAAAACTCATTTTTTAGGTGCATTATAACGGTCGCGTCAGCAGAGATTCCCTTTTTAAACGATTTATAGGCATCAGTGACATACAAACCAAATGTTATTGGGTTACCTCTTAAAGTTTTGGAGCTTTTTGTCTGCCAATTCGGATTTTCCCCGACCATCATTAATAATGAACCCTCTTTTATGGTCAAATATGGACTAAGGGTATGCGCTCCTGGATAAATATTTGATATTTTAATACTTTTATTTATAGATCATTTCGGTATAAAATAGACATTTATGAATCCTGATATTATACTGCAATTTACCTTAGATGGGAGCTAAAATTAATGATGTAGATCAGTGTCATGATTATTTAACAAGAATGCTTTGATAATTGTAACAGATTTAGATGGCCGACTCTAAACTTATAAAAGAATCATTTCCAATAATGATTTATATCATTTTATCTGCGGATTCTAGTTTGCACTTTTACTTCTTAAGATAAAGTAAGTACAATATTATGATAGATTTAATAATCCAGAAGTGGAACAACTACTTGATTAAACAATAAAATATCTTAAAACAAGCCTATGTATTAGGTTTTGGTGAAATGATTTACAATACCTAAAATAAATACTATGAAAACAACAACTTGAAATGTTAAAACAGAATTTCTACTCGGCGCAGGTCTGGATGTGCTTCATTTTGAAAGCAAACAATGGTTGAATACCGTAGCTTTCTGGAAAGACGAAACCAAATTTTTTGCCGATTTGCTTAAGAAAAAAGAGTCTGCAAATGAGAATAAGCAGGAATATGGAAGTATGTTGAAAGAACTGGACAAAATACATGCAGATCTTTATGAAGATTTGGCAGATGATATCACTAATCATGAAAAATTTTTGGCAAGATTGGAAAAGGGGGAAAAAGGTTTGTCAGATAGCGATTATCGAGATAAACACCGTCAAATTAAATTTCAAATGGAAAGATTTGAGGCGGATTTTCAAAGGTTCAAGAGGGTGATTTTCTAACATATGAAGAATCTCTAATATATATGGGAATGACCATTTTTAGAAGAGATTACCACACAGCTGATAGTATTGTCCATTTTATGGATTTCTATAATAGTGTACAAATTAAATATCTTGCAAGTGATTTGCTGAACAAAGGATTATGGCCCAACAATATCTCAGATGCCGTTACTAGAGCGATATAAGTCGCAAAATCTTCAGGAATCGATGTGCGTAAACATTTTAGACCTGTTTTTAGTGGAATAGGCAACGAAATCATCAGCGATTGCAAACTGTCTCGCTTAGGGTATGGCTTAGTGCTGTTGAATGCCGATGCTGAAATTTCGGTTGTTGCGTTATGGCAGGTAGACATTTTAAACAAATTTTTTGAATAAATACCATGGGAGAAATAGCAACATCAAACTGGGAGGTGATTTTATTTTATAATCCGAATTCCACTATTGCCAAGAAAGCATTGGCCTATGCAAAGGCGGAAGGTTTTCCTGTAAGGGATGTTGATATATTAAAAACCCCTTTTACGGGCACCCAATTGGAAGAATTGGCCGATCGGCTTCATGTTTCGTTAGAGGAATTGGTTAACAAAGAACACCCAGACTTCCGTAAACATTTTGGCGAGCCGGATTTATCGGAAGATGATTGGATTAAAATACTAAGAAAAAACCCAGAACTACTCAAAGAACCCATTGTTATACGAGGCGATAAAACCATATTGGTTAAAAGCCCAAGTGATATCATTAAGATATAAGAGGCAAAAAACCGATAAAGTTAATTTGTTAATACTGGTAGAGGGTAATACCTCAAGTTCTACTTTAACACATAAGCATAACAATCCTAATAAAAGATTGACAATACTAATTAAAATATTCGATAGGACGTAGGTTTCCAGAGGGGGGGCACAATATTTCAATATCTTAAAAAATATTGAGTATTCAGAGCATTAATGTAATTTACCAGCTCTAGATTCTGCTTATTTTCGAATCAAATCCTCTTGTTCCCATTATTTTTTTACTCATCTAATATGCTATCATCTGGTGTGATAATTTTCTTTAATGCCTTTTTAATTTCTTCTATATCATGCTTGACTTCCTGTTCAAACTTTTGTTCTTTTTCCTTTGTCGAAGTATTGAATACAATCAAATCTTCTTTGAACTCTTGAGCGCGTTGGGCAAGCCTTTCTTTTAGTCTCGTGTTTTTCTGTTCCAAACTATCCAAAGTTTTATGTAGTCTTCCCTGATCTTTTTTATCGAATTTTGAAATCTTCTCGCGAAGCTCCGTTAAGCGATTTTCTGTATTTTTAATGACTAACTCCGATTCATTTTTGAACTTTTCCCAGTCCTTTTTCACGTTAGTATTTATATCATCTTTTGTCTCCTTTACGACCACTTCTAGGTTTTCTTCGGTACCTTCAATGTGCTTTTTTTCTGGTTTTTCCCTACAATTACTAAAGAGGGCCAAAACCATAAACCCTGTTACCATTGTAAATATTATCGTTTTTTTCATGAGTTCTATTTTTATTCTGTTCTTTCCAATTTTATGATATATTGAAGTTTCATTCAGCTAAATCTTCCATTTCTTCGTCGAGTTCCCTCAGCATATCAGTTTTTTCGCCGAATGCCTCGAACCTATCCAATAGATTTTGAAACTTTTCCAATTCCTCGGCCTGTTCTTTGCAATACCATAGCCCGAGTTCCGCCACCATATAATTTTCCACTTTGTAGGCTGCTTTGGTAAGTGCATAACACTGTTTGGTAATTTCGGTTTCATGATTAAATGCCTTTTTTATGGCATTGGGCAAATTTTGAAATTCCTGTTCTGGCTTCTTCAGGGCTGGTGTTGTGGGTTGAATACCGTTCGCCAAAAGCATTGCCCTGGCTTTGTCGGCATGAGCCATTTCTTCTTCACTATATTTATTGAACAGTTTGCCTGCCCCCAAGTATCCTTTATCGGTTGCCCAAAGTGACATAGAAAGGTAAGTTCTCGAAGAAAATTCTTCTTGCTCTATACGATAATTGAGAAGTTCTACTATTTCCTCGCTCAAAAATTCTGATTTTGTTTTCATGCATTTTTCTTTTTAAATATTTATTTGGTAAGATTATTCGCTGATAAGAATGATGCCAACAAAAAATCATGGGTTTAACAAAGCTAATTCTCTATTTTAGAGACTAAAATGATCTATGTCAGTCAGAAATAAAACCAGCTTATATTCGATGCCGATTTTTATAACTTTGTAATCATTATATGAAGGCTTTTATAAAAGTTTGGCGAGCAATTAAGAAACTTTCCTTTTAATAATCTTGCTGATTATAAGAAAGATGAACCAAGGTAAAAAGGTAAACTGTAGAACCGGAGTAACCCCGGCACCAGTAAGAGGCAATAATGGCATTGTGCTATTATATGTCCAATGACCATTTTCTAAATGAATCATTTCGGAAAAATTCGCCCCCAACCCTCCGACTAGCAATAGGATTATTACTTTTTTAGCATTCATGTTTCTGATCCAGAACACATCGTTGAAAAGTAGACCAAATGCAAAAAATAAAAGTAGTACCATCAGTACATCGGCCAAAGTGGCCAAAGCACAGAAATATATATGTTTTTCATCATATTGGAAGCCTTTGTACAAAGGACCATGGGCCAATTCCCAAACAAAGTTGAGAACATAGGCCACAATTAGCGTGGCGTAAAGTACATGGCTGTAGGCATGCTTTTCCTTTACTTTTTTTTTAAAAAAGAAGTATAGGGCCAATATGACGACAAAGACTATACTTGGTGTTATGAACATACTCGGACTAAATTTTACCATTCAAATACAGTTTAACATCATAATAGTTATTTTAACTTATCGTTTCTTTTCGCTCTTCTTTGTTGGGTAGTACAGTTTAAAATGGCGGTTAAACCGTACAGGTCTTAAAAGGACTTTATTGAATATATCAGCTATATTGGTAGCCACCAATAGAATCACGCCTGTGTTGGTCCAGAATACATCCAATTCGAGCAACAATTGATTCAAGGGGCTTTCGTGTTCATCGCAAGTCTAAAAAGCTTTTACCTTATCAATGGAACTCCCATGGCACCTTTTACTTTGCCTTTTTAGAGAAATAGCGAACACAGGAAGCGCCAATGCCAACTATTATTTAAATGAACTCAGATCCCGACAAAATAAAAAGGGATCATAGGATTCTCCATATATCGCCTTGGCTATCGGGGTTTTTCCTATCCCGAGAGGGCCTACCGACAAAATCCCACTTCTGTATCTTCTCTTATAAGTGATGCCATGTTCATGGAATAATGGGGATCCATTTTGAAGCTGAAAATTCCTTGTGTTACTTTCTTGTGTTTTGAATTATAGAGCTTGTCGGGATTAGTATATATTTCAACAAACTCTTTGTTAACCACAACGATTTTTGTTACATCACATTGACTCAATGTGGTACGTTGAAATTCCAACTAGCTAAATTTCTTTACAATGCCTCACAGCCGTACATAAGAACTGGTCCTCCTCCCATCATCACTGCCATTCCTATGGTTTCCAGAATTTCCTCGGAAGTCGCCTTTGATTTTAGGGCATCGTGAACATGGAAAGCTATGCAACCGTCGCACCGTACCGTTATGGCAATCCCCAAGGAAATAAGCTCTTTGGTTTTGGAAGTAAGGACACCATCTGCAGTACTTGCCATATGTAGCGTATAAACCCCTCCATTGTAGGAGGAATTTTTTTCCCAATTGTCCCATTAAGGTGATAATGTCTTTTATAGTGTTTTGGAAAATCTTTGACCATAGCCATAAATTTTAGATTTAACGTTTAGTTTGCAAAACTATCATAAAAGGAATCCATTAGAAATGATTTAAATCATTCTGGCTGTTATGAATACTTATTTACTTTGATATGCTTTCCAGCAGAATAACTATAAATCATTCTACATTGTTAGAGGATTAAAGTATTGGACAAATTGTAAGTGTATTGCACAGTTGGATTATAGAGCGAGTAGGTTGTCACCCAATAATAAAACTTATGTTGTTCTGGTCACGTATGCCAATGATGGTCAGTATGCGTATGGACATACCCAAGAAGGAATGAATTTTAATTTGATGCGTAAAAATCCAATGGTCTGTTTTGAAGTTGATGTAATAGAAAATATGGGTAATTGGAGAAGTGTGATTACCTGAGGGAAATTCGAGGAATTAAAATAGCCCGAGTAGTGTCGAATCGGCATGCAAAAACTAATGGATCGTGTAACGCCACTAATGACTGGCGAAACAAAAGTACATGATGCAATAACCGATGCGCACGGAAAATTTATAGAAGCTTTGCAAGGCGTTGTTTATAAAATTAAACTAACCGAAATAACGGGAAGGTTTGAAAAAAGATATATTTAATTAGAAGAGTCTTTTGATAATAGGATTTCCCAGAGTGTTACTTTTTAGAAATAATCACTATAGAATCACAGTTTCTTTTTTGTATTGGTTTTAGATATGGCGGCATTAAAAGGATATTCTATTGGTCAATCAATTAATTTAGGGGATAATGTAATAGTATGAAGTATTTATTTGAACAGGAATGGCTGGTAACCAACGGACTTGGTGGTTATGCATCTGGAGCGGTTTGTGGGGCGAATACCAGGCGTTATCATGGGCTACTAGTAGCAGCATTGAATCCACCAACTGATAGACGGGTAGTGGTCGCCAAAATTGAGGAACGTGTTTTTATCAATGGAACGTACCATGACCTTTCTACAAATCAATACTCAGGTGTCGTTTATCCTAACGGGTCAAAGTATTTAAATAATTTCGATAACCTTCCCTTTCCAACTTGGCAGTATGCAATGGACAATTGGAAACTGAAAAAAAATATTTTTATGGCGCAGGACTCCAATACCGTTTTGGTAAGCTATAAGAACGCCGGGGAAACGTCCTTTTTTTTAGAACTCCAGCCGCTTTATGATGATAGCGATTACCATGCTACCTTCCATGAAAATCAGTTTACTGATTTTTATACGGAAATCTCCCCGACTCAGCTAAAAACATATTCTCATTATGGTAGTAAACCCGTTTTTACAAGATGGAGTACAGGAGAATTTACCGAGGCACGCTCATGGTACAAGAATATTGAATTGCCTAAAGAGCATGACCAAGGTTATGATTTTGTGTGTGATTATTATAGGATAGGCTATGTAAAATATGAGTTGAAGCCAAACGAACAATTGACGCTAGTGTTTAGCTTAGAAGAAGATGTGATTACAAGTGATATCGAAAAATTATATTCGAAGGAAAAGAGTAATTTGGAGGGAGGAAAAATAAAGAAAGAGCAAGGTTTTTATGGGAATCTACTACGTTCAGGAAATCAATTTTTGGTCAAAAGGAATTCAACCGATAGCATGTCGATTATTGCAGGCTACCATTGGTTCGGAGATTGGGGTAGAGACACTATGATTTCGATGCGCGGATTGACCATAGCTACCGGTAACAAAGCAGTCTCCAAATCAATTCTTTCGACTTTTTATAGAAGTATCGATCAAGGTTTGATACCCAATAAATTTCCGGACCAAAGTCAAGATTATATTGATTACAATACGATAGACGCAACATTATGGCTTTTTATAGCATCTTACGAGTATGTGCTTAAATTTAATGATCTTCCCTTCGTAAAAAAGCATATAAATATCTTAAAAGGGCTATTGGATTGTCATATATCCGGTACACGGTACAACATACATGTAACTGAAGAAGGTTTTTTATTCGGTGGGCAAGAAAGCGAACAACTCACGTGGATGGATGCCATTGTAGCTGGGAAAGTAATTACACCGCGAATCGGTTGCCCCGTTGAGGTCAATGCCTTGTGGTACAATGCCTTGAAGATTTATGAAGTATTCTGTAATGACCTCAAAATCGAATTTGGGGCTGAATACGCAGATATTTGTAATCGATTCGAGACTAATTTTTCTAAGATGTTCACTAATCCCGAAGGAACTCTTTTTGATGTTATTGTTCCGAATGTAACTTATGACAATTGTTTTAGACCCAACCAATTGTTTTGTCTGAGTTTGCCATTTTCGTTACTGGAAAAAGCACAGCAGATTAAAATTTTCGAAGCCGTACGCGAAAAGCTTTATACTCCATATGGACTGAGGACTCTTGACAAAGAGGACACTAATTATCATGGCAAATATGAAGGTAACCGATTGCAGCGTGACCAGGCCTATCATCAAGGTACAGTATGGCCTTATTTATTGTTTGATTACTATCATGTATTTTTTAAATTATACGGAGCCACCATTGAAAACAAAAAAAAGGTAGTAAGAGAGTTGGCCTTATTGAAAGACCATTTCTATAACCAACAAGGAATACAATGCATCTCCGAAGTTTTTGACGGAGATGATCCCAAGGAGGGGAAAGGGTGTATACACCAGGCTTGGTCCGTGGCTGCACTGATTCGCTTATATACGGATTATGAACTTTTTAATGTTGGGTAAAACTAACTGACTTGACATACTACAAATGTTAGAATTCGTAAATAAATATTTTTGTTACAGAACAAATAAAATAAAAAACTCAATTTTTTTTGGAAACGACATTGATTTGCTATTTAAATATGTCTTTTAAAAAACTTCTTAAGGCATATGAAAATTCAGTTAGCAAGCAATTTGATATTTTTAATATAAGTTAGAAATCAAATTTTTAATTTCCTTGGCCATAATATCGGTTAAGTCAATTACATTGGAGGCATGCGGTATCGTATTGCAAGTAACAATTTCAGCAACATCAGCATCCTTTGATTCTTGATATGCATTCCCAGAAAAAGCAGCAAGTATACCAATGCAAATGGGAGGTTTCATGCCTTCATTTTTATGATGACCGATGGTTTCCAACATGGTATGCGCCGTTGAAATAATATCATCCAACAATACAGGAGTCGCATCCTTAAATTTTTCAAAGTAGGGTATGGAAACTTCTACATCATTGTCACCTTGTCTAATTTTAGTCAATATCGTAAAAGGAGCGTCCGTATATTTTGCAACAACAGACACCCAGGGTATGATAAATTTTAGCAAATAAATTTAATATAGACATTGAAAATCCCTTGGTTTTCAATTCAAGTTCAGAGTTATTGTTTACGGTGTTTAAAAATATCATAAAGAACGTGATAAGTAATTCATTGTGTTCAACTGAGATACATAAGCCTTATGTATCTATTAATATTTCATCAACAGTAGATGAAATAATATTGTTAATAGTCAACAAATGGCGAGGAATAGCTAAAAATGAAATTGATAAGATATTTGAATTATACTACTGAACTGAACTGAAGTTGAGCATAATCAAGAGTCTAATGGTCTAGGGTTGTATGTAGTTAAAAATATAATCGAAAGTTTACACGGAAAAATTAGAGTTGAAAGCAAAATTACTGAAGGTGCTTGTTTTATAATTAGTTTACCAAAATTCGGATAAAAATAGGTTATGAAAATAAATATTATGTTGATTGATGATAGAGAAATTGATTTATTAATCAAAAAATCATAGAGAAGTTAGCTATAAATGCAAGCTTTAAAACGTATACCATTGCAAAAGAAGCCATTGATTATTCAAGTTCATTAAATAATCCTTCGAATTCTGAATCAACATTCTTTCCCGATATATTTTTTTTAGATATCAATATGCCAATAATGAATGGGATTCAATTCTTGAATGAATTTAGAGCGATAAACAAAAGGAAATTAAATTCAATAAAAATTTACTTGTTGTCTTCTACAATTAGTATGAATGAAATAATTAAAGCTGAAGAACATAGTGCTTGTAGTGGTTTTATTTCTAAACTGTTAACGGTTCATAAACTCGAAAAATCAGTAAAAGTATTGGCTTCATAAATTGTTTTAGTGCTCATTTTAAGTAAAATCCCTCATAAAAAGGCCCAGTATTGGCAAGACGCTAATCTGAGCTTTCTTTATTATTTCCCTATTGATGAAAAATTGGTTAATATTTAATATTTGAATATAATTGATAATGAGATTTTATTTTTTCATCTCGTTTTCTAATCTAGGTTTTTAAATATTTAATAGTTTAGGGGGCAGAAACCTGAAAATTATCAGACTTATCTTTTGCTAACGGTCTTTAGTGTGCCACGGCTATTATCTATTTCACATATTCTATTATTTTCGTCATTTACGTTTTCTAATTTAAAAGTTACCTGCCTCCAAATTTGAAACTGGAATTAATGTTAAAATTTATTTATGATTAAACCTTCTTAAAAGTATGCAGTCATATATTATCAGAGTTTATTTTAATTTGAAGATTGAAACAATATTATCCAATAATTGCATGCTAAATCCATGTTAAATATTGTATAAGATTTACTTAAAATAGGCTATTAGAATTAGATTTGTCAGTGTTCTAAATAACACGTTATATAATTTCTTTCCAAAGGGCTTATGAAAATAAAATACGTAGTCTATAGCTTATTAATTGTAGGGATTATAGCATTGATTGTCTATCGAGTAAATTCTAATAGTGAGATAGGTGAACCTAAAACTGCAGAAGGTTCGGCCCAAGCAACTAGGGTAAAAGGTATGGTGTTATATGCTCAGGAATTTAATGATAACATTTCACTGTCTGGTACAATAGAGGCTAATGAACAAATTGAAATTAGAAGTGAGGTTTCTGGGGTAGTAGAGAGCATTAATTTTAGAGAGGGCAGTAAAGTATCGCAAGGTCAGGTATTATTTAAAGTTAACGATATTGAACTGCAAGCACAACTATCAAAAGTGCAAACAGCGCAAAAATTAGCTTCTGAAAATGAGCGTAGGGCTAAGCTATTATTAGAAAAGCAAGCAATTAGTCAAGAAGAATATGAAATTGTTAGCGCAGATTTTCAGTCTGCAAGTGCAGAATCCCAACTTATTCAAGCTCAACTTTCAAAAACAATTGTTCGAGCCCCATTTTCAGGTACTATAGGTTTACGTTCTATATCTAAAGGAACGTATGTAACACCAGTGACTCCTATAGCCAAATTGGTGAATACAAGTAAAATAAAAATTACATTTTCAATTCCAGAAAAGTATACTTCTCAAGTATCTATCGGCTCTGAGTTAACGTTTACAACGTCAGATTCTAAGCAAGAGCATGAAGCAAAGGTTTATGCTATTGAACCAGAAGTTGAGATTGCAACACGTACACTTAAAATGAGAGCCATAGCGGAGAATAAAGAGGGTAAGTTATATCCAGGAACTTATGCAAATGTAATATTGCCGTTAGAAAGTATTGATAATGCATTGATGGTGCCTTCTGAATCTTTGATTCCTGTTCAAAATGGAAAAAGAATTTTTATCTCTGAAGGAGGTAAAGCAAAAGAAATAGACGTTGAAATCGGTGCACGTACCGGTAATGAAGTACGGGTTATATCTGGTTTAAAAGTAGGAGATACTATTTTGACTTATGGCGTAATGGCATTAAAAAATGGGACGCCTGTTACTATTGATTTTGGAAAAACTGATATTATTTCTGCAGAGTAATGAATTTATCTACACTAAGTATTAAGCGACCGGTTCTAACAATTGTAATGAACCTTACCATAGTTTTATTTGGTATCATCGGATATACATATTTAGGCGTTCGTGAATTTCCTTCGATTGATCCGGCACAAGTTTCTGTGCGTACTAATTATTCAGGTGCTAATGCAGATATTATTGAGTCCCAGATCACTGAGCCTTTAGAAAAAGCAATTAATTCAATTGATGGTATTCGTAACATAACCTCTTCAAGTGTACAAGGTTCAAGTTCTATAAGTATTGAGTTTAACTTGGATAAAAATCTGGAGGATGCCGCCAATGATGTTAGGGATAAGGTTTCTCAAGCTGTAAGAAGTTTACCGGATGATTTGGATGCACCACCTGTAGTTTCAAAGTCAGATGCAGATGCTCAACGTATTCTTTCCATGACCGTACAAAGTGATGGCAAAAATATTCTAGAGCTTTCTGATTATGCTGAAAATGTTATTGCTCAGCGTATAGAGACCATACCTGGGGTAAGTAGTGTTCAAATTTGGGGCCAACGAAGATATGCGATGCGCCTTTGGATTGACCCTTTGAAATTAGCATCCTACGGATTAACTGTTGCAGATGTACGAACAGCTCTATTAGCTCAGAATGTTGAATTACCATCTGGTAAGTTAACAGGTGCCAATACCGAACTAACAGTTAAAACCATTGGGAATTTAAATACCGAAGAGCAGTTCAACAATATAATTATAATGGCTGATGGCGGAAAATTAGTCCGTTTAAGTGATATTGGAAAGGCAACTTTAGAAGGTGAGAATATGGAAACCAAGATGAGTGATTCTGGTCAGCCAATGGTCGCGACAGCTGTAGTTCCTCAACCTGGTACGAATTATTTAGAAATTGCAGATGCTTTTTATGAGGAATATGAAAAACTCAAGAAAGACTTGCCTGAAGGGTTTAAGCTGAATGTAGTTATTGATGACACAGTTTTTGTACGGCGCGCAGTTACCGAGGTGGCAGAAACATTACTCATATCTATAATATTGGTAATTCTTGTGATATTCGTTTTCTTTAGAAACTGGTCAATGGCACTTCGACCTTTAATAGATATTCCCGTTTCTTTAATTGCTACATTTTTTATCATGTGGTTGTTCGGGTATTCAATAAATGTATTGACCTTATTGGCGATAGTTTTGGCAACAGGCCTTGTTGTAGATGATGGTATTGTAGTTACCGAAAACATTTATAAGAAAGTAGAAGAGGGCATGAGTCCGATCGAAGCCGCTATTAAGGGTTCTAACGAGATATTCTTTGCGGTAATATCTATATCTATAACTTTGGCTGCTGTATTTCTTCCAGTAATTTTCTTGGAAGGATTCGTTGGTAGGCTCTTTCGTGAGTTTGGCGTTGTACTTGGTGCTGCAGTATTAGTATCGGCTTTTGTATCATTATCATTGACACCAATGCTTAATGCATACCTTATTAAGCCAGGTAAACAAAAACAGTCTAAATTTTATCATTTTACTGAGAAGTATTTCTTAAAAATGAATTATTCGTATGCCGAATCGTTACGGGTTTTTATGAAACGGAAATGGTTGAGTTTTCCTATTCTTATTGGGTGTTTAGGTCTAATAGCTTTGTTCTATATTTTACTTCCAAAAGAAACGGCACCATATGATGATCGTAGTTTTGTTCGCTTAAACGTAAATGCTCCAGAGGGATCATCTTATGAATATATGGATCGTTTAATGACTGATATTACTGAATTAATAAACGATTCGGTACCCGAAAAAAAAGTGAGTCTTGTACTTACTTCCCCAGGGTTCGGTTCTTCTTCGGTAAATAGTGGTAGAGCTAATATTGCATTGGTTGACCCTAGTGAGCGAGAACGATCACAGAATGAAATTGCGAACGATCTTGGTAGATGGGCAAAGGCATACGTGGGTGGAAAATCAAATGTATCTGAACGACCTACAATTTCGGTAAATAGAAGAGGTGGTCCTCCAATTCAGTTTATCATACAAGCACAGAACTTTAAAAAGTTAGAAGAGAATATTCCCGCATTTATGGCTGAAGCGGAGAAAGATGAAACATTCTCTTTCGTAGATGTAAATTTAAAATTTGATAAGCCTGAAATCTATGTAACAATAGACCGTGAAAAAGCAGAAAGTTTAGGTGTCTCGGTAATTGATGTTGCTCAAACACTGCAATTATCTTTAAGCGGTCAGCGTTTTGGTTATTTTCTAATGAATGGAAAACAGTACCAAGTAATTGGACAATTTGATAAAGAGGATAGAAATGCACCTATGGATTTAACTTCCATATTCGTAAAAAATAAAGATGGCTTATTAATTCAGTTAGATAACCTTGTTCAAACATCAGAACATAGTAGTCCGCCTCAACTTTACCATAATAACCGATATATGTCGGCCACCGTCTCAGCGAATTTAGCACCCGGTAAAACTATTAATGATGGTATAGAGGCGATGGAGCGGATAAAAGATAAAGTTTTAGACGATTCGTTCACTACCGATTTAGGGGGTGAATCTCGTGATTTTGTTGAAAGTAGTTCTAATACCCTTTTCGCATTTGGTTTAGCATTGTTACTTATATTTTTAATACTTGCTGCTCAGTTCGAAAGCTTTATTGATCCTTTTATTATCATATTGACTGTACCTATGGCGGTTGCCGGTGCCATGTTTTCACTTTGGCTATTCGGACAATCGTGGAACATTTTTAGCCAAATAGGTACGATTATGTTAATTGGTCTAGTGACCAAAAATGGTATTTTGATAGTAGAATTTGCCAATCAGTTACGTGAACAAGGTTTGGGAAAAAGGGAATCGATTTTGCAAGCTTCAGAATCTAGATTACGACCTATTTTAATGACGAGCTTGACGATTGCATTAGGTGCTTTGCCTATTGCTTTATCATTGGGAGCTGCTTCTACAAGTCGAATTGGCATGGGGGTAGTAATTATTGGTGGTACCCTGTTTTCTTTAATGTTAACTTTATTTGTTATTCCTGCACTTTACATGTTATGGTCAAGAGAAAAGGTAGAGAGACCAGAATTTAAAGCGCTTGAAACCTATTAAAATGAATTATTCTAAGCTTACATTGATTTTTATATTTCTATCGGTTCTAAGTACTTCCGGGCAAGAGGTGCTTACCATACAAGATGCGGTAAAAACTGCGGTTGAAAATAATTATCAAATTATCACTGCAGGCAACAGTTTAAAGATAGACTCACTATCTGTTAGTCCAGGTTTTGCGGGTATGCTTCCTTCAGTTGAAGCTAGTATTATAGATAACAATAGTGTTCAGAATCTCTCGCAAACGCGTTCAGACGGCACCTTGGTCGAACGTGATAACGCAAAAAATAATAGTCTTAATTATGGTGTAGCCATGGATTGGACATTATTTGATGGACTTCGAATGTTTGCTAATTATGAACAGTTGAAGGAAAATCAAAACTTGGGTGAAGTAGAATTAAAACAAGTTATTCTTACCAAAGTAGGTGAGGTAATGATAACATACTACGATTTAGTGCAACAACAGCAGCAACTTTCAGCTTTAGATAGTACGATATATATTTCTAAGCAAAGAGTTGAGCTGGCTCAAAATAGATTTAAAATTGGCAAGGCATCAAAATTGGAAGTGCTGAATGCGCAAGTTGATTTGAATACAGATCAAACTTTAATGCAGCGTCAGAAAGAATTATATGCAAATACCAAGATCCAATTAAATGAACAGTTGGCACGTGATTTAAAAATCGATTTTAAAGTAGTTCCTGAGATTTTTGTGGATGAAAGTTTATCGCTTCCAAAGCTAGAAACGATGGTAGTTACCAATAATCCACAATTAAATGCGGAACGAATTGGTAAACGAATCAGTCAATTAGAGTTAAAACAAATACGAGCAGCAAGATACCCTACTCTTTATGCTACCACTGGTTATAATTTTGGTCGTTCAGAATCAAGTCTGGGGTTTACGACAAGTTCAAATTCACAGGGGTTTAATTATGGTTTCGGTGCTTCTTTAAATCTCTTTAATGGTTTCAACCAAAATAGAAATGAGAAAATAGGAAAGATAGAATTGCAGAATGCAGAAGTTGCTATTGAAGAACAGGAACAGCAATTATTATCGATGTTAGTAACCACCTATCAAACCTATTTAACCAATATAAGTCTAATAGAGTTAGAAGGTAATAATGAATCTATAGCTAAAGAGAATCTAGATATTACTGTCGATAAATTTAGAATAGGTATTATTCCGACCATAGAGTTTAGAACGGCGCAATTGAATTATATCAATGCCAAAGTTCGCTTTAGCAATGCCAAGTTTCAAGCAAAATTATCAGAAATTATTCTTAGGCAACTTTCAGGTAATCTAGAAATATAGCATAAAGGCAATAAAATTTTGGAGAATACATTTTACAAGTATGAATTCTCTAATATCTATTTATTAAGCTCTTCTACATCTTTCTTTTTACACAATTGTATAGCTTCTTTCATAGTCATATCCGTACAACAAGCAACGCTATATGCAGCCATTATACTATTGCCTGCACCGATAGTTCTTTAATCGACAGCTAGGTTTACAGTACGTGTTATAATATTGTTTTTGGTGATATCTAATTCATGATATATTTTAAATATAATTTGATGTCTTCTATTTTGCTATGACCAATGTCATTGGTGTAGACCGTGTTCATAAATACCTTAGTTTAAAATTAATCGATATGAAAGGTGCATTGAGAATAGGAAGCGTTTCAGGGATAAAAATTGAAGTTCACTGGACATTTACATTACTACTCATTTGGGTTGCATTTTTAGAAATACAGAAGGGTAGTGAACTTAATCGAATTCTTCTTAATGAGGCACTAATATTTGTCTTGTTCATTTGTGTGGTACTTCATGAATTAGGGCATGCGCTAACTGCAAAAAAGTTTGGTGTCAAGACGAAGAATATTTTGTTACTGCCGATCGGTGGAGTTGCTACTTTAGAAAAAATGCCAGAAAAGCCGGCACAAGAATTATTGATTGCATTAGCAGGTCCGGCAGTGAACGTTGTTATTGCTGTTCTTCTGCTTCTTGTTGTGCCTGTACGAAGTTATTTTAATTTCGATTCTATTGTTTTGGAGGAAATGCTTTATGAGGCAACGCTTCAAAACTTTTTGTTTTATCTTTTTATTGCTAATGTGATGTTAGTGGTTTTCAATTTGATTCCTGCTTTTCCAATGGATGGTGGCCGTGTACTTCGTGCACTTTTATCTTTTAAACTTGATCGTGTCACGGCTACAGATATTGCAGCAAGTATAGGTCAAGGTTTGGCCTTTTTATTTTTTGTACTTGGACTCTTTTTTAATCCTTTTTTAATACTAATTGCTCTTTTTATATTTCTTGGGGCCTATGGTGAGAATCAAATGGTGAAACAAGGAGATTTATTAAAAGGTCATTTAGTGAAAGAGGCTACACTTACAAATATTACAAGATTGCAGCCAGGCAATAATCTTCAAGAGGTTATTGATATTTTACTTGCAGGAACGGAGAAAGACTTTGTTGTTGTCGAAAATCAGAAAATCATCGGTATTTTAACGCAAAAAGATATCATAAAAAATGTAAAGACACCATTGGTTTTGGTTAGTGACATCATGCAGAAAAAATTTAAGACCGTTGATGTGTCAATGGAAATAATAAAAGTATTACAGATAAAAGGAAAAGCGAATAATGATTTTTATCCAGTAGTTGAAAACGGGAAACTTGTTGGTGCTATTGATACAACAAACATTAGCGAGTTTATTCTTTTAAAAACTTTTAGCCGATAATTCTTCAATCGTAGTGTAATCAAAACCTTTGTTTAAACAAGGAAATTGATGAATTTGAAATGGATTTGTATCTTAAATGGAATCTACGGAAAAACCGTTCATCAACTCAAATTCTGCAGGAGACAAAGATTTGTTTAAGGAATGGTTCGTTTCTAATTCTTCGATTGTAGAATCATAGCCTAATTGAAATATTGCATCTATGTTTTTTACTGAAAACATACCAAAATTCTCCAATCCTTTAGGATTTATTAACAGATTACAATCATTAAATTTGGATAGCGATTCATTAGCAATTTTAATATGATACGCTCGCTCAAGAATATTATATGAATGTTTAAGTTCTTCTATTTCAACTTTTTTGAAAGGGTTTACATAAATGCCAACAATTTGATCACAATACATTTTAATTAAATCTACGGGGAAAGTGTTTAATGTGCCACCATCTATATAATATCCATCCTTAATTTGAACAGGCGCAAAAAATCCAGGAACTGCTGCAGAAGCCAATACTGGTTTAATCAGTTGTCCTTCATGAAATATTTCTAGGGTACCATCCAGTAAGTTAGTTGCTGTTATATAGAGGGGTGTGTTAAGAGCTGAAAAATTATCTTCTGGCAAATACTCTTTCAGAAGGTCATAAAATTTAGATGTATCAATAATACCTGGTTTATTTAAAGCATATTTATTTACAGAAAACAAGTCTACCGTTTTGAAGAAGTCTAGCATCCTTTGCCATGTGCATCCTCCTGCATATAAAGCACCCACTACCGCACCCGCGCTAGTTCCTGCTATATACGATGGGTAAATTTGATATTCTTCAAGGGCTTTGATAGCGCCAATATGAGCCACACCACGCATTCCGCCACCAGAAAGTACTAATCCTGTTTTCATTTAAATCATTTTAAGTCTTAATTTCAATGTGGATAAAATTTTTTACGCCAAAATTTACTTGAGTAAAATGCGAGTGTGATTTTACTTTAGTAGTAATACTTTTTTATGAGTGAAGAAACTAAAATTAAATTACTGCTAATCTCGATTTCTCGACCTACGTTTTTTACGAATGAAATTCAATGCTTTGCTTGAAATGAAAGTAATGAATAAGCTTTTTAAGGTATCGTTTTGAGTAAATTTTGTTCCTAGGCTATCACGAAATAAGCGCGGAACCAAATCTACCCGTGCGTTTTGAACATTAAGTTTTAGGCTTTCTTGATCGATTTCGCGTTGAAGTTCTAGTATCTTCAAGCGTGTATCTATTTCTTCAAAAGATGAATAACCTTTTACCATAATCAAACGAAATAATATTTAGATAATTTTTTAAGTACCGGTGCATTCAATTGTGCTCTAAAAAGGTAGAGTAAAATTGCAACCAAAATATAAAAACTGGCTACAACAATAAAACCGATAAAATAGCTGTCAAACACTTCAGATAAACCTAGGCAGGCTGCAAATGATAAGAATAGCAATGCAAAAATAGAGCTTGTACCTATCACTATAAACTTTAAAATGCCTGAAGCATGTTTCGATAAAATTTTAAAGATTTTTAGCCTATAGTATTCGTCGCTGTGTTCTATGTATGACCTCATTTCGGTTTTCAGCCCCATGAGGTCATTTTTTAATTCTTCAAAAGCCATAATGACTATTTTTGTAGTTGAGCATTTTTCGCTTTAAGGTCCTCTAGTTTTCGCTCTAATTTATCAATGATATCATCTGCCTTGTAGCTCATGGTAGAAATTGCCTCATCTAATTTTCTGTCAAATTCATCTTTCTTTTCGTTTGCAGTTTTGGTAAGCTCATCTTTAGCATGAGAAACACGTTCTGCTAAATCGTGACTAGTATCTTCAACTTTCCTTTTGATTTTATGGCGGGTTTCAATGCCTTTGTCCGGTGCATAAAGTATACCTATTCCAGCTCCTATTCCAGCTCCTATTGCAGCTCCTGTTAAAAGCGCTAATAATACATTTCCGCTATCGTTTTGCATAATAATGATTTTTAAGTTATTGTAAAATTTATATTTGAACCTAAATTTAAGTGCTTAAAAAGATTTTGGAAATGACTTTCATCATAAACTATAAATTATGTTATGTGTAAATTCTTTTTTTTAAGTAAAACTTGTTATAAATGCAAGTCAAGAATTATGCGATTTGCACAGAAGCAATAAGATTATGTAAACTATAATTAGTTTAATAAGTTGAACACTTGTTTTGCAATTTCTAATTCTTCATTCGTAGGTATTACCAATATTTTGACCTGAGAATCTATAGAGTTCACTTCTCGAATAGTAGATAATATTAAATCATTTTTAGAATCATCCAAATGAATATTAAAATAGTCCATCTTATTGCAAACTAGTTGGCGCATAAGACTTGAGTTTTCTCCAATACCTGCTGTGAAAATGATTGCATCTAATCCGTTCATAGCCGCGATATATGCACCAATATATTTTTTAATTCGATAGGCGTTCATTTCTAAAGCTAAAATACAGTTGGTATTTCCTTTACCAGCTTCGCTTTCAATATCACGTAAATCATTAAAACCGGTTAGACCAAGCATACCACTCTTTTTATTCAAGAGTTCATTTACCTCATCTAAACTATAGCCTAAAGTATTCACCATATAAAAAATAATAGCGTGGTCAATATCGCCACTTCGTGTACCCATTACAAGTCCATTTGATGGAGCAAAACCCATACTATGATCTATACTTTTTCCATCTTTAATTGCTGTAATGCTACAACCATTACCCAAATGAATAGAAATCAGTTTGGCATTTTTCTTTTGCAAATATTCCGTCGCTTTTTCAGAAACATATTTATGACTTGTACCATGAAACCCATACCCCTGAATTCCTTTTTCGTTATAAAATTCGTTAGGTATGGCATATTTTTTTGCTTTTACCGGTACCGTGCCATGAAAGGCAGTATCGAAAACAGCTATTTGCTTTGCATAATTAAATATTTCTTCTGCCATTTCAATTCCTAACAGATTTGCAGGATTGTGTAAAGGTGCTAAAGGTGAGAATAGTTTAATTTTATTCTTAACCTCATTGTCAATTAAAGTAGTTTCAGTGAATTCGCTGCCACCATGTACCACTCGATGCCCAATAGCATCAACTTCTTCAGTACATTCAAGAACCCCCTTTTCAGAATCAAGTAGTAGTGCTGTTATTCTTTCTATTCCTTCTTTGTGATCTGTTATTTCGGAGATATTCTCGATTTTATAATCTTGAGATTTAAATGTTGAAATAGATTCGGTACTACCTATTCGTTCTATCATTCCAGTACAAATAACTTTGGCAGAAGGCATTTCTAAAAGTTGATATTTTATGGAAGAACTACCAGAATTTATAATCAATATGTTCATGAGAATAGTTTTAAAATCCTTGAGCTTGAATTGCGGTTATAATTACGGTATTGAAAATGTCATCTACAGTACAGCCACGACTTAAGTCATTAACGGGTTTGTTTAGGCCTTGTAGCATTGGTCCGATTGCCAAAGCTCCAGTTTCTCTTTGAACAGCCTTGTAGGTGTTATTGCCAGTATTCAAATCTGGAAATATAAAAACACTTGCTTGGCCGGCAACTTCAGAATCTGGTAATTTACTGAGTCCGACTTTGGCATCAACCGCTGCATCATATTGAATTGGCCCCTCTACTTTAAGGTCAGGTCTTTTCTCCTTTATGATTTCGGTAGCCTTTCGTACTCTATCGACATCTTCACCCACACCAGAGGCGCCAGAGGAATAGGAAAGCATAGCGATTTTTGGCTCAATGCCAAAAGCAGCACTTGTTGCTGCTGAGGATATAGCTATTTCGGACAATTGTTCTGCTGTAGGGTTTGGATTGATAGCACAATCTCCAAAAACGGTGACTCTATTGGGTAAACACATAAAGAAAATTGAAGATACAATAGAGACATCAGGTCTCGTTTTAATAAATTGAAGAGCAGGCCGTATTGTATGTTGTGTAGTGTGTACAGCTCCTGAAACCATGCCGTCTGCATGGTCTTTGTATACCATCATGGTGCCATAGTAAGAAACATCTTCCATTAAATCCTGGGCCATTGCTAAATTCACATTTTTATGTTTTCGTAATTCAAACAATGTAGTGGCATATTCCATAAATTGTTCCGATGTGGTCGGGTCAATGATATTGATTTTATTGAGGTCTAAATCAATATCTAATTCTGCAATTTTTGATTTAATCTGTTCTTTATTCCCTAATAAGGTGATGGTGACCGCATCAGCATCTATTAATTTTTTAGTAGCTAAGAGTATTCGATCATCTAACCCTTCAGGTAAAACAATATGTTTTTTGGTAGATTTTGCTTTTTGAAGCAAATTATACTTAAACATTCTAGGTGTGATACCTTTTGCTTTAAATGTGATTAACCTTTCAGCTAATTCTTTTGTTGGAATGTATTTGTCAAATTCCTGAATTGAGATAATTATTTTCTCTTTGTTATCGGCGTAAATTCGTGGTCTTATAGTACCAATTTTATTGGTCACAGAATAAGTGCCCCCAGCTACCGAAAGAATTGGAATAATATCTGAAAGACCTTCTATTAATTTAATAATAGACTCTTCAGGAATAAGTCCACCAGTTAGAACAATACCTGAAAGATTAGGGTAATTGGAAGAAATGTTAGCTTGTAGCGCACCCAGAATTATATCTGCCCGATCCCCTGGAGTAATTACCAAACTATCTTTTTTTAAGTGTGTTAGGTAATTTCGTAATTGCATGGCACCAACACTAAAACCACCCACTTGATTATTAATATAGTCTGAGCCAAATAGAATTTTAGCATCTAACTCTTGGGCAATTTCTTTTACTGCTGGGCTGCCTAATGTGTTGTTAATGGGAATGGCTCCGACCAAAATGTTATCGGGTAGTTTTTCCTTTAGTCCGTTAGTTACTAAATCTAAATTTTCTGGCTGTACTTTATTTGCTATAATCAATAAGACTTCAACGCCCTTTTCCATAAATGAATCATAAGCCATGTAAAGGTTGCCTAAAAGTTCCTCTAAGGTCTTATTTTTTCCGCTTGCCAGAATAATGGCAGGTATGCCTAAGTTTTTAGCAATAAGTACGTTAATATCCCACTCTATAATTGCACCCTCTCCAGAGAAATCGGTGCCTTCTACTAGTACAAAATCGAAACGATTTTCAATAGTTTTGAATTTATGAATGATATGACCAACGATTTCATCGTCTTTATCTTTATTTTTTAATTGCACAACTTGGCTACGTGTATATGCATAGGCTTCATCAGGTTTCATGTCTACATTGAAGTAGCTCAAAATCGTATCGATATGGTTATCTGTTTTTTCTTTTGTAACGTCATCTATAATAGGCCTGAAATAGCCTACTTTGGCGGTTTTGCCTAATAAAAGTTGCATAAGACCTAAGGATACAATTGATTTTCCACTATTGGGCTCGGTAGTTACAATATAAATAGCTTTACTCACGTGTTTAAAGTTATTGGTGTTTGATGAATTTATTAAGATACGTTGGTGTGAAGGATTGATTTAGCCTTATTCAATCACCAAAATTTGAAGTTCGCCAAAATTTTGTAGTAAATGGAATTTAAACATATAAAAATGGGTGATACTATTGTAGGGTTTAGGTGTTGGTAATGAAGTTGAGTTTATTTAATTAGGTGAATATATATTTAACTTAATTCAATTTTTTCTTTTCCTTTTTTTCTAATTTTCTAAAATAACCCCTTGTTAGAAAGTTATGCTTTAAGGCTTCCATGTTTTCATTGAATCGCTCGGTGCCTTGTTCAATATTTTGAATGCTTCGTTCAAGTTGGTTGACAAAAAGAGAGTCTTTGGTAAGGTAATTTATTGCGCCGTGCCCGTCATTTATTCCCTCAATAATCGAATTAAGGTTTTGCGCCATTTTTTCTATTTCAATAGAGGTTGTTTCTAGATTTGCAATAACATTTTTCATTTTCCCCCCAGAAATAGTATCGTTTAGTAAAATACCGGCAGCGCTCTGCTCAAAATTTATTTGCTCTACCATTTTGTTCATTTCGGCCAAGGCGATATTTGTACGATAGCTTGTGTTTTTAAGGTTTAGAATGGTTTTCTTCATGTCACTCGCCATGACGGTGTCATTGAGTAATCTGCCCAATATACCCTTACCTTGATTGAGAGATTGGGTTACCTTTAGTAGGTCTGCCGTTAATAAAGCGGCATTTTCATTGGTCACATTCAATGTACTCAGCATATCTTGTGTACCTATTTTGTTTGAAGATTGTAATTCGTCTCCAGCACTTATTAGTGGGCTTGTTCCTGCTCCAGGAATAATATTGATGATCATACTACCGACCAACCCATTGGTACCAATACTGGCAATTGCATCTTTTTTAATGTGGTTTCGCATTTCATCTTCTATAATCATTTGCACTCTGATCGTGGTATCATTTATCATTTCAATGCCGTTTACTGTTCCCACATTAATTCCGGAAAAACGAACATTATTTCCATTTTGAAGTCCTGTAGTATTTTTAAAAACGGCACTAATCTCAAAGGTTTTACTGAACATATTTTGTCGGTTACCTATAAGGTATGCAGCAAAGAGTAGCAGGGTAATTCCTAATACTACAAAAATACCCAACCTTAAATTTTCCAATTTTGTTTTAGCCATAATATTATTTTTTAAAGAATGCTTCTACTTTTGGGTCTGTTGATGCTGATAATTCGGTATATGTACCTTCGGCATAATTTATGCCGTCGACCAAAAGAATCATGCGCTCAGAAATTACTCGTGCACAGTCCACATCATGTGTAATGATCAAAGAGCTGGTTCCATATTTCCTTTGAATGCTCCGCATCAATTCAATAATCTCTTTTGCCGTAATGGGGTCTAGCCCACTAGTTGGTTCGTCGTATAAGATTATTTTTGGTTTCAAGATGAGTGTTCGCGCCAGAGCGATTCTTCTTTTCATACCACCGGAAAGCTCTTCGGGCATTAAATCTAAAGTATGTGCCAAACCTACATTTTCTAATGCTTCCATCACAAGTGGAGTGGTATCTTGAAAAATACCCAGTTTCTCTTTGTGTCTCCGCATCGGAAATTCTAGATTCTCGCGAACGGTCATTGAATCATATAGTGCACTACCTTGAAAAAGAAAACCAATATCAGAACGTAGCTCATCCAAAGTTTGACGGTTTAAAGTGGATATTTCTTTACCCATCACCTCTATATAACCACTATCAGGGGCCATTAAACCTACCAGGCATTTTATCATCACAGATTTTCCAGAACCCGATTTTCCCATGACCACTAGGTTCTCACCTTCATAAAGTACCATGTTGAATCCGTTCAACACATGGTTGTCCCCAAAACTTTTAGTGACATCTTTAATACGAATGACTGCTTTACGTTCTGTATTATTATTCGATTTTTGAAAACCTTTGGTCATTATGTTGGTCATATCTTTTCCATATTATAGTTCATAGAAAATATCAGAAATGAAGACCGCTATAAAATCTACAATAAATAATAATAGTGATGCCATGACCACAGCAGTATTGGCAGCTATGCCTACACCTGCAGTTCCTTTTTTACTATTAAAGCCTTTAAAACATCCGACTAATCCTATTACAAATCCAAAAAAGAAAGATTTTACCGTAGCGGGTACCAAATCTCCAAAACTTAGCGCATCAAAAACCGTATTGAAATAGAGTTGAAAAGATACTTGACCTTTTATATTTTCAACTAACGCAGAACCAAGTAGTGCTATCAAATCGCCAAAGACTACCAAAATCGGAATCATTAAAGTTGTGGCCAAAATTCGGGTTACAACTAAATATTTAAATGGGTTGGTACCTGAAACCTCCATTGCATCAATTTGTTCGGTAACCTTCATAGAACCTAATTCGGCACCAATGCCAGAGGCAATACGGCCAGCACATATTAAGGCCGTGATAACCGGCCCTATTTCCCTGACAATAGAAATACCAACCATATTCGGCATCATTGATACGGCACCAAATTGAATCATTGTAGGTCTAGATTGCAATGTAAGTACCAAACCGATAATAAAACCTGTCATACAAACAAGTATTAATGACCTGTTACCCATTTGATAGCATTGGCGCAAAAGCTCCTTAAACTCGAAAGGCGCCGTAAAGCTTTCTTTGAAAAAGCGTCCCGCAAAATTAGACAGTTCTCCAATCTGAATGAAGAATTGTTTAACTCGCACCTCTATTTTCGATTTTGTAAATACAGTTTTTATACTATCGGCCATGCTCAAAAGTAATTTGAAACTACCACTATAAAAATGACCAATATCATGACAATATCATGAGAATTATCATTTTTGCAGGATGAGGTTTAATCTACATTTATCGTTGAACAATTGATTATAACATGCAAGAAGAATCAAAAAGGAATTTAAGTTCCTTTTATTTAAGTGAGGAACGTGATTTTTTAGATGGACCCCGAAGCCGATTAAAGGAACTTTGGTTTACTGTTAAAGTACAATACCATTTTATACGAGCCTTTCGAAAACTTCATTTTATTGGTCCGTGTGTAACCGTATTTGGCTCAGCGAGATTTGATGAGGAAAATGTGAATTATAAAAAGGCCGAAGAAGTTGGCAAGGTGCTTTCAAAAATGGGTTTTGCTGTTATGACGGGTGGTGGACCTGGTATTATGGAAGCGGCCAATAAAGGAGCATACCTTAATAACGGGTATTCGGTTGGCTGCAATATCATATTACCATTTGAACAGAAACCCAATCCGTATCTCCATAAATGGATAAATATCCCTTATTTCTTCGTGCGTAAGTTTTTACTTTTGAAATATTCATATGCTTTTGTGGTAATGCCTGGAGGTATAGGTACATTAGACGAGCTTTTTGAGGCATTGACCTTAATACAAACTAAGATGATTCATCACTTTCCGGTAGTGCTTTTTGGTAAGGAATATCATAAAGAGCTGTACGACCATATAAAAATTATGAGCGAAAGTGAAAGTATATCTAAAGATGATACGAATTTGTTGTTCTTGACCGATTCTGTAGACGAAATGGAGGAACATCTTAAAGAACATGCTGTAAAACGATTTGGGCTTATTGAAAAAAAAATGGAAACAAAATGGTGGTTCGGTGAAACTAGACCTAAAAGAACATGACTACGGTCATTCTTTTGTATAGAGCTGCTAATTACATTTATACCATTATAATAATAGTTAAGTGAAAATAATTCTATTTGTAGTTTAATTTGATGTGTAGAAAAGAAGAACATATTTAGCCAAGAAACCAAAATGTATATAGAATGTTTATGTTTAAAAATGGAATAATATATGATTAAAATAATAGCCTTCTATAGCTTATCTATGATCGTTTCATTCTTTCTTTTTATTTCATGCGATTTCAGTAATTCTTCAAGCTTAGAAAAAGAACAGACCACGAGTACTATTGCTATACCACATATTAAAAAGGTGTCAAGCCATAAACAATTAATAGTGGCTAAGAATATTAGGCTTGGAAAGTATTTTGAATTTATGGATTCTGTAGTAAGTAAGTATGATTCACTTGTGCCCTATGAACTATCTGAGCATCTATTGGTTCGAAATAATCCTTGGATTATAGATACATTGGCTAATACTGATTATTACAGAATGATAGCTCGTGATTCATTTGTTTATGATCAAAGGCAAATGATTGTACTTCCAAAAGGAAGCCAATTAAATATTCCAGATTCTCTAAGTGCTTGTAAATTGCTTGACAATTTTTTCAACACTGAATTAGACGTTAATATTCCGGAATATAAATTAAGAATTTTTCAAGATTCGATATTGTTATATACTTTTCCAGTTAGAGTAGGGCAGTTTAGGGAGCGATATTTGAAATTTGGAGATCGAGTAACTGACTTAAGAACCAAAACAGGAATAGGTAGTATTGTGAAACATGTAAAGCATCCAGATTTTTATAATCCTGTGGATGGAAAACGTTTTTATGTAACTAGAAGAGATGATGGTAAAACTACAATGATGCCTCAAATTCCTTGGATAGAAACTGAAATTAATAATGTTAGAAATGGTCAAATGATACACCCTACAACAAATCCCAATACATTAGGAAAGGCCTATTCGAATGGTTGTATTGGGGTAAGGGAAGCTGATGCTTGGATAATTTATTATTATGCACCATTAGGCACAAAGCTTAGAATAAGATATGATTTAGAGACTTATGATGAAGGTAAGGTGATTTTCGTTCTTAGAGATATATATAATTTAATCGATTAGAAATGATTATGATATGTAAATTACTTAGAGATGTTTTTATTTATGATTAAAGTTTTAAATAGGTCGTATTGATAATTTTATTTAATTTTGCCAATGTGAATAAACTGTTTTCCATACTATTATCTTCGCTCATATTGTTGCAAAGCTTTGGTGTGCACTATGATGATATTATTCAACTAGATGACTTAATTGAACATGCAGAATTTCACAAGACTCAATATGGTGATAATATTATCGTTTTTCTTTCCAAGCATTATGGTGACTTAAAAGTAGAGCATCAAAGAGACCACCAAGAGGAAAAGAAGGATCATGAAAAATTACCTTTTAATCATAGCAATTCTATTACTTCGGTCGCTGATATGGTTATAAACCCTTTTAAAACGGAATTAAATCAATTTGAAATAGTGGATTTTAAAGTTCTAAATTTTCACTATCAGGCACCTACTTCTTCTTTACATACAAAAGGTATTTTACAGCCACCCCGCATTTCATAATACAATCGATTTTTTATTTTTTTAGTTCTATTTCATAAAATTGAAGTAGGGCGTTTAACATTGATTTATATGAAAATATGCTATCAC